>Ga0114953_1003270_pt1 | contig 11087 bp, 12 predicted proteins | sample SidtaG_FD_87298 | JGI IMG/M metagenome (GOLD analysis project Ga0114953, IMG submission 87298) | Marine algal microbial communities from Sidmouth, United Kingdom - Sidmouth_Male2 metaG | ecosystem: Host-associated > Algae > Red algae > Unclassified | place: Sidmouth, United Kingdom | collected...
GCACGCGGCAGCGCGGCCAGGTTGGGGGGCGGGGCTGCGGTTGTTGGGGGGGGCGGGGGGCGGGGTTGGACGCCCCGCAGGCGCAATAGGCAGGGCCCGCCAAGTGAAGACCACACCGCGCTCGACTAGCGGGTCGGCAGAGAGCCGACGCGTTGATGTGTGCCAATCGATTGCCGTAATATTTGACGTGTTGCCATCAGATCTGCTCATCAGCTGCTAGACCGATTGCAACCACCTTCAGCTAAAAATAGCCGGAACAGCATCGGTCAAATTCGTTCCAAGTCACTGCTCGTGTTTGTGGGGGTCTTGTAGATGCACATCGTGCATGATGCAAACTTGTCAGTTAGAGACCACGGGTTGACGCGGACACGGTCAATGTGGCGTCGCGATGGCGCGGGCTCAACGCTCTCATGCAAGGTCTATAAAACGTAGATTGAACAGTGTCTGGAGCCCCCAGTTGCCACTGCGGAACTCCGTGACAAACTGTGTCGAGGAGGCTCGAGCGGAGACTGTCTTGAGATCGAAGCTGTAGGCGCACCCCATGAGCGTAGTCACAAGATTGGACGTCTCCAGAGACTCAGCGATAAGCGCTTGACCGTAAAAGTGATGAGGCGTGCAAAAAAGCATTCAGCGTATCCCTCATTTGCGACGCAAGGCCAGCGTCAGAGATGTGAGTAAACTTCAGCCCATCCGTGCGGAGCTGGGCATCGAAGCGAACATAGTAGGGGTTCTCGGACCCATTTATCTCAACGTTGGCTCCCGTGTGCCGCGCGTGCACGCCAACTGTCCGAAACACGTCACTCATGCTCTTTGGCTTAGCTGGGTGTAGAACTACGGGACGCCGTCGTCGAAGGTGGCGCGGCCGGCGGAGCACCAGGGGTGCGGCGGACGCCGGGGGGTCGGCGGCGCCGACGACGTCGGGCACGAACGGACCGGGGGCGCGGGCGCGGGGACGGCGGGCCCGCCTGTGAGCGCAGGTGCGAGCCCGCGAAGGGGCGCGCCGGGCCGAGACGCCCGCCGCGGGGTCCGGGTGGCCGCGGGCGGAGGGCGCGGCAAGCGACAACCGACCGAGCGCCAGGCGGCGGCTGCAGTGCGTCGCGCGCGGAACAGTCACTCCCCCTCGTCTGTAATGATCGCTTCGGGGGACTTTATATGCATGGAGGGAATTATCTGCATTGGTTGGTGACTGCCCGGGTCATTTCCCTATCGGGGAAGCGGGCGCGCGCGACGATTTTTGCCCTTTTAGGACGAAGGGCGACGACTGTGGGAGGCACCGTCGTCGCCGGCAAATAAACCGTCTCTTCCTGTCTTGGCGTTTCGATCGGTCCGACTTCCTGGACCTCGAGTCCCATAGCGGGTGTCGCGCGAGCGGCCCAGACGGCCGTTACATCCCTCCTCCTGAGGTAACCCCCCTGATCGTGGTACTACACTGGGGTATACTTGGGTTGCTGCATCGATTGAAAGGTGCGGTCCAGGTTGGCCAAAGCAGCCGCTCGCGCCTCCTTCAGGTTGTTGGCGCTGCCACCGGTACGTACGACGCCGGGCGCGGGCACCGCGCGATTGCCATGGCGCACTCGGTCGGCCGCAAGAGCTCCGGCAAGGCGAGCAGCGCCGACGGCCGCACCGACGTCCCGAGCGGCATCCATCGCCAAGTCTGCGTCTCGCGCCCGCGGCTGGGTCGCTGCCCCGCCCAACCCCGCGTCGTATACGATCGCGGATCTGGCGACGTGGGCAGCCTGATGCGACCTGCTTTCCGAGCCGGAGGTCGTAACAGCCATGGCATTCTTGGCCCGAGCGCGCTTCTCCTTCAATTGGCGTGGCTTAAGCGCCCGTGCATAGAAGTTCACTCGAATCCAAGCGTGCATTGCGGCCATATCTAGCTTGTCGCACACAAAACTGGCGGCCCGCCCTTGGGGGGCTACACAGGTCAGCATGTCGTCCGTGTGCCACACAATCTTGCATGTCATACACGCCAGGGAGCACACGGTGCCGGTCGAAAGGCCACACCGAGTGACACAGAGATATTTGGGGTCTTTCGCGAGCAGGGCGGTCGACAAAATGTGGCAGTACATCCTGAAAGCACTGTACCATCTGAGCCGCGTTGCTGGGAGACCCGCTACACGATACCGGTCGGACAGCTTGGTAGGTAGCAATTTTTGTCGCGGTGGGCGTCGTTGTTAGATACGAAACTGGAAAAGTACGGGTCCAGTTCAGCACTCGTGACAGCCACATGCTGCTCAAGCCTCCTGGCCCCTCCCTTGTGCACACGTTAAAGAGCAGTACACGCACAAGGCTGTGAGGGCATGCTGGCGTCTTGGTCAGCCGGCTGGCCCGCTGCACCAAAACTCGCCACCGGCCATCTTGAACAAGCGCGACCAGAACTACTTCGACGAGATGACCCGGAAAGAGGCACTGAACGAAGACAGTGATCGCCCCAACGACAATGACGGCCGTCGCGACGACGACGACGGCTGCTGTGACGCCCGTCACTTGAGGACGACGGCCGCGGCCACTGTGGCACCTCCACAGCAGCAAATTTCCACAATTGGAGTTACACAGCAACTCCTGCACTATGGTCAATTTGAATGGAACTATTGCTCGAGCAAGCCCTAAACATTCCTATCAAAATATTCGTTTTCAGCTAGCACTCAGTCCTAATCTCTGGCCTCCAAGACAGAATTGGGGCGTCAGCAGTACCATCTTGGTGCCAGGGGGCGACACTACAAGATACCGTCCAAGCCACGGGTCTGCCTGAACGAGCTGACGCTTGTTGGAGCAGCTGTCCTTTCCCCTGGCACCCAGACCGAGATCCAAGTGGTGAACCGGTCTACGGGGAGTTGTTTTGGCACGGGATGGGGCCAGTTTCCGGCAAAGCACGGTTTCCACTTGGCCGACGGGCATCAGAAGAAGGTGCGCCGGAACGAGCCCCTCTGCATCCTCCTGGTAAACATGGGCCGCAAGACCAAGAAGTTTCCAAGGGCACCCGTGTAGGGGTCGCAGAGCCTGACACGAGCGAGGCGCAACCCCTCTTCCAGCGGCCCCTTCTGGAAGTCCAACAGAAGCTGGCGGCGCCGCGAGAGCTCGAAAAGGAGGCAGCCATGGCGAAGGCGGAGGGCCCGCCGGATCCACCGGTTGTTCCTCCCATCAAAGAGCCGGAGACGCCAGAGGTGAACTGGGCAGGCGTACCCAAGGTCCTTCATGGCATGATGCATGGCCTCCTGGATCAGTTCAAGGGCATGTGGTCGGGGAATCCGAGTGAGCTCAAGGCATCCACAGATCACATCCAGCTTAAGACAGACACCAAGCCCGTGTACTCGGCTCCGTACCGCGCTGCACCTCACCGTCACCAAGAAGTTGAGAAGCAGGCACAGAGAATGGTCGACCTGGGTGTCATCAAGAACTTGGGCGCCGAGTGCTCTTTCCCGGTGGCCGTCGTGCCGAAGCCAGGTGGGCACATCCGGTTTTTCGTGGACCGCAGCCGGCTGAACGAGCGCACTGTCAAGGACGTCTACCCTATCCCGAGGATGGAATTCTGCCTGGACTCGCTCGGTGCCGCCACCGTGTTCTCTAATCCGGATTGTAACGCCGGGTACTAGCCGATCCCTCTGGCCACCGAGGACAGAGACAAGACGACGTTAACGTCCCACACGGGCTTGCTCCCGATTCTCCGGCTCCCGTTTCGCTTGGTGAACTCCCCGGCCTCCTTCCAACGTGCGCTAGACGTGCTCCCCTCCGTCATTCGCTAGCAGCCCTGCCTGTTGTACCAATACGACGTGATTGTGCTCTTCCGGGCCGTGGAAGAGCACATTAGGCACCTTCGGGACGTAATATTCCTGCTCCAAAAAGCCGTTTTCTCACTCAAGCCAGCCGCGTTATAGTACACCCATTAGCGATCACCTCGTAGAGAAGGGAATTAAAGTCCGTCCTAGCCGCTCGCGCGACACCCGCTATGGAACTCGAGGTCCAGAAAGTCAGGCCAATCGAAATTCCAAGAGAAACACGCACGATTTACTTTCCGGCGACGACGGTACCTCACACGGTCGTCGCCCCTTGTTCTTACAGGGCGGAAACTGCTGCGCGGGGACCGGGGCCACTAGCTGGCCAGGCCCCGCGCTGCAAAATACGTACGATGCAGATAATTCCCTCCAGTGCCTGACAAACCCAATTCCAATTGACTCGCCCCCCTGCCAGCACCCGAAAACCCCTACACGCTGACCGAGCGCCCGAGCCAGAGGCGTTCACAAGGATCGGCAGAGCGCCGGAAATCCGACCAGGGACAGACACCGCGGCGTCGACGGACACTAGCCGATCACTGCCGAGTACGACGCCAAATGCGTGGTACTATATCTCCACCATCTGAGATTGCGGCGTCCTCGCCTCACAACTGGAGTAGCCCGTTCTTGCCGCCGCCGCCGCCGCCCGCCAGTGGTGGCGCGCCCCCAAGCCGAGGGCACTGCGGCCCCCGACTTTCACCCACGCCAGAGGCGAAGTGCGCCTCGCGGAGCCCGTGACGCCGTCTTCTAATTGTGAATCGGCCGACGCGAAGACCCCCCCCCACCGGCCTCGCCGCTCTCGCCGACGACGACGGCGAAAGGCTAAGAAGCGCGTCCGGTGGCATATGAAAAACATGGTAGGCAAACGTTGACGTCGGGAACCGACCATGGGTTCACCGTGTCTTGTGGAAATGATGACGGCTCCACTAAATCTCGTACGCACGAGGCACGGACTCCCCGGACGCATGCCAGGGCGCCCCGCATCGGCAACGCCCCTCCCCCGCCTCAATGTCGCCAACCGTCGCTACCGCGCCGCACCCAGCACGCATCGCGCCGATCCGTCCCCATCCTCTCCAGGGCAGGGCGCTGTAAGACAATCATCGCCCGCTCCCCAGAGGGCCGGTTCTTCGCCATGCGTGCCGGCGGTGCCGGGACCTTCGGCTCGATCTCGGGTCGGGAGAAGAGGAAGGCGATGCCGACCACCGCCATTCATGCCGCCAAATCTGATCCCTTCCGCGACGCCCTTGAAGCGTCGCCGTCACGGCCTTCGTCGTCGACGCCGCTGACGTCCCGTCTCCGTCTCTGACGAGCGTCTTCCCTCCGGGATGCCCCGCGCTACCAATACCCGTGAATCCCTGTCATTGGAAGAACCGGTCTCCGGGTCCCTGCGCGCGCCGACGTCCCACGGGGCGCGGATGGGCTGGCTGCATGCGTCAACGCCGGGCCCGTGCGATTCCCCTTCCCCTTCTCGGAGTTTCCTTCATTCGCGGCCCGGCCGCCACCAGCACGCTCGGTCCTGAGCCGTCCACTCCCCCCCCGGGCCGGGGCGCTGCCAGCCAATCGACGCCCGTCCCTGAAGGGCAGCTCGACACCGACCGCGCCATCGTGTCCGCGTCTCCGGGCCCCTTCCCAGAATAGGAACGACAAATTCGACGACGGTGGCGTTCCAATTGACGCGCAATCCTACCGCATCGACACTTCCCTCGACCAGTCATTGTAGCCGCCCATATCGTAGAGGCCGGTGACACCCCGTTGCTGTCACCGGCGACCTGCCGCCATCAGGAAAATCGAAAGTAGCGAAGTCGCCGCCATCGCTGTCAGGGGTTTTCTTGATCCTCCTCTCTTCTTCCTCGATCTCAAGCGTTGCGCGACGTCTGTCACGTCTTATCGCACTGAGTCCTTTCGGCAACGTCAAAACACCTCCATCGTTGACTTACTACCCCGCGTGTGGCCGGATGTTTTCCGATGGCCCATAAAGGGTTTCATCAACGGGGTGGGCTCTCACGAGCAAAGCCCGACCCAGAATACTGGCGAAACCGGGCCGTCCTAGCCGCTCTCGCGTCACCCGCCATAGGACTCGAGGTCCAGAAAGTCAGGCCCATCGAAATGCCAAGACAAACAGGGACGGTTTACTTGCCAGCGACGACGGTACCTCCCACGGTCGTCGCCCTTTGTCCATAAACGGCGGAAACCGCTGCGCGGGGACCGGGGCCACTAGTTGGCACGGCCCTGCGCTGCCAAATACCTACGATGCAGATAATTCCCTCCAGTGCCTGACACATCCAACTCGAATTGACGCGCCCCGCTGCCAGCATCGACCCCGAGTGTCTGACCAAGCACCCGAGCCAGAGGCGCTCACAAGCATCGGCAGAGTGCCGGAAAGCCGACAAGGGACAGACACCGCGGCGTCGACGGACCCCAGCCAATCACCACTGTGACAACACGCCCAGCTAACCCCACCTAGTCGGGGGGAAAGTGAGCCAGGCCGTGTCGCCGGGTAGGCATGTTGGGGAATACCCGCCCCGGAAGGGAACCCGGAAGAGCACACACGCAAGGCGTCGACCGGGGGAAGACGCCCCGAGAGACGAACTCGAGTTGTGTGACCGGAAGTTTACTTGCGCGCGTTGAAGGCCTTGAGGCAACACTCACGCCTCACCCTCCTATCCCCTCCACAACCCTTTCGCCCCCCTCCAACCCTCAGAAAACACCCCCTCAGACACCCTCAGTGGTCCCTCAAAAACCTTCCCGTCCGGGCCTTTGCGTTGAGGCCGGGAAAGCGTGCTGCGTGACACCCTCGCGGCGCCTCGGTGTCAGGCGCGTGGTGTAAAGCTGGTCATTGGTCCAAGCTGGGTTTACACAAAAGTTGGCTCATAACTGGGTGCCTGTCCTGCGAGTTACTAGTCCCAGAGAAGTCTCGCGATCGGGGTTGTGGTTGGTGAGCCACGGGGTGATCACAACTGGATCGTTACCGGGACAATTCGAAATATGCGTTAGTAGGACATACTCCCCTCGCGAGAGCCCGGGGCCCTTTCGGACGGTCTGGATCCGACCGCCCATGACGCGAATCCACGTGTCTTCTCTTGACTGGGAGGGATCTGGTTCCCCGAATGTGGGGGCCAGGTGTCCGGCCGTCACAACCACCGAGTACAACACCAATGGCGTAGTACTACAGAAATGCCACCTGTTCCACGAAACCTTCGAGTACCTGAGGCAATTCTTCCGCCGCTGGCAGCTGATGGTGAACCAAAAGAAATTCAAGAGCCTGGCTCAATCGCTTCCCTCGGGCAACCTGACGGAGCTCAAGAGCTTCTTAGGCCTGTGTAACGTGTACCGGCGTTTCATCAAGGACTACGCGCACATCGCCAAGCCCCTGAGCAAACTCACGAGCACAAAACTCCCGCACGTGGTCCCGACGCTGGACACCGCTCGGCTGGTGGCCTTGACGTACCTGAACGAGCGCCTGACGTCAACCCCGATCCTGGCGCTCCCCCGACGCGAGAGTCTCTTCATCCTGGATACCGACGCATGCGCCTTCCACTTCGGCTGCAACCTCCTGCATCAGAAACCGGACAAGAGCAGCCTCCCCGTTAGTTTCTACAGTCGGGGGCTCATCCCAGCCGAGCAAGACTACTCGACAACTGACAGAGAGTGCCTGGGCGTGGTCTGGGCCTGCTTTATCCTGCTTTCTTACCTTGAGGGGCAAGAGTTCCTGACCAGGACGGACCACTCCAGTTTACGCTGGCTGCTAAAAAGGGAAAGCGCGCAAGGACGGGTCGATCGCTGGCGCCTCAGCTCGACGGCAGTTCTGTACAGGGTGTGCACGAGACTGGGAAGAGAGCACCACTGTGCCGACGCCATGTCGCGTCTCCCGACGCTGGCTCCGGACCGGTCTGTCATCCCGAAAGAAAATCCCTCCCTCCTTCTGGCTGACGCTTCCCGTGGCCTGGTTGCGCCCAACTACAGGGATCCGGGCAAAGAACCAACGGTCATGCTCGCGCGCATGCTCGCCGTGCAAAAGAAGGACAAGCGGTGCCTAGATTGGCGGGATAAGATAGACCAGAACGAGTACTCGCGCTTTTCAGAGACCAAGGAGGGGCTCCTCGTGCGTGGCGCCTCTCTGGACGGTGCTACCCAAAATTACGTCCCGATCACCCTGCGTCGGGACCTCCTCCAGTTGGAACATGACGTCGTGCGCGCCGGTCATCCTGGGGTCAACCGGATGTAAGCCTCCATTCGGCGTCACTACTACTGGGAGTCCTTAGCTGCGGACGTGCACGACGCCGCTCATTGCATCTTCATTTTCAAGCGCTCCGTGCTGGCCGTGGGACGACCGGCCACAAATGGGGTCACACGAAAAGCGCTATTGCGACTGTTGAATGCCGTCGGCTGCATACACATAGATACTGTTATCCCGATCGTGGTTCCAAACGCTCTCTTCAGCGCCTACGTGATACTCTCTGCCTCTCAATCACGACGGCCATTTGACAGGATTCCGGATCATCCAGTAGAGCATACTCGTGTGGCGTCATTTTATGAGTGCTCGGTAGCATACGTACATGTGCGCACACAAATTTTCATGCCACACACCTTTTGCACACTTTGCGAAAAGAAGTGAGGAGTAGATGAGTGATCGCTGTCCGATCTCTGTCTCACTCGTCGAGCATGGCTGAAGTGATTTTCAACGAGAGCTTGTACAACCCGACGGACACTTAACGAGGTCCGTCATGTCTCCAAAATTGTCAGAAGCATAGACTTCTGCCTCCGAACACGACCGCCTTGCTCAGACCCGCGAATGGCAACAGGTCCGAGGCGCAGTCTCGACGCCTCATCAGAACCCTCGCGCCTGGTACCGGGTGTCAGAATAAAATGAGGACGCTGTGTGTCTGGCACCACAACAACGCGTGCTGCTCGGTGGCCACAAAAAAAGGTTTATTTGAATGCGCATGGCGTTTCCAGTTGTACCGAGTTTCAGAAGAGGTGCCCGAACCGCCGTGTCACCAAAGATGGACGCACTATCCGATAGCACTTCGACTGGGGACTTTGGCTCTGCTATTGAAGATGTCACCAAGACGGGTGATTGGTCTAGTGGTATGATTCGCGCTTCGGGTGCGCGAGGTCCCGAGTTCGATAAATGCCTTGGAGGTATCAGTCTAACGTCTCGGATCACCCCACATACTGTTTTGTATGATGTATGTTTGTCCAGTCCGAGCATGTCGTACGAAGGTGTGCGAAAGTACCGGTAAAAGTGTTATCATTGCAACCACTTCTAGCCGATGCGGACCAATTTAGAACTGGGTGAAAATAGGAGGGCCGCACATGGAACAGTCTGCTTCATTCGGGGGAGTGAGTGGCTGATCAAGTTCATTTCAGAGAGAACATCGGTGGCCCGCAAATTGTGTTTAAAGCACCAACTTGTCGAGGTCACCGTGGTGGGACTTAGAAAAACTCGGCACGAGAATAGCTGAACCACTTCCGAAACTTTGTAGAAAACTATCTGTAAGCATCCTGCGGCAGTGAAGCTTACCTCGCGGGTACCTGTAATTTCTCATGAGATTAACAACTTTCTTCAGATTTCTTGAGATCCTGATGTGCGTTTCCAGTCCGCAGAGCTGCATTGGGAGGCTCTGTAAGGAACTCTGATGATTACTAGCCTTTCCATTGGTCCACGCACGCTGTTGAATGACAGCGACCACTGTGCAACCGCCATGTTTAGGAGGTCAGCAATAACAGAATCCAACTCCGTGGGAACTAATGTCAGTGTGCTCCCAAACCAGAGTTTGCTTCATGCTAATAAACGGCGAGGGCACCCCGAGCATCCAGTCTTCTACTGTGAATCCGGTGCGTATTCCAATCCGGTTGACTCCACCAAGAATCATAATCCCACCTTCCGTTCGGAATAGGGGTTTATAACGGTAGCACTTTTGGATTGGCGCATCACTGTTCAGATCGATATTTGTGCAGTAAATGTGCACAACTGGCTCTGAATGTCTAGAGAAGCGAATGGACATATTTTCTGTTAGTGAGTGTACGTGTCCAGCGTCCGTACGCATGAGAACGAAACGATTGCGTACTCCCAGTATTGTTGGACAAAGCGTATCTGAATCCTCGTTCTGTGGTTCTACCCTCACTCATCGACTACACTTTTTGGTGATTGACAAGGGATGGGTGGGCAGATTTCTGTTGGTGTGTCGCATCTCTCACAATGGCCCTGGCAGGATGGTTCGAAGAACCCACTCACCGGAATGCCACCGACACAGCAATTCGAAATTGTGTGCTTCAAATATCTCGCTGCGATGGATGGACAGCCCATCTATCAACTGGGCAGCAATGGTCACCACGTCAACACCGCCGTAAATGACCCGCGCGACCACTTGAGGTGCTGTATCTGTGAATTCGTGTCCTTTAGGGGGGGTGGCGGGATGACGTGTATCTGTTGAAAAGCCAATTTCGGTTCAATCATGGGCATCCATTGGTGGGTTGACCAATAGCATGTGAGATTTTCGTCAGTCCATTGTGAGGGAAGACGAATATTCGTCTTGTGCGCCGTTCGTGTTGCTGTTCTTGGCCCAAGTCCTGGGAGGGAAGTTGCGACAGGGACCGCGGCATGTTGCCGGTACATTTTCGACTGGCTGGGTGCCACGCTGCGTGGCACGCCGATGACCTGATCATCAGAGCAAGCCGAGCGGTTCGGACTATGGTGGAGAATCTCCGCTAACGCCAAATTTTAGTGGAACTGTGTGCCCGGCGGTCGGTGCGCGGAATCCACGCCAAAGGTTGGGATGACGGAGATCCGACGCTATAATCCGGTGGTATGGCGTGATATCTGCGCCATCCCAACATTTGGCGGAGCTGTATGGCGGAAACATGCCGCTGGAAACCGGAATGTCATTGCGAATAACACGAAAAGTGACATTTTCATGTGCCCCGGTGGTTGCTTTCGACCGCTCGACTAAGGTGGACGCGACACGTCTATGTGCAACGCCGCTTTCGAAGCCAGCGATTTTTCCGTCTCGCGTCCCAGAAGCGCTCCGGAGAAGGGAAGTTCAAATACTTCAATCCTTTCGCCGACCACCGCGACTGTGTTGGACGTGAAGAGTGAGGGGATGCAGTACGTCCCTTCTGCCATCGTCAGCTTCAACCCAGTATAGCTGACCGAGGGTGGGGGGGTGAGGGGCGCGCGGCTACGTACGCTGTATTCTGGACGGCGTGATTTCAAGGATCCTCGTCTCACCTTATAGCTTGGGGGGGGGGGGGGGGGGGGGGGGCGGACCCGCCCGCCGGGCCCAACTGATCACACCGCGCGAGCCGACCGAC
>Ga0114953_1003273_pt1 | contig 11081 bp, 10 predicted proteins | sample SidtaG_FD_87298 | JGI IMG/M metagenome (GOLD analysis project Ga0114953, IMG submission 87298) | Marine algal microbial communities from Sidmouth, United Kingdom - Sidmouth_Male2 metaG | ecosystem: Host-associated > Algae > Red algae > Unclassified | place: Sidmouth, United Kingdom | collected...
CCCCCCCCCCCCCCCCTCGTGCCGCCGCCCCCCCCGACGCGCGGCGGGGGAGGCGTGCCCCCGCCGCAGCAAAAGGCTGCCGCTGTTTCCGGGGGGCGGCGTCTCGGGGGCGCCCCGTCCTCCCGCCCGCCGCACCCGCGGGAGCGCCGCCCCCGCACGGGCGGCCGAGCACGCGGCGGCGCGACCGGCGAGGTGGGGGTGGGGGTTGGAGTTCTCTACCCACTAGCGTCGCGCTGTTACTACGAGTGTGGGAACGGGGAAGGGGACGTGGTGGGCCAGAAGCCGACGTCATCGAGAACGTCGCGCCGCGCTGGTGGTTACAAAGCGGAGAAGAGGGCAGAAAAAAAGGCAGACAGAAAAGGGTCTTGCTAGTCCCACGGGAACAACGCGTTTTCGAAGTACCTCATCGCTCGTCTCTCATCAAGCGATGCCGTGTGGCGTGCCGGCAGAGCCTTGACGCCCTTGCGCGTCGACAACTCAGCGAAGTCGGGCGCTACGTGAATGATTCGGCGGACACGGGACAGAGGCACCACCGTCAGCGACCAGTCCTCGCTCTCCGACGCCGGAACCGCCCACTTGAGCCGGGTGCACTCCCTCTCGGCCAGCGGGCAGTCCTCCTCCGCATCGACCTCCTCCATGTCGCAAACCACAGCAACGTCCTCCTCATGGTAACGGATGAGCGCGCGCACCTCTCCGTAGTGAACTGGAACCCTGGTCGAGCCGTCGTCGTTGACCACCAGCGGCTCCCCCGCTACGCTGTACACCAACGCGTCCAGCCAAGCCCCCCTGCGGCGGTAGTCCATGGACGACCGCAAGGTCTGTGGCAGGCGGGTGCCGCAGTCGAGCTCGGCCAAAAACTTGACCTCGCCCAGTACCGGCACCTTGACGTTCAGGCTAAGCCCAAGTACGGTCGCCAGGCGGCCGAGTCCCGGCCGTAGCGCTAAGGCACCGACGGCAATGAGGGGCACGCCGCGCACAGAGCGCTTGCCGTCAGCTGTGAGCTTGCCACCACGCGCCCGGGCGCGACGCGCGCGACGGAGCTTGTCATGCTTGATCGTCTCGGCGTCGATCACTGCCATCTTGGAGAGCATCGCCTGCGCGCCTTGGGACTGCCGCGCAATCTGGGCGGTAAATGTGGAGATGGCCTTGTTGGTCCTGCCATAGAACCGCTTGTCCGTCTTGTGCCCTGCTTCATTGGTGCTGGTGTTCCCGTTCTTAAGGTTGCCGTGGAGGCGGATGGCGTCCAGGATATGTCGCAGCAGCTTGTGCACCTTGGGGGTATGCACAGCCCCCAATATAGGCCGTACAAAGTTCTTAATGAAGTGGGCTGCGGCCTCGGACAGCCTCTTAGCCCCCTCCGTCGTCATGGGGGGGGGGGCAGTGGAGGTCGTCCACCCAGCCACGCGGCTGTACAACACAGCGTACTCGGAGAACATGGCCGTCACGGCGTCTTCGTACGGCGTGTCCCCCCACACCTCCTTGTAGGCGTCCCAATCGAACGAAAAACCCTTGGGCAGCTCGTCGTCTGAGTTGTCGCCCTCCTCAAAGGTGACGGCGGGGGCATCGTCGCCATCCAGAGACGAGGACGGCTTGGCCGGCTTGCGGGGCACCTTGCCCTTCTTGCGGGTCGTTGAGCTCTTGCGGTCCTTGATGCTGCCGGTGCCTCTGGCGGCCTTCTTCGCCGCAAGCGCCTCGCCGTCATCCTGCTTGTCGACGTCGCTCACTTCGCTGTCCTCCGCGAGGTCACCGACAGCAAACACCTTAGGAACCGCCAACGGAACGATAAAGACGCCAAGCCGATGTTGTTCGCCGGTAAAGGACGCCTGCAGCTCGTTAGCCGCCACGACGTAACTGTCAAGAGAAACGAAACGCACGCCAAACATTGCACGGAAGAAGGACAGACGTCGGTTAGCCGCGTGCCAAGGAAGGGAGGAGTCAGTATCATCTGGCGGCTATGGGCACGCATATCACTCGTTGGACTGCTAGATGTGGAACCAACGGACAAGGTGAGGAGCTCATCAAACGCACCCCGGGGCTGCCAAGCTGGCTTTGCTCCTCTTGCCCATCTCCTCAATGCGGCGGTTGACCACCCGGCACGCCTCCTTTGTGGCCAGTTTCGGGTCACGGCCTTTGCATGCGTACGGGAAAACACGCACCAGACGATGAACCAGCATGCGGGTAACGCCCAAGTCGAGCACCTACGGCAGCAAGAGGCGGGTTGAGGACAAGCACAAGAGACTCGAACCAAACGCAGTAAAGAGTGGGAACACACAGGCAACCGTGTGAGAGGCATGCACCTGCCACCGACCCAAGGACGGAGGGCGCCAATGCGCATGGAGCAAAAGAGACAGTGAGATGGTCGGCCAACGTACGTGCAGGGCGTCGATTCCAAGCATCTTGTACATGAGGAATGGTGCAGTAGAGAGGCCGGCCATCCCAGCGAGGGCGGGCATCCGACTGTGGGCGCTGTTCTTCTTCTCCAGCATTAAGCGTCTCGAAGGTAGCTCATGGCGGAGGAGCAATCTTGCCGCCTCAATCTGGTCCTCCAGATCCCTCCGGCCGTCCCGGTCAGTCGCGTCCAGTGCCTCTGGTGCCCCCGCGACCGCAACGGACACACGGCACATGGAGCACGGGCGGGGCGTCTTGCCGCCCTTCAAGCATAGGATGGCTTTCTCCTCGGGGCAGTCGCAAATATAAAGTAGCAGCCGCGGGAAGGCCAGCAGGCTTCGGTTTCCAAGTGCGACCTTGACGCCGATGTGGCTTGCGGCGATGGTGGAGCGGAATACAAGGTAGAGAACGCGCTGAAGGATGGCGCTGCGGCGCTGCTGGGCGCGGGCTGCGGCACCCGGCTCCTTGCCCTTACGCACGATGGGAATGTAGGCCACGGTTACCCACTCCTCATCAGTGGTGTCCTCGTTGATGATGCGCATGCGCAATGGGTAAAGGTTGTGTGCTGACGTCGAGCAACCACGACATTCCAACTAAGATAGCGAGAGACATGACAAGGTGGGGTCAGGTTAGCATCGGCCGCCAGAAAAAAGGACAAAGAATGGGTCTGGCGTGCACCAGACACCCTCGTCTCCAACTGTGCGCTTCCAGGCTTCTCCCAACACTGCACTGTCCCATGCTCAAACGTACCTCCTGAGCCCGACAGTTGGCTTGCGTCGCTGAAAGCGTGAAACGCGAGCACAAAACTGTTCTCGTCGTTCTCTGCAATGACCTCCGCCTCGCAGAGTCGAAACGCGTCCCCGTCCATCGGCAACTCCCGCTTGTCGGTCGGCGGTGCGGGGCGGTCACCCCCGCTCCACAGCTTCAGCTTGGTTGCCGCCTTCATTCGCTTCAGGGCAATCTCGAGCGCGGGACGGAATATGGCGTGGAATGTCTCGCCGCCCTCCTTCAGGTCACACTTGAGCCAGCCCTCGTCCTCAACAACATCGTCAATGTCATCCCGGATCGCGTCCTTGAACGCGTTGGTCGACTTAAAGCTGTCGCGGAGACCAAGAAAGTGGCCGCCGTCGGGCGGCTGGCCGGGCTTGGTGCGGTCCCACACATCGAGCATGTTGAACAAGTTTTCTTGGTCCACCAGCGACAGTCCTGCACCGTTGCCGCACTCGAGCACAAACCGCTGCACCATGCGCAACCGGTACGAGTCGAAACGCCCCGGTCTGCAGCCCTTGCGCTTCTTGATGAGGGGCGCCTTGTACTCCCAGTCGTGCAGCTCCTCGTACAGCTGCCGTACCTCCGCCGAGAGCGTGGCGTAGTCGTAGTTCGTGGCCGTCGGTATCGAGCGGCCCTTGACCTGCTTGGCCCGCTTGCGCGCCGGCCCGCCGTCCCCGTCGGCCCGCAACTTGCGCGTCATCTCAATGATGTGATCCATCTCAGCGACCGTGTCGGCGATTGCCGACTCGCCGATGGTGAACTTGTCGGCGGTGGGCGGCGCCGCGGTGTTGGCAGCCGTGCCCCCGTCCGGCGTCAGAGCAGCTGCAGGCGGCACACCGCCGCCACTCGGAGCCAGACCACCGAGCGGTCCCGCCTCACCGCTGCCATTCGCTTCTGCTTGGGCTCCACCAAGTGGTGGCGGAGGCGGCGCGGGGGGTGGCGACGCGGGGGGTGGTGACGGCGAGTTGGAAAGCAGGGGTGACGGTGGCGGGGGCGGCGGCAGTGGGGGGGCGCTTCCGGCGCCGGGACAGCCGCCCCAACCGGCGCCGTGATCAGCCGCCGGTGTGCCGATCGTCGACTGCCCGCTTCCCGGCTGCCACGCAACTGTCTTGTGCTTGGCGAGCCTGTGCCACGTGAGTCCCGCATTCTTGGAGAAGCGTGAGCCGCATATGAGACAGACCAGCTTCTTGAGGGTGGGGGGCGCGTCCGTCATGGCTGGCCTGCAGCAAGTAGAAGATCCGCCAAGTCAGGCCACCAGCCACCAGGGCCGCAGCAGCGGAGGGGCGTAGGGACAAGCACGGAGGAGGAGTGACGCAAGGAGAGCGTAACGGGATGGGGAGCGGCTGCCATAACGGGGTAGGGAGGAGAGGTGCGAGAGCATTGGGGCATCACGAGGACGGAGAGCGACCCGCCGAGTACAGAACAGACGGTCAATGTTAGCGGAGGGCCCTTCGCGGCGTCGGGCGACCGACTTATACCGGCTGTGGACACGGGCGCCGACTCTCTCCACCGTCAGGCAGCTGTGCAGTTCGCCCACAATCGGGAGGGCAGTGTGAAAGCAGCCCAGGGACAGCGCAAAGCCACTCAGGCGCCGTCGGTTACCCGACAATGGCCATCCACAGAAGGCTGCCCCAGCACCCCCTCCTCACCAGGATGGCAGCTGATGAGCCCGAATACGTTGGCTGCCACGACGAGAGAGCCGATGCAAACGTACCAGGTGTGCTGGAGGGCTCCTTCCAGGAGAAACCCGACGCAGGTGTCATGAGACGTCGGGCGGTCAGAGGCTGGGCTTGCGTTAGGGCCTCACGTTGAGCGTTGCGTCACGACCGGCCGGCGCTGACAGCCATGAAAAAACGGCCGGTGACACGGCACCGAAGCGAGGGGAGGCACGGGGGTCAGGCACGTTGGCTGCAGCACGGAAGTACGGCGCCTGGACAGGAAGCCACGAGCGCCACGTGAGGCCTCGTGAACGGATCAGGCGGGCTCTGACCTCGTCCAGACGTCGGTGCCGCGGACTCCGTGACGACACCGATCGGGCAATCAAGCGAATTTCTGGGAGAATTTGTAAACGATCAGACGAGTTAATGGAATACAGGGCCACGCAGCCACTGTACAGGCGCTCTCTTGGGCCAATTCGAAGAGTCCTGCGGATCAATCGACTGTCTGACACCACTGGCGCTCAAGGCGTGTCTCCTCTCCAGCGTTGCCACCCTTGAAGTCTGCTGTCACGTTCGACAAACAGGGGGCACGTCTCCGTGAACGACCCTGCTGCCGCCGACGGCCCCGACCCTCTGAGGGTCGCATCGTGGGTCTCCTTGGACGAGTGGCGATGGCTTCTCCCGTTCTGAAGCCGCTCGAGCGTGAGCGGGCGTACCTGTCCCGCCTGCTCAAAGGGGGCGGCCGAGCGGGCCGCGCGATTGTCTGCCCGCTGAGCGCTGCTGCCGGTACGTTACGAGTGCTATGAGGGGCGGCTGGGAATCCAGGTGGGCCGACGGGGGCGCACCGTGCTGCGTGCTTCCCTTCTGTGTCATCCACACCGTCGAGTAGGGTTAGGTATAGGTTCGAGCGACTCGACTCCCGGTAGCCCCCGACCATGGCCGTAACTGCTCCTCCTTGGCCGCGCAACCGACTCGCATCTGGGGCAGCCGGCGTTGATTCCGCTTGACGTCCCTACTGATGGGTTCTCGGAGCATGGCCGCCGGTTACGCTGCCGCTCGTTTAGCCACCGCGAGAAGCTGACCAAGGCCTTGCGTGCTGCGGTGAGCTGCACCTCTTGTGTTTTTGGCGCGCTGCTGGTCCCGTTCCGCGTTCAAACGCTTGGCGCTCGTTTGCTTTTTTTTCGCGCGCACGCACGCGCGTGCTGGCAACCTCGAGGTGTCCGCAGCCGAGGGAACGCGCACTGCGGGGCCATCCGCAATGCATTGGGCTTTGCGGGGCGGTCCGTGCTCGACCGTGGGCACGGTAGCACTCCCCGCATGGTGGACTGCGCGGGCGGCCGATCTGGAGAATATAAGCACGGGCAGCAGCAGTGAGAGTAGGATCATGTCGGTCTTGCAGAACGGCCATTGCCTGCCCACCGCTCCTTTGGGGAGTCCCCCTGCCCCTCTCCACTTTCTGCCCCCACCCCCACCATTCACCGTCGCTGCGCGCCCTCCACTACTCCCTCTGGGTTCCCTCCCTCTGCCGGCCGCCAACAACATGGCGGGCGCCCGCTTCATTGCGCCGTCAGGCGCAGACCGCGACAACAAGGATGCCCTCCGCGCCTGCGCCTCTGCGGTGGCTAGCTCCTTGCCGTCGGCCCATGCGCCTATTGTCGGTGATGCTGCTGTCGGCTCCGCCCCTCCGCCCTACAACTTCGGCGGCCCCGCTTACTACCCTCAAGATGCAGGCTCGTGCGCGCTGCCCAGTCCGGCGGCCGAGGCTCTTTCGGCTGCCGAGTCTAGCGCGGCTGCCCTGGCCGTTCTCATGGAGGAGGAGGAGACGCTTGTTCCAGCGGAGTCGCATGTTGCTGGGGAGTGGCCCGTCAACGTGGCGGGGGCGGCTGTCGGCCGCATTTCACCCGGCCCCAACGTGCACTTGACGGTGCAACAGGTGGCGCGGGCGGCGGTAGCCGCTCCCCCCGCCGTGGAGGACAAGCGCGCGGGTGTCAAGCAGCGCGCTGTGCTTCAGAAGCCGTCGCGGCGCCCTGCTGCAGGCATCCCACGCCGACCTGCCCCACGCCGCCGCACCAAGCTTGTTGCTCCGTCGCTGTCCTCCGTGCCCGGTCTTGGCTGCGGTACTGCTGCCTCCGGCAGGTCGGCGGCCGGGAAGCAGACCGAGAGCGCTCGGGACGGTGCGCCTGTCGCTGCATCATCGGCGCATCGTGGCGCGGGGGCGAGTCAGGGTGCGCCGGATGCGGTGCGACTCGCTGCCTCGACGGCCGCTGTATCCCCGCTCCGGTCGCTGGGCGTGGCCGCAAAGGCCTCGTCCGCAAAGGGCGCGGAAAGCCATGTGGTGGTCGCACGCTCTGTCGCCGCCCATGCCGAGTCCGACTTGATGGACACGGACGGCGCGATGGAGGGGCTTCTGGCGCTTTCGGGCGGCGCCGGCAAAGCCTGGGCAGGTGCGTCCGGCTCGTGCGACGAGCCGTGCATGCGGGGCCAATCGGTCGGGGCGCTGGCCAAACACGTGCGCCAGATGACTCTCTCTGGTGAGAAGACGAAGTCTCTCCCTGAGAACGAGACCGACAAGAAAGCCGCGGGTGTCGCGGTTGCCGTCGGTGTTTCCGCAGAGCTGGTCACGGCTAAGCGCTTCAAGGGCTCACACACTGGGAAGCCACTTCGCTGGTCTGCTGGGCGGCAGCCCACTTGCGACGAGCAAGCGGCGCTCTTGGCTGCCGCTGCAGTGCCTAAGGCGCCGCCCTCGTCGCCTGTGGAGTCCCTCCCCCCGACGGTTCAGACAAGCATCGATGTCGCTGCCAAGCTGACAAAGAAGCGCATCGACGGCATGGTCATCATGGTGAGGGTACGTTCGAAGCTGACGCCGCTCTTCAAGAAGATCATCGGCTCGGCTACGAGCACGTTCGACGTACTGCCGTCGCCATCCAAGAAGCAGCAAATCATCATCGACACGATCATGGGGCTCACGGGCAAGACGGCGCCTGAGGCCCTTGAGTGGCTGTCAGAGAAAGTCTTCCGCCCAGCCAAGTCGCAGAACGACGGCACCGCCAAGAAGCGCAAGCGCGCAGACGCGGGCGAGGCGAACGTGACGATCAACCACTCGGTCAACCTCGTCCGCGCATCCGGCCCCTTGAACCAGATCCTCTCCCATGTCGTCGCCCACTTTAAGGGCGTGGTGTTTAACACCTGGTGCTCTGTCGTTGTGAAAGTACCGGCGAAGCAACTGCAAGCCGAGACGGCAGGTGGCTGGAAGGAGAACTTCCTTTTCTCCCAGTCAACTATTGGGCGCCAGGGCATCATTGCGGGGGTAGCCAAGGGCTTCAAGTACCTCGGGGCTGGGCACCGCGTGCGACCTGCCGTCGCCTTAGGCGGCGAGGAGCTGACGGACATGTGCCTCGGTCACTTTAGCCTTGGTGCTCTCGTTGTCCACGAGGCGCTTGTTAACATCCACGCAGGTGTGCCTCACGGCTCCAGCGGTCCCGACGTTTACCGCTACCAGAGCTGGGTCAACATGGTGATCGCGCACGACGGCTTCCTGCCCAAGGACAACGCGGCCGACCGGGGCTTAATCGTTGTGGACGGTGCGGATCCACTCCGGGCCGTTTTTGACGCTGAGTTCATGCCGTTGCCGGCCGATGACGACATGGGCCTCGCCACCGACTCGGAGGTGAGCGGCGTAGCGGGCCTACCTGAGCACCATGGAGCAGCTGCAGCAGACGTGCCGGATGCAGCAGCGTCGGAGGCGCCCGATGCGGGGGCGGTGGCGGCTCCCGTGCCGGGGGCGGTGGCGTCAACGATGGCGGCACCTGTGGCGGCTCCCACGGCGGCGCCCGCGGCGGCGACCGCGGCGGCGACTGCGGCGGCGGTGGCATCGGCAGCCGCGGCGGCGCCGGTGGCGGAGGAGGTGGCGGCGCCCTTGGCGGCGGCCGCGTCTGCACCCATGTCGGCGGAGGTGGCGGAGCGCGTGGAGGTTCCCGTAGCGGCGGAGGTGGCGGCGCGCGTGGCGGCGGCCGCGGCTGCACCCGCAGCCGGGGAGGTGGCGGCGAGTGTGGCGGCGGCCGCGGCTCCCCTCGTGCCGGAGGAGGTGGCGGCGCCCATGACGGCGGCCGCGTCTGCACGCATGGCGGAGGAGGTGGCGGCGCGCGTGGCGGTGCCCGTAGCGGCTGCAGTGGGGGCGCCTGCTGCAGCGCCTGTAGCGCCTGCGGTGGGGGCGCCTGCGCCGCCGCCCGTCACAACGGCGGCGGGGACGCCCTCTGAGGCGATGGTGGGGGCGTCCAGCATGACGATGGTTGGGGCGCCCGCCGTGGCGATGGTGGGGGCACCGGTAGCGGCTGTGCATACGGCACCCGTGGCCAACTCGGTGGCCCGGCGGGAGCAGGCAGCCGCTATTCTTTCCGCCGCTCACGCTCAGGTGGCCGCCCTGCTTGATGGTGCCGATTCTGAGGACGATGGTCTTCTCTGAGAATTCGGTGCACAACGAATCGCGGGGGCACAGCTGGGGGGATGCGGCTTTCCTCGACGTGAAGTGGCCGGCGGGATTACACTGAACGCGGTAGGTGCGGCGGACGAGGGGGCGCGTGGGGCTTGGCAGACGCGGCCGGGAGGGGTAGGTGTGGTGGCGCGCCGCGGGGCGCCGAGGGTGCAGCTGCACGCGTCGGTTACGGGGGCACCGGGGCTGCGGTATGTGCACCGAGCTAAGATGCTCTGATATGCGCGTTGGGCGTGCCGCTTTGGGGCTGCGCGTCGGGGCCGTCGTGGAGGGGCGGGGTGCGGCGCGGCCGGGCGGGAGAGCGTCCAGTAGGGGCGCCTGCGATTGTGTGTTTGTTCCTTGGCCGCCTATCGGTCATTACGGTAGTCTTTGTTGTGCGACGCGCCTGCGAGTCATCAAGAACAAGCTTCACTCGCGCATAGTCCGGCGTGGCACCCCGTACGCCCGCTGTGAGCGCCCGAAGAAGCAGAGAAGCGCAGCTAGCGGGCGCCCAGGGGCGCGCCGTGCCGCTGCTGCACGCGGATCCGCCTGGCAACCTGCCCAGCAAATTCGCACAGAACGGACTAGATGCAGATTCTCTTCGAGAAGTTCGATTTCTGTGTCGTCATCGCATTTCGCCCGATTTTAAGGGCCGCTCATCGCGGACTCCCGAGGCGGAAATGTCTATCGCCTGTCCTCGCCGGATTGCCCCAAAAACCTGCATCGCGGTTGGCCCCGATTGCCATCGCCTAACGCCACGCGATGGCGTTTGCATCCAAAGGAGACGATGTTGCATTGTCATGCACACGCCGCACACAACCCGGCTGTACAGCATTGACTCACACGACGGGCACTGGGGAAAACCACCGGCCTCGGCACAGGCCTCCAGGCAGTGGTGGGGGAGGGGCGGTGGTCCGGCTGGCTCTTGCAGCTGACCAGGCCGGCCCAAATCAGATTGCTTCTGCCATGCCATTCCTGCCTCTCATCCAGTGGCCTTGTGGCCCAACCATCAAGACTAGCGAACAGCCAGTCGGCTGGTGGGTAGCGAGTCCCGCCGCGTCGGGGGCTCAGCTGTCGTCTCGCTTCAATTTGTCAGCGCCCGCTGCGGTCCACAGGCCGCGCTCACACCCGCACGCAAGCAGCTCTGCTGCAGCCACACCCTCACCCTTCACCACAACCAGAGCAGTGGCTGGGAGGCGTGGGGGCTTCCGCCGCCGTCCCGGCTGTGAAGCCGCCGCCCGATGAGGTGCCTGGCCCTCCAGCCACTTGCCGCCGCGGCAGCGGCCTGAGGGGTGAGGCGTGGCAGGTCGCGTCACCCCCGCTCATCGGGCGAGGTGGTGCCGTCTGTTGCATCTCCGGGAAGGTCGGCGCGGCGGAGACGCCGGCGGGGGCCACGCCAGCCGCCCTGCGCACGCTGTCGCTGCAGCGGGTCTCCAGTGTGGGCTGAGCGGCTCCCCCCGCCCGTGATGGCATGTATCATGCGGAACGGGCCGTCAGCGGTGCGGCTCCCTCGCGTCGCGTCACGCCCCGTCGGAACGGCGGTCGCCACCGCCGCCGCCGCCGTCGCTGCGAGCACGCGTCACGGCCCTGGCGTCCCCATCGCACCGGCCTGCACCCGTCTGCGCGTCGTCGTCACACCCTAACGCTGCGCGACTGGTGGAGGCTGTCCCTACGTAGGGTGAGCCACGACCCATCGGCACCAAAGCGCACGGATCTGCACACACCTGCGTTTTTGCTCGCGTCCCCCCCGCCCCCCCCCACCCCCCCGCTTCTCGTCCTCCCCCGCAGTGCCTGGC
>Ga0114953_1003275_pt1 | contig 11080 bp, 12 predicted proteins | sample SidtaG_FD_87298 | JGI IMG/M metagenome (GOLD analysis project Ga0114953, IMG submission 87298) | Marine algal microbial communities from Sidmouth, United Kingdom - Sidmouth_Male2 metaG | ecosystem: Host-associated > Algae > Red algae > Unclassified | place: Sidmouth, United Kingdom | collected...
CCTGTCCACGAAAAGGAAAAAAACACCACACCCCCGGCCCGTGTTGGGAGCAGCCAAAACGAACCCGCAAAAGGGGGGGGGGGGGGCACGAACGGCCCCCTGAGCACACCGGGCAACACACAGATCGCGATCGCAGTGAAGACGAACAGGGCAGTGCATACGTACGTGTAACAGATCAAACCCAAACACCTTGTACAGGCTCATCCCGCCGGTTCCCAAGCCGTGGACGGCCCCCAGGACGGGCACAAAGGGTAACGCGGAGTGGTCGTCGGAAATTTGCTTTCGCCGAGCGGTTCCGGTGCCCGTGTCGTACAGCACAGCGGCCTCCAGTTGCAACCTCAACGTTTCTTGCACGTCCCGGTTGACGCACGGGGCGTTGCATGCACCGGACTCGTCCTTGCCAACCCGACAGATTGAACATGGCTTCATGCACTTGTTAAGCCGCAGACCGAGTACGTGCCGCTGCTCAGGGTGGTCTCCTGCGTACAACGTGATGCGGGGGAAAGCCCTGAACCTGCCATGCCCCTTGATTGCCAGATCCTCCCCGACCCGGCTGGCCGTGATCACAGAGTCAAGCAGGACAAAGAGACAGCGCTGCAAGAGTGCGTCGCGCGTCATCCGCAACTTTTCTTGGTGTTCTTTGGAAGCGCCGAGACGTGGAAAAATGAAGGGGATGTATCCCACCGTCACCCAAGTGGACGTGCCGTCCAACACATTGGGAAACCTTGCCCGTATGGGGTACATGTGGTGCGCTGAGAGAATGAAGAGAGCAATAGTAGCACGCAAGAAATAAGTAGCTAGGATAACCTCAACGTCAGGCGGCGTTAGATCGAAGATGAAACAAATTAGGGTGATGCAACTCACGAGCAACGCTTCTGTCTCGAGCGGCCGTCGACCAGGGCTGTTTCTTACCTCCCGACCACGATACCAAGGCAGCGTCCGAGTAGAGCTGGATGGCGAGCACGAAGACGTTTGTGAAGAGCGTCTGGTGCAGCCGTCGAACGTCCTCCTGCTCGTTGAGAAATAAGTCTCCGTTCAGAGTCTCGGAGCGAACCGCCTCTCCGTTCTCATGCCACCGCCGCTCCCCGTGTAGCACCACCCTAATCCCCGACAACATGGCTTCGACGGCAACCTTCCACAGGTCGCGCGAGTAAAAGACGAACACGGTGCCACCCAGGAGGATGTCCGTTTTTCGCCACCCCAGCTCGGCCATGCACCGGTCCTGCTCCCCCCTCAACGCCCTCACAAAGCTTGATGCCGTCGGGAACGCCGCCGTCATTGGCCCGACGCGGCCAGAGTTCCCCGCCGTCGCCTTCTCCGCCGCTACTGTTGTTGCCCAGTACTCACGTCGGCCCTTGTTGGAGAGCCCTGTACCGCCAGTCGACAAGGCAAACAGGCGAAAGCCTTTGAGCACGGGCGTGTTGAACTTCGATGGCTTAGTCTTGGAGCGATCGGCCAGGTGCACCGTGCGCTCTAAATCGCCTTTGGCTCGGTAGTAGTCATGGATGCGCGTCGCTAGGGTGTGGCGGACCGGCTTCGGCGACTGTACAATGACGGAGGGGGGAGGCGCAGTCTCTCGACGGCTACCCAAGAGCAGCAAATGCTCTTCTGGGGCACCAGAGACGCGGCGGTGGTAGTAGGCAGGAGGCGCGTCGGGGAGGATCACTACCGGCTTGTCCGCCTGGCCGTCACCACCATTGGTGTTAGCGCAACCGATCAGGCCAGTACCGGACCGGTGCGGGGCCCCCAACCACCACGACCCGGGAATCATTGCGGCGGCGCGCCGCAGATCATAGACGGGCAGGAATCCACTGGGCAGGGCCCGCGAGTTAAGCAATTCAAGAACAGGCGGCGGCAGAGGAGTTGGCGGCACACAGGAAGGTGAAGACGGTGGTGGTGTTGATGAATCGGCGTCTAGGAGAAAGGCCATGCCCCGGTGGCAAGCCTGGTGGTGATTCTTGAGGTTGGCCCGCAAGGGAAACGAACGTCGACAATGTTGACAATTGTAACGAAGTGGTGAGGCGACGGGTGTGCCGCGGCGGCGCTGCTTGTAACCCATTGCTGCAACTTCGTCGAGACCCGAACGTCAAGTGGGGTGTGCCGCGCCTACCGGCCGCGTGCCGAGGTGCAGCCGCCCTCATTCGAGGGAGTGGATCGGGGCGTCACGGCAGTAGAAGGCCGCCGCGTGGCGGCGCCGCGCTCTGCACTGCAAAGCAGAAAAACCGCGGACGTCGATGCAAATGGCGGCGGCTACCCGAAGCAGTGGCTGCCCGAGGCGGCGGCTGCCCGAGGCGGCGGCTGCCCGAGGCGGTGGTTGCCCGAGGCGGCGGCCCTTGTCGAGGAAGCGACCCTACGCAACGGTCGTGAAGGTGGCGGCCGACTGTGACGGTTACGGACGGGTCAGACGAAGGGAGCTGGGTCCAGTCGTCCGCTTTCGGCCACGGCGCGGATTGGAGCCGTTCGTCCCTATTCGGGGGCAGTAGTTTAAGCGGCAGTTTAAGTTGGAGTATCGATCACATACGTGCGATAGCGAATGAGCAGCTCTAATGCGGATCCATCAAGCCTGCCTATGCGTGGTCGATTTGTACCAACCGTGTTCCGTTGCAGTAGCATGAGGGAGCTCCACCTGTCTCCCCCAGTGCTCAAGTGGAGTGCTTTATGGCATCCATCTCGGAGAGCACCAGCTGCAATCAGATCACTCACCTCAATATTGTACATCACTTGCACGGATTGCACCCCCGTCACCATTATCCCCACCCGCGCCAGAAATCCTACACCCCCTCCCAGACGTCCTGATCCTCCTCGCTCATCCGCTGGATCTCCAAGTCGAGCGACACCCGCTCGCTCGACGAAGGAAGGAACAGACGCCACGCTCCGGGACCAAAGGGGAGACCCACTGCACCGTAGTCAGGCGGGCAACGAGTACACCAGGGGAAGACGGGGTTGGAAACCATAGACCGCACCGTGTGCGCAAAGCCCACACGACAGGCCAGGCTGAAGTTGTGCGACGAGGGAACAAAGGCACGCAGCACCCTGGACGCGACAACGACCAAGCACAGCCGCTGCTTGAAGCAATGCTTGCGTTTCTCCACCCGCTCATGGGGAGCGCCATCCGCACTCACCATGTGCGACCGGTTGAAGGCGTAGAAATCGCTGCCCTGGGCGTTGTTGACGCTCGGAAGAGGGGCCTTGACGCTGAGCATGCGCGCAGTAACGCCTTGCATCTGTCTATTTAAGACGTTGAAGAGGACGTGCTTGTAGAGAGCAGCGCAGCCGTCACGCTTTCCCGTCACGCGGGCGTGCTGCAGCATGGACATAAGCACCACCCGCCTCTTTGCCCCATTGGCGTGCTCCAAATGCGGCCAATCACGGAAGACGTTGGGCGTGACGTCGGCCGTGCGCACATGCTCCATGACACGGAGGGCGGCGCAGTGCTGCCAGGCGCTCACGCTACGTGCCACATAGGGGTTGGCAGTTCGGATGCCATCGCCGACCAGCATGGTGCCGACGTCCGCCCGCGTTTTAGGGTCCGCCGCCATGCTGGTAATGGTCTCGTCCAGCCCTTCCGCTATGAGCAAATGAAGTGTCGCTGCAGGCACCGCCGAGAGCATGGCCGCCCGAACGGACGAGGCCCGCATCGTCTCATACTCCATGTCACAGATGACAGAAGAGCCGACGTGGAGAAGGAGCGAGTAAACGAGACCGGGGGGCACTATGCATAGAGCTACAGAAAAGAAACACGCACCCCACATAGCATATCGGAGCAGCCAGTCTCATTATGTGTCAGAATGATTCTGGAAACACAAAGGCAGCCTCTCTGTCACCACTCCTGGTTGGTAACAAGGCTGTCGAATGGAACCAAGATAGACCCAACCACTCAAATAGAAAAAAGGCCCGCACTCAAAACACGAGCGTGAGAGAGTCATCGAGCGTACCGCGTGATCGTGCAGGTAGCCACAACGTGGGAATCCGGGTGGACCGGAGAGGAAAGCAGGAGCAGGGGGCAAAGGCGTGGGGGCCATGGAAAGAGGCGGCGGGCCTGCGACAGACTCCCTGTGAGGCTGCGTGAGGGACCTTCATAAGCGGCAAGGAAACCGAGCTCCCGCGTGGGTGACGCACAAGCAGCAGCGGTAGACCCTGCACAGGCGCCAGCGTGCGTCGTAGCCGTCAAATTAGGAGGGCAAGCATCGCGCCCAGTCGATGCCCAAGGCTCGAGGTGGCTCCGCTCTGGCGCTTGGTAGGAGGGAGGGGAGGAACCTCGGCAAAACCAGCCCGTGCGTGCTGAAGGAGCACACCACGGCAGGCTTCACCAGTGGTCCAAAAAAGCACCTGCCCCAAGCATTGCGGAATGGGAGGGAATGCCCAGAGGCCGTTCTCATTGAAGCCGTAGCCGTGCGTTGCCAAAGCCAACCGTGCCCCAAGCGGCTGCAGGGCTAAAGTCCAGACGGCAAGCAGTTGTCGCGCGGCGGACACGCAACCAAGGGGGTTCGGCAGACGCCCGACGAACGACATACGGTCGACGAGAAGTGGGCGACGCACGGCGACACGCACAGCTGACGAGGAGCCCCAGCGACGCAGGGCCGACGCGCGAACACCAACTCTGAGCCTTGAAGACTCTCTCACTCGACTGGTACTTACACGACTTCAGATGCCATTAAGAGTTTATTTGCAACCATTGTATCCTCGAATTTAGACAAGCATAGCTGCGGGAAGCAGGGGCACAACGACTTCGCCTCGGCCGACCGTCACGACGCTGCAAGGCGCGGACACTGGCAACTCTCTCTTTGCACTGCCCCCTGTCGACTGTTTCGACTAATCCGGACCGTTTTCGTCACACTTTGCGTCCTGCAGCCGCCGCCGTCCGCGACTACCACCTCGGACCGACGGGCACGTGCTGCCGGTTGTGGCCGTGTCGTTGGCGGCGGTGAGTGGCCATCGCGTCGAGTGTCGGCGGCAGCGGCGACCTCGTCATATTCCCCAGCCACGGGGCATCGCGCACTTCAGCATAGTGCTCAGCGGCTGGTACGTGTCCAGCAATGGGAACGTTCTAGCTTGTGTTCTCTCTTATCGTCTTGTCTTCTGCCGTGAACTTTATTGCCACAACCTTGTCCTTTTCTTACACTGTTCTTGTTATACCTGCCCATCGCTCAAGTCCAGCACTATCTGCTTGCGCATCAGCGGAATGTGCTCATGCCCGAACTCCAACACCGCCTGGCGCTCCATGTGTTCTGCTGTTTGTAGCACAAACACACCACAACTGCCGCTGTCCGCCTGACGTGGAATGGGCACCCCCGCCACGGCGTTCACTTCAGTCGCCCAGTCACCCAGCTGCCACTTGATCTCGGCGTTGACACCGTAGCACGAGGCGACCTCCGCCCCAAGCCACCGCCGCAGGGTTGGGAGCACACCGGCCGCGTCCGTCCCATGCATGGAGTCCAAGTACAAAAAGGTGCGGGACCGGAAGTTAATGACAGCAAGAACCCAATGAACCGAGTCGACGTTGACGGGAAAGAGCAGCATGTCCAGCGCCGCCACATCAACGCCAGACTTGACCGGCCATCGGCGGACGCCCTCAAAGTCGAACCCATCAGGGCCTTGTGTCAGTCGTGAGAAGAAGAATGTGTTCCACACGTGCACGCGGAGGGGGGGGCGGGAGACAAAGGCAACGAGCGGAGCCGTCGTGCTCTCGAACTTGCCGTGGCCTTCGAGTAACGAGTCGACTGGTGGACGGCCCTTCTGTGCCATCGCCGCCGTGTTCTCCAAGCCGGAATGCTCGACCGTCGTCGCCGATGCTGCCCCCAGCTGGGTAGGCAGGCGACGCTGTCGATTGCGGTGGTTGATGCATGCCACGTACGCATTCATAACCTCATCGGTCAACCAGCGTCTCCCGCGCAGCCGCCGCAGGTCCTTGAGGCGCAGGGTGATGCGCGCTGACGCAACGAAGATCTCAATCGGCGGGCGCGCCGCAGTGACCGCGAGCGCCTCCCCGCGCACTCGGCCCGTCGTCAGGTACTCGACCAGCTGGCGCTGTGCCGTGGTCATCGCTCGGCCGCGCCACGTCCAAGACGGCGAAGACGAGGACATGTTGGAGCAACGACCAGGTCCTTGCGCCTCATCGCCACGAACGACAATGTCCTTGTCCTCTTCGGCGTCGAAGACTGTCGCGGCGTCGTGATTGATGGCACTCTCCAACTCTTCGTCAGAGGACGTTGCGCTGTACAAGGTGATGACATCTTGCTTGTTCGGCAGTGGCGCAGGGGGCGCGAAGCCGGGGACGAGGAACACCCCGCAGACTTGGCAATCGTCGTCGACAACACCGGTTCCAGCATCAGATATGGCAGGAGCAACACGTGATCGAGCACCAGCCGTACCGCCTTCCCGAGAAACGCGTCCGGAATCGACAACAACATCAAGAGGACAATGAGCGGTAGATGTCAATGAGCGTGACGAGGAAGCACGGCCCTTGTGCCCGGCGATGGAAGCTCGCCCTCGCCTCTGAGGCGTCCCAAACTCCTCATCGTCAGAAGATGACACCACAATGGTACGTCGGACGCTCTTCGTGCTGCGCGACGCTCGCTTCTTCCCCCGCGTCGAGCGCAACGTCCCACCAACTTCATCCTCGCCAGAAGAGAAAGAACATATTTGCCTGTTCCTCATCCTCTCGTCCGTGCCAGCGGTGGTTTGAGACACAACCACTGCGCTCGTCACGGCTCCCTCCGCTGCTCCCCCGTCGCGACTCCCTTCGACTCCACTCAAAGGCGAAGTCCCCCCAAAAAAGCATGAGACACAGCCGCACGTCGGCGAGCCAGAAAGCCAGAATCGAGTGCCGCTTACCAAAGACGCTTGCGCCGCTGGTGGAGCAGCGGCCACCGTCCGAGCTTGCGGCGTAGGGTCCTTGGTACAGTACCACAGTGCAGGCGGAGGCAGCCGCAGAATGACCAATCGGCCGGGTTGCACAGCGAAGACTGCCCGCGAAGAGCCTCAATGTAATGCACTAGGTAGGCTTGGCACGAACATTTAGTGACGTTGGCCAGTCGGTGCAGTCTGCAAGTCCAGATGCCTCAATCGAAATTATTTCAGGAGCCTGAAGCCCCGCAGCTGCACTCAGCCACGCCACACGCCCAGTCCAGCCACTGGCCCGCCCGACGTCGCCCAGAAGAAGCGTCGCCCGAAGAGGACAAGGGCGTGCGTCCCACTTGTACCTGCAAGCAAGTGCGTACAGAGGGCGGGCTTGCCCCCCACCTCTCCCCGAGTCTGTACGCACCGCACTGCCGCAGCCGTGCTTGGGGTGCCATTACGGTCTCCGTAGGCCCCCCCAAGGACTGCGGCAGCGGACGACCGGGGAGGGCGGGAGCGGTCGCTGGAGCCACGCTTGTTGCGCGCCTTTTCTGGCCCTGCGACGCACCGAGGGGCCGAGCAGAATGCGGCGCCGTCCGCGGTGGAACGAGGTCCCGCAACGGGCTGGGTGGGGGGGGAGGGCGGAGGGCAGAGGGAAGCGCCCGCGGCAGCCTCTGAGGGGAGGGGGGGGGGGAAGGTACCCCGCTGTGGCGCGCCACTTTTTGTGGCATTGCGTGCGTCGCGGTGACTAGGGGTGTTGCGCAACGCACGTTCGGGCGTCTTTGGAGGAGCAGCCTCCGACCCGTGCCCGTTTCCTCGGGCGTCCGTTGCCTTGAGCGCTCTTGACGAGAGAACGGCGCTTGCGTTGGCGTTGGCGCTCTGTGCCGCCGTGCAGAGCATCCTCGCGGGTTCTTTGCCTCGCCTGTGGTGGAGGGGAGAACGGCGCGCGCGCTGACGTTGGTGGTGAGTGACGCCGTGCGGGTGTGACTCGTGAGCATGACGTCCGGTGATGGTGAGAACGGCGCCAACGGTGTCGCTGCGCAGGGGCCCCCAGGCTTCACGCCCATACTACCGCGACCAACCGGTGCTGGTGGGTCTTACGCTCCCAACGTCGACTTAGGGCCGGCGTCGGTCGGCAACTTCTTCAACCCGACCATGCAGGCCAATGGTCTACCCGGGTTGCCCTACATGGGTACCCCCAGCGACGTGTTGAACCCTGGCGGTATGCTCATCGGCACCACACCGTCCTGGGGGGCGGTGGCCCCGCAAGGCCCTCAGGGGATGGCAGCGGCAGGCTCCTTCAACGTGGGCGGCACCATCCCCGGCCTCCTTGGTTCCCAGACATTGAGCTCCCTGCCTGCCAATGCATCCGTGGCCGCTTCCCCGCTGCTTGGCATGTGGCCCGCTTTTGGTGGGCCTTCCGGGGGCATCGCGCCTGCCGGGTCGACTGTGCATCCTACGCATGTCGCTGACGGGGCTCCCACGTCCCTGCACAAGCGATCCGCGCCCTCGGAGGCGACGTCTCCCCCGTCTCAGAAGAAGCCTATGCGGCGTACGGGCGGCAAGAAAGCGGCGGTAGCTGCCGTTGAGGCCGCCGCCGTCGTCACCGCTGCGTTCCCGGCGGCTTCGGTGGGCGCGTCGGCAACGCGTGCCGGGCACGAGAAGAACGTTTCGTTCGCCAATGGCAGGACGGATGTCGCTGGCCCCCCCATCGGCGCTGCGTCAGCTTCGACCTCGGAAGCTGGTCGCCCTCCTCTACCGCCGGCAAACAAGGCCGTCACCACGACTCCCAAGAGCGTAATGGAGTACCTGCAGCGGATTGACAAGACGACGGCCGACCAGGCATCTGAAAGCAAGATCAGTGCCGGGGACATGCGCGGCGTGCGCGGGCAGGTCGATCTGCTCGTCGTCGACCGTGCCAACTTCAACGCAGCTGTGGAGCGCTTGGACGGTGCCTCTAAGAACCTTGCGCAGCTGTTGGAGCTGGCCACCGGCAAGTTTGGCGGGTCCGACAATCACAACGCCGGCTACGATTCCAAAACGGAGACGCACGAGGCACCAGGTAGCGCAGCTGAGTTGGCACCGTGGGCGCCTCGCTTTAAGGTACGTTGCTATCGTGAATGTGTGCGCGCTCGTGTGTGGTGCGGGGTGGCTGGAGCGTCGCTCAAACTCGTGTGCTTGTGCGCTTTCTGCGTGACATCCTTCTCTGTGACACATCTAACACCTCCTTGCCTGCGTTACCTTCGTCTTCGCTCGCTGGTCTCTTTTTACGTCCTCTGTTGTTGACTGCTTGACTGTGAACAGACCAGTGTTGACGACCAGCTGGTGCAAAACTTCATCAATGCCCGCTTGCCCCGACATGTGTTTGGTAGCGGGGATGACGTGACCAACGTTGCCGTGCGTGTTGCTGGCCGTTTTTTCACGTCCCCTCCCATCACGGACGATGAAGCGCGGGCCATGATGACAACTGAGTATCTCCTTCCTGCCACTGTGAGGGACACCACCAAGACGGGACTGGCCAAGCTACAGCTGCACAAGTACGTTAAGACGGGCGTTAGCCACTGGCGATCGCGTCTGGCGGAGGTGGCTCTTGAAGCTTTCCTCGACCACTACCACTCGCTGGCCAAGGTCGGCAAACGTCGGCTGCATGGCCATAAGACTTTTGTGACCATGAAGTACGATGAAATGTGGGACATGATGTCGAAGGAGTTCTGGTTCAAGACAACCGACGGCCGGCGCTCCATGCAGCACGCCGCCTACGAGACGTTCGAGGATATCAGTCCGGACGGCGGCATCCTGTACGTCAAGGGGACGACGGAACAACCTGGCGGCTACCTCAAGTGTCGTCTGGATCAGCTCGGACTTGTCCTCTACCTGGTACGTACCGGTGACTCTGCTTTTTTCTTTTATTGTGATCGACTCCTCTGCGTCGATGTCTTTTGTGATGTGGAGCGCGGCCAGCCGCTACCTCCGACGGCTTGGAAGAAGCCGGACCACGAGAGGTGCGAGGGTGCCCACTTATACCAGCCACTGACCTCCCAGCCTGCGACTGCTGCGACTGCTCTGCTGCCTACTTTTCCGTGCTTGCTTCTGCCTTTGCTGCATGATGCATCTCCAGCTGCGCGAGGGGCTTCGCAAGGCCATGCGGCTCCCTGATGTATACGGGCGCTCCGGAAACGCTAATGACGGGCCCAGAAAGCTCTGGGCGGCCAACTGCCTGGCCCTGCACGACTACCTACCAAAGACAAACAAGGCCGTGGACGGGCTCATGATCACCAACGGTACCGACCCCAACCGAGGCGTAGTTCTTAAGGACTGGCCGGAATGGGCCGTGCGGGCTGACCTGGCCAAGCTACGTGACATCGGCCCGTCACCACAGGAGCAGCGCCGGAAAACGAAGGACAAGAACGCCGCCGTGTGCGCGGGCAAGACACGCACCGCAAAAGCGTCCAACATTCCGGTCGCCAAGACCAACGTGGGCGTGTCGGAGCAGATGACCAAGGCCGAGCGGGCGGCCATGTGCGCCGAAGAGCTGGAATGGCCGCTGTCCCCGGAGCACATGAACGACGAGATGTAACCAGTGCCTCTTGAGCTTGTTGAGATAGGAAAGACCGTGGTGGTCTAGTTGCGTTCTGCGTGGGCGTGTCGTTTTGATAATGTTCTTTCTTGCGTTGCTTCTTGTCCCCGCCCTGGTCTACAGACACCCTATCCGGAATACGGAACGTACGATGCCGATAGGGCATGAACTAATGCTTGGTTGACTATCATAGTAGGTACGATTTACAGATCGAATTGTAAGATGATTGTTAGGCTTAGTAGTTCTTTGCCTTGATAAGACTAAGAGAGGACGTCAGTCATAAAGACTTGTTCCGGTAAGTCTTTCTTCGAACAATACTCTCCAAAACGAACACGAACAATGCCCCATAAACCGCTCCAGATTATTGGGCGAACGAGGCCAATCCTGCGACCGAACGCAGACCCGCGCGTTTGGCCAATCAACATCGGACGCAGATGTGATTGTTCGGCCCCGATAAGGCATCCTTCAGGTTCGGTGGTCCCGTTGTTGCTGATGGTCCCGGCGGTTGCGCCGCGCGGCAGACACGGCCGTGCGGGTGGCGCGCGCCGGTCGTCGCAACTGGCGGCGGCCCAACAAAGCGCCGAACAGCACGGCTGTTGGGCAACAGGCGAACAAACGCCCATCTGTTGGGCGGCCTGTTCGGGCAACAGAGCCCGAACAGAATGC
>Ga0114953_1003278_pt1 | contig 11073 bp, 12 predicted proteins | sample SidtaG_FD_87298 | JGI IMG/M metagenome (GOLD analysis project Ga0114953, IMG submission 87298) | Marine algal microbial communities from Sidmouth, United Kingdom - Sidmouth_Male2 metaG | ecosystem: Host-associated > Algae > Red algae > Unclassified | place: Sidmouth, United Kingdom | collected...
GGCCCCCCCCGCCCCCCGCCCCCCCCCCCCCCCGGCCGGGGCGCCCCCGGGGGGGGGGGGGGGGGGTGCCGCCGCCCGTCCGCGGCGCCGCCACGTCCGCCGCGGCGCCGTCGCCACCCGCCGACTTGACCCGGCCTGCGGGCGGTCGCAGCGGTCTGCCGGTGCCACGCGCCGGCGCCTTTCCGCTGCCCTCGCGTGTCACCGCGCCGCCGCCGTCCGCTGGCAGCGACGCTGTCACCATCGGCCGCCCAGCCGCCGTCGTCCGCCGCTGACTCCCCGCCCCCTGCCGCTGCCGCCCCCAGCCGGCGGTTACCGCGGGGTGCGGACAGCGGCCAGGGAGGCCCTCGCGCCAGCCCCGCAGGAGGGGTGGGGAGTGGCGTCGTCACCCGCTTTGGCGGGCCGCGCGTCGACGCGGGTGGTGGCGCCATGGCCGTGGCGGCAGTCCCCCGCCCGTCAGCGACGCGCGGTCGGCCACTCGCGCCCCGTGCGGAGTGGTCGGATTTCCGCCCCGGCCGCAGAGGGGTGGCAGCGCGGGCACGGGCCACCCCGCACATGCTGGGGCCGCCGTTTGCGGCGGGCGAGGCGTGGAAGTAAGCTCCGCCGGCGTGGTGACGCAGCCTCTGCTCGTCCTGCCGGCCACCTCCCACCGCCGCCGCCCTCGCCACCTCCTCCGCCATCGCCGGCCTCGTCGCCTCCGTCCTGCCCCGACGACCCCGACGGTACCCCCCCCCGGACGCGGTTGCCGCCCTTCCGCCCCTTCAACGGCGACGACGCGCACGCCGGCGCGCAGCAGCCGGGGGGATGATCCGGCAGACGCCCCGACAGGGGCCGGCCCTGACGCAGGCAAGGCCAGCGGCGCCGCCACCGCCACAGGACGTGGGGGCGGCGGCGCGGCAGACGGCGGCCCCGAGGCGCGGCAGCGCCTTGCCGGCGCTTGCGGGCAGGGAACAGGTCGGGACCGCTCGCTCGCTGCCACCCGAAAAATAGCCGCCGCGGGGCGGTGCATTTGGGACGGCACCCGCCACCAGCGGCGCTGGAGGAGGTAGCTGAGGCCAGCAGCGGCAGAGGCGGCGCCGTATCCGCACTGTCCGCTGCCGCCGCAGCGGCGAACCGCCATTCCGCCGCCTCGGTCGCGCCGCGGTTCGCGGCAGCCGACTTGGCGGCGGCGCAGGCGGCGGCGCTCAATCTGGTGGGAGGCTGGTCCACGAAAACTGTTCTGATTGGAGCAGGCGCTCTCAGAGACAGTCGAATGCGCACCCATCCCATTGGTTCTTCGTGGCACGCTCAAACGCACCTTCTGAGGTCAGCGTCGGTTTATCTACCGGATTCTGATCCCGTCCACTGCGCCCCCTCCATCACCGTCCCTCCTCCTTGTGAAATGTGTCGGGGCGTCTCTTTTCGTGGTTATTTCTGTCTGTCGCAGAATGTCTCGCCGGCGCGGTGGTCACGAGCCGGCCTCCTTCCTGCTGCCTACGTCCCTGCCGCCTTTGCCGTCTGATGTCCGTGTATCCCCCCCGTTCGTCCGCCGGGTTCCATCACCCACCCCTCCCGGTGTTTCCTCCCTTGTCATAGCTCTGCATGTGAGCGTACTTTCACGCCCAGGAGATCGGGCTCCCTCCACGTCTGAACGCCGTCATGGCAGCCGACTGGGGACTCGGGCCTCTTCGGCACGGGTCGCCTCGACGACGCAAGCGGGTGCACGTTCTTTGCTCTATGTCGCCCAAGTGTCCGGGACTTCCTCTGTCATGGGTCCAATGCAGACCCTGATATCTGTGGTGGTGGCCCGCACTGGCGAGGAAGTGTCCATTGATTTGCGCCCCAGGGTGGCAGCACTACTGGAGCAGGCGGAGCGGCGGTTGGCCGCTGCTGAAGCGGTGGGCGCCGTCGGAATCTTTAGGCGTCCCGCCGCGCCGGTGACCCTGACGGGAGAGGCACGGCTGCTGCTCCTTTTCGCGCCGTGCACCAGTGTCGGCGCTGCCGACGCGGTTGCAGGCGTTGGGCACATGATCTGTTCGAGTGGGAAGTGGGTGGGAGTGGGTGGTGGTGGAGGCACGACTGTGCTTCGGGGGGCTCTGGGTGTGTGGACGGTGCGCACTTCATAGCAGGGGCTTCGGAATAATGATTCGGATAAAGCACCGTTCTGTAAGCAGCGCCACCCTGCTCGCAGCAACAAGTCATGTTCATCAATCTTTCCACCAAGAGCCTGAGCATGAGGTGAGCTTTCCAGCAGTGTCTTCCGTTTTGCTCTCACATTGGATGGCGAGAAGATTCCAACGGATATATCCGGATATATCTGGATATATCCCAGATTCTGCTAAAAAACCCGGATTCTGAAAGGCCCTGCTTCATAGCTGGGGAGCGTGTCACCGCTTGACTCTTTGTCCACCCAGGACATCTTCCTCGGGCGCCAGCGGAATGCCGCTGTGGTCACACGGGCGGTAGCAGCAGCGAACGAAGCGGCGACTGACGCCGAAACGCTCTTCGCAGCCGCCCTTCGAGATGGCCGAGGTCGGCCGAGCACCTCCGCGGCGCCGTCAGAGGACCGAGCGGCGAGGCTGCTGCTTTTTCTTCCTCCTGGCGGCGGCGGTGCCGGCCCGGAGCATCCTTCGGGAACAAGCGAAGCAGCGGCGGCTGTTGATATCGTTGCGTCCAGAGGTACGGCCGATGCAGAAGTGCGAACCGTTATGACTCCGTTTGGCATCGAGTACACCGCGCACCGTCCAGGAGGAGGGTCGAACTCGGTTTTCAAGCACACTCGGCAAGACGCCCGGTGTCCGCTGTGTCACCGGGATGAGCGGACAGTCGGCGCCCTGCTGCAGCACTTCAGTGCCCCCCACACGAACGAGACTGTGGAGTGCTTTCGTGCCGTTTCGTCTGCGCAGGTCAATCGACGCGGACGAGAGAGTGGCTCTCGCATTGCGTGGGAACGCTACATAGCCGCCATTCGGTGGTTGTCGGTTTCAATTCCGTTGGCTAGCTTCCACGAGTCGTCCGTCCGTGGCATGGCGTCTGCAGCAGCGTCGGTTGCACCTGTTCCCGTCACCAATCGTGCCGTCGCGCCCGGCGCTGTGCCGCCTGCCCTGGTCACGCCTGGTGCTGGTCACTTGCCGGTCCAGCCCCGGGAACTTGTTTATGTAGCCCAACGCCCGCTCGAACCGCCCCGTGACGGTAGCGCTGCTGGCTCATCGTCAACGGGCACCGTGATGCTCCCTAGGCAGATGTCGGCTCCTGCCTTTCTTCCTCATCCTCTTGCAGCGGGCGCCTCACGCCGACGGCCGCCGATAACGGGGCGCGCTGGCCGCGGGCGTGGCGCTCGGCGCCCGCTTGCGTCATCACTCGTCGGTCCCGAATAGTTCCATACAAGGAGCCTGGCCCTGTTGGCGTTGCGGCAGTCGACGAACGCCGTGATATCTTCTGACTCTGAGGACGATATTGACGATGAGAGGCTGGGCGCCATGGATGCGGGGCGAATGGAAGCCCTCGAGCTGCCAGCGCCGGACGTGCTGTTTATGGCATTGTGGACAGGATTTATGAACGCTTCGCCTGCTTGGGGGGACAGGGGGGCCGCATTTCTGCTGGCCAGTTTTTTTGCAGCGCGCCGCCGCTCCATCCCAGGGGCAGGCGTGCTGCCGCAGGCAGCCGCACACGTTGAAATGGTGTACGAGTATGGTCTGGTGGACGTTGATGGCGCCGCGCAAGCGTTTGGTGTGCTCACTGACCGGTCTCCGCCAGATCTGGCTCGCGGTACGCTGACGGGTGCTGTAAAAGCGTTGGACCCTGCCGTGGACGTTATCGCCGCCGCAGCTGGTGTGGCGGCATCGGACTCACAGGCGGCCTCGGTAGGTGATGCGGCAGCAGGTGGACCTTCGGGCAGTCAGCCGACGCAGTAGTCCGTCTATTGTTTGGAGGCACTCGCATGTTCCTTTCGTTTATTGTTTTGAGCCACTTGCATGTTTCTTGCCGAGCCGCCACCAAAAAAGGTTTTCACCTTCGCCCACCATGCGTCCCCACCGCCGTTCCGGCGATGCTCCCCCCGACGCCGAGTGCGCAGGCGGCCGCGCCGGCCGCGACCGCCGATGCCGCCATCGTCGCCGCCGCCGCCGCCGCCGCCGCCCGGCCGGGGACGTTTGGCGCGGCGCCCAGCGGAGGCGGCGGCGGCTGCAGCGGCTGACTCGACGAACATGCCGTGCTTGTCGCCACCCCCGCTACCGTCTCCTTCATCGACGGCGGCGACGGCGGCGACGGCAGTGTCGGCGGCGAGCGGCGGCGCTCCGAGATCCACCACCGCTCCGCCTCTGTCGACCACACGCGCTCGGCGTCGGCCGCGCGTCACCGCGGCGTGGCGGCTAGCGGCGCGGCGACGAGGGAGATGGCCGTGTCGGTCACCCGCAGCGGCAGCGGCGCAAGCAGCGGCGGCTGGGGTGTTGGCGGCAGCCACCGCGGCCGCAGCACGAACCCGCCGTCCGAAGAGATCGCGTCGGCGCACCCGTTGGCTGCCGCGATGGCGCGGAGGGAGTTGGTCTACGCGACGTCAGTGGCGCTGGGGGAGGGGCAGATGCCCCAGTGAGCCCGCGCGTCAGTGGCAGGCATCGCTCCCAGCGCTTCCGTGGCGGGGGCTAAGGGGGTGGTGCTCGCATCCTCGCAGGCCGTCCCCGTCGCGCTCACGGCGGCGGGAACAAACTCGGCGGTGCCCGAAACTACCGCCACCGCCCCCGCTGCCGCCGTACCATCGATGGCCGCAAAATGCGCGGGCGGCAGGGTGACGCACGGCGCAGGCAGCCTTCTCGCCGCCACGTCCGCCCCCTCCGCTGACGGCTTCTCGGAGAGGCACCAGGTCGTTCCCTTCGCGGCCACGCGCGTCACGTCGGCGCCGAGTTCAGCTGACGTCACCGTCGCGGGTGCAGCGGCGGTCGATGCGGCCACCGCCGTCGTCGTCATGAGGTGCTCCGTCGCCACCGCGCCAGTCCTCGACGGTCGCGCCGGCGTCTCGGGAGCCGCGGCCGGCGTCTCGGCCGCTGCGGCCGTCGCTAACCGCCGCGTCAGCCGAGTGAGGAACATGGGGGGCGGCGGCAGCGCCGGTGGCGACGGCGGCGCACGCGCCACGCCCGCCGCCGGCGACGGCACCGCACCCACTGCATGGACATCGCTTTCCGATGGCGACGGCGTGCGCGACGGCCGCAACAAAGCTGCCGCCAACTTTGAAGTTGCCGCGGCCAAGTCCAGCAAAGGCCGCGCCCGCGCCACTGCGGCAGCAGGCGCCGTCTCCACCTGCGGCGTCGACCGCCGAACGGAAATCGACGGTGGCGTCGGCGGAGGTGGCAAACGCGACGGCGGCGGTCCGTCCGCTATCGCGGGTGACAACGGCTCCCGCGACGGCGTGGCGCCAGGCGGGCGAGAGTGGGCACACCGCCGCGCCGCCACCTCCGCCGCCGCCGCCACCTCCGCCGTCTCCGCCACCTCCGGCGCAGCCGCCACCTCCGCCGCTGCCGCCACCTCCTCCGTCGCAGCCGCCGCCGCCGCCGCTGCCGCCGGTCGCGGGCGACAGCTGCACGCCGCCGTGGCCGCCGCCGCCGTAGCCGCTTTCTCCGCCGCAGTCTCCGGATGCTGGCGCTGTTGGTGACGGCTTTCGTGCCGGATGCGTCGAGCGTGCCTCGTCGGTGGAGGCGGTCGCCGCGCCTGCTTCCGAGGGGGCACGGAGGTGACGCCGGTTGCTGGAAGGGGGGACCACGCAACTGCCCTGTCGCCGTGTCGGACAACTGCAAGACGGAATGACGGCAAAGACTTTCATGTTTGAAGCGGAAGCAACCCACACACACTCACAGAAGCCAAGCTTCTCTCGCGCATGTGCCCCAGAACATCACTAGGGCGCACCCAACTTTTAAAAAACACAGCCATTCTGACAAAAGCACTGACCAGTCCTGTTCGAAATCCCAACTCACATGCCCGGCATGCCCCTCGGGAAGCCGGCGCCCGAACCGGCAAGATGTTGTGCGCTATTTCCTGCGCGAACTGTAAAACTTCGGAGCCACGCGCCCAATCATATCGTCATGGAGGTGCAAACAGCTTTCTGCTTCCCGGAATCTATGATTGTTTGTGCTCTACAGCCAATGGGAGCACGCCTTCCTCTATCGTTGAAAGTCTTCGACGGATTTGCCAGCTTTCCACATGTTCGCGCGGAACGCATTACCCTCGCATCATGAAGGGCGCGGCTTCCGTTGACTGCGGTGCTCTTGCTTATCAGGTCCGTGGCTAGAGGAGCTGGTTGTTGCGAGAAACGTCTGTGTCCGGTGCCACGCTGGCATGCCACGCGAGCCGCCAGCATTGAGACAGGCGGTAGTCGCTCTGCCGTGTCCGATGTGCGTCAGCGCTTGACCCCGTGGGCCCCAAGGCCAGTAAGGCCGCTGCCGTCGTGCAACGAGCCGCCTTCCGTGACCATGCGAACGGCTTTGCCCACCGAGCTCCAAGAGCTCGTGTATTTTTGTCATGTGGAGGCACGGGTTACTATTATTCTGGTTCACAGTCGACGCGCTTTGCTGGTATTCTGCACGCCTTGGCCACGCCAAGCGACCCCGGAAATCTGCGCAAGCTGTGCCATCACATGAGTAGGACCGGAAGTGACGCTCCCGTCGTGCCGGCGTTGGCTGGATCTTCAAACGGGGCGACGTCTTCTCCAGTGGCACTGTGGCGAACAATTACCGTTCGCTTGTGAATGCGGACTGACAGCTTCATTGGTGTCATTGATCGGCGCGTTGCCGGTGCCACTAGTCATGACCAGCCTGGACGGTTCGGAATGAGGCGAAACAGTCCATCTCGATCGAACCGAGGACCTTGCCCTGCGGCTTAGAAAACATTGCTCTGAAGTTGCCCTTGTTCATCGAAAGTGGCCTACGTTGAAGCGACGTGAGTGCCGCGGAGATCTCGTCCCCGTGGGGACCCTCGGGTGCCGACCGTCCCGACCATCATCGACGTCGGCACCAAGTGCTGCATCGCTCTTCTTCCTGGTGCCTGGTTGACCCGTGGCAGTCATCCGCTCTTCACGGCCCGAAGGGGTGTTGTCCGAGAACAGCTGCTGTCCAGCAGGTATGTTACATGGTTTTGTATGACAGGAGCGGTCTTGTTTCAACCCAGTCACGCGGGACGAGGTGCAGTGTGCTGTATGCTAGATCTGCAGCACAATCTGCAGAACTTGCGAGTCAGATGTGCGCGGCATCCAACAATGACCACGTGTGTGTGTTGCATCCTATCGACACCTTGCTGTGTGACAGAACTCTTTGGTTATCAAGGCATGGCACACGCCCCAGGTATCTATTGCTGCAAGCAAGAGCCGCCTCTTCCCGCGCGGCGCGCGTGGCGATGCCCACATCTTGATTTTGTGTGTTGTCACCCGCTGCCTGGTCAGCATCCGTTGTTTCGGCGTCCTGGAGAGGAGATGTCGACGGAAGGACGCTGTCTGTGCGGTGCCCTTGGCGTCTCGTCTTGCAGAGAAGTGTGCTCCGCGTTCCACCAAGCCGGTCACAGGGCTTTTGACCCGGTGCCGACCGGCGACCGCTGGGAGCTGTCTCACCATGGTCGCCTGACGGCTGTAGTCGGTGCGATGCCGCTTCATGCACGCCATTTTGTTTGCCCTGCCATGGTGGATGTTGAAGTGTTTTATCGTGCCGTGAAACCTCGATGATGTTCTATCTAGTTCCGGTCGACTGTCACTGTCGTTCTCTTGGGTGCCGTGATCCCCCGAGAACCTGCGCACTATTCCATTGTACGATTGCGTGTTTATACGTCATGGAGAACCGCCCCAGGCAGAGCAGTTCCATTCCACATACAGAGCTGGGGTAAGTGCTGTCACTGTCTCTCCCCGAGGCGCTCGATATTCTGAGAATGTGCGCACTGTTCCATTGAACGCATGCGTGTTCTTTAGGACAAGTAGAACCGCCTAAGGCAAAATCTTTTCAGTCCACGTGTGCCGCCGGGGTGCGTGCTGTCACTTCCCCGCACGGAGGCGCTGGGTTCGTTTGAGAGCTTGCGCACTGATACGTGGTACGCATACGTGTTATCGAGGCCACAGCAAACAGACCAAAGAACATCGGTTACTGACCACTGGTGCCACTGGGTTACATGCTTCCCCTGCGGTTCCATGGAGACCGTCGTGCGGTCTCTAGAGGGGGAGCACAGTCTGTGTTCTCTTTCGTAGTCAAGGGGCTTTTGGTTCGTCTCTGCAATCGGGCTCCCGGTCGTGGTGTCGCAGGCAAGAGAATCGTGGGTTCCGCACAAACATGAACACCGGGAGTGGGGACAGGTTAGGGTCATTCGTGAGCGACATGGCCCCTCCCAGGGCACTATCAGGCAACTTGTTGGCTGCCACGAGGGCACCAGGCCCCTGTGTCGTATTCTCGAACCACGATCTCTCCTCTAAAAAGACACCCAAACCCCGGCCGACACCGCTGCACCAAGGACGACGCTCTTCATATGTGGGAAGTTTCCCGACGACCAGCGCCTCGCTCGCCAAACAGCCCCTCATCGCACAAGAGCTCCTCGTCGCTGCCCACCGCTTTGTCGCAGGACGACCGCTGGTCGCCCACTGGCGCACTGTCGCCCTTCGACGGCTCGTCGCTGACCGGCAGCCTGTCGTCGACCACCACCTCGTCGCCGACCACCGCCATGTCGTCGGTTGGCGGCACGTCGCCGACCGGCAGTTTGTCGCTCAGCGGCTGCTTGCCGCCAACCACCGCCTCGTCGCCGCCCGGCGCCTTGTTCCCGTTCGGCGGCTCGACGCCGACGGGCGGCTTGTCGCCCACCGGCGCCATGTCGCGCACCAACGCCATGTCGACGATCAGCGGTACCTCGCGGACCGGGAGTGTGTCGCCCACCCGGTGCTTGCCGCCCACCACCGCCTTGTCATTTACGGGCGCCTGGTCGCGGCTCGGCGGCTCGACGCCGACGGGCAGCTTGTCGTGCACCACCGCCGTGTCGCCCACCACCGCCATGTCGCCGATCGGCGGCTCGTCGCCGACCGGCAGTGTGTCGCCCACCGGCTGCTTGCCGCCCACCACAGCCTCGTCGTCTACGGGCGCCTTGTCGCCACTCGGCGCCTCGACGCCGACAGGCGGCTTGTCGTGCACCACCGCCGTGTCGCCCACCACCGCCATGTCGCCGATCGGCGGCTCGTCGCCGACCGGAAGTGCGTCGCCCACCGGCCGCTTCCCGCCCACCACAGCCTCGTCGTCTACGGGCGCCTTGTTGCCGCTCGGCGGCTCGCTGCCGATCAGCGGCTTGTCGCCGACGAGCTCCTCGTCCCCCGTGGGCGAATCCCCACCAACAGCCGCCTCGTCGCGAATCAGCACCACGTCGCCAGCCAGCACCTCATTGGGAACGGGCGGGTGGTTGCCGACCACCGGCCGCTGGCTCGTGATCGGCATTGCCGACTTCCGACTCTTCCGAGCGCAGCTGTTTGGCTCGACCCACGGATCTGCCTGCGACGCGCACTCCGCGGCCAAGCGGAGCGCCGCGACGCATCGTCAAAGAGTGCGAGTGTAGCAAACCTGCAGACGCGGCCAGCAGCCTGCGCGGTGCGCAGGTTTGTGTCAAGGAAGGCGGCCACAGGGTGCTTAGAATGGCCAGGGTGATGATGGCCGCAGTAAGGATGACCGCGACGAAGATTACGACGGTGCAGTTTGCAAACCGTCTCGGCACGACCACGACAACGCCGTCCCCGCGGCGCTGGAAGGCAGATCTCTACATGCGCCAATCAGATGCGGCGACGGTCGACGGAGGCCTGCTGGCCTCACGCTCTCGACATGAGCACGGATCCAGGCGGAAACTTTGATGCGTTGGAGGCCCTCCAAACGCACTTGTCGATCGAGACGGTGCTCATTCGACGAAACACGAAGAAACGGCCACCACACATCCTCACCCCGCAGATAAATACACGACCGCAGTACATCGCAGTCGAGAGTGGAAGAATTGTTTTGACTTGGTCTCGCGCGTGCGCTTTCACTTCAGACAGACAGGTGTGCGCTTTCATTTCAGACAAACAGGTCGCGCCCGTTCCACGACGCGGTCTGCCACCACCCGGTGGGTATCGCCTGACGCTTTGGCCGATCCCTTCCGACTTCGCTGAGGGCAAAAAGCCAGGACAAGGCCGAATGTCCCTGTCATGCCTCGTGCAGAGTCGTTGCAGTCAATGCGGAAGCGGTTCAGGTGCCGCCATCTGATTGTCATGACGTCGCGACACGTCGCCGAAGAATTGCAGCAGCTTTGCAGTCCTCAGGAGAACTGCGAGACTCCTCCTCTGTTGACCGCGGCTCGTCGCTGCCGCCGGGTTCGAACACGGGACGTCAGCCCGAGCTCCAATGCAAATGATTCGACAGTTCTGTGGGCAGGCGACGGTTCTAGCAGAATCTCAGAGGTGGGTTCGATTTGGTGACTCCGTCCTTTTTTGCAAATCTGTTCGTTCGCTGTTCTTTCTTTCTCCATTCTTTCTCATTTCTCCTGCGTTTTTTTCTCTCAGGCTGTCGCAGGAAGGCGGTGTCGACGCCGCGCGCTTGAGGCAGCACCACCCGAGAGACCCACCGGCTCGCCGGTGCAGGTCATGGTGACGCAGTGCTCATGCGCAGCATATATGTTGAAGCACCATAGCGAGAAATGAGAGATAAAACAGCCCCACGCGGCACACAGCACGGCCGACGACGGATAGGGCGCAGCCGACGGTGGAGGGAGTGGTGGGAGCCGCTGTTGGCCCGCGGCTGAGTGGATAACAGTCCGCTCGATGAGCTCGAGGAGCGCCCGCGAGCGAGTGGAGGCGGCGGCCGCGGCGACCGCGGCGGGGGCGGGCGGGAAAGCGGGGGCGGCGCGCAGCACCTCGCCAGTGCCAGCACGAGGGGTCAAGGGCGGCAGCAGTGCCAGCGGAATCGCCTTCGTGACGCCGCCGCCGCTTGCTCGGCGGTGGCCGACACGTCCCTGGCCGCGCGGCACCCTTCTTACGGCACAGGGTTCCCCGCGGGCACGACGCCTCAGAATCCGTCGCGTCCAGCCCCCCACATCGTTCCCACCCCCCCCCACCCACCCCCCCCTTCTCCC
>Ga0114953_1003281_pt1 | contig 11068 bp, 3 predicted proteins | sample SidtaG_FD_87298 | JGI IMG/M metagenome (GOLD analysis project Ga0114953, IMG submission 87298) | Marine algal microbial communities from Sidmouth, United Kingdom - Sidmouth_Male2 metaG | ecosystem: Host-associated > Algae > Red algae > Unclassified | place: Sidmouth, United Kingdom | collected...
CCCCCCCCGCCGCCAACCGCCGCTGCCGCATCACCCCCGCGACGGCCGGAAAGGCGGTCGTGTTGGCCAGCACAATAAACCCCGCCCGGTGCGCAATGTACCCCTTGACGAGGCCGAGGGAAATCAAGTTGGCGGCCACGCACTCGGCTTCCACCACGTCCACGTCCTCCCCGCCGGCGCCGACGGCCATGGCCGCCGCCCACCAGGCGACGCGGAGCCGCGTCTTGCCGTCGAGCGCCCGCTGCACCGCCCGCAGGAGCGACCGGTGGACGAGCGTGCGGAGTTTGTCGAGCACCAAGTAGAGCGCGCGGCGCATGAAGAGGTGCTCGTGGCGGGCGAGCGCGGCGCCATACGCCCCAAAATCCCCGACCGTCACGCCCCGCACAATGCCCCCATACGTGTCGGTGAGGCCGTGGCGGTCGAGCAACGACGCCGCCGGCGCAACGCCGAGCAGCAGCCGCGCGGGGACGAGGTAGAGGAGGATGGCCCGCCGGTGGCCCGCGTACCGGTCCGCGGCGGCTGCCGGCGCGGCGGCCGGCGCGGCGACCGGCGGCTCGGCCGGCAGCCGCGTCAGGGCGTAGGAGAGGGCGGCGACGGCGTCGCCATAGTGCTCCTCGTACAGCGCCAGGCGCCCCGTAAAGTACTTGTAGGTGACCCGGTGGGGCGCCGGGAAGCCCTCAAACGGGAGGAAGGAGGCGGCCTCGACGGCGCGGATGAGGTTGCGGCACAGCCGCAGCTGGTTGAGCGAAAAGTAGCAGCGGAAGAGTTGGTTGACCAACCCCAGCGCCGCCCACTTTTTCGTCGCCCCGGCGTCGCCCCGGTCCGAGATGGCGAGCGTAAACCCCTTTTTGATCGTCCGCTCCGCCGCTTCCAGGCACCGCGGCGGCAGCGGCGGCGGCGCAAACGCGCCGCCGTCGCCGGCAGGGGGGGCGTCGGCGCCGCCGCCGCCGCCGCCGCCGCTGCGCGCCGCAACGGCGGCGGCGGCGGCGCGCTCCGCCGCCGCCGCCGCCACGTCCGCCTGCTTGGCCAACACCCGCACGTCGGTGGAGAGGCGGAGGAGGGCGGCAACGACCCACCGGCCTTCCGTGCGGATGGCGCCTTGAAAGGCGGTGAGTGCTTCGGCGAGGTGCGCAAACGCGTCTGGCCACGCGCGGCCGCCGAGCGCCGCCGACGCCAGCAGGCGGTGTTCGAGGAGCGCCGACAGCCCCGACTGCCACGGGGGGGGGAGGCGGCCAAAGGCCGACCCGCCGCCAAAGCCGCCACTGGCTTTGGCAGTGTTGAGGTTGGACGCGAGGGAGTGGACGGACGGGCCCCCGCGGGCGAGGTAGTCGGCGGCGGCGCGGGAGGTGACGGCACTCTCCAGGCTGAGCAACGCCATCAGCGTCGTGCCGTCTTGGAGGAGGATGGCATTGACGAGGATGTCGGCAAATTGTTGAAGGCCCGCCATGGGTGGGGCAGATGAGGACCAGGGGCGATGGGGTGCCGACGAAAACGAGGGAACGGCACGAGTGTCTGGGGGCATCAGCGGCACGCGCCTTGACAAAGGCGGGGGCGCCATGCCAATGCCACCACGCGGCAGTCGTCATGAAACGTCTGCAGTCCCCGAAAGGTGGCCCCCGTGCATTGCAGTCGGACGGCCGGGCACAGCCCCGCATAATTACTCGTCGGATGGATTTCTAACGTGGCAAGCGCAGCAGCGCAGCGCCGTACAAAGACACGTACGAGCCGCGACGGAGAGACAGAGCGTCGAACGAATAGAAGAAAAAAACGTCGGGCGTTCTATGAGCCCAAAAGACAACACTCGGTCCCACCGCCCCGCCGACGCACGGCGTCGACGATCAAAACGCTTCCTCGGCCAAGTCAATCGCCCGCCCGAGCGCCATGGCCTTGTTGACGGTCTCGACAAACTCCGCGTCTGGGTCCGAGTCGGCCACAATCCCCGCCCCCGCCTGCAGGTAGTACACCCAGTTGCGGTCGCCCGACGCCGCGTCGACCTGCGGCTCGGACGGGAGCACCATCGTCCGCAGCGCGAGCGCAATGTTCATGTCGTCGTGGAAGGAAATCCACCCAACGCCGCCCCCGTACGGCCCCCGGCGCGTCGGCTCAATCGCGTCAATGATCTGCATGGCGCGCACCTTGGGCGCCCCCGACACGGTCCCCGCCGGCAGCGTGGAGCGGAGGGCGTCCCACGAGGCGAGGCCGTCGCGCAACTCCCCCACCACCGTCGACGAGAGGTGCATGACGTGGGAGTAGCGCTCCACCTCCATCAGCCGCAGCGGCTTGACGGTGCCGTACCGCGCGACGCGGCCAACGTCGTTGCGCCCGAGGTCGACGAGCATCACATGCTCCGCGCGGTCCTTCTCGTCGGCGAGCAGCTCCGCCGCGAGCGCCTCGTCTTCGGCCGCGTCCTTGCCCCGCCGGCGGGTGCCCGCCAGCGGCCGGTTGGTCAGCGTGCGGTCGACGACGCGGCAGAGGATTTCCGGGGAGGAGGCGACGAGCACCACCTCGTCGCTCTGCATGTAAATCATGTACGGGGACGGGTTGATGATGCGCAGCGCGCGGTACACGGAGAAGGGGTCCGAGGCGGAGCGGCGCTCAAAGCGCTGGGAGAGCACAATCTGAAAGGCGTCGCCCTCAATGATGTGGTCCTTGCACCGGCGGACGCCGTCGAGGAACTCGGCTTTGGTCATGTTGCTCGGGTTGACCGCCGTGCGCGCGGGCGCCTCCACGTCGAGGTCGACCGCGCCGGGCGTCAGCGGCGACAGCGGCGTCGCGCGGGAGACGACCGCCGCCAACTCGGCCAGCGCCGCCAGCGCTGCTGTGTGCGCCGCGTCGACGTTGCCGTCAGCCTCGGTCACGTCCGCCCAGTGGACGACGTAGGCCATCTTGCCGACGTGGTCAAAGACGATCACGTCGCGGTAGAGGCCAAAGTGGAGGTCTGCGAAATGCCGGTCGTCGGTCGGGGCCGTCTCAAACGGCAGCTTCTTCGCCTCGGTGTACCGCACCGTGTCGTAGCCGCCGTAGCCGACCCACCCACCCGCAAACGTTTGGCCCGCCCCGGGGAGGTGCGGGGTGACGGCGGCCTTGAGCTCCCGCTCCGTCATCTCCCGCAGCAGCGCCCACGGGTCGTCCACATGGTCCACGGTGCGCACGGTTGGGGCGACGCCCCCGCCGTCGCCGCCGTCGCCGCTGGCGCGCCCCCCCCGGTGGTCGACAATCCGCACCGCATTGGCGGTCGCCGACACCTCCACACACGGCCGCGCGCCGACAAAAGAGTAGCGCCCGACCGTGCCCGTCGTCGTCACCGACTCGAGGAGGAAGGACGGGGTGCGGATGTCGTCTTCGGCAACGAGGCAGCGGTAGGCAAGGACGGGGGTGAGGGCGTCGGAGAAGATGCGGCGCCAGACGGGGACGAGCCGCACGCCGGGCGCCGATGCCGCCAAGTCGCGAAACGACTGCGCGCTCGTGCCGACAAAGGAGTTTTCGGGGCCGGGGCAGGAGACGCCCGCCTCGACCGCCGACGCGGCGGCGGTGGCGCGGGCGGGCGCGCCGCTGGCGGGCGTCGTTGCCGTCGCCGTCAGTGCACACCGCCGGCCACGCACCTGCCGGGGGTGTGAGGAGAGGGGAGCCCGCACGCCATCCCGAGGGAGCGCCGCAGGCCGCGCGCTGCCGCCGCCGCCGTGGCGCAGGGGCAGGCCGGCGGGCAAGCCCGCAAAGGCGGTCGTCAGGGGCACCATCTCGACTGCAGGAAAGCAGAGAGGGCCCACTCGTACGGCGTTGGGAGATGGAGGGCAAAGGCGCCAGTCAGAGGCAAGATGACCGAGGCACTATGGGGGGGGCTGCGCTGGGAGCGGTGCTGCAGTGACGGCGGCGCGCAGTCGGGAAGCGCGGGGATGACGGCGCGACGCCGCGCTCCGGCTTGCCCCGACGCCCGTCTATTTTGAGCCAGAGGCTTTGGAAACAAGTGTGTATTTTGTAAGCAAGTCGGACGGCGCACCTCTAAGTGCCTGACTCTTCCATCCAAGTCTGCCTCGATTGACCTTGGTAAGTACTCTCAACTGTTTTGCCAGCCGCTCGCATGACGGGTCGCAGTCTTCGGGACAGAGAATGTTTTACATTTCAGGGCACGTAGAGGTTGTACCGCCTCACAGCGGCGCGGACAAACCCGCGGCACCTATCTCCGGTGATGTGCAGTAGCATGCATCAATGGGTGTAATTGGTCAAGCGTTGAACTGGTCTGGGGGGCACCGGCGTCGGAGCCAGCGGCTACCTACAGAAAACTCATGCTCTATAGGATTGACGCCTGAGGAGTAGGGGACAGCATCAGAGCAAAATCACCCGCCTGCCTCACTCTTTCCAGGCCCACATCATCGTGGATACGGGCGTGCTCAAGCACCAGCACACATCGGTGCGGCTGGAAAGCCCAACCCCCCTCCACATGCCGCCGTGCTGGGCAACACAAGCGCTGTCAAAAAAATGAGAAAGTCAACCGACATCTGCCCTGGAGGTGGACGAGTGATGCTCCAGTCGAGCACGAGGTCGTAGGCCATGGCAGAAAAACTCTGGTCTTGGCCCCCGCCGACGACGCCGCATGCAGCTCGGACCACATGCCACCCACCGACCACGCCCATCGCCGCTCTGACGCACGCCCCATCTGATGAGCTTCATCCACGTAGACGCGGCATCTCAGCGATACACGCCATAGGGCAGCCACCCACGCCACCCGCCGCGCCTCCTTTCGCGTAAGAAACGCCATCTCGATGATCTTGCGCAGGTACCTGTTGTGGGCCAAATTTCTCCCAACCGACGCCGGAGACACTCTCACAGCGCCTTCCAAGGCCACCGTGAGCGCGTTCACGACCTCCGCAATCTTGTACATGAAGAGCTCGGGCTACTCTTGTACGGTGGAGAGGACGGCATTGCACAGTGTCGGGTTGTCTAGGAAGTTTTCTGCGTGCCGGTTCCACTGCTCAGGATCATGGTGAAACTCGCCACCAGAGTCCATAAAGTATCCCAGGAAGCGCCGTGCCAACCTCTCGGAGAAGCGCAAGCAATGTGCGGGCTTCATGATACTCTTGCCGTCATGGCACACCACGCGAACGAGGTGCTGCCGCGTCTCCGCAGAGAACATGTCGCACGCGGGGCGGGGGGAAAGATGCGCGGGGGTGGGAATGGGGCAGCGAGATCCAGGGCTGAGGGGAATTTGGGTGAGTGCAAAGAAAGAGGACTTTCGGTCGAGGCAAGCCACGCGGAGAAAGGCGCCGGACGGCGACGGGGGGAGGCGCCTAGAGTGGAAAGGGTGAGCGACGGCGCAAAAGCCGCGACGACGTAGCAACACAGACCGGTGTGGAAAGGTCCAAGGCGGAGAATTCTCCCTGTCTGGCCGATCTCACGGGCGCTTCCTTGCAGCTAGTCCAGTTCTCAGGTCCGTTGCTCCCGACTAAGTGTCAAATATCTCCAGCCTCGTGCGATTTCTGGTGTATACTCTAGAGCAAACATATCCAGCAGGCAAGAACGCGCTGAAGGATTGCATGCGGGAGAAGAAAGCTACAATACGAGCCTCTAGACGTATTTTGCTACTCCTGGTGATGCCGACGGGAAACGTTGTAACGGTAAGAGAAAGGTAAACGCACAGCCCTCCGAATATGTCCCGCCGGGAGGCGTTTGCGCAATTCCGTGCGACACCAGAACCCTAGGAGGTGCCCTCTCTGGACTAACCGCGTCCAGCGGCGATGAGGGCGTGGGTGTCGGGACAAAACAAAAGAGAACATACGGGTGCGACGTGACAAAAACTCATGAAGCAGAAAGTCGCATGACGGGGCCAATAGAGGGACAGGGACACCAGCTCTGGCACAGAAATAACCCGCACGACAGCTACCGACATGCACAGCAGAAGAACGACGCCCACGTGGGATGGAGGAAAAAGATAAGAAGTACAATGTGTGGAAAGAGGGGGCGGTAAAAAAAGAAGCATGTTGTGCGAAACGAGGGGAGGGTGGACTTGGGGCAACAGTGCAACGACAGGGATTGCACGCGGTCGCGAGCATACAGCGGCGAGAAATGCAATTGCGGGGACCCTGTGCCAGGTGCAGGGCAGCACCAGAAGCTGATCACCTCTTGGGAGGGGGTGGCTGCAGCGCACCGTGCCACCATGCAGCAGCGAGCGTGGTGAATGCTGTCTCGCATTCAAAAGCAAGCGGGCACAAGCGAAGCGGGCCCATATCCATCGTCGAAAGCACGCTTGCTGCTGCTTGTTTTGGATTCAGCAGGAATTCTGACAACCGCCCTGGATCTTTGTCCAGGCTGGTGCTTTCCAAATAGAGTGCCAACAGCATCAGTTCGTCGGGGTAGTTGCATCTGCCCTCGTAAAAATAGAGACACAGAATGAGCTGTATGCACTCCTTCCTTCTTAACAGAGACATACGCCAAGAGGTATCGACGGCTCTGCCAGCAGACGCTCTGCGCGCAGCGAGGCATGTTTCCAGTTCTCTAAAAACATAAATTGGCAAGGACATTGCATCGAGTATGGTCTCAAAGCCTGTCCTGTGGGGTCGCCGTGTCCCTGGCACAGGAAACCAATTTCTTCAAACAGAAAAATGGGTCCCCAAGTAGCTCGAGACAGGCAAGAGCAAACATGCTTTTGACAACGGTTAGGGGCTCGCTGCGCAGCAGCCGATGGAATCGGTGATGAAAAGACCACGATTTCAGGCTTAGTGATTGGAAAGACTGTGACGATATTGCTTGCCATGGATGATAATCGAGCGAAACACATGCTCACGAGGGATACCCAATAATTTGTGGCGATACGACGATCGTGTTCCGCGCACCTATAGAAAGGCAGCTCTGGGCGTGAGCCCTCGCGCGGGGGGCAGCGCCAGACCGGTAAAGACATGTGAGTGTTGTACGTAGTACGATTTTCCCAGCGTAACTGGTTCACGCATACATCGCGCGTAACTTGCAAGCGAAACTCGCTTCCGCTCTTTTGGAAGAGTTGTGGCTCCAGACTCTTCTCGCGCCGATCTGGTCTGGCGAACGATACGCTACTAGCCACTTTTTAAGCGAGTGTGGCCAGATACGCACTCGCGAAATAATCACATTGTCTCTGAGCGTAATGGTCAAAGCGGGGGGGGGAAGGCGGTGCATCAGGTCATCGGCGTGCCACGCAGCGCGGTAACCAGCCAGCCGAAAAACTCACCGGCACAAGCCGCGGTCCCTGTCGGTACATTCCTCCCAGGACTTCGGTCAAGCTTGCGACAAGAGCACGACGGCCGGCGGTGGAACCACGGATAGCGTCCCCCGCGACGTGCACCACCGCTCGTAAAATCACCTGTTCTGGCACGCCGAAGCGCACCGGATCAAGACGAGCGGCAGAAGTCACTCGAGGTGGGTTAAATTCCTGACAGCCCCTCCCCGGCCAGATATCCAACCACCTTGCACGTTCTAAATAGGCCAAGGCCCCAGTTGGAGCGAGAGTGGGTGACTCGCCACCTCCCCCGGGGTTGCGTCCGCTTCACAGGCAACACCCCGTAAAGGATGACGCCAATGGTTGTAGGTTGGCCATGCACGCGATGTGTACGGTGAGTGCCCCCACCCTATCAGTCCCAGTCGTAGTGTGCGCCTCACTCACCAATGCTTGTCACGATGGTCTCGGACTTCGAGCGGAGAGTGCAGCGTATCCGCACATGAGAGTGCACCCGGGAGAACGGCGCCAAACAAGCCGCCATGGCGACCACTCCCCGTATTGTGAAGGGTCGCCCGACTGGGCCCCGGTGGCGTGCTGGCCGGTCGCAGACGAGCCGCTCGCCGGAAATTGCACGCCCATCGCCATCCAACAGCCACACGAGCGGCGCAAAAGTTGCAACCTCGGCTTCCCTCAGAATGGCCTGACACAAGTCTCACATGCCAATTGTCAACCCACCAATGGAATCCCGTGATTGAGGCGAGATTGGCTTTCCAACAGGTACGCGTGATCCCCCCACCCCCACTGGAGTGCATGAATTCACAGACACAGAGCCTCAGGGGGTCGAGCGGGGCATTGAAGGCGGTTCTGACATGGCGAACATTGCTGCCAAGTTAGATAGGCTGTCCATTCATCGCCGCGAGTCTTCTGAACCACACCATTTCGATTTGCTGCATCGGTGGCATTCCGGCGAGTGGGTTCTTCGGAAGATCCTGCTAGGCCGATTGAATGAGACGCGACACACCACAGCAGAACCCGGCCCACTTGTCTCTTGTCAATCACCAAAAATTGACGTTGAGGAGTGAGAGTGGACGCACAGGACAACGGTTCAGATGCGCTTTGTCCAGCGATACTGTGAGCACGTAATATTTTTGTTATCAAGCGTACGTGAGCTTGAAACGTACGTTCACTGCCAGAGAATCTGTTCCTTTGAATCGCTAGAAGTTCAGAGCCAGCTGTGCTCATTTGCTGCCAAGAGACTGATATCCGAAATGATATCCCAATCCACAAAAGCTACGCTCGGAAACCCCTGGTACGTAGGGGCGCAACCGGAAGTCAAGAGGCTGCACTAGAGTGTTAGACTCTGCGCTTGTCGTGCGCGATCGCGAAGGCTGCTCGTCGCAGTCGCACTCTCTTTAGCTCAAAGCATCTACTGAAGAACTTGGCGTGCGGGATGGGTGTGTGGTCGCCTGCGCTCGTCTCGCATGCCACTAGCCTTGCAAGTATTAACGCATTGGACGCTCCGAGAGTGCCCTTGCAACCTCATTGGAATGGGAACAGACAAGAAGGGGAGCTGCATGAGAAGGTAGTGGCACAACTGTTGTAACGCGCTCTTATTCAGCAAAAGTAGCAACATAGTGTCCCGATGGGGTGGAGAAACAATCTGCTGGACGCGCTATGTGCCACACTTCTCACTTCCCAGGGAATTTCAGTCCACCAGCGCTAAAGGGAGCGCAAGTCGCGCCCTTGCGGAAGAAGCGAAAGTCCGTGTAGGCACCTCGAGCACTGGTCGAGCGCAGGCGCGTGTTCACGGGCACATGCGAGGTCACGGGAGTAGCGGTCACGCTCAGGCGGTGTGGCTGCGTCAACCACGCAATGAAGAGAGGCAGCTTAACTTCCTGAAAATACTCCTTCAAAGGTGTGCTTTAGTAAGTCCTCCCATGTTCGCTCACAAAGTTCCTCGCGTGTCTGAAGGTCTGCCTCCGTTGGGAGTTGAGCGCCTCCCCACGGGCTCTCAGAGAGGGCCCCAAGAGGACATGCGCGCCAAAACTTCTACTCGGAGCTGGTCCCGCTTTGGGTGCGGTGCGCCTGGGGCGCCCACCACCACATGTGGCGTGGTCCAACTCCAGAGCGATACGCCGTTACATCAGCACCCCCGATCTCTAAGTAAAGAGTTACGCTGTTATGTGCCCAATTAAACATATGAGAAGACAAAGACACGAAATGCTCACAAGACCGTTCGAGAAATGCGGCTTTCGAGCCTTCATGGTCATTGCGCTGACCTGTCTCTTGCTGCGGCGGCGGGAAGGTGCCTTCTGAGATCCTTTAGTCACCGGTTATGGAGAGCCACGTCAAAAAAGCCACATCTACGACACTGTTCGAGGCCTGTTTGACGTAGCCTACTTCGGCCCACGAAAAAAGCCATACGTACAAGGATTGGGGAACCACCTCAAACACATGGTTGCTTCTCGGCTAGCTTGATTCGCGATGATCAGACACATAAGATGTTCAAGTATCTGCAGTAGATGCTTTTCCCACGCGCTCATCTGTGGTGCCTCCTACCATCATTGACAGAGCGGCACGAGGGGAAGGGAAGCGGTGGGAATTCTGTGCCTGTTTTGGGTCGGAAAACGTGGGGTGGGCTGGGTCACTGTGAGGAAGGGGGATAATCATGAAATATGTATGGATTGGCTGTACGCTTGTTGTCGATATACGTGGAAAAAATAAGGCGGGATTTCCTTTTTTTTCTGTCTGCCACTTCAACAAAACAATTCTGTTGCGACCAAGAGGAAGAAGTTCGAATTAATACGATATGTGGTTGCACAAGGGATTAATAAGTGAGCTTTTCGTCATGAGTGCCAGTGTGCTCAGACCCACACGGAAGTCTCACACCGCAGAGGAGGCCCATCTCAACAGCTCTCTAGCGCATCCTACTATTTACACTCTGCAACAGCCCCACATCGAAGCGCCGCTCAGAGCACACGGCCCATGCGAGGAGGGCCAGCGGTATCAACCGCGCCGTGCTCCCAGCACGCCGCTGTGCCGTCCACTGGGCCATGGCGAACCTAGCCTGGAGACGCATCTCGAAAGTTGTCTAGCACATCGTTGTTTTCACATTCTGCAACAGATGGACAGCGACTCGCGGCTGAAAACAAACGGCCCCAGGCGATGCGGGGTCACGGTATCAGCCCCGAGGTGCTCCCAACACGCCGCGGGGCCGTCCACTGGGATATGAACCGAACAGCGGGCGGCGGCCCCGTCCACCACCCACGCCCAGATAAGGGCGGACATTCGGATGCGGACACGTTGCAGCATTACAGCGTACACGTGAAACCCGTACCGTCTCCACGGTACCAAGAGGCGTACACATAAGAAGCCCAAAAAATCAGGTAAAAAGCAGATACTTCTGTTACTGATCGTGAGGTACAATGATAGAGAAGCTCGTGGTGAATAATGCTACGTGGTTTGCAACCCACTTTTGACGTCCTCGTTTTCTGGTACAGCCGTTCCGCCAAATACCTCGCTCTGGGCTAGGACACAGAGTGACATAAAAACCATGTGCATTGTCGCAGGATTGGCTTGAAACGCCACCTAAAACACAACATGGAGCACAAAGGCTCGACAGACACCACGCACGCACTGCAAAACTGTTCACCATGCCTCGACCGAGGCACCATGTTGACCACAAAGCGACCGAGAAGAAACGAGCACCAGCTTGATCTCCCTCAGACCCACTGTTTTCCGGCAACGGGCAGAGATCCGTGGCACGCAGCCGTGTGGTGGGATCAAGTCCCGGTGGGCCTTTGTCCAACTTCACTTTGCTTACGATTCAAGTCGCAGTCTCCTTCTTTTTGAAGATGTGTGCCTGAAGGTGAACCCATGAGATCC
>Ga0114953_1003283_pt1 | contig 11067 bp, 11 predicted proteins | sample SidtaG_FD_87298 | JGI IMG/M metagenome (GOLD analysis project Ga0114953, IMG submission 87298) | Marine algal microbial communities from Sidmouth, United Kingdom - Sidmouth_Male2 metaG | ecosystem: Host-associated > Algae > Red algae > Unclassified | place: Sidmouth, United Kingdom | collected...
GTGGTGCCCGCCGTCGCGGACCTCCACGTCACCGAGGAGGTGATGCGCGTGCGCAAATCCCTCCTTGACGCCGTCGTGGTGCAACAAGCCAAGCGCATCACCGAGTTGGAGCGGAAGCTCGACAAGAAGCGCGCCAAAATCCAACGCATGAGCGCCGCGCAAATGTTTGCAACCGTCTCGGCGGGGCTGCCGGCGCACCTCGGCGCGCACGCGGCGCCGGGGGGGCACGGGGGGTCCGCCGCCGCCGCGGCGGCGGCGGCAGCGGCGGCGGCGGCGGCGGCGGCGGCGGCGGCGGCGGGACTCGGCCACCACCCGCCGCCGCCCGGCCACGCGCCGCCGGGCGCGCCTGCGTCGGGCGCCGCCGGTGGCCCCGCCGCCGCCTCGGCGGGCATGATGGGCATGGCCGGCCTGCCGCCCGCCGCGTCGGCCTTTCTCGGCGCGTCGATGGACGCGTCGGGCCTGCACCTGGCGCCGGGGGGTATGGCGCAACTCGGCACGCCCAACGTGCTCCACGCCCCGGGCATGATGGCGGGGGCGGCGCACGGACCCGTCGCCTCGGCGCCGATGAACGTCACGTCCCCGGTGCTGTACGGGCGCCATCACCCCGGGCGGTTGCACGGCCACGGGGAGCCCCGCACGCCAGCGCTTGTCGACGCATACGGCGTGCCGTCCACGTCTGGGGTGCCGGCGCCCCACCTCGGCCGCCCGCACGCGTCGGCGCCACCCGTGCCGGGCGCTGCCGGTGCGGCGTATTTGACCAAGGCCGAAGGTCCACCGCCGGGGGGGGTGCCGTATGGTGGGACGCCGGGCTCCGTGCCCTTTCCGTCGTCCATGCCCTTGGCGGGCATGCCGGGCGCCGGGGGCGCGGGCGGGGCGATGGGCGGCCTGTCCGCAGCGGCCACGGCCGCGTTCTTGGCGTCTCCGGGCATTGGCACGCCGTTGCTTTACGGGCACAATGCGTGTTTGCCAAACACGCCCATCCAGGGAGGAGAAACGTACGTTGCGTCGCGATGCGTTCTGGGCGGCGGACCTGAGAGTGTGCGCAGTGAGGGTGGGCAGTGGGCGACTGTGCTTGATGGCCGGCGGCTGTACCTGCTCTGGGCTGAACGCGCTGGTATCGCTACCGTCTTGCCGCCCCGCATTCGTGTGGAACGGTCTTCTCACCTTCTTGCCTTGCTTTCGTTGTTTGGCGGCTGCGCACTCGCTTTTCATTGTGTCCTTCTCTGGTTGGCGTGTCCCCCCCACAGCAAGCAGAGCCGATACTGGACGGCGGAGGAGCACGAGCGCTTCCTCAAAGCTGTGGAGATGTTTGGCCCAAAGAACTATGTCAAAATCGCGTCGGTTGTCGCGACGCGCAACCCCAAGCAGGTGCGGACGCACCACCAAAAGTACGAGAAAAAGCTCGAACGGGAAGCGGCCAAGCAGCGGCGCGACGGGCCGTCGACGCCCAACGCGGCGGCGTTTGCCGCCGTATCGGCGGCCGCCGCGGCTGCGACGGCGGGGACGCCCATCACGCCGGTCGGGCCGCCACCGCACCCCGGGACGGCGTCGGTGGGCCCGCCGCGCCACCACCACCACCACCATCACCGCCCGGGCGGCCGCACGTCGACGCCGGCCGAGGTGGCGGCTGCAGCCGCCGCCGGCCGTGCGGCCGCCACCGACGCGGCAGCGGCGGCGGCGGCGGCGGCGGCGGCGGTGGCGGCGTCGGGCATGGGCGCCGCCGCCGGCCTCCCCCCCGTCCCGACGCTCGGCAGCGGCAGCGACGGGGCGCCACTGGGCCTCGACAGCCAGTCACTACTCGACGTCAAGGGTATTGGTAGTGGCGGCAGCACGTCTTCGCTCGGCCCCTTTAACGCGTACACGGTCGAGAGCTTTGGCGAACAGCTGCTCGCATCCATCTCGGCGGATGGGTCGACGAGCTCCTCGGACGATAGCAGCGGGGAGGACGAGCCACTTGCGGGGGGGGCGCCGCCGTCGCACCCAGTGGCCTATGAGGCGGCGGGCGTGGCGGACGGCGGCGGCGGGGTCGTCGGCCGCCTGGGGGCGGCTCCCGGCGTCCCACCTGGAGCGGAGGACACGAGCCAAACGGACGCGGCGGTGGCGGCGGCTGCGGCGGCGGCGACGGCGGCGGAGAGTGCAGCGCTGACGGCGGCGGCGTTTCTCCACGGCGAGCCGCGGGCGGGCGCGCCGGTGGCGGCGGGGGGAGCGGGGGGGTCGGGCACCTCCGACTCGACGCTCTCGGGGGCGGCGCCGCTGGGGGAGCCGACGCCACCACTGGCAACACTGCCCCCGCCACCGCCGCGCGCGACGGCCAAGTCTGAAGCTGCCCCGGTGGTGGGCGCCAACGGCCACCAGCCGCCGGCCGCCGCCGCCGCCACCGCGCCCGTTGCGTTGCGGGCAGCGGCCACGTCGCCTGTGACGCCGTCGGTGGCGCTGCCGCCTGCGCGGGGGGCGGCCGCCGCTGCGGTGGCATCCGCCGCCGCGGCCGACATGTCGGCAATTGCGGTCGCCCCGCCACCCGGCAGGGGAGCGGCCCCAGTCGACCACGCGGGCGCGGGGGCGGTCCCTGCCGTCAAGGTGGAGGCCGCCCGCCTGGCGTCGGCGGCCGGCGCGACCTTACCACTGGCGGTGGCGCCCGCGGCGGCGCCAGCCGACAATGGCGGGCCGGTGGTGGCGGCACCCGCGGGCCCGGCGCCCGTGACGCCAAAGTTGGAAGCGGTGCCTATCGCCCACCCCGTGGCGTCCACGATTGCCGAGGCGAGCCGCACGGCGGCGCGGCCAGTCGAGCCCGCCGTCGAGTCGGCCCGCGCGCTTGCGGCGGACGAGGCGAGGAGGCAGGCGCCCAAGGCCAGCAAGGTTTGAGGGGTGACCGTCCCCCACTCCCCACATGCTAGGGCATTTGTGGGAATTGTTCTTGGGACGGTTCCGACTTCACCGCACCGCAGGGGGGCGGGGGTGGAGGTACCGGTTGACGACGACGACGACGACCACGACGACAACGACGATGACGGCAGCAGCGGCGACGGTGATGACGAGGAGCTCGGCCGATGCTGTGACCTGTGAGTCACCCCGTAGCGGATGTCCCTGCCGCACCTGATGGGCCTGGGGATTCCCTGGCCGCTCTTTGGCAGAGTCTGCAACGGACACGGCACCGTGGGCCCGGCGGTGGGCGCCATTTTCCAATCTTTTTTCTCATGTTTTATGGGCCGTGGCGGCGGCGCCACGGCGGGTACACCCCCCCGCCGCATGCCACCGTCGCCCCTTCTCTGTGTGATTCTTTGTTTTTATGCTGCGTGTTCTCCCATCGCGGGCTACGGCGCGTGCGCGCCTGTAGGACCGTAGGCTTTGTGCGCTGCTGTCTCGTCGACTGTGGGGTGAGCCCGCCGTTTTCCTCGACGCGTTGTTCCCGCCGCTGTGGTGTGGAGGGAGGCATCGGGGGGTAAGCGGAGGTGGGTTGTTGGTGGGGGCGCCCTTTTCGTGTACGAACAGTTTTTTCTTTCATGGCGATGTTTGGTTTCGAGACGGCCCTGTTGGCGGGTGCACGCCCGCGCGGCGCTGCTACTCGGACGGGGCGGTGGCTCGCCAAGATGGGGACGGGACAACTGGGCGCTGGTCAGCAGCAAGAACGGCCGTGGGGCAACGGCACGGGCAACGGAGAGCCCAGTAGGCGCCAAGGGCGGCGCACTTAGGTTGCATCGGGTGTGTGCAAATGAGTATGTCCAAAAAGAAACAGCAGAACAAGGCAGTACAATACAACACAGAAAAAGAGGAAAATACACAGAGAAGCACGGCGGTAGGTAGGAAGGTGCAGACTGCGACGACGCGACGTGAGCGTAACGCCTGCCGAACCCAGGTCGTACCAGCCGCCGTCACAGAACACCGAACGCCTACCGCACGCACGGGGCGTCGCACGTGTCGCCGCACGCCCTGGGGGTCCTACGACACGGCTCATGCCCGACCGCTGCCTCCCCCCCCCCAAACAGCCGCATCATGTCCAAGACGCCTCCACCGTCGCTTGCACACGCTTGTGGTACTCGCGGGGGTTCTCTTGGAACAGTCGCGCCGCTTCCGAGTTGGCCGGCGAGTTGGGGTTAGGATCGCACAACAGCGACTGGATGGACGTGAGCACGGCCGCAATGTCATAGATGGGGGACCAGTTGTTTTGGAGGATGTCCAAGCAGATGCCGCCATCAGCGTAGACGTTGGGGTGGAACAGGCGGCACACAAACTTGACAACGGGGGGCTTGTTGGGGTAGTCTTCCGTGAAGTGCATCGTGAGTTTGAATGTGCCACCTTCCCAGGCTGTGTCATCTGGTCTGCGCGGTGGACAGGAACGGATAGGGGGTGAGCAGAGGTGGAGCAGCCATCGTGTGGCGTGACGTCGCGACGACAGAGAAATTTGTGTGGAGCGTAGACACAAGAACGACGAAAGCAACCCAGCAAATGCACGCAGACGGATGCCGAAGAAAGCAGAGAGAGAAAAGGGAGGTTATTGTTAGCTTCCTTGCTCGGCGAATGCCGCGATAGCGCACGGCTCGAGTGAGTCGTCGTATTGAGCCCTCACACTGAACTGAAGCAGCGTTCGAAAGAAAGTGCGGCACCTAATGCTCTCGGCACGGGCCCAATACATGCGAAGAGGCCCCATACAGAACAAGCTACGACACTCCTGGGCACATGCCACTTTCAAACGCATCACGCCACACACGGTCTGACAGCAGCAGCAACGTACCCAAATATGACCGCGCTCCACTTCATGATGTCATTGTCACAGGGCGCTCCGCTGATGCCGCTAGGGGGGTCCTATGTGAGTGATGGACGGGGAACACGCAAGACGCCAGAAAACAGTGCATGACAGGAAAAGCAGAACAACTGTTAGACATGAGGCCAAACAAGCGCCTGGCGTAACAGCCCAAGCAGCCACGCAGCAACATCACTGGCGTGTGTTCCGTCCAACCACAACCATCCGCCCCATCACGCCCCGTCAACGTCCGTGACCAGACAAACAACTGGAGCAACATCTGGTGCCTGAAGGACGAGAGGACTACCACCACTTCACGCGTACCTGCTGAAGCTTCTTGAAGTCCCTAATCAGCCGCCGGCGAGCAGGGGTCGACATGGTGCCGCCCACAGAGCACAGGTGCTACCACAAAAAGCCGCTGGACAATTCGACAGCCCTGGTACGACTGCAACCCCGGTTCAAGACACTGTCGCGGTCACGGCAGGAAGCGCTAAAGGCGAAAGAAGAGAGAAGGGCAGGGACAATCGGCACGGGTCAAAACGCCAGGGCCAGAGATACCAGGACGACAACGCTGAGACGAGTGGGTCCCCCACAGTGATGTATGGGTACGACCCAGGTCGGTGGCAGCGCAGCGCTGGCGGTGCTGGCCGTGCGGGCCGCACCGTGTCGACGCAGGGTGGCCAGAGCCCTGCACCAAGACCATCCATGGCTGCAGCCAGCGCGTCACGCAGTTGGGCAGCTGGACCAGGACTGAGGTACCGAATTTTGTGGCGTCGGTCTGGAAGTCCAACGAAGACCAGCGAGTTGTGCAGTATGAGTCATCAGTTACGCCGCCGTGGAATTGCTGACAACAAACTTAGGAGCCGTACAATCGAACCGCCTCTCGGCAGCGGCTTTCCCTGTTGGACCGACCGTCTCGTCAGACCATTTATTGCCTGGACCCCGGCTTTCTTGTGTGGTCGAGGACAACCGGGCCAGAGCACGCTGCGGACCACATTGTGGTCATGGCCTGCTCGAAGGGTTTGTGCCTTCCCACTCACAGCACAGGTCCGTGCGAGATCGCTCCCGCCAGATGGGCCAGACCCTGAAGATTCGATCGCTACGGAGGGGGGGGCCCGTGTGACGTCTTGAGGAGGGGCTCGGGCGTGGTCGGACCGAGGTTGTCCGGGGATTGGGCAGGAGGAGGCCGGTCCACGCGCTGATGGGCAGCCCCCAACCACATGCACCCGCTGCGGCACCCCCGCGCTTGGCTGTGATCCCATCGGCGGCGGCTCTCGGTGTGTGCACCGCACGAGACGGCCTGCTCACCCGCGCCGGCCCCTGCTGACCCGCCGCGTCGACCTCTCGCCGCTGTCGCATGCTCTGCCGACGCCACCATCACCGCCGCCACCGCCATCAACGCCGCAGTGTTTCGCTGCCCCATCGTCCTTGTCGCCGTCCCCGCCGCTGCGCTTGCCTGTCAGACGGGCGTGCGTCACCCGCATCGGCCGCAATGGCGTTTGCGTTTGCCGGGGTGAGCGGGGTGAGCGTACGGACGCGAGGCTCAGCGACAGCGTCTGTGGTGGCCGCGCGACCGGGCGCGTTTGCGGTCACTCCTCGCTATGGGTACGTGAGGAGATTCTGGTGTCTCTTCATAAGAGGACTGTGGCAGGGGGGGTGGACATGTGAGGTTGTAGAGATGTCTCTGCTTCTCTGAGCCTGCCTCGACGTACCGGCTAGCTTCAGCTTCGCGTCGAGCACGGCATTGACACAGTATCATTTTATTTTTTCTGCTCTTTTTGCGTCTACGACTCCCCATTTGCTTTATTGTTTTACTGGGTGATGTGACTGCTGCGTCGTCTCCTTGCCATGCATCTGCTCTCCCAATGGGGCGCTGCGGCGGCGTCTCTGCGAATGGCTGCTGATGCCTGCACAGCCGCAGCTTGCTGGCGGCAGTGGGAAGCAAGGCTCCGCTGCAGTCCCGCCGTGTGGCGGTGACTGCGGCACCCTCTTCGCTGCGTATGGCCGCCTCACCGGGGGCAACTTCGGAGGAAGCAGCATCGGCGCAGACCCTTAAGGTCTCTATCCTTATTGGAATGTGGTACCTCCTCAACATTGTACGCTTGTAGGGGTCGCGAGAATATCTGCGTACACGGTCCCAGCCGTTGCCGGTGCTCGTGCTGCATCGCCCGGCTTGTATACCCTTCACTGCCGCCGCCGTCCTGAGCTCGAGCGACTGTGGCTACTGATGGGAGCAGTACTGACCACAGGTGCCGGTCAGTGTGGACGATTTCTCTGCCCTTACCTTGCTCCTACGCCTGGATGTAATTCTCTTTGTGTTGGCGTGATCACAGGGTTACAACATCACCAACAAGAGGGTGCTGAACTGGTTCCCCTTCCCCTGGTTTGTTTCGTGGGCGCAATTGGCATTCGGCGTCGTCTACTGCGTCGCATTGTGGGCCGTCAAGCTCCGCAAAAAGCCGGTCGTGCCTGCCGAGGGTGTCAAGGCCCTCTCCCTTGTAGCGCTGTGCCACACTATCGGCCATGTCTCTACCGTGTGCTCCCTGGGTGCCGTCGCCGTCTCGTACGTTACTTATTGCCGACTTGTTGTGGTACCGTGTGTGTGTGACGTGCTCTGACATGTCCCGCGTGCTCTTGCTCATGAACTGTATCTCACTTGGTGCGTTTGCCTGGGTACTGACTATCATTTTTCTGCTTGTCATGCACCTTGGTTGTCATGCTCTTCGCTATGACATGTATTCTCGTTGCGCATTGGTCGGAACGCAGCTTCTCTCACGTCATCAAGTCCGCTGAGCCGCTTTTCCAAGTTGCGGCGTCCGCTATCTTCCTGAAGAGCGTGTTTGCGCTTCCCGTGTACTTGTCCCTTCTGCCAGTCATTGGTGGCGTGGTTTTGGCGTCCGTTAGCGAGCTGTCCTTCACCTGGTTAGGCTTCCTTTCCGCCATGACCAGCAACGTGGCATTTGCCGCCCGCAACATTTTCTCCAAGCTGAGCATGAACACGCCGAAGGGCGAGAACATGGGACCCGTCAACCTGTTCGGCGTGCTGACCGTGCTGTCCACGCTCATCCTCGCGCCGTTTGCCCTCTTCTTCGAGGGCGCCAAGCTCAAGGCCGGCTGGCTGGCGGCAACCGCGGGCGTGGGCGCAGCCGTGACACCGCTAACCCTTGCTGGGTACATCATCGCGTCTGGCTTTTTCTTCCACACCTACCAGGAGGTTGCTTTCTTGGCGTTGAGCAACGTTCACCCGATCACGCACGCGGTTGCCAACACGACGAAGCGGGTTATCATCATGGCCGTGTCGATCCTGGTGTTCAAGAACCCGCTGACGCAGAACGGTTTGATTGGGTCTACCATCGCTCTGCTTGGTGTGCTGTTGTACTCCTTTGCCAAGAACCGCTACCCGGAGAAGAAAGCCGCGGAATGATCGTAGGAGGTGAGTTGCTTGTACGTCCCCCTTGGGTCGGAGTATTTTATCACTTGTGCGTGCGATGCCTGTCTTCTTTTCCCTTCTCTGCCTTGAAGTTTTCTTTAGAACGTTTCAACTATTCTTCGACATGTGAACGGCCTGCCGACCGGCTCCTCACGTATTGGTTGCACCGAGCTGCTTCGATTTCTCAGCATCAGCGGGCCCAACGATTCACCGCGGCCGTCTTGTGCACGGCGCGAGCACAGTCAACTGGCTACCTTGTGAAGGAGACGAACTCGAGCCAAACTGATTCCTGTCCTAGCACCATGCGGGCCAACCGAACTGCTGCGTCCCGAATGGATACACCTACACGACCACGATGTGGTGTCTCTCCTCCGCACGGAAATTGTACGAGGCAGCCGCAGTTGTGGACTCCTATTTTGAATCGGTCCTTTATGATCTGCAGGCCACGAGAGCTCTTTCAAATCCCGGCGTGCCAGCCTGGCCGACGGAGAGCCAACAAAATTGGACCGCGTCCACGAACTCGGACCGCCGGGCAAACCTCACACGAGATAGTTGGCGGGGCATGGCCGAGTGCCCCTGCGGCGGTGGGACCATCGTTCAGCAGTGAAACGCACGCTGACGCACACTCAGCGTGGCATCCAATTCGACTGCTGCAGCCGACTGGTGCTTCAAGCTCAACCCCCTGCAGCGACTGTGTCGGCAAAGCAAGGCGCGACGGAACGTCGGAGCATCCTGGCGGTCGTGGTGTGTTCTCTCCGTTGGCAGAACGACGGCTGTAGGGTGCGGCATGTGGCCTTGGCGATGAGGATGGCGCACATCTGAATCTCGTAAGCTGCGCGGATGTCTCGTGCGGCTGATTTGGGTCTTGTTGGGATTCGTAGCAGCTGCCTTCCTTGATAGTCGGTCACGCGAATGGAACTCGGCTCTTGCTTGCACCATCTTCCTATGACAGTGCCCTCCGCACGTCACAACCCACCGACTGCGGTGACCCCGGGGGCCGTATCTGCCCGTCATGAATACTTCCAACCTCCTCGACGGACTCGCGGCTAGTTGAGGAGCGGGCTGCGGTGTGAGTGACGCATGAAGAGGGGCTGTGTGCGGCGAGGTGCAGTACCGGAACTTCCAGCCACCGGCACCAGACTGACGCGCGGGGCCAGGGTACGGCGACGGCGACAACGACGTGGCGGCTCGGAGCCTACGACGGCGAGCGGAAACGCGGTCGGGGCGGGTCCTCTAAACAAGTGGTCCCCTGTGCACCATGATTCAAAGCGCTGCGCAGCGCGCGCGGCCGGGCAACGTCGTGCCAAGCGGAAGTGCGGCTAACGTGTCAGGTGGCCACCGCCTCGGCGACATTGGGGCAGTCCCTCCACCTCCCCGGCGGCCTGCGGAGACGAACACTGGCGTTAAGCCTACGGGTGGCCGACCCCCTCGACGGCGGCGGTCGCGCGAGCAGCCGGCCGGCGCCTCACGGCGCGTCGGCGGCGGGGGCGCCCATCCGACGGCCAAGCGTGGTGGTGGGGGCTTCCCGTTGCTCCCCACGCCGGACCTACTGCGCTGGGACGCCCCCGTGACGCTGGCGCTGTTGCTCGGCGATGCGCCGCCGCCGCTCATTGCGGCGATTGCCGCCCCGCGGCGGCTGGGTTTGCCACCCATCGCTTCATTGGCGCCCGCGCCGGCGGCATCAACCGGCGACCGCGTGCGGGTGGTCGGGCGTGCGGCGGCGACACTGGTTGGGGGTGGGGCTGCAACCGCCTTGACGCGCCTACCCGCGGTCGATGAGCTCGCCTGGGGCGGCATGTCCACGTTTCCGCGGCGAGTGGATGGCGTCGCCGAAGTGGTAGAGACGTCGGAAGAGGAAGAGGTTGACGACGCCGGGCACTCGGACGACCTTGACGCGGCGGTGGAGGCGCCGCCAGAGGACGCAGAGGCGCCGCTGCCGGGCGACCGGCGGGAGCGAGCGTGGCCCGGCATGGCGGCGGCGATGGCCGCTTCGCTTGGCGCCCGCGGCGACGAGCGGACGTGGCGGCCGCACCTCGACCGGCCGCTGGCGGCGTCGCGCCGCCCGCCGGCCGGTCCTCATCACCACGCGTCGCCATGGCGGGGCGGCTCCGCCGCTGGCACCCGCCGCCGTGGCCCAGACCGCACGTGCCGTCCATCGTTGACGTCGCCCGTCCCCATCTCCCCCGTCACCCCTGACAAGGCGGACGGCGGGGACTCGTCGCAGCCCCACGGTCGGGGGCCGGCAGCGCCCGGCAGCGCAGCGGCGGCGACGGCGGCGGCGGCGGCAGCATCCGCGGCGGCCGTGTCGACGGCGGCGGCGGCAGCGGCGGGGGATGGACTGCAGGACCGCACGCCCGCCGCGGCAACGGCGGCCGCCGCGCGGGCTGCGGCGATTGCGCGCTTTCGTGAAAAAAAGCGGCGGGGCGACTTTTCGTCCACAACCCGCTACGTGCGGCGGGCGGTCGAGTCGACGCGCCGCGCGCGGCTCGGCGGGCGGTTTGTGTCGCGGGAGGAGTACGAGCGGCGGACGGGGGCGGCACAGGGTTCTCAAGGAGGGGAGGAAGAGGAGGGCTAGGGGCTCGTTTGGTCGGAAAGAGGTGGACGTGGCAGGCGGCGGGTGCACCCATGGAGAGTGGCGTCCGCTCTTGACCATTGAAGAGGTGGGAAGACCGTGACCAGTCGTCTGACGTTGGGGAAATGCCACCCGCAAAGGGCAAAGAAACATGAGCAAAAGCAGCACGCCGCAGATGTATCTAGACTCGAACATCTGTATCCACCCACCGCGCGCTCCACTCACTCCCACCCCACCCCCCCCCCCCCCCCCCCCCCCCCCCCCCCCCCCCCCCCCCCCCCCCACCCCCCCCCCCCCACACCCCCCCCCCCCCCCCCCACCCCCACA
>Ga0114953_1003297_pt1 | contig 11042 bp, 8 predicted proteins | sample SidtaG_FD_87298 | JGI IMG/M metagenome (GOLD analysis project Ga0114953, IMG submission 87298) | Marine algal microbial communities from Sidmouth, United Kingdom - Sidmouth_Male2 metaG | ecosystem: Host-associated > Algae > Red algae > Unclassified | place: Sidmouth, United Kingdom | collected...
CACGCCACAACGAGTGTCTTGAACGGGATACGAGCAAACACTCTCAGCGTGCGAGCAGGAGCCCGTTTTCAACGAGCTTTTACGAGCAATCTGAGTCAGAACCGGGCTCGTGGTGGATCCAGCAACGAGGTGCACTGCGCTGGGAGTCGGTCGACGAAAGAGCCGTCGGTGAAGTCAATCGCGCTTTCTTGCAGCCACCCTTGCGGCAATCCCCCACTGTAATGTGGTCGACATTTCCGCCGGTGGTCATCATTTGACACCGCACTGCTACCACCACGTTGCGTCGAAGAGATAAGATCACTCTTGAATCGTCGGCTCTCATGCTCACCCCATCGCTTTTCCATCGAATCCGGCTGATGCGCGTCCAGCCCATCTGAGCAAACTTTGGATGGGACCGGAGATGCATATCAGAGCCTTCATCCCAGCCATCGCTTCGATGGGTCCCTGAATTAGACCCGGCGATGGAGACATTCGCGGATAGGGGGCCACTGCGTTGCCAGCCGCCACTGCGATGCTTCGACCGACCACTCAGGTGGCAGTCTGGGTCGCGTGTCTTAGGCTGACGACAGGGAGCGCCCCGCTTCGCTCACGTGTTCCTGGCGGTAGCCAATCGGGTACCAGAATTGCCTTCGGACGGAAAAGCTGTGGGCTGGCCAACCAGCCAAACCCGGTGGGGGCTGCTCGCTGCCTGGCTCGCGGCCTGCAGCGCACGTCCGACTCGGCACCGCTGCCCGCGTCGCGCCCTACTGCTGCCGCCGCGTCGCCACCGCTGCCCGAGGTCCCCGGGAGGACGAGGTTGGTCTGCACTACAACGCGGTAACGTATGAAGCTGCCGCCACCCCCGCCACGGTGGCTATGGGGGGATCCGACGGGGTGGCTCACCGCCCTACTTCAGAGCGACCCCGCTGGTGGGGGGAGACGCGGCATCGACTTGGGGGACGCCTCCGTCGGGTGGCTCCCCGCCGTCCATCCACGTCGCGGCTGAGCCGGCGATGGTTGGGGGAGATGATGGGCTGGGATACGCTGTGCTCTAACAGATCTCCACACGCCCACTTGCTGCTCGACCGTGCTTCTGCGTTGTTCTGTCACTGTCCTGAGCTCTTTACGTGCTGTTTACCGGTGGGATTAGGAAAGGAGAGCAGTAACATCGTTTTATGGCCAAGGATAGAAGGGATTGACAAAGAAGCGGGCGGCACGACGATGAGCGGCTGTGCCGGGCACCGTCTTGGGGGTGGCAGCGATGCCGTAGTCGCGCGTTATCTGCTCCTGGTCGGGCACTACGTGCTCAACCCGCAGAACATACATCAGCGGGACGGCGTGCAAAGCAGGCCACTCATCACCCAACTCCATCTCCCAACACAGCCGGACGCAGCCGCCGCCCACGAGAGGGCAGCCGGGGGTTGACTCGCACACGTCCATGCCCGCCAACACCACCACCTCCGTACTGCTCCCCCCCACCGAGCGCACAATCGATCGCGCCTCGCCGTAGCGGACAACGCCGCGAGCGTCGCCAGGAAGCGAGTACGCAAAGCAGTCATACCACGGGAGGCCGCGATACACGGGGGCGGCGAGCAAGCGCTGCTGGGGGTGGCCGCCGTCGCAGCAGGGAAACCGAGGGGAGAAGGTGTACGAGTTGGCGGTGCGCACGGCGGTTGTGACAGCCGGCTGGCCCAACACAGAGCCGACAGCACTAAGCCCTGGCCGTGACGCCAACTCGGAAAGAGCAAGTGTCGTCGCCCGTCTCGCCGCGCCGCCCGCTCTCACCGCTCCCGCGGCATCACCCCCGACAGTCCCTGCCGGCGCCGTCGATTCGTCCTCGTCCCCCCCATCGTCGAACCAGTCGTCAAAATCAGCCGCCTCGCGCGCCATCCGCGCCTTGATCTCGAGTGAGCCTTGGCCGACCCGCAACAGCTGCGTGCGGAACGTGGCTTCGTCCCCGTTGGTGCGGCCATACCTCCTCTTCTCATGGCCGTGTAGAGCCTCATTGACGCCGGTGTCGCCGTTGCTAATTGCACCGTGCAGCTTAATGGCGGCTAGAACGTGCGCTAGAAGCTTGTGCACCTTGGTGCTGAACAACTTTCCAAGGACTGGCGTCAGGTAGTCCAGCACAAAGGTGCGCGCCAGCGCCGCCACCTCCTCCGCCTCTGCCACAGTCATGGGTGGCCGGCAGTGGTACTTGCCGACGAGGCGGTCCACCAAGTGTGCATACCGCACAAACAGCTGCGTGACAGCGATCTTGTAGGGGGTGGTGCCAAACTTAGTCCGGTACAGCACCCAGTCAAAGTCCAGGTTTCTGGACACCGAGCGGATGTCCTCATCAACCGCCCCATCGCCCCCGTCATCTCCGCCCTGCTTCGTGCCGCGTGCGGCGGCGGGGGTGGTGGGGTCGCTGTCGTCCGCCGAGGTGGCCGCGCTGCTGCCGCCGCCGCTCCTGTCGCTGCCTCCCATCGATTGAGTGCGGCTGCTCGCGTCCGATTGAAGAAGGGACTCGATAAGGTCGGCCACGTCCTGGTCGTCTTCGTCCGTCTCGGAGTGTTCCGAATCCGCGTCGACGCTCTCCGTCTGAGCGCGAGGCGCCCGCGCTGGCCGACTGCGAGAGGATTCAGGGTGTCGTCCCTTACGTCTTTCTGGTGCGGCGGCGGCTCTGGCCTTCTTTTTGGGAGGTGGTCGCCGCCGTGTGCCGGGACCGAACAGGCCAGCCACCAAAAAGGCCAAGATCCACACGCCAGCGCGTTGCTGCCGCCCTGTAAAGGTCGCCTGTTTGTCTTTCGGACCGACCAGGTAGCTAAAGAGGGGACAGAGCCAGAAGAGACAATAAACGGTGAAGGAACTGAATGAGTACTCGTCAGTGACCGGCTGTGCAGGAGGCCAGGTGCGCGACAAAAGCCACTGTGCCAGTAACGGGGCCAAAAAATAACACAAGACAGAGTGACCCACGTACCCAGGAGGGATGAAAGACGCCAGGCTACGTCGGCCCAAGAACTCGGTGCGCGTGTTTCCCGCCCGCGCCGTGGCGCTCTCGTCTTTGTACTCGGGATAAAACTCTTTGCAGACATGCGGAAACACGAGAATGAGGCGGTGGCACATCATTCTTGTGATTCCCAAATCCAGTACCTGCGAGCGGACAAGCAACGAAAAGCAACAGAAATGACAATCAGTCAGAAAATGTACAGGCGCGGGAAGAATAACACGTAGGGAAGTCCGACGGCCCGCCACCAAATAGAATCACAAGACACACAAGCACAACATACGTGAAGGGGGTCAAAGGCAATCATCTTGTAGAGATGGTGGGGGGTGGTGCCGAGCCCTCCTAGTGCCGCCAGCGCGGGTACAAAGGCATTAATGCTGCTCTCAGTCTCCAAGAGCACGCGTCGTTGGCGCTTGCGTGTGGTCCTGGAAAGCATCACCGTCTCCAAGTGGTGCTCGAGGCCTTTCACCACGTCTCGCTCCTCCGCATCGACGCCCTCCTCTGTGCAGGCGTCGTCGGCCAGCACGAGGCACGAGGTGCAGGGGTGGGCACACTTGCCCGCCTTTAGGCAGAGGACGGCGCGCTCCTCGGGCCTGTCGCAGGCGTACAACAGCACGCGGAAGAAAGCGAGGGTGCAGCCTCCGATGCGCTCGTCCAGCTTGTGGCCATTGTGGCTCGCGTCGATGGCGTCTCTGAACGCCAAGTAGAGTGTGCGCTGCAGGACGCCCCAGCGCCGGCCTTTTGCCTTCTCCTTTCCGCCGGGCTCCCTCAGCGTCCGCACCCAGGGAACGTAGGCGATGGTGTGCCAGTTCTCGTCACTCGTCACGTCGTTGACGATGCGGATTCGAATGGGATAGAGGTAATGGGCTGTGAACCACAGATAGTAAAAGGCAGCACCCTGAAGGTCAATGAGATCGTGCGAGTATCAGGTTAGCATCAACACATTGAAAAGGAGGCTGTCAGACGAAATATTAGCAGCAGGTCAGGGTGGCACAGAGTACCAAGGCGCGTCAGGACCCGTAACCAAAACGCATGGGAGGCTGCAGACAAGCTTACCTCCCGACCAGGATAGCAAACTTGCGTCACTGTACACATATGCACCGAGCACAAACGCTCTTTCCGCGGTCACCGAGTCGACGGCATCCTGATGAGCTTTAAAGGCCTCCCCGTCGATTGGTGACTCGCGGCGGTCGCCAACGGCCACATCGTCGCGACGGAGCTGCACCTTGTTGGCGCAGCGGAGGGCATCCAGCGCCACCTGCAAGCCCGACCGGAAGAACGAGACGTACCGCACCCCGCCTTGCAGCATTGTACACTTTCTCCACCCGGCCGACAGTACCGCATCGTCCAAGTCATCGCGGACGGCGTTGCGGAAGGCGTTGGCTGACGAGAAGTGGTTCTTGATTTTGTTGGGAACGGCAGGCGGCTGCATCCCGTCCGCAGCCGACCCGTCCCACGCCGCAATCAGGTTGTACAGCTTGGTCTGGAAGGCGGTGGACAAGCCGCTGCCGTTGGCGTCATGCACAAACTCCTGCACTAGCCGCAGCGCCGGCGTGTTGAACTTGCCAGGCTTGCAGTGCGGCCGCGCCTCGACGGCCGGGGAGCACCGCTTGATGTCTCCGATGCGCTCGTACTCGGCGCGGGCCTCAGTGGACACCGACGAGAAGACATGGGCTACACCGCCTGGTTCCTTTGCGGCGCGACCGCTCGGTGGTGGCTTGGCGGCACCGCTCGGGGCGTCCGGGTCCGTCTGCGACGCTTTCTCTGCCGCCAGGTCGGCCAGCTGCAGGAGCAGCGCGTCGGCGTTGGTGTCGTAGAGCCCGGTAGTCTCGGGGGTGACGTGGCAGAGCCCGACCGCGCCCGCCGTGTCCGTGCCTGTCGCAGGCTCCCCGTGTATTGTAGCGGTCAACACGGGAGGGGGGGGCAGCGGGGTGTCAAGGTCGACGGCCGGCGCGGCGACGGGAGCGCCAGCGGCACCCAACAAAGGGTCAGGTCCTTTTTGCTGCGGGGGGAGCCGCCTGTTGGCGTTGCGGCCAAGGTGGCGGTGCCGCACCAGCGTGTGTCGCCGCAGCGCGGCGGGGTTGCCCTTGGTGACCCCGCACTCGCTGCAAGTCGAAGGCCCGTACGTCCACCCCATCATGAGTGGCTCGACACAGCCGTCGCGCAGAGCAGGACGCACAGCCGGCGTCGTCCACCGCCGCCACGCAGACAATGAGGAGGCACCCTTGCGAGGGAACGAGGGGACCACCACCTTTGCAGGGGTCACAAGGCGCGTTGCCGCTTGTTGTGGTCGCCTGAAAGGGGGGGCGGTCGCAATTCATGCACGCACGCAGCCGGAGGGGTAGCGAGGTAGACAGGAGGAGAAGGAAACGCCTAGGGAGCTCACGACCAGTTGGGTTAGACACGATGCAATGAGCGGTCGAGGGCTGCGGGGTGCGGACGATGTGGACCGTTCGCTGCAGCCACCAGCGTCAACACCGAGACGGCGGGGTGTGTGTGCAACTAAAACCCACAGGCGGGCGCGTCGGGCCGGATAAAAGAAGATACTTACCTCTCCAGCCAGGGCTTCCAGGGTGCAGGAAGGCAAAAGGGACACATATCGTGTGGTCGACGTCCACACGTTGGGGGGATGGGCACCCCGCAGACAGATAGGTAGGAACCCCAGGGAGCGTCAGCCCCAGATTACAGAAAGCGAAAAAAGACGGACTGAGGCCCAGCGGGGTGGCACGGCGCCCCCCCCCCAACGGCGGCAGGGGAAACGGGTGCCCCGCCGTTGGCGGTCGCACGTAAGGCGGTAGCCAGGTCGCCGCAAAACGGCACCAAGAGAAACTGGAAACGGCCGGGAACCACAGCCGAGGCTCAACGAAAGCACCCGGGTCGTCAGAAGCGCCTGCTCGTCACGGACAGAGAGTCTGGTCGGTCGCTGGCGGGGTGTTTCTGTGGCTGGCAGCGGCCGGTCAACCAAGAATTTCCGACCACTAGGCAAGCCTTACGGCCATGTTCCGACCACACGTTGGAAGAAACTGATTAGATATGGTACAGTACCTGGAGAATTAACCAAGATAATGATTGGTTCTGATTGGCATTCACGGTTCAGGCGACGAGGACCAATCAATGCGTTCCTTGTGTGACTGGATGGAGCATCTTCTGCCAATCATTAGAACTTCTGCTTTTTGACGGACCGACTTGTTCACAACTAGGCCGAGTTCCATCGGCAGCAGGGCGAATTTGTTTAATGCCGTTTCGTGTGGCGCACAGTTGATCCGGGCATTGCGCCAGAGATCAGACTGGACGTAGTTGGAGATCCGTGAGCTTCGTCCCTCCGTCCGTTTCGCGACGAGTCTGCTCCACAGGCTGACGTTGCCCACCGTTTTTCCGCTGCTGTGTCCTTTTCGCTACTCTCCGAGGGGATCTCTTCTGCCTCTGTGAGTACGTCTCAGCAGCCCCGCACAAGCCTATGGGGGCGATCATTGGGCCATATCCATGGGCGGGGGCGTGGTGCCGGCCTCCCACTAGCGGCGTGGCACCGCACACGCCTCGCCCCTGCCGCCGAGTCAATATCTGTACGTCTGGTTGACACTGTTTGTTGTTTTGACGCTGCCCCCCCCCCGCCTCCCCGCCTGCAAATCGGCGGCTCTTGGTTCATATCTTCCCGCTTCACGATTTTCTCTGCGCCGTCGTCTCTGTCCGTCTGCCCGATCCGACCCTCACGACCAATCTCTCTTCCTGTACCTACCTTGCATTGAGTGTGGAGATACTCCGTTGCCCCTCCTCCCCTAGCCCCCATCCGGCGGTGCAGATCGGTTGCCCCCCCTCGGCCCGCCTTAGACAATATCTTCCCTGCGGTGCCTCGTCCAGACCGCCGCCCTACTTTCCCGGGCAGATGGTGCACCCGCGGGCGGGTGGCCGCCAAAAAAGCGATCGCTGCCGGTCCTTTTTGTGGGTACGTGCCTTCGCCATCTGGCTGTCTGACCGTGTGTGGGTGGGGTGGATATGTTCTCCAGGCAGTTGCTTGATTTTTTATCGCGCGGCCGCCGAGCTCACTACAGCGGTGCCGTTGTCTTACACGGGCTGCAGGCCGCCTCCCCTGTTGACGGTCTTCGCCGATGGTCGGCGGCGGTCGTTGGCCGGTGCTCAGACAGTATAAAGCTGTCGGGTCCCGTCGGTTTCCTGATCCTTACTGAGCGACCAACTCACCAACGCCTGTCCACCGCCTTCGCTCCCACCTCACCTCCTCTCCTGGCTTTCCCTGACCTCCTGCCCCTCACTGCCCACTCCTTGCACTCTCCTCCACCCTCGCCAATGGACGCTCCCACCTCGGACGATCGTGCTCGCAAGATGGAGATGCGTCAAGAGGCGGCCGCTGTCGCTGCCGCATCCGCCGCTGCCACCATTGACGAAGGCAACGCCAGCACGACGGCGTCGGACGCCGCCAGCATTATGCTGTCGCTTGCCATGGGTCCCTTCAACGCGGGGTACAAGGCGAGCACGGACGGGTCGTTGTCGGCCGTGCCGCGCGCCGGCACCCCGGTGACGCCGAAGGCGCGCCGTAAGGGCAAGGGGCGGGCCGCCAACCTGGGCCCGTCGTTTGGCATGCGCAAGGGGCGAGGCTCGACGTCCGCGTCGCCCGTCAACGTCGTGGTGGCAGCGACTGCTGTGTCGCCGGGGTCGGCGGTAGGGTCGGCCGCGTCTGTGGGCGCAAGCGCTTTGCGGTCACTAGCTCCACGCCCTCCAACCTTCCCGGCGGGCTTGACGCCACAGCTGCGTGGCTCCGCCACCAATGCGGTCGCCACCAGTGGCGAAGACATGGTCAACGGCGTCACCGGGACGGCGTCGTCATCCGCCGCGGTCCCTCCTTTGGCAGCGCGGGGGGCCAGTGTGGCGGGATTCGTCGTGCGCTCCTCTCCCAAGAGCAAGGCGGCTGCCGAGCCGCGCTTCTCCGCCCGCGCGACGGGGGCGATCACGACCGCCTCACCTGTTGTCGGCGGCATCCGCCGTCGCACACACCGCATTCCGGCGGCGCGCCTGGCGCGCCAGTTGCAGGCGGCGGGTGCGACGGCGGCTGCCATGCGCCTGCACGTGGCCGGCGATAGCATCGACGGCCGTCTCACCTGCTCCCCGAGCACTGCGTGCTCCCCGGCGACCGAGGCCGGCCTCTTCTCGTCACCGGCGTCTCCATCCCCTGCTCTGGCGGCGGAGCCCACGGAACCAGCTGACCGGGCGGTGCCGGTGGCGTCGCCGGTGGCGGGCGCCCCCAACGCCGCAACGGTCGACATGAACGTTGAGAGCCGCGGTGACGGCGCCACTCGGGACGGCGGCGGCGTGGTAGAGGAGTGCGATGGCACAGAGGTTGTTGACGGTGGTGACGCCACCGAGGTGGTCGGCGGTGGCGAGGCCACCGGCGTGGTCAGCGCCAGTGAGGCCACCGGGGCCAACCTGGACGGATCGTCGTTTTTTGGCCACGCCGCTCGGGGTGGGGCGGCTAGTGGCGCCATCCTCGCAACGCTCTCGGAACCGAGCCCGGCTCCCACCTCTAGCGCGCCCGGGTGTGTGGTGGGCGCGACCAGCGCGAACCCGACGCCGGCTTTGACTCATGCGGAGCCTCCGGCCGCCACCACCAGCGCGTCGCCGACGCCGCTGTCTCCCACGCGGCCGCTAACGTGGCGGTCGACACGACAGATTCCCTCGCCCACGATCGAGTACCCGCTGTCAACGACGCCCATCCCGACGGTCGCCTCCGCAAGTGCCGACGCCGGCGTGGGGCAGCTCAACAGCAAGGCGGCCAAGGTGCTGCAGAACGCCGTCACTGTGTCGACAGCGAACATGCGCGTCGACCTGGCGGCCTTGTGTGCGCGCACCAACGACACAGCCGCACGCATGCAGCAGCTGGCAACCAAGGTGGACACGTGTGCCAACCTGACCCAGCACACGCTTGTCGCCGTACGAAAGATCGAGGCGGCCGTCAAGTTGGCCATGGAGGACGTCGTCAAAAAGGGCGCCTGTCCTCCGAAGGAGAGTGAGGAAGTTCAGGCGCAGCGCGCCGAGACCCTGCTGGAAGACGTCAAGGTAAGTCATTCCATGCCCTATCGCTATATCCTGGCCCGCTTTTTGTGCAGCTCACTGTTTTCCGTGCTTGGCGTCTCGCTTCCCTCCCAAGAGGTGAACTGACCTCCCCGACTGGCGCACTTTGCTCTTTTTCTCGATTGTTCTTGTGGTGATGACATGGTCTTTGCGCTCCCTGCAGAAGGCCTACCGCGACGGGCTGGTCAACCAGTTTGCCACCGCCGTGGAGACGGTCGCCGTTTTCGCCAACTGCGATGACAACTGGGACATGGTGGTCGCTGCCGCCGACTCGTGCATGAAGCAGGGCACGGCCAAAGCGGAGGAGTGGCTGAACTCATTCATCCGCCGCACCAGCCGCCGGAACAGCTCAATCTTTGTCAACGTACGGATCTCCATGCTCATCCTCCGCGTCAAGCCGCACCTCCACCAGACGTGGACCGACCTCATCGTGAGCACCTTCTTCTCCGCCCTCGGCCTGGACGCCAAGAACCTGGAAGAGACGGTAGCCAAGGGGCTGTTGCTCAACAACGCATACTACATGACCGACCGTGGGCGCGACGCCTGCCTGGATGCCCTCGCCGCCATCTTCCGCGTTGTCGGCGCGTCGAACCGTGTGACCGACCCGGCCAACCCCACTGACGGGCGCTCTATCCGTGCTACGCTCGGTCACTTTGCTTTTGTTTCGACCAAGGTGCGCAACGTCCTCGAGCTGGCGGCCGGGGAGCGTGCGACGTCTCGCGCCGGGGGCGTGGGAGATGGGCACTTTCCCATGTGGGTGGCCGAGGTGCGGCGCATGGACTCAGTGTTCCCCTCGGACGGGGCGCTGGAACGGGGCCTGCAGCTGATCGACGGCGCGGCGCTCGAGCGCGGCCTGCCGCAGTACTAGCCCATGTGCATTGACCGTGTGTGCTGAGGTGCTGCTTTCTGTCGGGGTTAGTTTGCTCAATAGAATCATTCGTTGCCTCCTTCATAGCCCCAGCAGCCGTCCACGCCCACCGCCGCCCCCGGCCCCGTAGCGACGCCCGGCCGCCGCGACCAGCCGCCCGAGAAACCGGCAGCTGCTGGCTATCGCCCGCCCCAGTCTGTGCGCCGTCGTGATCCGAGTCTCGAGTGCAGCGTGGGAGGAGATTCGATCTCCTATTTAGGTTAATTCAGCCTCCATCAGCACCGCATCGCTCCAACCCGCATCCCAGCAACCATCGCAACCGCAACGGTATGAGAGTCTGATGGGGCCGGAAACCAGATCAAGCCCGAATCGGATTTCGCGATTTGATGGGAGCCGACAACAAGCCGACGATGTGTCTCGCCAGGCGCACATGACAGGAGGGGTGCTCTTCGTCGTGGCACGCAATATACTGAAAGCATTGATCTCTCGCTGCCTTCATCGGATCAGTATTTGCGCTTTTGAAGTGCAATTGGCCGCAAAGGACGGACGCAAAGCACAGTATGGGCCACATCCGATCACAAACGGCCTGGTTTTAGGGAAGGATCTGACGCATACCAGCTTTTAGGGGCGGTCCCAACTTTTAAGGAGCCACCGCTGGGACATGCCTTTCCCCTAACAATGTCCCGGATCGGTTGGGTCGCACCGCTGGGCTTACGATCCAGCAGTGCACGTTTAGAACCACCACCCGTGAGCGGTGGCGCGGGAACCAGTCCACAGGACCTCGGCGGGCCCCCAGCGGGGACGCCGCCCAACGGAGCCGTGCTGTGTGGGCCGCTCATGCGCCACCAGCGCAGTGTGCAGGGTCTCTCTTGGAGCCCCTGGGCGGACCACCCGTCGCCGCGGCCCGGCCGGGCCGCCGCCCCAGGCGGGCTGGTCGCGTCACGCGCGCTGTCGTGGCGCATGCAACACCGGGTCGGCTCACCCGTTGCCACGACCCGGCCGTGCGGCGCTCCCCCGTCGATCCCCCCCCCCCCCCCCCCCCCCCCCCCGGCTCCCCGGCAGCCACGGCGCCTGCCTCTCCCCCTCTTCTGGCGCACGCGCCCCCCCGCCTCGTTCTTTCTCGCC
>Ga0114953_1003298_pt1 | contig 11041 bp, 9 predicted proteins | sample SidtaG_FD_87298 | JGI IMG/M metagenome (GOLD analysis project Ga0114953, IMG submission 87298) | Marine algal microbial communities from Sidmouth, United Kingdom - Sidmouth_Male2 metaG | ecosystem: Host-associated > Algae > Red algae > Unclassified | place: Sidmouth, United Kingdom | collected...
CCGTCAACCTGCCCCGACCACTTATCCCGTGCGCCCGTCGGGCCAACCCCCCCGTGGCGGCCCCGCGCCGGTTGCCCCCCCCCCCCCCGCTCCCCACCCCCCCCCCCCCCCCCCCCCCCACCCCCCCTTTGGGGGCCCCCAGGGAGCCGGCCCCCCCCGCGGGGGGGCGCCCCCCCCCCGGGCCCCCCCCCCCCCCCGTGGCCCCCCCCCCCCCCCGCGCGCGCCCATCTCCCACGACTGGTCGCCGTGCCGCGGTGGAAGGGGAGCTCGTGGTCTCCCTTGTGGTACACATGCGCGGTGACCACATGGGGGACGCCATGGCCGAGCTGTCGGCGGGCTACCACGTTTGGAAGGACGCGGAGCCGGTGTTTTCAGTCCGAAACCTCGTGGCACGTGTTTTTCTGCAGCAGCCCGCCGTGTCTGGACGGCTGATCCGCCTCTGGTGTCTGTTTACTGACGACCTCCGCGCTGGAAGTTTGAGGGACACGCTTGCGAGGACGGCGCTGCCGCCCGAGGACGACCACAGGCCGGCGCAGGCCAAAGCAGACAGGGGCGCCTTCGAGGCCATCGTCAACCTAGCCGACTACTGCACGGAGTTCGGCTTGGACACGCCGTTCAAGCAGGCGGTCGTGACTCAGGCGCTGCACGTGGCGGAGCGCGGCAACCATCACTTGGTAACGTCCACCTGGACTTCCGTCAAGAATGACTGGCAGAAACATGCAGTCAGCGCGACTCACGTCGGGAAAAACACGACAATCACTACCTACGCCGGGTACATCCGGCGCTTTTGTGCGTGGGCAGCCGAAAACGTGACCAGCGCCGTCTGCGTGATGCCGCTGAACCAGCATGTGGTCGTTAGCTGGCTGAAGGTGGAGGCCACGAGGCGGCTGGTCCGCAAGCCGTCGCAACGTCGCGGCCGTGGCCAAGGCGCCGCGGGATCTCGAGGCACGGCGGCCGCCGCGGCCTACGAAATTGCCTCCGACTCGTCTGCCGGCTGCAGCGTGGGGGAGTGGTCGGACGCCGGCAGCTCGGACTCGGACCGGGAGCCGGCGCGCAAGCGCGTCCGCAGGGCGAACTGTGATGAGCACCGCGGGCAAGCGGGACGCGGTGTAGGGCGGGAAGGGGGGGAAGAGGAGCGCGGGGTGGGGGGGCTGCGGGACGCAGCGGGAGTGGTGGGGCCGGAGTGGGGATGGTCGAACGAGGATCGGTCGCTATGGCGGCCGCCACAGGGTATGGGGGGCGGAGAGGAGCCACAGTGGGGCGAAGGGGGAGCGGCAGCGCCGCCGCAGAAAGGACAGATTAAGGAACGGCCTCTACCGGGCGAGGGAGGTGTGGCGCTGGTGCGGCTGTGATGCCCCAGGAGCAAGGGAAGCGAGCCGTCGGGGGCGGGACCGTGCGACCGCGGGCGCCCCTCGGCGTGTTGCACCCTGCTGTTGTAGCCGCAAACACGGCGACAAGATTGGCGTGTGGCGCCGCAGAGCGAGGCGGGACGCTGGCGCGGGAAACGGTACGAGACCGGTCCGCTAGCCGTCCGAGTGCGGCGACCCCCTTCGGCTCTGCCTCCGTACTCGCCCGCCTCTCCCTCCTTACACATCTGTTGGCGCGTGCTCCCCCCACCCCCGCAGCTCGCGCCGCCCGCCTACCCGGCGCCGGGCCGCGGCCGAGGCCTGATCGTGCCGTCCAAGGTGGTGGGACGGCCGCGGCGGTACCGATGGCTGTGGCGGCGAAGACAATGACTGCCGGAGGGATGGCGACCACAGGCGGCGGCGTCTTCACTGCCGCGCCGGCGGCGGCGTGGGAGGGAAAGCTGGTCAGCCACCACGTCGTCGGCGGCAACCTCAACGCGCTGGCCAAAGTCCCCACCTTGTGTAACGTCCTATGTCACACGGCCACGTGTGCTTGCTACAAGGCGTGGACAGTCCATGACTACCAGTCGGCCGGTAGCTTTCACGTCGCAGTCTCGGTCAAGAGGCGGCGGCAGCGAGACCAGCAATTGCAGGAAGGGGCCGCAGGGGTGGAAAAGGCAATGGGAAAGCGCAACCACACCGTGTCGGACGCGCAGCGCCGCGGCGTGTGCCTCTCCCTCCTCGTCACGCCCACGACGTAGGACGCGTACACCAAGAACGTCAGCCTCAACACTGTCTGGATAATGCAGTACGCGCTGGAGGCGCGCGGGGGCACGGCGCGCGAGCTCGCCTTCAGTGACATGTCCGCGAGGACATTCGTCGGCATGTTCATGGACGACGGCAACCCAGCGCGGGTGCTGTGCACGTACATCACGGCGACCAAGACGACCGAGGGGATCACCCGGTGCATCGGCGCGCTGCCGCACGTCGACCCGTGGCTCTTCCCGGACGGCGTCGTGGCGGATGCGCTCGTCGAGTGGTGCCATCCGCCGGGGGGCACGCCGTCGAGTGTCCCTATTGACTTCACGCCCATCTTCCAGCCCGACAACGAAGAGTTGACGGCCGCCGTCGTGACTCCCGCGCTGTTCCGCGAAACGGGTAAAAACCGGGGGCTTACGTGAATAAATGGCACTCTGACATAATGGATAGATAAACCCGGATAAACTCAGACTCCTGCAAAACAAGTCCGATTATGCGTATTCTTATCTGAATGGCACCGCCATTTCAATGGCTCTGAAGCAAATAAACAAAAGTACAACGACTTTCCAGTCCTCAATCGAAAGCATCTCACTACTTCAGGTATCTTGACTAGCGAGGCGGCTCCGAACCCTCGAAGCCGAATCGAGACAGGCAGTTATATGTTGGACGAAGACTGGATAGCAATCAGCCGACTCCGGGCACATCGTCGACGGGGAAAGTGATTGGCAAAATGGGCGATTTTTCGTCTTTCATCGCGCGCGGCAGCTGATGGGCTGCCTGTACGACTCAGAACACTTCGCAGCCATGAAGGCTAACCAAGATAGCGAACTGGGCGACAATGCTTGCGCATCTTACCTGGGAATCGCTGTCACGAGGTCACAGCTGGTCTTGGTCCTGCATAGGTCGCGTTCCCACATTCCAGGACAACCCGCTCCTGGTCACTTTTTGGCAATGAGCATCGCCAGCACCTCCTATCTGAAGTAGTTTTTGCCGAATCTGATATACTCTGTATAGAATCCCTATTCTTATTCATATCCTACTTTCTTTGGTTTCGGATACATATCCTATCCGTAATCAAAAAATTGCGGCAAAACTGTTATCTGATTCAAAAAATGCCAATGTCGAGTATATCGGAGTGGTCCGAAAATCGGCAGACTGAAGAGCCTCTGGTAAAATCCTGCTCTTCCGGCAGTGGTACCGCCCTTTGGCGGTGGTCGGCGTGCGGGGGGGGCGGCTGAAGGCGATGACTTACCGGTTCCATAACGACCGCGTGAATCTGGTGCTGATTGCCATGGGCGTGCCGGACTGGATGGCCGAAACCCACCTCATGCGCGGCGCGGCGGCGTCCTCTGCGAAGGCGAGGGGCGTCGGCGAAAGCGACAAGAGAGAGCACGGCTACTGGTCGGTGCCGATGGGCGGGGGGGCGTACGACAGGGCCATCCCGAACTCGCAGATGATTCGGGCGCTGTCGGGGCGGCACCTCAATCACGTGGCTCTCGTGACCCCCTGCCTCAACCTTCCAGTCCCCGCGGAGCTGCAACGCACCGTCTGTCCCTGGCTTGAGGCGGAGGAGACGGCGTACAGCGCACAGGTGGCTGCCAACTCGGACGCGGCGGACAAGGCGCTGAAGGACGTGTTTAGTCTGATCCGCTGGGTGCGCTCCGTGTACTTCCAGACGATGGCCACGCGGCTTGAGACTGCGCGCATCCCCCCAACCGCCCGCATCAACCGCCTCCCCCTCCTCCGGCACCCCTTCTTCCCCCCCTTCCGCAGGCTCATGGCTCGCACGCCATCGGACGCAGGTGAGGTTGCCGCCGCCGAGGTGGCACAGGTCATCCCGCCGATGGCGGAGGCTGTGAGGGTGGCCGTCCAGGCGGTAGCGGCCGCCAGCGCGGCGGAGAAGAAGGCCATCGAGCAGCGGATGTCGCAACGGATTGACGCCAGCGTGGTGGCCATCACAGCGCACGCCGACGCGGGCGTGGTGCGCGGCAACGAGCACAGCTCGTCCGTGGGGCTCGGGGTCAAGTCACACTTCGACGCCCGCTTCGACGCGATAGAGCCCGACTTGGCGCAGCAGTGGGAGCTGATGGCGCGCCTGGTCACAGACGACGTACTGCAGGCCCCGCGCGCTCGCGAGCTGTTGCGGGAAGAGCTGGTGTGCGCTTCGACGCCGGCGGCGTCGTCCTCGGCCGCGGCCGAGGTGCTGCGCAGCACCTCGCAGCCGGCTGCCCTCGCATCCTCCTCCACCCCCGTGCATCCGCGTGTCTCGAGGCAGCTTCTATTCGACCCCCAAAACGTGCGGAAGCTGCAGAGCGATGGAAAGTTGGCGGGGGTGGCGACATTTTAGTCCGCCACGGAGTGCGTCCCGCTGTTGAGCATGGCCAAGAGGCCGAACTGGTGGACTGTGTTGGATGAGTACGTCAACGGGCTGTAAGGCCGAGTGTCAATCCGGGAGGCGGAGATGCTGTTGGGAAAGCGGGGGCGCGTGTGTCACAGCAACTCGGCGGTGCGGCGGCTTGTGATCCGGACGTTATCTGAGCGTGGGCCCCTCCGCCGCGCATATGACATCGAGTACGGCGACCGCGGGCATGCGGTTGACAAAGACCGCGTGCTGATTGAGCTTAAGGCCAAGTACCCCGCCTCTGCTGGCCTTAGGACAGTGTTAGACATGGCCAGGCTTGACTACCCTGAGAAGTAGGTGCGTGGTGGTGGGGGGGATGCATACAGATAGTAAATAGCTTTGCGTGCTTCCTCTAGCTTTCCTTTCACCGCTCTATAAACAGAGTCCCCTTCCGTACAGATCCATCCCCCCATAAATGTTGTCGGCAGCGGCGACGATCGGCGACGACGCCGGTATCAGCGAGTCTGGGCGGGCGCCCTAGGTGGCCGCGGTCGGTGGCAACGGGGATGGTGCTGGTCGCCGGTCACCGAGGCCGGCGACGATCGACGGCAGCAGCGAGGGCGGCTGTCGATGGCCGGCGCCGGCGGCCGTGAAGACCGGCGGCAACGTGGTGGGCGGCCGTGGCGGGGTCCATCGGCGGAGGCGGCGGATTGTGGCAGACGCCCGTGGTTACGGTGATTGGCGGCCACAGCGGGGATGCAGGGTGTTGGAAGCCGCGGGTCAAAGTGGCGATCGACGGCGACGGTGGGGAGGCTGGCGTTAGCGGCCGCGGGTGCAGGCAGCCAGACGCGGTGGTAGGGATGGAGGATGCACGACGCTGGAGGGCGCCGGCGGTGGCGGCAGTTGACGGCATCGGGACGGCCAGTTGAAGCCAGCTAGCATTGGAAGACGCTGGCAATGGCAACCATCTGCAGCGCAAAGGCGATAAAACCCTGCTCACCGCACGACCCCCGACACAACGACCCCCGACACTGCACCTCCAAGACCAATGCCCCAGAATGACACCCAAGGCCACACATCTACTGGTGCCGCACAGCCCCCATCCTCACAAGATTCTCGCCGTGGCACGACCCTTCCCGCCACGAGACTCCCACCGGCACACAACCGCCGCCACTCACACGAAGACTACCACGGCACGGTTATACGTACCGCACGACACCCACCGCCGCACGACACCCATCGCTGCACGACGTCCGCCGCCAGGAAACCCGCGCCGCCACATGACGCCGAGACCCGCACGACTCCTACGGCCGCAAGTTTCCCGTCGCCGCACCCCCGCCTCCGCCACACGACAAGCAGAGCCTCGATGCAGCCAACGAGGCACCGGCTCCATTGCAGTACGACCCTCTCCCCCACGGAATCCGTACCCGCGAATGATACCCACTGGTGTCCGGGCACGGCGCGGAAGCAAGAACGAGGAAGTGGTGGAAGTGGGGGCCTGCATGCGGTGAGGAGGAAGTGGGGGCCGACAAACTCTGGAAGGGGGCATGCCCGACAGGCGACGCCATTCCCTAGAATGTCTACACAAAACAAGGATGAAAGGGTCAAGTGGCAGGCTTCTTCGGGACAACCGTCATCGCGACCAGTCCCGCTTCCCCCGCCCAACAGCCCCGTCCTCATGCCCCACACCCCCATTTGCCCGAAAACATTCCTCCCACGCAGTCTGGGCCCGGAGACCTGCGGAGGTGCATCCAAAACGGGGCGACGCCGCCATGTGCCACGGAATTTAGGTAGGATCCCAATTTGACACTGCGGCTCAGTCGGCGTGGTGCCAGCGGCCCCGACGGACCGCGCCCTGTCCGACGCCGTCTTCGGTTGCTCGTCTCGGAGAGCATCATGAGGGGGGGCTGCCGAGGCAGAGGACACGAATAAGCAGGGAGCAGCGAGGAGTTGGGAGTAGTGTAACGGCTGGGAAAATCGGGCGGCGACCGCTGGCTACAGCGATGCCTGCACCCGAGCGCCCGAACCAGTGTCACTCAGCCCTCGCTCGCGGCCCGTCGTCATTACATGGCGCTGCCATCCCGCGGCACGCCCGGCACCCCTCAGCCCCTGACCCTTCCTTGCCCGCAAGACTCGCCGTCGCCGCGCAGCGAGGCGCCCGGCTCCACCGGCACCAGCAGCGACCTGTCAACCCCCATTGGCCGCGGGGTACGACAACCCCATCCCCGCACTGTTGAGCTTCTGGAACTCGGCAAGGGGTGGCGGCAGGACAGCGACGAAGAGAGAAAGGAGGCAGGAAGGGAGGGAAAGGCAACGCTGTTTGGGCGCAGAGGCCGTCGGCGACGACGAAGACGGTGGCGTGGGTGGGGAGGGGGATAGTCGGTCGGGGTGCGCCATCCCTCCCCCCCCGCGGCCACCCTGTGGCCGTCTTCGTCTCACGCCGCCGCGAAGAAGCCAAGATACGGCCCCAGACGTCGTCCAGGCCCGCAAAAAAGAAAGCACCCAAGCAACGCGGCGAGTGGGAGGGTAGAGCACTGCCCCAAGCGGGGGCTCGTCGGTGAGGGAAGCCACCGCGTATGGATCGTGCCGGTGGCCGCAGAGGCGGCGGAGAAGCGTGGCGGAGGACGGCGGGGCCGCAGCCTCAGCGAAACGGGGGAGGGCCACCGAGGGCGAGCGCGGCCTACGACGGTGGGGGCACAGGCGTCGTGACGCGGCGGAAGGCGCCAAGTGTCGAGCGTGGCGGAGAGCGGCGGTATCACAGACGCCTGGACGCGGGGGTACGCTGCAGCAGGGGGGCGTGGCAGCCAGGCCTGCAGAGAGGCGAGACAGCCACGAAAGAGTGCGCGCGGCGGCAGGCACAAGAGGCGCCCAGGTCACCGTCGGCAAAGGCGGGGCGGGGGTCAAGCGCCACAGCGACAGAGCCGGAAGAGTACGGCAGCGCCGCGGGAAGGGGGGGGGGATGCGGAGCATAGTCTGAAAGAGACTGCGCTCGCAGCGGGCCAGGGCGGAGAGCCGGCCGCCAGTCAGCGGGGGAGCCAGTTTGTGACGCCACCTCGCCCACTTGCCCCCACTGCCCACTGATGTGGCGGCGGCGCAGCGCGAGGGTGGGGTGTCGATCGGTGCGCAGGTCGGCTGCCTCCAGCGCCAACTTCTGGAAACACTCAAGAGCGACCATCTGGGCTGTGGCGAATGGCCGGTCTGCATAACAAGAGCCGCGAACGCGCGTACGCGCACCCCCTGGGCAGCCCTCTTCCGCGCACAACAGGCACGCGCTGGCCATCGCGTGCGGCTGGGAGCGCGCCACACCCGTCCGGGCCGGAACCTGGCGTCGCTCACAACACCTCAGCCGCATAGCAAGCCGCAGGGCGCCAGATTCTCCGCGCGCCCCACTAGCTCCCCCGCGCCGGCGGGTCGGCGGCCACGGCGAACCCGCATCATCTTGTTTTTGAGGAAAACTGGTGCGGGTTTCCGGAAGGGCGCAGGATTTGGGCTGAAAACAGTGTTCAAAGACTGCTGCTGGGCACGCAAGCACCGCATTTCGCCATGCACTCACTCCACTTCGCCATGCAATCATTCCACTTCGCCAGCCAAATACGCTTCGGCAGGCACCTCGTGTGAATAGTCTTAGCGGGAAACTGAAAATGAGTCGTCAAACACCTTCCCGCTGACGTGGGACCAGTGCGAGGCAGGCGTGAAGAGGCAGAATTTTGGAGGTGAAGCAGCAGAGGCGGGGTGCCGTGTGTGGTGCCCTTGGTGGCGTGCGTGTGGCACCCCCGCAACAGGAGCATCTGACGGCGCCCTGACCCGCCGCCCCCGCCCCGCCCCACCCGACAAATCTGCTCTGCCACACCCCAGCCAGCGGCACAAGCACCGGCACACGGCTGTGTCTGACAGCACGCGTGCGTGCGCGCGACGGCGGCGGCGTTCGGACAGGATCCACACCGTGCCTTGCTGGCGGTCGGCGCCACGCGGCTAACGGGCACGCGAGCCGCGGCACGCGGGGGGGGGGGGCGCACAGCTGCTGGCTGCGGCCCGCGCGAGCGACGCTCGGGCCACGACCGTGCCGGCCGGGGGGGCCTGGGGAGCTGTCGCTCGGTCGATCGCGCACGACCGAGTCGAGCGAGGGCAGGCCCGCGCACACCGGCTACCTATCCGGTCGCTACGGTGTCCCCTTGGATCCACCGTATGACTCTTTTTGTAGCCCCCCTCGGTGACCTCTTGGCGACAACGCTCGCGCCTGTGTCGCCGCGAAGTTGCCAAAAAGTAACCTAAATAAGGGGCTTTGCAGAACCGCCGACGATAGGCTTCAGTAGCGGCTTGGAAGCTCGCGGCCACGCACATTCTACACGCCGTTACTTGCATCAGCAACACAGCACCACCAACGCCAGAGCTGTCGATCTAAAAGCACGCCCGCGCACCTTGTCCAACGACGGCGAGCCAGGTAGTGGAGCCCACCGTCGCCGGCACCGCCGCTGGCGGATGACCGACAACACCGGCCGTCACAGCTGCGATTGCGTCGGGGTTGGTGATCGAACACGTGGCTTTCTCCGATGAAGCAAACGAGTGGCAGGACAGCAGAGTGCCAAGGTCCATGGCCAACAGCAGTTGAGCCATGCTGCTGGCATCGTAGGAGCGGAGGAGAACAGAGGTGAGGGGGGTGATGACTGCGAGCAGAGGGCGCTGGCCCACCGCCGCACCAGCGGGTGGCATCCCACCACGGGAGCGTGCACCGAAAATGGGAAGAGATCAGGGAGGGGGTGGGGACGGGCACCGAGCAAGCTAAGCGAGTGCGGCGGTGGGGACCGCCCGGGAGGAGAGGAAGGTGTGGAAAGAGGGAAGCGACTCGACCGCGGCAGCGGCCCACCGCACAACAAAAAACACTCATGGGTGGGTAGGGACCATCCACCTCTGCAGGAATATCAACTAAGACCGAGCGCCCGCGGAAGCGCAACGGGAAAGAAGGGGAGGGAGATGCACGCCCAGCGCGCGCCAAGGTGGGCCCAAATGGGGCCAGAAGCATGCCCCCGCGGGGGGGGGTACAGACGCCCGAGAACGCTGACGGGGTGCCTGAAAGAGGCGGAAAGGGCGCCCGAAAAAGCACCCCGAGCCCCCCACTTGGGAGGGTGATCGAGGCCGGGACAACAGCGCGGAAGTTAATCAGCAAGCAAAAGCAGGAATTTTCATGACCCCAGGGCATCATCTCCAGTGGTGAAATCTCCGTCATGCCTCACTTTTCGAAAAGCATGCACAGGCTATATTGTCATACGGCAGGCCCCTAGCGGCATCAGAAGCGCCAACCGGCGTCGACCGCCCAACCAGATGGGCTGCCTGCAACGGGGATCTGAGGCGAGACCGGATCTATAGTTAAAACAAGAAATCTGCGACGCGTTTTCGACAGAATGGACATAGCCATATCCGAACCAGAGTAGTCGTCTTTTCGGATGAAAAGCGCAATCGGATAAGAACTAATCGGACACACGCGTTAACGGATGAGCTGACCAGGCTCCCGATCCGATCCGAGTCGAGAGCGGGGCATTTTCCCCATCGTCGATCGCTGCCCTGTGCCACCAGGTCACCTTGAAACCGGCAGCAAGTTTGGAACTTTTTCGCATGTGGCTACAAGCCAATCCACATGGACGTTATCGGCCGCACTTTGGACAGTTGTGAGTTGGTAGTCCTCGTGGTATTCATGCCTCGTGGCACATACTCAGGCAGCTGAAGGGGGTGCTTCCGACCAATTCTTATTTTCTTGTGCAACGATCTTCGATGAATTGAACATCCCTCTTTTACAAGAGACTTCGTCGTAAACTTTGTCTTGAGTGACCGTTCTGGATTTGGCATGATCCTTTTGCAAAACCACGGCATCCGCCCAGTCGGACGCCCCGTGCTCGATCCCAGACCCTCTTTTTCAGCAGTCTGGGGAGGGCTCCTGTGGCAGCTGGGGCGGCGGAGAAGCTGCCTTGCTTCGATTTTGTCCCCTCTGAGGGGGGGCGCTCCCGATGTATGGAAGACAATACATTCTGAGTGCTTTTGGCCATGTTGGCGCATCCACCTGGCCCGATCGGCTCATCTGACGCATCGGAACCGCCCCCCCTGCCGTAGTCACGCCTACAAAAAAAAATACGGGATATCCCGGGTTTTCCGGCTCGGAATTCAGGGAAACCCGGGATCCCAGGCCAAATCTGCATCAAGCGAGCAGTTTTCCAGGGATTCCGAGGCATGAGCAATCGGCTCGTGCAGATCGACCCGGGATCCTGGGACCATGCACTCGGTCCGCATGGGTCGACCCGGTATTTTGGGTCTCTGCGCGGCTCTGGTGCCGATCCTGCCGAGGCGTGCATCCGAGCCCGATCAGCGCCCCCCTCCGTAGGCGCACACATCGGAGCATGCAGGGCAGTTTTCTTGCCTCGCAGATGCCGCCGCGCCCCTGCACCTGCCCGCACTGCGCGGTGGCGGCGCCCCCCCCCCCCCCCCCCCCATTCCGGGGGCGGGCGGGCCCAAGCCCGCCCGCCCCCCCCCCCCCCCCCCGCCCCCCCCCCCCCAACATGGTTCGGCGGGGGGGGGGGGCCCTTGGGGGCCCCCCCATGCGGCCAAG
>Ga0114953_1003304_pt1 | contig 11035 bp, 9 predicted proteins | sample SidtaG_FD_87298 | JGI IMG/M metagenome (GOLD analysis project Ga0114953, IMG submission 87298) | Marine algal microbial communities from Sidmouth, United Kingdom - Sidmouth_Male2 metaG | ecosystem: Host-associated > Algae > Red algae > Unclassified | place: Sidmouth, United Kingdom | collected...
ACCGAGTACGTTAACCGGCGCTTGAGGACGTGTGACTAGGGTGGGAGTAAGGTAGCGTGAGAGGAACCGAGCGAGCACGAGTGTGCGGTCGTTTACGGCGCTTCTTCGCGCTTCACCTTACATGACGTGGCCGCCCGCCGCCTGCCGTCCGCCGGCAGGCGTCCCATCCGTGGGACGCGGCCCGCCTACAAGCGCTCTCCCACCACGCACGCGGCCGCTCATAGTCGCCATAGGAACCAAATCTACCCACACGGGAGGCGCATGCCTTCGACCGCCCCAGCGGTAGCGCCGTCGCAACCCGTCCCCCTCCCCCTCTCATCCTCTCCAACAGCCCCCACCAACGAGATCGAGCACACTGGCGTGTCGGCTAGCAACCGCGCCACGTCCCCCACCAGATGGCGCCGCAGCGATGCCGCTACGTGCCGTAGTGCCCCAGCCAAGGGGGGGCCCACTGCGCGCGTCAACGTTGCGACGGCCCGTTCGTTGGCGGTGGCGGCGGTGGTTGCGGCGTAACGTGGCGTCGCGGTAGAGGCGGCCGCATGCGAAGTGCGCACACCTTCACCACTTCAGCGCTCGAGAGAGCGCCGGCGTCCGTAACCGACCCCCCCCCCCCACGACTCACGAGGCCCTGCGCACCAGCGCGTTAGCTCCACCGATGGTGTAGCTTTCGTGTGCACGGCGGTGCCGGCGGCACCTGCTCCGTGTTGTGGAAACGGCAGACAGCGGCGCCGGTCATCGGCGACTGCGCGTCTCCCGAATCTCGGGGGGCGGTCTGTTGGCGGCCGGCGCGGCGGCGGCGCGGACGGTGCCGGCGCTCAGCCCCCTTCCGCGTCGCGGCTATCGGCGGGGGGCGCTTCTGGCGTGTCCGCCGGCAGCCCCTACTCGACCCGCGATTGGCGGCCTACCGGTGGTGCCGTCGCTCGTGTGGCGCGCTTCGAGACATAAAAAGCTATTATGCGGTACGGCGAAGCTCCAATGCGTTCGGGGGGTGCGCGTCGGCATCGATACGCCAGAGTCTCGGACGGCCGGTGTGGGTGAAGAGTGCAAGTTGTTCCTGCTCCGCGGAAAGCCGCCTTGCGCTGACGGCTCGGCGTGCGCGTCCAATGATGTGTGCGTGGTGGACGTGTTTTCTGAGGGGACGTGCATCGTTTCCGACAAACGGAGGTGTCGCGGCTTGATGTTGACCTGCACCTCCGCGGGGTCTTTTGGCACCTCGGTCCCGATTCCCGAAGCGGGGTTGTGCCCAACCGGGGACTTGTCGTGCTCAAATCCGGGCTTTGAGTACATATTTCCCAACCCCCTACTCATCCATGGGGCGGTGTGGCTGCGGGTTTCATCTGTGGGCCGCGGCTCCTTGTATCGTTGCTGCGGTTGGGCATGCCGCCCTCGCCGGCGCGATGGCGAAGCGTGCAATCCCAACAAAGACGCGTGCAAGATTCTCGCGGTTTGCGCTGGTGGCGTGTGTATCCGTCCGTCGTATGGGGAGGTGCCGGTAGGAGGGGCGTGCGGCCCCGCCGCTGGGAAGTGCGAACCCGCGTTGGGGGTGGGCATTGGGGGGGCGTGTGCGGAGGTGCTGGCCGCCTGGGCCCCTTGGACCGCGTTGGAAGAGTGTTTGGGCGCATGCAACCTCGGATGAAAGCGCCCGCCGCCGGCGCTGCCGCGAGCGGATTGTGTCGGGGACCCGATGAGCGTGTATCGCTTGGTGTCAAATTTGCGTGATACATTTTGCTTGGGCACCGACCGGACCTGCATTGCACCCTCGTCTCTGATTTTCACCTCTTTGATTTCGCCCGACGCCCCGACTCGCCTTTTACCGTCTTCCGTTAAAAGCGCCACCCCGACGCTCACGAAAACCAGGAGAAGGGACAATCTCGTCAAACAGTTCACACGGGGTGCCGGCAGAGGGGGAACGGTGTGGGACTGGCACTGTTGGAGATGAACCCTAACAACCAGACAACCGCCTACATCTCGCGGACGGCCTCTGGCTTGAGGATAGCCGCGAAAGTGGCCAAGTTTCCCTCCCGCCTAGCGGCGCCCTTGCCCTTTCCGCAGCGCAGCGGGTCCAAGTTGATCTTTGACGGTTTGACGGGCCACATACCGCAGTTAGCAAAACTTGCCTTAATCCGCTCTGCGGTCATGGTCAGGGTCCAGAAATCGGAACTCGCGAGCAGAAGGTGGCGGACGTCAGAGCCACACCCGGGAGGAGAAGAGGGCAGCATGCCCCGCATTTAGGTACGCCCCAGGCCCTTGAGGGCTCGGAAGATGCGGTCGTCGCAGGGTTGGAGGATGCTCGATGAATGGGACGGGAACATGAGGGCGTAGATATGGGCAGCGCGGAGCGCCCGCAACCCGTCCAGGTCAAAACACACTTTGCACCCGTTGAGCAGGAGGAGTTTGGGATCTCTGGGGCGGACGTCGTTCTGTAGCCTTGCGATGTGGTCCGCCCAGTAGCCCCACAGCGGCTTGTTGAGTCCGGGAGGGTCACGCCGGTGCACCTCCGCGTCCGGGTCACCCAGGAGGTCTTCCAACGGCACGCTAGTGCGCTTTCCGCCCTCCCCCATGCGGTACATACGTGGCGACCGGATGGTCGTCCCAGGTACTACCGAAAACGGTGGTAGCGCTGTCCCATCCGCGCAAACGCACGCCACCACCGTCGCCTTGGCTCCATTATCCCGCACGTGAGGAAGAACAAACTCAGGCACGCGTTCTCTTTCAGGCAGGTACACGGTCGACCCCGACTCTTCTATCAGCTTTTGGGCGTCAAACATTGTTTCGTCCATATTTTAGACTTGGCGGGACTTTGTGATGCCAAGTTTTTCGAAAACCGAGGAGAGGACACCGGACGTCTTGGAAACCGCCTCCGGCGTAGACGCCTAGGCAAGCGCCGCCTCGAGCGGGGCAGGCCTATCCGACCGCAGCTCCGGATGGCGGCCAAGGAACAGTTCGAACCACCGGCGGCCGGTGGTCGCGCCGCGCCAAAAGTACCCTTGCGCCGTCTCGTAGCGCGCCGTTGGTAGCGTGCAGGTGAGGTAGAAGCTCGTAGACAAGTGACCGGGACGGCTGTTGCAACGACAGAGTCGGAGAAATCCGTGCCAGTGAGCTCAATTTGGGGGTTACCTGAGACACGTGACCTGGCCCCATTCAGGTACACTGGCCTGTTATTGGTACAAACGAGCTATCGGCTGATCCCGGGCTTTGATGATCCACTCTCCCAATCCTTACCGACCACCACGCCACACTTCACTCCGCCCCCCCTCTGCCCTGTTCCGTCGTCTCTGTCGCTCTCGGCGCAGGACCTTACGAGCTCGTTGCAGGTGTTCCTCCCTCCTCGGCCCTCCACAGAACGCTCTGTTGTCGGTTGGTGCACTGGTGCCATGTGCTGCACTCACGCTGGCATTTGACTTGTCCTGAATTTAAGCATCTGTCTACTGCACCGCTTTGGGGAGCGACATCGTCCCTCTTCATCACGTCGAGCCGCATGGTATGACACGTGGGTAGGTGCTGGTGTGTGTTCGTGGGTGGTGTGTTTACAGGTGATATGTGGACTTCGGTCGAGCTGCCAGTACTTATGATGTTGTCTGAGTGCAGCGCATCTGAAACGAGCATCTGTCTCCTCTGCGCGGCGTTCCCTCCTCTTTTGTTTACTTGTACATGATGTGTTCCTGGTGCGTGCAATGGTCCTCGCCTTTGCACGTCCTTTTCAGATCTACTCGAGGCTGCTGGGTGCATGCACTTTCACTCTTCTCGCATACCTGCGTGTTGTGTTCGTGGCCGTCGCTTTCCTGTGCGGGCGTGTGCGGTGTGGTTGCACAACTTGCATGTGCGGTGTGGTTAACACGACTCGTGTGCGGCGTGGTTACACAACTCGTGTGCGGTGTAGGTACACGACTCGTGTGCGGTGTGTGAGAGACGAAGGCACAAGTCGTTGGTTCAGGTCGCGCGAAGGTCATCAAGTTGCGACGTGTCACGGACTTTGTGCAACAGAACATGGCCAATTCCGGTCATATGACCGCAACAGTTCCATACTGAAAACAATCAGGCTGAGCAATATCTTACTTGCAAAATCAGTTCGCAGGCGATGTCCGATCGTCGCCCAATGTGAACTAATTTTAAGCAATTATGATTAGCGGGTTGGACATCCCTTGCGTCCACGCTGGGTCCCAACCGCCTGTTCAGGATTCCAGCGCGGCCACGTCGGTCCTGCGCGTGGCACGGGCCGCCCGACGATTGCGTGCCCCCTCCTGACTTGCCTGCCCGCCGCCTCCATGCCGTTGGCGTTGGCGTGGCGGTGGCGGGCGCGCGTCTTGTGCAGAGGCCCGTCTGACGGCGGGCGGGCTGGGGGTGGCGGCGGCGTCAGTGGCGGTGGTGGTGGTGACGGTGGCGGGCAGCGGCAGACCCCCCCACGGCTGCTGCGTCGGCCTTGTTGCCGACGTGTCGCGCCACCCACCAACCCGAGGCAACAGGCTGTCGGTCGTGCAGTCGGCCGTCGGTGTGAGCACCGCGGCGCCCGACCCGCGCGGCGTGGGGGTGTGGGGCGGGCCAACTCGGTGGGCGGGTGGCAGGCGTGGGGAGGTTACACTCCCCGCCTCGGTCTGTCCAGGAAAAAAAAAAAGTGGAGGGAGAAGCTGTGGCGGCCATGGGGGAGGGGCCAATCCCAACGACGCCCAGACAACGCCCGGACAAGTCCCAACCGACGCCCAGACGACTGCTCAACGGCTGCCCATCGGGTCGTGTCCCGCTGGCAGCAGCGGGCCGTTGCGACGGCCGCGACGGCGCGCGTGACAGTGGTGCGGTGTGGGGACGGGCGTGCCCGCCAGCCACTGGTTTTTTGGTTGGGCGTTTCTCGTCACTTTCCTTTGCGACGCCCGCGCGCGCACGCGGCGGGGCTCTCCTCATCACCAGCACCCGCGGCGCAGCGACGAGGAGCCGCGCCTGGCCGCGCGGTGGCAGGGGTGAGCCGGGCACCGTCGCCCCCCACGGCGCGTGCGCGCGTTACTGCGACGCCGCCCTCCCCCGGCCCGTCGGCGGGCGCGAGGCGACGGCTCACGGGTCGGGGGTGGCGGGGGAGACGTGCAACGAGGAAAACGAAACGCGGGGGTCAGCACGGGCGAGGGAATCGGCAGCGAGCCCGCCGACGGTGAGACCAAACTTTACGCGTGGGCGCGAGGTGCGAGGACCGCCGAAACGGGTCAACGGGCGCGGGGAGCGCGCCCGACGTCGAGTCAGGGAGGCGCCCGCGCCGACGGGCACGTGCGGAGCACCCACACCGACACTTCGTCACTGTGCCATCCGAGGAGCGGGTTCCCCAACGCCCCCGTGTCCGCTCAGCCGAGTCTGTGTGCGCCGGGCTCGCACTGTGCGGAGGCTCGGGATGCGGCAGGCGTTCAGCCACAGCGGTGGTCAGTGCACGCCCGTCGCTCGTAGCTGCGGTCTCGCTCCCGGACACGATGCAGAGGTACCATCTCTCCTGCATAGATTGCGTACTAGTGGTCTGTCTTCTTTTGCTGTCATTATCTACTGGGAGCCCCGCAGGTAGTAGGCGGGGCTGCAGCAGTGAAGAAGAGAAACCATGGCGGGTAGCTTCGGATGGTTTTGGGCCACCTCTTCTCGGTTTACAGTGGATCGTAGGTGGCCGGTAAGGCACCCGCTGCGTACAACTGGAACGTTCACAACCGTCCTGGCAAGCGTCGCAGCCCTGTGCTGGGAGTCCCGCAGATGTTAGGCGGAACTGCAGAGATGAAGAAGAGAAACCATGGCGGGTGCCTTCGGATGATTCCGGCCCACCTCTTCTCTTTATTCAGTTGATGATACATGACCGGTAGTGAACCCGCTGCGTACAACCGGGACGTTCACAATCGTCCTGGCAAGCTTCGCCACCGACGTTGTACAGGCAGGGTGTCTGGTACGATGCTTGCGGGGACCTGTAGGCTGTCCACAGCCCTCGACAGCTGACGAGGTGAGCACCCACCGATCCTTACCTCTTCTTTGTTTCCGTGACGACGTCTGATTCGTTTGTACAACCGTAGTGAGGAGCAGTTCCCATATGAGGACGACGGGGACCGGTTTGGAGAACTCGCTGGCCCTCCTCGCCGAGACCGCCGAATATCAGGGACACCGCATGACGCTGTCGGAGAATCCTTTGGTCCATTCTGCATCAATGCCCCTCTCGAGTCACGCTCGCGACACTCCCACAGGCGCGTGCCGCGGGTGCCTGGTCTGCAAGACCAGACCCCACCCCCACCGATCCTGCGCATGCGGGGCAAAGTTGGATATCGGACACGGCCGCGGCACGCCGCTTGGCACGGAGAACACGGTCACCGACGTCCGCCGCAAGGGCGACAGATTGCAGAGGGACAGACCGTACGGGCGGAAGATCAAGTATAGCATCTGGGACAAAGGTTGACGTGTTGAGAATGCAAGGAGCTATATATGGGTTGCGCAACGGTCGAGATCTCGCCGCAGCGCAGAACATCAAGCCCGAGAGGAAGTTGCGCCGACCCAACCAGAATATTTTGCTCTACTGTATCCGCCGTGGAGCAATTAGTTCAATGGGATGCCGCAGATCTACGAGAAGGTCCGTGCACCGCACGCGGTGGTGGAGGCAATCCAAGGAGCTGTCAGAGTGTGGCGCACCTCAACAAGAACCCAGACTGACTGCAACAAGCACGAACTTCGCCAGAAGGTTCTGGCGCTTGCTAGCCATGCCCAGGTCACTTGTCATGGCATTGCGTACGAACCAGAGTAGGTAGCCTCGACGTCTGCGTCTCAGATACCGAACCCGGATATATTCTACCAGATAGCTGAAATGAGGCGGAAAAAATAAAACGAGTCTCATTCTGTGAGGTTTCTCGTGAGAAAATGGTTCATCGAATGCCGATTCTGACAACGGAAATGGACTCAGCGGTGGCTGGCCTGCTGTTGACAGAATGTGGCATGGTTTTCCTCTTGCTAACCGCAGCTCTTCGGCTCGATCTCTCTTCTCCGGGGCGTCTTCACGAGTGGTGACGAGGAAGCTCGAGTTCAAAACAAGCATCATGGCTGGTGCGTGTGCCCTGAGGGCAGCAGAAGCTGGACAGACACAAGACGCCGTCCGCAAGCAGAACGTATCTCATGCAAGCACTCTGTGCGCCTTTCAGCCACGCTGGGGTTCCCGCTTGTGGGGTGTCCTAAATTCTGCCGCCGTCCACCAAAGCCACTGGTGTGCGTGCCACGCCTCTTCGAGATTGATCCAGCTCCGACGTTGGTGGCCCCACAGCCGCCTTGCGTGTTGGATCGTCACGTCCAGCGCCACTGGCAGGTTGCGCACCCCAGAGCCAGGACCTGCTTTTTTCCCCCTCAGCGGTGTGTTGTTTCAGCCAATCGGGTGCAGGTATCATCTGGCATGGGCCGCGTGCGCAAGCGGGCTTCGGCCAATCGACGAGCCTCGACGCCACGAGACGATCACTGTAAATGTTGTTGGCCACTATGCCGATTCCTCACAGGTCGTGCGGCACGCCTGATCACCCCAGGCAGCCACAAAGCCATCTCGCCGCTCCGCCCTGGACCTCCCGCGGTTCACAGTGGCGATCTGGGCAGGTCTCGCTGAAATAGATTCCTAATCGTCCGCGGTGGGTGGGAATGGATGTTTGGTCCGTGGCTCGCGCCAGGCCCAGGGTGTCCCACGGCAGCAACAGCAGGTCGCCAGCACAGGTCCCACCTCACTGGTGACCCGCTCGAGCCGAGTGGCCCAGTGAGCGCGCGGCACCGCCCGATGCTGTTGCTCCATCCATGGCGGAGAAGAGGCGCCCGTGTGACAGCCATATCCCTGCGCCGTCTGCCCCTCCCTCCTGCCCTGTCGCGGCCAGGTTGATGGGTTGACAGTGTGGAAACGTGCGTAACAGCTGTACCTTTTGGGCTCCGCGGTCATCAAGAGGCGCTGTTGACAAGCTAGTTACCTTGCGTCTGCACCCCGCCTCCTCCCCCCCCCTTCGTCGAGAATCACTGCCAGCCACCTAGAGTCAAAGCAGAAGACCCAGCCCGCCGGAGGTGTGATGAGCGGCCCATCTGTATCTCCTCATCTTGGTTGGGTTTGGCGCAATGGCCAGCGTCACCGTATTGATTCGCACGACCTCAGCGTTGACAGAGTGAAGCACAGCGACGGCCCACATTTAAGGCACCCATCGATCACGTGCGACGTCTGTCGAGGCACGACGGTGGCGTGACCGCTTGGTACCGTGAACAGCAGACTAGCGCTGCCGCAACGCGACCGCCGTTCCAGGGTTCCCGCGTGAGCGGCCTGCTTGTCTTTCTCACGTCCAACGCGTTTGACCGCTGGGGTCACGTTGCCGGCCGCCGCCGCCGCCCCCCCCCACCCCCCCCCTCACCGGCCGTTCCCTTGTTTCCCGTGCGGCGTCCATTTCGATCACCCCATCGCCTTTGCCTTGCTCCCGCCGGTTTGCCGTCCGCGTCGAGCCCCGACGCCCGCCCGCTCGCCTCCCCGACCCTCCGCCCGTGCACCCGCCTCCGTGCCCAGAGGCGGGAAGCACTGGCCGCTCGCGCTCCATTCGACCGTGGAGGCGGCGTCGTGCCCATACGACGCCCGTCCGGGCCGGTACGCTGAATGCCAACCGCGGCTGTCGCCGCGGACCGCTGGAGCTGGCCGGCGGTGCACCCTGGCGACGCCTTCCCCAATCGACACGGACGACCACGGAGCATTGCCGGCATGTCGTGGTCGCCGGTAGACGTTGCGCCGCCGCCCACCTCTGGGGGTGGCGTGCCCCCACCCCCCAACCGGCCGCCACCCGCCGCCGCCGCCCGGGCACCGACGGGTGTAGTCGTCGGGGCGCCCCCCCCCCCCCCCCTGGGCGTGCCTCCAAGCCGAGGGGCGGCCGGTGGCGCTGACGCCCTGGTGCCCATGCGCGCCGCCCTGACCGACGCCACGGCCGGTGGGGGGGGCGCCGGCGGCGCCACCCACCCCGACTGGCCCGTGCCAGCGGCCACGTCGCCGCGGCCCACTCCGCCCGCCGGCCCCGGCGGCGGCGGCGGCGGCGGCGGCGGCGGCGGCGGCGGTGGCGACGACGGCGCGACGGCGCTCGGCTGGGGCGTGCCCGCCATCCCGGCCGCCCCGCCGCGGGCGGGGGCGGCCACGGACGTGCGCCACCCCCGCCGGCCGCCGTCGACGCTGCCGCCACTGTTTTGGCGGTCGCCGTCGCCGCCGCCCGACCTCGCGATCGACTGGTCGAACGCCCCGCCGTCGGCAAGAAGCGGCGACGGCGGCGGTGCGCCGTCGGTCGGCGGCGCCGACGCGTATGGACCGGTGTGGGTGGGCGCGCCCGAGGCACCGGCGGGCGCCGCCAGCGGCGGCGGCGGGGTGTCGCCCCACCGCGGGGTCGGCGCACCAGACGCCCGCGAACCGACGGTGGCGGCAGCCGCCGTTGGCGCCGCGGCCAACACCTGTGGCGCCCGCACGCTTGGCGGCGGCGGCCAAGCCGTGGCCACCCCAGCGGCGCAGTCCGCGCCCACGTCGCCGACCGACTGGTCGACGTCCTCCTTCTTGAGCTCCTCGGCAGAGCGGGCGGCGGCGGGCACGGCGCCCGCGCCCCCGTCCGCGTCGCTGCCCGCGAGCCCGGCCGCCGCGTGTTTGGACGCGCCCCCCTCGGCGGGCGTGCCGCCCCCCCTCGGCACGTACAGCACGTCCGACATGACGACCGCGGCGGCGTCGGCGGCGGCACCGACACCGGCGGCCGACAAAGGCCGCCCGCGCCCCGCGGGCACGACGGCCCCCACCCGCCGCCCGCAGTCGGCCAAGAACCCGTGGACGCCCGCCGAAGATGCGGTCCTCGCCATTGTGGCGGAGCAGGTCCCCCGCCCCCGCGACCGGTGGGTGCGCGCCGCCGCCGCGCTGGTCGGGCGGAGCCCCAAGCAAGCCCGCGAGCGGTACGAGCACCACCTGCGGCCGGGCATTGACTGGTCCGACTGGAGCGAGGGGGAAGACGCGCTCCTCTTCACCACCGGCGCGCGCCTCGGCTCGGGCAAGTGGTCCATGATTGCCAAGGCGCTCAACGCGGCGCGCGCGAGCGGCCGCGCGCACCCAATCGACCTCCGCCGCACCGAGGCGCAGGTGAAGAACCGCTGGCGCAAAATGGAAAAGCGGGGGTGGTGCCGCGCCGAGAGGGTCCGCCGCCCCGCCGCCGGCCGCCGGGGGCGGGGGGGGAGCCCGGGCCACCAGCCGCCAACGCTCCACCCCCTCGCGTCGGGCGTCGGGGCGGGCGACTACAGCGGCGGCGGCGGCGGCGGCGGCGGCGGCGGAGCGGACGCGGCGGCGGCGGCGGCGGCGGTGGCCGCGGCGGCGGCGCCCACCTTTTGCACGCCATCGATGGCGGCCGCGGCGGCGGCGGCGGCGGCGGCGGCGCCGCCGCCGGGGCCCCCCAGCGGCCCGTGGGCGTGGCCGCCCCCGCTCGCGCGGGCGGGCAGCCACGACGCGTGGGCGCGCGGCGCCACGCCCCCCGCGGCACGCGGCGGGTGGCGTGCGCCCGACGGGGCCGCCACGGGCGGCTCTCCGGGCGTCGTCTCCCTGCCCGACTGCGGCTGCGCCGACGGGTGGTCCATGGCGGGCCCCCACCACGACGGTGCGCTCGTGCGCGTCGCGTCGGCGCCGACGCCGTCGGCGCGGTGGTCCGTGCCCGGGGGGGGGGGCGGCCACCGGGCGATGCCGCCGCCGCCGCCGCCGCCGCCGCCGCCGCCACCGCCACCGCCGCCGCCGTCGCGGGCGTTGTGGCGGTCGCCGCCGCCGCCGCCGCCGCCGCCGCCACATGGGTTTGGGGAGCACCCCGACGGGCCATTTGGGGACACCCCAACGGCCGACGGGTGGGCCGACGAGCGGGGGCCATCGGTGGTCCCACCCCCGCCCGACGCGCCCGTCACGGCCGACGTGGTCGCGGCCGTCCTCGCCGCCGTGCTGGGATCCTCCCAACCGCAGCCGTAGATGGGGTGGCGGCGGGGTGGCGGCCGCCACGGGCGGGGCCGCCACGGGTCGGGCGGGGGGGGGGGCGGGGCG
>Ga0114953_1003307_pt1 | contig 11024 bp, 16 predicted proteins | sample SidtaG_FD_87298 | JGI IMG/M metagenome (GOLD analysis project Ga0114953, IMG submission 87298) | Marine algal microbial communities from Sidmouth, United Kingdom - Sidmouth_Male2 metaG | ecosystem: Host-associated > Algae > Red algae > Unclassified | place: Sidmouth, United Kingdom | collected...
AACAATTGACAACCAAATGCAAACAACCCACAATCAATCAAGATCCCACCCAGCACCGACAGCGCCACCTGTCCGAACCGGGGCGTGACACGTCATTCGCGTCACCCGGTGTACCAACGACCTCCTGGCGAGCCAAGGGGCGTGGGCTGGGACGCGTCATGCGAAAAGTCGGCGGGGGCGTCATCGGCTTTGCCCGCGGCGGGGACGCCAGTGTCTCCGACCCCGGCGGGGGTGACAGGCGGTTCCACGGTCGCAAGGGCGCTAATGGACAGCTCCGATGCAGGGACGCCTGGAGCTGGACTGATTACGACCGGAGTGGCGGCGCGTGCGGCGACGACGGCGTCGGCTGCGTTTCCTTGGGCATCGGCGGCCACGCGCAGTGCCGCCCCCGTGCCGGGAAAGGACGAGGACCTGGAGAGGTATGAACGCCTCATGTCTGCGGCGGAGGACTTTGGGGAGGCTTGGTAGCTGCCGCCGCCCTGTGGGGGAGGGATTGGACAGCGGCGGTGGCGGCGTTGGCTACAATGAAGGTGGCAACGAGGCGCCAAGTGGCTACAAGAAGGAAACGAGTACGGTGGCCGGAAACGGCGAGAATGGTAGGGCACTGCTGCCGTTTATCGAGGTGGCGGTGGGATGCGTAACCCCGGCGAGCTGCTCTCCTTCTCCCATGTGGGCGTCGCCGTCGTGCTGCCGGATGTCGCCACCGCCGTGATGATTGTCGTTTGCATCGCGGCGCGGGTGGTCGGCACCACCGTCGTGGGCGCAAGGAGGCGAAGATGGGCATCTCCCATATGGCCCCACTTTATGTACTGAGTCGGGAGAGGCAGCGGCGACGTTGTCTACACCTAGCTTCTCTCCCTCCTCGTTCCCGCGCTAGAAGGCTTGATCAATCAACATGAATTGCACTTCATAGAACAGATACATGCTCTGCGCCCACCTCCACTGCCTGCATGAATAGCCACCAATCAACACTACCCAATCAGGCCCTTCCACGATTCCATTCGGACCCGCACTGTTCGACCCACTCTGTGTCATAAGGACCGCAGACAGCAGCTAGCATAGTCGGCCGGAGGCATATTAGCTAGAAAAGAGCGATGGGAATGGCTGGTAATCTTGTACGGGCGACGGAAGAGAGGGGACTGCCCTCGTCCGTTGGGTGGGGAAGCGAAAAGAGCAGCGCTGGTCGCGGGTGGCTCTGTTGATAAGCGACCGCCGCAGCGTTTTTCTGCGGCGCGCATCAGCCGCACCTCTCAGGGTGCACCCACTGCGGTGCAGTGGTTCCCACGCAATGTCAGAACACTGTGGTGCTCCCAGCCACTGGGGTGGCCACGCGTTTTGCCTCACGAGTAGCCCCAGGTCGCCTGTCATACATGTGGACAAGAGATTGGCCGACACACGGAAGCCCACGCTGCAGATAGCATTCGCGCACATACTTGCCCGGAGCACAAGACTGATTGGGCGCGGCCACGTCAGGGTGCAGCGTGGGGGCGCTTACTGTTGTTGGTGAGTGCAGTCAAGGTGGAACGATACGGGCTGTGCGCCAGTCTAATGCCGCGCGTGGGTGCTCACTTCATTGTCGGTCCGTACATCTGTGTCCACGCTCTTCGCCCGGCGGTCGGACGCCTCTCGACCGCCGTCAGGGCCGTGCTCGAAAGGATGCAGCGTCAAGACAGCGTCTTGCGTTCAATGGAAGCAGTGTTCCCTTGAACGCCCGGCTCTGTACAATCTGCTGCTTCCAATCCTCGCCACGGAGACCCTGATGAATGAGCATGACCTGCGCTCTATACGACGGATACGTGCTCAGCTCCGACCCCTACTGCCTGCTTGAGCTGCCACTTGCAAGGCTGCCGAACCACCCGCAGCCACACAGGGGACACGGTTCGGGTCTGCGTTGACAGTTCCGAACCCGTGTCTCTACCTCAAGCCCGGCAGAACCTCTGTTAGCAGATTCACGACGGGTCCGACGCCACCACTTGGCCTGGTTCGAGCCATTGGGAACCCTGGTTTTGGTGGTTTCACGGTCGGCGGTTTCCCGGCCCCCGACATGGTATAGACAATGCAGAGCTGCGGGACGGCCGTCTTCGTCAGGAAGGCGCCAGACCCGGCACCCTGCATGCTGTGGTGCCTGGTGAAGCTGCCCCCTACGGCACCTGTACTCACGGCCGCAGAGTCCAATACACCCTGGGCACCCCACTCATCCAGAGACCTTCGCGTCACCCCCCCTCCTCAGAAGGACATTTTAGGCCATGCATGGAACCCCGCAGGGGGGGCTCAGAGAGAGGGCGAGCCGCCACCGGTCAGGTGCTTGTGGTGAAAAGATTTCTTCTGTGTCTATCTCCCCTGTTGGCTCACGAGCGCCTTCAGAATACAGCATTTCGATGATACGTGAACATATCTATCTAGGGGAAAGAGGTGTAATCGCCTGTCAGCGGCCGCAGCAGCCTATTCAGATTTTTTGGCATACCGTTAGGTTGAGGGCGCTGACTGTGGAGCGAAGATCTCTATTCCTTTGTCACACATTCACTGACCAATATGACTTTGAGAATTAGTTTTTCGATAAGCAATGACTCAAACTCCGCTGGGCCCCTCCCGATGACCTCGGATCAGATGGTGGACCAGGAGCATCATTGAGGCAGCCCAGCCACGTACTTATTACGTGTGTGATTTTTGAATGTTTTCTTGTGTTGGGTGTATAACCATCCACTGCCGCGTTTTTGAAGCCATGGCACCCGCGAAACCTGTGGATGCGCTGAGTTCCTGGGCCCGGAAAGCGGGCTCTGCCACCGAACGGCGAAGGCGCAGGCACCGCCCTTTGGGTGGTGCCGGCGGGTCCCCCCCCCCCCCCCCCCCCCCCCGGCGGGGCGGGGGGGGGGGGGGCGGGGGGGGGGGTTGCCCCCCCCCCGGGGGGGGGGGGGGGGGGGGGCCGGCGCGGGGGGGGGGTGGGGGGGGCCCCCCCCCCCCCCCCCCTTCCGTGGCACGTATTGCGGCGGCGACGCTGGCGGGGTTGTACGCCCCGCACCTGAAGGGGCTGGGGGGGCTCCTCGTCGACGGCGTTTGGGCGTCGGAGCTGACAACGGAGGTGGCGCCGGCGGTCGATACGCCCCCCCTTTCCGTGGCACCAATTGTGGCGGCGACGCGGGCGGGGTTGTACGCCCCGCAATTGGCGGGGGGGTGGAGGCTCCCCGTCGACGGCGTGTGGGCGTCTGAGCATACGACGGCGGTGTCGCCGGCGGTCGAGACGCCGGCGCTGCCCGTCGTGCGCGCGGCCGCAGCGGTGGTGTTTCGAACTGGGGAGAGCGACTTTGCCCAGTGGGGACGGGGGGTGGGCCACTGCTGCACCGAAGACGACCGCGAGGACTGCGGCGGCGCCACGGGCGCACCCGCGGCCGGTGACCGTCACTGTGGAGGCATCCAACGGCTCAGCCCCATACTCACGTCGGGGGTGAGCTGGGGCAGCACGCCCAACGGCGAGTACCGAAAGCCGTACCGGAGGGGGGGAGTGGTGCGGGCGGCGGCCGTCGGTGGAGCGTGTCGCGTTGTGGTCGACCGTGCCGACGGTGGGCATGAACGCCGCCGCCAGAACAGCTGGCTTTGGGGAGCTCGACGGGGACACGGATTTGCGCGGCACTTAGAGGGCGTGGCTGGCGTGCGTGTGGTGGCGCCCAGCGGGCGGTTGCGGTGAGGTACTGGTGCCGTCGGAGCCCAGCCTTCACCTCGGCCGTCAGCAAACAGCTCCACTGCCGGGTCGCCGCCCGGCGCGAGCGGGTCAAACTCAACCACCGCCGGCATCCAGGGCGCTGTGGCGCTGGAGCAGCACGTGGCGTCGCCGGTTTCCGCCGCGTGGGAGGAGTCCTATCGCGGGGTGGCAGTTTTAGTCGCAATGGGCTGTACCTGTGGGTGATTGGAGTGCTCTTGCTGTGCGCTGCGTACCTTTTGATCTTTTCCACCTCCATTTACGCCCTTCTCAGTCGAGTCCTGTATTGTAAGCATATGTCAGCTGACGGGGGAAAAGATGCACAGTGGGAACGTTTGTGTTGATTCTACATCTTTACTTGTTCACACGCGCTCCCAGCACACCACACCTCCCCCGCTCCGTGGAGGGTCACAGCTTCTGCATCAGCCCAGGTGCGAGCCCAACAGGAAGCGACTCCCGGCAGGTACATCCGGACACCTCGCAGTGGGAGACAATCACCTTGTGGAAGTAGGTCTCGACGGGGTAGTGCTGGATCTTTTTGGGCTTTCTCTTCACCCCGGCGCGCCGCCGCACGCTGGCCTGCAGCGAGGCCTCCAGTCTATGCGACACACCCACATTGTTGTGCGCCGCAATGTACCTGGAGCGCAAGATGAAGTGTGCTTGCTTCATGTAGGAGAGCGAGTTCTTCGATTTCTTCTTTATTGAATGATGCCGCTCCGCGCCAGACGTGTCGGGGCCCCGCGTCAGCTGCGGGTACTGGTCAGCATCAAACGTTGGAGAGCACTTGTGGTTGCACCAGTGGAAGCGGTCGATGAACCAGGCCATCACAGCCTCGTGAAGCATCCACGGCACGCGGCGGAGTGCATTCCGCTGCGCATGACAAGGAGTGTCGAAGTACACGATCTTGGGGAACCCCTTGAACCGCTGCGCCAGGGACGCGACGACGTGAGCGGAACTCTCAATCTCCCGCAGCATCTCAAAGCCCATGATATAGCCGCACGCGCACATGTATGTCATGACGCCAGGCGCGCGCAACACGTCGGGGGGGTAGTAGCGACGGCAGTCGTCCTCTTCCCAGGACGGCTTGGGCTTCTTCTTCATGGTCTTTCTGTATTTGCGCTTGGAAGCTGCTTTCTTGCGGTCCCTCTCGCTCGTGTCGTCCTCCATGCACGCGCGCAATGCCGCCCTCCCGGGCCAGACCTGGCCGGTCCGCTCCTCGTCAGCTTGTACCACGACCCGATCAAAAGACTCTTCCCCGCACGACAGGTCGGTCTCGGGCGGCGGCACGCCCTGCTCGCGTAGCCAGGCCTGGTACTTGTCGGGGCTGGTCTCCTGCCAGTAGTCACGGAACTTCTTGGCGTCCTCCCCCGCCGTCGCCTCCCACTTGGATAGGGCCTCCGCGATTGTGTCGACAGAGAAGAAGAGGAGTTCACCAACCGCCCGCGAGAGGCCGAGGGAGCCGTCCATGGCGCGTCGCGCGAGGAGCAGGAACTCGCGGATGAACACAACCGGCTGGATGTGGTCAAGGAGCCCCATCCACTACGCGCTCCGCTCGCCCTCTATGATCTTCAGCGCCAACTCTTTGACGCCGATCGGGCTGCACCCCGCACAGACGTTGAAGGCCGGCTCCGCGAGCATTGCGGACACGAAAAACCGCACCTTACGCCACCTTTCCGTCTCAAGGACCGCGTTGGAAGTCGATGGAAAAAGGTACAACGAGGAACGCAAATCGGGCCCGCGGAACCGGCTGGGTCACGGCGAGGAGCGGGCACCGGAGCACCGCGGGGGAGACCACGAGGGCCAGGGAGAGGGGGGATGTCAGAAGGTGGAAGAGGATGCGCAGCGCCGGCGGGGAGCGGGAGCGCGGATGTGCCGGCCGCACCGGCCGCGGGGGCGGACGATGGCTGCGAGGCGACGGCCGCGGGCAACGCCGACGGAGGCATGGTTGAGCGTGCGGTGGTAGCGAGAAAAGAGACAGATGGCAGCACGGGGAGCTGGTGGTGCGCGTCGGCAGCAGTCGGAAAAGTAGAGTCGGCGACGGGGAGAGGGAGGCCACAGGTGGCAGAGCAGGAGGCACGGCACTAAGAGAATGATAATCCAGAGGATGGCAAGCATAGTAGCAAAGGAGCCTAAGAGCGCAAGGCGCACGGCCGGGATGGCCAGGGTATTAAAAGTGGCGAGGACACCTAGCGGCCACGCCATCGAGACCCAGCGGACATGGACAAAGGATAGTGTGTGCGGTTGGCAGGTGGATTCCCAGTCCGTGCGGCGGTTGGAGGCCCTCCGCCGTCCGAGTGGTCCCACGTCGGGCGCAGTGTTCGCCAAGGGCGACAGCATCGGCGGTCCCGAGTTGAATACCGCGGCGGTCCCACCTGTATTGTGGCCGCAGAAGCAAAACGAGGGCGGCCACAGTCACCGCGGGTGGAGAATGACAGGGGATGTCGCCCGGATCGCAGTCCGGGAGAGAGGGGCTGTCAGTTGCGTGTCTATCCGCGGAAGGGACACCGTTCAAAGACGGGCCGCGAGCTGCGGTGCCCGTGTGGCCCCACCAACAGTTCACTTCGTCAGCCGCTCGTCTGTCAACCAATCACCCGCCCACCCTCCCACTCTCATGCCCGGAAAGCCACCCTGACGGGACCGAGCGGACGGGTGGAGCCAAAAGCGCTCCGCCGCTGCGTATGGCAGCCAGTGGCGAGGAGCTGTCGCGGGATAGGCCCCACTGTACAGAGAAAAGCTTCCAGAGGACCTCCATGCGACACGCAACATGCCCCTTTCGCTGTCGCCATACACCACGGGAGGGGGAACATCTGCTGGCTGCAAAAAGCGCACAAACTGCGCTTCCGCCACCCATGTTGGTATGCCGCAATCGGCGCTCCAACCCCCGGCTGGAAGAGGCAGAGGCCGACGCCAACCCGTCGCGGCTGCTTCGTTTATCGATCACAATTAGTAGAGTTTCTCCTATGATACTAGGAAGTACCATGACCTTCGCAAATGTAGTGTGAAATGCATTCGCACTGAAGCGCCAAGACATCCGTCAGACACCAAGAAGACAGAAATTTAACGGGGAATGCTGTGACTTCGGGGGAGGCCCCAGGAGACGGGCTGTTAGCAACGGCCGATGTGTGCGGGACAGAGGGCGACAGTGCATCGAAGACAATGCTGCTGGACAGCTGCCAGTGCACGAAGCTTTGACTGTGCCGAGAGAAGCAAATGCAGGCACAGATAGAGCCAAGGAACTCGGGATACAACACAGAAGCTCGCGGCATGCTGCTGGATGCTCAGTCCCAAGATAGGGGCAGACACGTTTCAACCATGATACGCAGCGTCTGAACACGAGCAGCACGGGGATATACAGCACACACGCAAGAAAATAGCAACTTAAGAAAACGTACACAAGAGTAGAAGCCGGACAATCACGCATGCAGACACTGAGAAGCAACGAATCGCACAACTCTACAGGAGCGTCTCCGCCAAGAAGTCGGCCGCGATTCGCCGCCGGTAGAAGTTCATACTACCCGACATTCGCTCGGGCGCCATGCCACGGGAGATGTATTCCATCCTCATCAACATGAATATGCCACAGTACTCGCCGTTGTCTTGCTTTCTGCAGCGCACCTTGTGCTTCCGCTACCTGCCGTGGGGGTGACCGTACGCCCGGGCGTCGTCCTGCCCCCACTTGAAGATGCACTGAAGCATCCAGTCGCTGGCGGATCCCAGCAAGTCGTACGTGTCCACGATGCACCGCCGCGGGTACACCACAGCCAGCAGCCAGTGGATGCTGGCCACGTTGACAGGAATGAAGACCGTATCGTATTCCTTAAAGTCGGTGTCTCGCGACCAGCGGGCGACCGCGTCGTAGTTGTAAGACTACTCCCTGCCCGACGTGAGGGTGGTGAAGAAGAACGTGCTGAAGAAGTGGAAGCGCAGCGGCCGCCGATCAGACGCCGCCCACGTCGCCTGTCGCCGCTCGAGCAGGGAGATGTAGGCGTTCATGGCATCGTCGTGCATCATCACTGTAGGCGGCACCCTCCTCAAGTCCGAAAGCCGCAGAGGGATGTTTGCAATGACTACCAGAGGGTCTCGGTCAGCCGGCGCGGCCTCGGTGCGTCCATGGTAGGGCTTGAGCGGCGCGGTTACGGACACCGCGTGGGGCGTGAGGGGCGACAACGGGTCCATGGGGTCGCACACCGTAAACCTGTCAGCGCTAAGAGCCGTAGCCTCCGAAATATAGGAGAGCTGGGTCTTCCATGTGTCGGGCGTACACGGCACGGCATTTTCCTCTATCTCCACGTCATCACCCCCTTCTACGAACGGGGGCACGGGTGCGGCGTCGGACGGCCCACCGGGGTCGACGCCAGTCAACTCCCCCCCGTTGGAGTCGTTGACCGTCGCGTCCAGTGACAGATGCCTTGCCTGAGCGATCAGGTCCACCGTACTGCCGCGCGCAGCGTCGGCGCTGCCGTCGGGAGAGCCACTTGCTGCCACCAAGTCTATCATTGACCCATCGGAGCTTTCCGCCTGCAGAGCCAAGTCGTGTGCATCGCTACCATCGCTGGCTGTGCCGGCCAAGTCCGCAGCTGCGCCCCCTGCGGCCACCGGCGGGCGGATTCCCGCTCCGGGGGCGACAGCCGCCGCGGCCGGCGCACCCGCCTCCGCCGGCTGCTGCCCGCTGCTAGCGATCACTTCCCAAAAGTAGGCGATGAGGGTGGAAGATGCCCACTGCAGCGCGGCCGCCCGCTCGGGGACTGAACGGGCATATATCCCTCTGTGGGGCGGCTGCCGAGCCGGGCGGCTTCAAATACGCGCCACGCCGTCGCCTCCGCACTCATCAGCGCCGTGTCGTCTTCAATGGTGGCGTGCACTCGATTCCGCACGACAGGCCGCACCTTGGCGCTGCCGGTGGCGCAGGCAAAAAAGAGGGAGACGTCCACCCGGGGCGCGTTCTTGGAGGGCCGCAGCATCTCCACAACGTGCTCCTGAAGCACCGACAGCACCTGACCGTCGCAAAGGACGCAGCGGAAGCGGCCGCCCATGCGCTCCTCCGCGCCGCAGTGGTCGCACCTAAAGGCAGCTTCCGGGTTGACCAGCATGCTTGAGAACTCTCCGCAGGCGTCCGACAGCAGCTGCCGCGTTTTCCCAGGCTCATGCTCCCAGTAGGCCGCCGTGTTGCGTAACGAGCTCGTCAAGAACTCTCTCGCCGCCGCAATGGTGCAGCGCGCAATTACGCACAGCTCCAGTACCGCGTTCAAGAAGGTGCGCGTGTAGACGTCCCCACGCGTTGAGACAAAGAGACCATCGGGTGATCCGTCGTACTAAACCACGCGCCCTCACACGCACACCCACGAGCCGATGAATCTCGTCAACCTCCCGCGGATGCAGTAGAGCACCACCTCCTCTGACGCCACGTCGGTTCCTTCGACCCGCATGGTGTTGCAGTACATGTACGTGATCTCCGCGTGCGTGTAGTCGAGGATCTTGGCTTCGTCCGCCGTCCGGCACGCGTCTATAACCGCCGCGTACCGATCACACTTGCGCACCTCGCTCGCGCACGGGAACATTTTCCGCGCGCGGCGCAACCGGCTTGGAGACGGCGCAACGGCGTCAGCAAGGCTCGGCGGGACAGGATCAATTCGTTGTTGCTGCTCCCAGTCGTCATTCAGGTCACTAGCGGGGCCAAAGTGCAGCGCCTCGTTGAACTCGGCCGCCGCGGCCGACCGTGCTGCCGCCTCCAACCTGTTGTACTCGTTGACAGCTTGGGAGTGTATACAACCCCACGGGCGGCTGTAGCACGACAACAGAGAGCACGTGTCTAGGTGGTGCTTGTTGCTGCGGAGGCGAACAATGGAAGGGCTCCACACGCTCTCAGAGTTGGCAAAGATGGGCACTTCCCTCTTCTTGCCCGAGTGTGAGGCCAGGTGGACAGCCGTGTCTTCGTCCGTCGCCGCATGCTTGTCGCCATTGGCGCCGGCCAGGTCGGGGAAGAGGTCGAGCTGTTCTTCCATGTCGACCGCCTCATACTCAGACGCCAGCGCATTGTACGCCAGCCGCAGCGTGCGGGCGTGGCGGCAAGTGGACAACTTGTTCCGCGCCACTTGCAGGCTCAAATGCTCAATTGTTTCCCCCGTGAAGGTGTGTCTGCCGCTGCCCAGGATGCTACCACACGAGCAAAACGTCAACAACGCGCCCGCCACCGTCGCCAACCACAGGCACATGGGATCGAACAATTCAACGAAGACGATGACACGGATGCCGCTCACGCAGTGCGGCGCGACCAACGGGTTGTCTGAGCCACCCAGCATCCTTGCCGCCAGGCGGAGCGCCACGCGGAGCTCGGCGGCAGAGTCCGCGTACAGCTCCTCGAGCGTTAATGGAGCGGCCTCCAGCTGAGGCACACGACTGGAGCGGGCGTCCCCCGCGTCAGCGTGCTGGTTGTCGAACAGGTTTGCAGGTCGTCGTCTTCGCCGCGTTGTTGCGGGTCGAGACGGAGCGCTGTTGATGTCCTCCCCGACGTCGTCGTCGGCGACCACGTTCTCACTCCACTCGTCATCGGTGACTTGTTCGTCGTTGGCCGCCGTCTCGTCCGGGTCCTGCTCCCAGTCACGCTCGTCCAACGCGCCCGCCGTTACAGCATCCATCCACGCATCACGCGCCAAGTCGAATAGTTGCGCCAGCGACGCGCTTCCGGGCTCGGTGATATCGGCCGCACGGTCTAAGAAGACAGGTGCGTCCTCGATGAATCCGCAGTGTAGCGCCGTTGATCGGGATGGAACCGAATCATTGTCCGACATGGCGAGACACCGAGCGGAGCGAGGCAGCGAACCGTGCTGGCGCCCGGGGCGGGGCGGTCGACCGTGCCGGCGAGCGGGGTCGGGAATGCCGACCGTGCCGGGGAGCGGGGCGGGGAGGCCGACCGTGCCAGGGAGCGGGGCGGGGCGGCCGACCGTGCCGGAAAGCGGGGCGGGGTGGCCGACCAGGCCGGCGAGCGGGGTGGTGCGGCGGAACAGGCCAGCGACCACAGCAGCAGGTGCTGCAGCGCTGTACTGGGGCCGCTGCTGGGCGCGCAATGGGGGTAGAACCGGACCTGCCTTCCTGTGCCGCGACGAGAAGGACCCAGCTGCCAAGTGGGTTCCCACCAGAGAACCAGGCAATGACACGCTTGCCTGCTGGCTGTGTCGCTGGCGAAGAAGGGCGTGCGGCGAGGTCCCTGACGGGCACCTCCGCCGACGCGGCGGGGAGGATGCGGCCCGACACCCCCCCGGCCGGGCGGGGCGCGGGGGGGGCGGGGGGGCCGCCCGCCGGGCGCCGGGGCGCCGCCCCGCCGGCCCGTCGC
>Ga0114953_1003312_pt1 | contig 11017 bp, 8 predicted proteins | sample SidtaG_FD_87298 | JGI IMG/M metagenome (GOLD analysis project Ga0114953, IMG submission 87298) | Marine algal microbial communities from Sidmouth, United Kingdom - Sidmouth_Male2 metaG | ecosystem: Host-associated > Algae > Red algae > Unclassified | place: Sidmouth, United Kingdom | collected...
CCCCCCCCGCCGGCGTGCCCCCCCCCCCCCCCCCCCACCTGCCTCAGTTTTCTCTCTGCGTGTGCTCACAGTGTATGACGACCATAGGGGCGGCCTCTCCGTGTCTGCTCTCCGCGTGGGCTGTATTCTTGAGCGGGTCGGTGAGCTGCTCAGGCGGCCGGCAGGCCGCTCTTTTCTTGCGGCTTCCGCAGCTGTGGCGCTGGTGGTGCGGCCGAGTGTGTGCTTGCCACTTCTTGGCGCTGGCGCTGCTGCAGCGTGGAGGGGAGAGGTGCGTAAGGCGCGCGGTGTCAAACGAGTACGCCCTGGCCGTCGGGTGTGGGATTTTCTAGCGGCGGGGTACAGGCTGCTGCGATGATGGGACACCTGGATGTGATTCCTTCCATGTCTGTTGCTTCTGGCCTCTTTGGGTACTCGGCTGGCCATGCTTTCGTCCCTTTGGCTCACATATTGCAGGAGACGTGTGCCAAGCTGCAGTCGGCCACTGACGGTGAGGTGCTCGTTGCGGTGACGATTTGCCGTGCCGATATGCCTGGGGGGATGTTGCTGTTTGGATCTGGGCACATCGACAATATCCAGAAGGCCTCGGCCTCCGCAGAGACCGAGACGGCCATCTCCGTTGGAGTGGACATCATCTCTTCCGCTTTGCGGCTGTTGCACGTGGAGCGTCGTGCTCGCCGCGTTGAGGCGGGTCGAGGCGATTTAGGTGTCATCGGGGCCGCCTGTGGTGGCTCAGATGTTGGAGGTGCCGACCAACGCGTATGTGGCGCTCCTACGGACGCCGTCTATGACGGTAACGGGGTTGTATCCGCTGTTGGGGCCGGAGCCGCTATCGGAGACATGCCGAGCGGCACTGCTGGGGTGGTTGGTGATGCGGTGGGTGGGAAGAGTCCTAGCTTCGTGGATCCCCCTTTCGTGGCGCATGAGGCGGGCGTGTCGCAGAGCGAAGCTGCCGGGACGGGGCGGCTGGAGCGAGCAGCCACTGACAGTGATACAGTGGTACGTACCCCCGTGCAGCAGACGCTGCTCGACGACGACCACTCGGTGGCTTTCTCTCGAGGTGGCCGGACCCAGGCGATGGGCCCGCAGTCGGCGGTGTCAGCAGCGGCCGCCCCAGTTACGGGTACGGTCGCTGACTCCAGTAGGGGTGGCTCCAGCTTTGCGTCGGGGGTGTCCGCCGGCGGCAAGGACACCCGCGATTTCTTCCTCTCCCCCGACTTTGTGCTGCCTGGGTTGACGGTCTCCCCGCCGCGAATCGTGCTGCCGACTGGTAGAGGCCGCGGCCGCATCAACCCCCCCGCCCCCGACACCCTGTCCGTCAGTATCCTGGATGACATGGTCAAGGAGACGCGGGCGGAGCTGAGTCACGACCACCGGGAAGATTCCTTCCGCAACCGCCTATTGGAGTTCGTCGGCCTGTACAAGCTTGTGGTTGACGCGCTGGTGAAACAGAAGACGGTTCATGCCGTGGCGCGCGTCAAGGTCAACCACACGTACTTGCAGCTCACCCCAGAGGTTTCTCGCGGCGCGACGGTCACGTTCAACATCCGAGGGAAGGCCGAGACCTTTGTGTCTCCCGCCTTCAAGAAGACTGGCATCATGATCAACAACGAGTACCTCGCCGTGATCCTGTTAATGAAGTTCAAGCGCAACCCGTTCTTCTTATGGCTGCTGGGGCTATTTTCCCGCGGCGCTCTGGCTCCCAAGGCCGCCGACGACACGGCGGCGCCTGCAGCCTCTACCACGCAGGGCTCCAAAAAGAAAAAGGGCAAGAAGCGGCAACGCGGGTCACCCGGGTCACCTCCGATGGTCGGTGACAACGGTACACGCAGCAGCGAGACGGGGCGTGGAGGACAGGGCGGGCTGGCTGCCGCTAGCAGGAGCGGTGGAGCCAGCGGGGATGGATCAGGAGCTGTGGCGGGGGCTGGTAATGCGGCACCGGTGGGATCTGGTGGCCGCCGCTCGTGCATGGCCGGCGGCAGCTCGCGGGGTACCGGCACGGGGGGGGGCGACCTTGGCGGTGGCGGCTTTCCGGTCAGCCAAAATGGACAGGGAGGCTCTGTCAGTGGCGGTTTGGAGGTCGCCGGCGTTGAAGGTGCGGATCTCGGCGCTCATCGCGCCGCACGAGGTGGTTCCGGTGGTGGTGGGGCCGGAACTCCTGCCGAGTCGACCCCGTGCGCTAATGACGAGGCCAAAGCACTCGTTGAGCGTGTGGGAACCGGAACGTTGCTGATCGGCGGCCAGCGGGTGGCTATTGCCGAAGTCCACCCGGAGTTTTCCCTCTTCCATTTGGTCGAGGCGCCCCCCACTGTGCTCACGGCCTTCATCACTTGCATTGTGCCCGGAAACGAGAATGCAATATACCCTCTTGGGCAGGACCAGCGGCTGTGCCTTGAGAAGGGCTACCCATCCCCGACACCGGTACCGCTGAGCGCCATCCAAGCAGGGAATCGTGTGGCGTGGCCTGTTGGCTCCATTGGGTACGTGGCATGCGTGTCGATTTTTTTTCTTTCCTCTGCATGATGTGCTTGTGAATCTGCGTGACCAAGAAGGCTCCATTTATCATAGGCGCTCGTCGTGTATCTAGCTTGACTTACCGACCAGTTCCACATGCGTGTGTCTCTCTTCCCACTCGCAGTCCTCGTGTGCGTTTGTTTGATCGGCCGCCGCTGGAGGAGGGGTCCGTTTTCCTTGCAACGGCCTGCGTGTGGCGCGTCGCGGCACCGAATGTGGAGGCTCTGGCAGAAAGGGAGGCCGAGTCTGGTAACGCAGAGTCGGGGCAGCGCGCGGTCGTTGTGAGCGAGATGCCCGCAGTAGAAGTTTTTGGATTGGTGTGCAATGAGGGCAGGGCGGATGCCGACTATCCGTTCACGTCTTGCTTTTATGAGAGCGCCCCCTACAGACATTTCCGCAAGAGGCACTTCTCCGACTACATATTGCCGAGCACTATGGCAGAAGCATCGGCTGTAGACTCGCTGATGATGGCGCGACGGTCGGTCGTGCTGTGGGATGCTCATTTTGTTGAGGGGTGAGCGTGTGGCACCTGATGGGCTCTGGTGATCGTGCGTTTGATAATGGGCGGTGGGCGGCGGACTTCTTTTATCTGTCATAAAATGCCATGGCGTCCCTGTCAACAACGATATGCTCACGGCGCAGGCCACGTACAAAAAACCCTCAAGCGTGCGGCAGCGAGACAGACCAGAATACACGAGCCCCTCAAGTCGCCAGTTGAGCCGACCAAAGTCAATGGCCAACGTGTTCAAAGTCGCCCCCTGTGCGCGGTGGATCGTCATGGCCCATGAAAGGATCAAACGCATGGCGTGGCGTGTAGCCAGCCGCGTCCCACAGCTGTCAATGACATCAAAGGCCGAAACTGCGACCTCCACCACCCGGCCCAAAAATTCACACACTACAGACGACCCGTGGCATTCCTTGACCTCCCCCTGCGTGGCGGTTGGCACGCCATTCACCTCCCGTGTAGTCAGAACCACAGCTCCCGGCTTCAGAGCGACGGAGGGCGGAGCCACTTTCTGCATGCATCGTTGCGCGTACGCGCGCAGCGCCGGGTGTACGAGGCCCGGCGCAATCTCGTCGCGACATTTGAAAACGTACTCAGCGCCGGCCAGCCGCGACAGCTTGTCCTCGCTGAACGCGTTGACTTGCACATAGAGCGCCCGCAGCTGGGTGCGCCGGTCCCATTCGTCCCGCGTGACGCCGTCAGAGGTCGCGTTGAGGACCATCAGGTCGACGTCGGTCACCTCCCCTTTGCGCACACGGTCCAAACAGGCGACGAACCAGCTGTCACTTGACTGGCGGTGGGATCCCATCAAAAAAGACAGCATGCCGTAGCGCGACAGGAAGAAATCCCGGAAGATGCGGTTCATATAAACGGGCGTGTCATGCGAGGTTGTCTTCGTATGCACGGGGCCAAGCTGCAGGGGGTCACCGCCAACTGCTCACAAGAACAAACCGGAAAAAAACTGTAGTGCGACGGCTGAGTGTGAGCAGGGTGCATTGGATGCAACGAGCCACTGGAGCAGCAAGAGTGTTTTGCAGCTACGGCATCCTCTCTCTGGCCCTCTTCCGCCCTTCCCTCCCCTCCCCCTCTCCCCCCTCTCCCCCTCGCCCCCCTCCGTCCGTCACCACCCTCTCAGGCACAGTAAGTGTCACACGTACCCAAAACTTGGCATCCACCCCATGGGCGGCTGTGCCTGCCGGCTAAGGCGAGCTGCCGCACGACGTACTCCAGTACAGAAAACCACCGTGCGGCAATCAGCGGCAACTATTCAATGATGATGACCGCCGTCTTGCTCACCTTGGCGCGTACGAATACGTTTCCCTTCACCTTTTCGAGGACGTGCTCTTTGGGAAGCTCGGCAATGCCAACCTGCAGGAACTTGTGGAGCGTTTGGCCGGCAATCATTTTGGCGGCCGCAGTCGTCCAGGCCATGACGCCCACCCGGTCGATCACATGCACGCGCCGCACGTGTGCGATGGCGCGTGTGAGGACGGCGGACTTGCCACAGCCCGCTCGCCCGAAGAGCCCGACATTCTTTCCCGCCAAGAAGCCCTCCCACGCGGACTGCTGCGACGCGTCGAGATCAAAAGGCATGAACGAAGCGGGCACGGTAAAGATCAACGAATCGGGTATTACTGGCTCAGAGACAGGAAAGAGCCCGGGACGAAAGCAGCGTGGGCATCCACGCGCGACGAAGGAGTGAATGTAGCGATGAAACCAAAGGGGGCGATTGCAGGAGGGTGATAGGTGGGAGAAGGCTACAGGAGACGAACGAGTGGAGCAATGTTGAAAGAGGAGAGGTGCGCCAACCGGTGTGCACAGGACTTTGGATGCGAGCTGGGGGACAGGGGCAGCCGAGAGTTAGAGAGTGGGCGGGGGTAGCGGAGGGCACGCGCCCGGTCACGGCGCACGACAAAAGCCGGCCGCCAGGACAAGGGGCAGCACACCAGCTGCGTGTCGATAAAAAGCAGTTCTCTTCTCGATAGAAGACTAGTGACGTGGCGGGGAGCGCCTCTGCCAATGGGATTCAGGCCTGAAGGGATCATAATTTCTCATTGGAAATATATCTGTGAGCTCTTGGCTGGTTTCAATCTCCCTTGTCGGTAGTCCGCTGTCAGCGTGATCTAATGCGACTAACGACACCAGTTCCGGTCCCACGGAGGCGTTCAGCCGTGCTGTTGAGCTGGCCTAGACACTTCTCCATGACGTCCTCGCCTCTTTTGGGTCGCCCGCCGGATGGCCGGCCCCACTTCGATCGCCTCCGCTGCCGTTCCCGCAGCCATCACGGGCGGTCTGTAAAACACGACCGCCGCTGGAGTCGTGGATGCTTCGTGAGAGCGGCGCCCCCCCCTACACTGCCCCGCAGGCGGACAGATAACGGGGGCGTAAGGGCATGCTATCGCGGGCTGCCGACCATGGCGGTGACCGCGTCGGCGGCAGCGGCGGTTCTCAGGTGCGGCGGCGCTCGCGTTTGCTGTGCAGATATTGGAAAAGGATGCAACGCGGGTCGCATTCGCTGCCTCCCCCCGCACCTTGGTCGCGATGTCGATGCCGCCTCGTCCCCAGCGCCGTTCTGCATCCCGTCCTTACGGCAGCTTGCGAGATGTTCTCAAGGCATGAAAACCGCAATGTCTTGGCTGTCCTGCGTGCAGCCATGCTCAACCTGCACAGCCAACAACATCCCCATTGGCCACGAATAGCACGTATGCAAGCGTGACATCCTCATCATGTAGCATATGCAAGAGACTCACGGGCTGTGCACAAGATGCGCACACAATCAATAGGATTGACTAATGGTTGTACAGCTTGTCTATTGACGTGCTGCAGTCTGAGGCTGCGTGTCTCAACAACCAAGAAGCTTCTAGTGCCCATAGAAAGAGCGTCTTACACTCCTACCCACCAATGCACTTGTACCGCCTCTGGGGCCGACTACTGGGTCAGGTCGGCTACGGGGGATATGGCGTGGCTCGCGGTGGCATCGACCAAGCATGTTAAAGGAGCGACGTAGCGCAATGGTGACGCTGGTTCAGAAAGGAACGCTTCCCTGGCGCGCACCCCACCCGTTCCCGCATTGGGATTGCCGCCCCATCCCCTCTCCAACCCCCGCGACGCACTCTCGTATTCACCCACCCCTCTAGATTGCAGTCGGTGCGGGTACCTGTCCAGTCCTGTGAGGGAATCGTGCGGGCTGAACTGCCCGAACATTGGCGCCGATGAGCGCCGACAACCTGCGAGGAAAAACAGAGAGACTCCACTATAGAACGTTGCAAACATTCCCAACTCACTGTCGACCACTGGTGCCGTCCCCACCACCGCATGTGTTGAGACCCATCGTATGTACAGAAACCCGAGTCGGCTTGGTTTCTCGGTGCGGCACCTTTTGATGTTTTCTGATGTCGTGGCTCCCCCTCCCTCAGACACGCATCCCAAAGTCAGATGTGCTGACCCCACAATACTCTTTTCCGGACACAACACTCCCCATAACACGCTCAGTCCCAGAAAAGAACATGGCCATTGATACGAACTAGTGCGAGCGCCACGACCGAGGCGCCTCTCCTTTACCACTACAAAAGTTGTAGTGCCCATGCTCACCGCAATCTTGCAGGCCCCCACCGCTCCCATCGTGCCGCCCCCCCACGACCGCATGCATGCGCGCTCCCACCCAGCCCACTGGACGGTGGCTACACACGCCACCACAACCGCCGACACGACGCTACTCTACCAATGGCATGTGATCGGCCGCCGCCCATGCGGGGGGTCCCTCCTATTCGGGTTCAGGCGCGGCAGGGACCGTTGGGGGAGGAGGTGGTTGCGGTCGTGCATCCGGGTGGTAGTCGCAGCCACAACAGCAGGGCGTACGGGAGAAGTAGTACTGCCGGTAGTTGTACGTCTCTGGAAGCTCGTAGGGGCAGGTGCTCTTCGCCTGAGCCATGACGTTGAATACGACGTTCTCCATCTTGAGCACATTCATGTTCTCCTGCTGTCCAACAGCGCGCAGGGTCCTCCGCAGCAGGCTGATCGGTGCGTTTCGCTGCTCATGCGCGACGGTGTTTACCTTGTCTAGGGGAGTGTACGACAGAGGGTGGAGAGCGTCGCTGCATAGGTGGTTGACAATGTGAAAGAGGTCGGCCAGAAGCACAACCATAGCCACAAAGAAGGGCAGCTTACCGATGGAGGAGCGCAGGGCGCCACACGCAAAGTCGTAAACAACAAAGAGCGGCAGCAACTCAAAGTAAGACAAAAGGGCGTTTAGCAACGCCAGGGGCCCCTCAAGCTTGTCTAACACGACAAACCCGAGCATCTTGGGGTGTGCATAGGCGCAGCAAATGGTGAAGGTGCCGGGGGAAAAGAACTTGTGCGCTTCCTCGTACTTTTTGGCGCACGTGCCCAGCTCCGCCTCCTCGGCTGGCGTAAACGCGGCAGGGCGGCACATAAGCATGCCTGGGAACCACGACCCACTGACAGAGGCATCATCAGATGCCAGTGGGTAGTCTCCGACAAATCGAGCGCGAAGTTCCTCCGGCGTGAGCCGGCTGTCACCCCACCGCTGCTGGTACGCGGCTGCGGTCCCGTCCTTACCGACGCGCTTGGTGAAGTACTTCTCAATAGCTGCGCGCACGGCCTCCAGCGCACCCGCCGCAGGCACCGCCAAAGAGCGAAAGGTCCGTGACGTCCCGGAAATGGCGACCAAAGACGAGAAGAGCAACCGGCTCTCCTTGAGCAAGTCCACAACGCCGGCGAGATCCATTGGATCCGGCTGTCCCGGGAGTGGCTGCCCGTCCGCCGTGGCCGTTTGGTCGCCCACGCCCACCCGAGGTTGCGGCCCGAGTCCATCTCCATTGGGGACTGGTAGTCCCGCCGCGTTAGCCCGGGGCGGATTGGCGACAGCGTCGTTGGCTAGTGGCGCGACATATGCAGTCTCAGGGTGTGGCTCCGCACCGGGCACCACCGTTACGAGCCACTTTAGCTGCTGCATGATGTCCCGGCCATTGGCCGCCCGCAAAATGGCCGCGAGTTTGCTGAAGGCCGCGCAGTGCCGCGGCTGAAAAACGTTGACCGAGGGGTCAATGGTAATGGAAATGGTGAACGACAGGATGTCTCGGAAGACCGACTCGCCGAGGGCCTTGATGTGGGGCCTCAAGCACCGTGGGTCGAGCGGCTCGTTCGTGGTCCTATCCATGTGGTGCCGCAGAGCAGTGGCGGCGGGTCCACGAGCGCCCCCCACCGCACGTCTGGCTCCACCAGCTCGCGCCCCTCCGACAGCGCGAGCACCGACGGCGCCGCCGCCGCCAAGCCAGTCATCATGAACTGCATCGCCTGCGGGAGCTGCAAAGCCTGCTCCACCTCCCGGTGCATGGGCGCCTTGAGCGCCCGCTCCATTCGCACCAGCTGCCGCTCCCGAACCATTAAGAGCTGCTGCACCAGCCGCGCCTCCAGCTGCGGCGGCTTGAAGACCGTCTGCACCGTCAATGACCGCAGCACCAGCACGCATGCCCGCGGCATCGCCAGCGCCGCCAACACCGACGACCACCCCCACTCCTCCGGCCGCGCCTCCGCCATTGGGTCCCTGCTCCACGTGCACCAACCACAATTGCAAGTGACGGAGGGTGAGGTGATAGGCAGCGACGTCCGCCTCTGAGAGGGAGTTGCGTGCCGCGAGTCGCTTCTTGACGTGCACGTCGATGGCGTTAGCCAAAGACACCGCCGCACGGTCCAGATCCCACAAACTCGACAGCAATGATCGCAAGCGGACAAGTTGGAGCCTTTGCTCTGACCCAAGCAGCGTCTCCACCATGAATTGAAGCTGTTCCGGGCATAGGAACGACAGGGCGCGCTTGGCGCTGTTCAGCTGGTCGGACTTGATGACCACCTGCATGGTCGGCTGCTTGAGTGTCATTCTCAAAAAGCGCCGCACCCACTCCGACGGGTGTATTGACGCAGCGTTCACCGTCTCACGCACGGAGGAGCAAATCTCTGACGGGTTGACGTACCGCAGAGATGCCAACCGCTTCAGGTAGCCGAGCCAGATCCCATCAGCTGTGACGACGCGGAACCGCCCGTCATTCTTCTGGCACGTCGGGCACTTGAACGCCCACGGAGGTGGCTCCTTGGTCATCAGCTGCAGCGTCAGAAAGAATATGGACGCGATCATCTTGCGTGACCTCATCTTGACTGAAGACATGTTGGGAAATGCGCCCGAGTCGCGTCTGTCTAGGAATTTTCAGACCCAGTGGACGTAGCACGACCGGAACGTGCAGCCGGTAGCTGCCATTTCTCTAGCCATGTCCCGCATGATGACGAGCGTCGATGCCGTCGTGCAACTGAGGATGACTAGGCCGGCATCGCGGCCGTTGGGGAAGATCCAGCGCTGGCAATCCTCGTCGTCACAGTAGAAGTACTGCATCGACATGGCAGCGTAGCCCAAACTGCACAGCACCTCCCCCTTGTCGACCCTCGTGTTGCCTTCGGTCCTCTTTGACCCACAGGTCGGGCAGCTTGACGATGAATCCAGGACGAAAACTTTTCCGTCCTCCATTGCCCGACACACGTTGATGTCGGCACGCACGGATCGGGGGCAGTTGAAGAGCGGGAGGGGTAATGTCGACCGCACGTCGTCGATGGCGGCGCCGTCATAAGCAACGCCCCCGTCACCTCTGTCGTCGTTTGTCAGAGGGTCCTTGGGCGCGTCGCCGCGTCTTACGCTTCGCGCCCGCACTGCGTGTACACACGAGAAGCCAGCTGCACTGTCACAAAACTCGCAGCTGGTCGTCTTGCGAGCGCACCGGACCGGGGTGGGCACTCGGCACGACGCAGTTCCCGACAGCACGACGGCCACTGCTGTCTGTCCCGTGCGGAACGCTTCAATGGGGCCCTCCGAGTCCCAGTCCTCCGCACCGTCCGAGCTTGTGACCGCCGTTGTCTCACCGCCCCCCTGATCGCCGTCGGCGCCGAACAGCCGCGGCATCACCCTCCGAAACGTTGACAGCGACACGCCCAGCCGCGATGAGACATGTTCGATTGCCCCACGGAACGTCCGGACGCGCTGGCATGTCCCATCAGTCGGCGGCTCCCCGTGGAAAGCCACGCACGACACCCGCCCGATGCATGAGCACGCGACGGTGCCACTGTCAGTCAACCACGTCGTGACCACCATAGGCGTGAGGTTGGAGCGGCCCGCATCGACCAGACCGGCCGGGAAGCGCGACAGCACACCAAAAATACCACTCAGAAACCACACCTCGCCGCGGTAGTATTTGCGGGCGCTGGCGCTGAGGCCATTGTTGATGAGCTCCTGTGCCACCGCTGGCGGCTGCGTGCCAAACAGGCCAAGCAACACCGGTTCAATGCCGGGGTTGAGTAGGGCCGCGCAAACAGCGCGACGCATGCCGGGGCCGAGCGTCCGCCACGTATCTCTCCGGGTGTCCGCCGGTCGCCCCGGTCCTCCCACCCGACCCCCCGTACGCTTCTGTCCGGATGCCCGAACGGGACCCGAAGAGCCCTCACCCGTGTCCACCCCAGCGTCGTCGTAGGCGGCGCGCGACACGGCAGCAACCGGAAAAACACGGGGCGAATGGGTGGCCACCCGGTGCACATGGCCAGATGCCGGGACAGGGGGTCGAACCGGCCGTTGAGGTTGTGGGCGCTTCGCAAAAAAAGCCGCCAACGAGGGAGACACAGCTACTGGAAGCGGCGCTTGTGGATGCAGGGAGCAGCAAAATCCATGGGGGCGGGAAGAGCTCACCGGGATCGCTGCAAACGGGCAGGTCTCGTCCCCCTCCACCGGTGTTGAAGCAGGAGGTGGAGACCGCCGGGGACCGCGGAGCTGAGAGGGCAGCGTGCCGGTGACTCTTGGCCGCCGTGCGGTTGCGCCCTTGGGTCGCCGCTTGCTAGTGGGATAGGCATGCAGAGGTAAAAAGCTCTCTGGTGGCGACACCGCACGAAGTGGGGTTGGTACATGGTCTGCGGGGAGACGGGTGGGGCCGCGGGAGGCAGAAACGGGGG
>Ga0114953_1003313_pt1 | contig 11016 bp, 9 predicted proteins | sample SidtaG_FD_87298 | JGI IMG/M metagenome (GOLD analysis project Ga0114953, IMG submission 87298) | Marine algal microbial communities from Sidmouth, United Kingdom - Sidmouth_Male2 metaG | ecosystem: Host-associated > Algae > Red algae > Unclassified | place: Sidmouth, United Kingdom | collected...
ATAGTGGTGAGAATGAAAATAGTGGCGACGTTCAAGCGCGTAGTGTAAGCGGTGGCAATACAGTTACAATCAATAATGGCGGAGGGCCCTGGTTCGACATTCCAGTAGCTGACCCTAACGGTGCACCTGGCGCCTACTCGACCACCAGCGGCTTCCCGGGCGCTTTACCTCTTGACGCCACCCTATCCATACCTGGCGGTCAGTTTCCTAATGTTCCTGCCTATCCATTATTCCAACCCGTTGCTCCTGTCAGGATCGCGCCTGTTGCGGGCACCCTTACCGCAGAGCAATTTGCCGCGCCGTTTCGGTGGGAAGGTATGCCGAATACTCCAGGTGGTTTCATGTATATCGTGGGGCTGGCTTATGAAACAGACGGAAGTTTCGTTGGTTTTCAATTCTTTTGTACCACTGTTGACGACGGTGAATTCACGATGCCACGAGAAGCGAATGAGGAATTTGCAAATACAATATGGGAGATTAAGTATTGTTACGAACGTGCCATAGAGCGCGTTGATTTCGTTAACGGCATCGTTTTTCATCAGTGGTCGGTGTCCGGTGAGTGATTTTCAGGCTACACGAGACCGGTAAAAACCAAGGCTGTTTCTTAAAAGCGCTTGAGTAATAATAATAAGTTTGGAAGATGCATCGCTTGCATGGTGAAGACTTTCCCACGAAAGGTTGACGCCAGTTTTTACTCGTGTACTATCGGTTGCCCAGACAGCATACGCTGCCAGGCAATTCAGGAGATATCAGATGCATATGTCGAAAACTGATAACCCGACTGCTCACCTTAAGAGTGCGCGTATCTCCTAGCAATTCTTGCTCGCTAGCCGACTTCATCTGCCGGCAACGATTTCAGCCATAGAGGTAACGCGAATTCTTTTTCGCGCAGTAGCCTGTTGCTGAATTGTTTGTACTACCAAAACCCACAGCATTTTTCGCGACAAGGCTCTGCCATTTAGCCGAGCTCCTGTATGGAGCCATTTCTGGTCTCGAACATCATGACTCAGTGGTACAGACAATCCGATAACGCGTTGAAAAGGCTTTGGCAAGTGGGAGCACAACAGCGCTCCCTTTTTGCTTTGGCAGCCGGTGCCATGCTGTTGGCTAATATGTGCCTGTTTGTACCGCCCTTGCTGGGCAAACTTGCCATCGACTCTTTGACACTCACGAGTGAGGCAAGCAGCAATCTGTGGCGCTACGGTTTTTTCTCAGTACTTGTCACCATACTTGCCGGTGCTTTTCAGTTTGCGCGAGGCCGTTGTACAGCGCTAGCTGCAGAGAATGTTGCTCGTAAACTACGGGCGGATCTATATGAGAATTTGCACAACAACAAGGCAACATTTTTTGACAATGAAAAAACCGGAGATCTGGTCCAGCGTTGTAGTTCAGATGTGGAGACTGTGCGCGTCTTTCTGGCCAATAATCTTGTCGACATAGCACGCTCGATAATTTTATTGCTTTGTGCAACACCTGTTCTATTTTGGGTCAATCCAACACTTGCTTTGATTTCAGTGTGCCTGATGCCACTGCTGGTTTTCGGTTCTACCGTGTTCTTCGCTCATGCAAAGCGCCTTTTTTTGGCTGTAGATGAGGCCGAAGGGCGTCTGAGTAGTTGCCTGCAGGAGAACCTGACGGGCATTCGTGTGGTGCGTGCATTCAATCGTCAGAAATTCGAGATCGATCAATTTGGTAAGAACAATGCTGATTTTCGGGATTGCAATTATCGGTTAATGACGAGCATGAGTATCTTCTGGGCACTCAGTGATCTGGTCTCATTCACACAGTTAGGCATAGTTCTGATTGCTGGAGCGATCATGGTGCAGAACAATACGTTGAGCATCGGGGAGTTGTTTGTCTTCATGACCTATGTGGCCATGGTGATCTGGCCCGTCCGTCGCCTGGGCCGGGTGCTGGTCGATAGTGGAAAGTCTATGGTAGCCATCAGGCGCATTGATCATATCCTGTCTCAGCCAGCAGAGCCTGCAGGTGTCAGGCCTACTGAAGATCGTGCAAGCGGTGCGCTGAGTATCAGAGGCGTCAGTGTTTCTCATAACGATAATGTCGCGACTCCTGCGCTAACGAATATCAGTCTTGATATCAAGGCTGGCGAAACAGTTGCTCTCGTCGGGGCACCCGGTAGTGGAAAATCCACACTGATGACAACGCTACTCAAGCTTTACGCGTATCAAAGTGGTTCCATTACTGTGGATGGGCATGAGTTGTCAATACTGGACAGGCACTGGTTACGCCAGCAGTTTGCTGTGGTATTTCAGGAGCCGTTTCTATATTCACAAACGATTGCAGGTAATCTGCGCGTCGGTAACGATCAGGCAGACCGTGCAGATATGACCAAGGCTTGCAACGATGCGGCGTTGCACGATTCCATCATGGAGTTTGAAAATCAGTATGAGGTGCTAATCGGTGAGCGTGGCGTTACCTTGTCAGGAGGACAAAGACAGAGATTGGCATTAGCGCGTGCACTACTTGGAAATGCCCCGTTTTTGCTACTCGATGATGCTCTTTCAGCGGTAGATAGCAAGACTGAGAAAATCATTCTCAATGCACTTTCATCAAGGCGAGGCAAGCAAACCACGTTAATCGCAGCGCACAGGCTTTCTACCATACGTCAAGCTGATCGCATTGTTCTTCTTGAGAACGGGAGAATTGTTCAGGATGGTACACACGAAGAGTTGGCTAACACGGAAGGACCTTATCAAAGGTTGTGCAAGATCCAGCAGTCTCTCGATGCATCGATTGATGATGAGCTTTTTGGTACGTAGGTTACGCGAGCAGGAGTGCTACGGTATGAACACACAACACAGTGAACACGACGAAGAGAAATACGCGCGAGGACAGGTGAATTGGCAGCTATTGATGCAGCTATGGGCCTATGCGCGTGCGCATCCGCGAGTGCTTTCCCTGCTGGGTATCTGTGCGGTGATTACAGCGGTAATGGAAGTGTGTTATCCGCTGATCACACGTGCTGTTATCGATACGATTGAGCAAGGTGGTAACGCAGACAAGCTTTGGTTCTATGCAGTTTTTTATGCCATGACCACAGTTACCATCGTGCTTTCCATCGGTGGATTCATTCGTGTTGGCGGTTTGCTGCAGAGCCTTATCAGTCACGACATTCGTCGTGATGGATTCTCGCGCTTGCAGGAACTGTCGTTCAGTTATTTTAATCATCGCCCTGTTGGCTGGTTGATGGCCAGGATGACAGCCGATTGCGATCGCTTATCCAACATACTGGTATGGGGTTTTCTGGACACTGTTTGGGGATTGTCTTTGATGCTGGGAATAAGCGTGGCTATGATCTGGTTGAATCCTTTTCTTGCATTAGTCGTCTTGAGTATTCTGCCTGTATTGGCGATTGCCTCCGTCTACTTCCAACGTCGCCTGTTGGAAAGCGCGCGTACGGCGACTGCTATTAACAGTCGCGTCACCGCTGAATATAATGAGGCTATTACTGGTGTTCTGACGAGCAAGGTATTTGTGCGCGAGCAGAACAATAGCCGGGATTTCGGTCGACTTGTCAGCAAGCTATCACGCGCCAAAGTCAGAAATCTTACCTATGCCTCTATCTATATGCCGGTGGTTGTTACGCTGGCAAGCCTGGTTATTGGTTTGACATTGGTGCTTGGCGGTTTTAGCGTGTTGGAAGGGGCCATATCTGTAGGCACACTAATCGCCTTCATGAGATTTGCCACCCAACTCTTTGAGCCTGTACAACAGATAAGCTCACGGTTCGCCGAGTTGCAGATGGCGCAGGCGTCTGCTGAAAGAATACTGGGGCTGATTAATACCGAGCCAACGATTAAAGACAAGGTTGTGCTTAAAAGCGCATCGAACTCAACGATTCGTAATATCAGTTTAAGGAACGTCAGTTTTTCTTACGAAGGTCAAAACACGCCAGCCATACTCAGTGAGATAAATCTGGAGGCACAGATTGGTCAGTCGATCGCAATCGTTGGATCAACGGGTGGCGGCAAGAGCACGCTGGTGAATGTAATAGCGCGTTTTCATGAACCTACTGCTGGCACAGTGGATATCGATGATATTGAATATCGGGACTTGAGCCTGCACTGGTTGCAATCAAGACTGGGCGTGATATTACAGGACAATCATATATTCAACGGCACGTTGATGACTAATATCCGCTATGGATCGCTTGATGCTACTGATGAACAGATAATCAGGGCAAGTAAGCTTGCAGGTGCTCACAACTTTATTACTTCACTACCGTACGGCTATCAAAGTGAAGCTGGGGAGAGGGGCGATCGGTTATCCGCTGGACAAAAACAGTTAGTGTCCTTTGCACGCGCTATTGTGTCTAATCCGCAGATTCTGATCATGGACGAGGCCACCTCGTCTGTTGATTCGGAGACAGAGCAAGAGATACAACAAGGTCTTACCTCGTTGTTACAAGGCCGAATAGCGTTTATTATTGCACACCGCTTGTCCACGATCCGCCAGGCTGATCGTATCATTTATATTGAAAAAGGACAGATTGTCGAACAAGGGACACATGGTGAGCTTATTGCGCTGAAAGGTCGATACCGCGATCTGTATAGGATGCAGCAAGTGAGTGAGGTGGCTGCGTAGTTTTGCTGCGGTGTTTCGTGGGTATACCCATTGATCAGAGTTTGGCCTCGGCCCTCATCGAGTTGAAGGCTTGGCTCTGGTCTTGGTATCGTTTTACGATTATGCAGTCTTAGTATAGCGCCGCTCATGATTCTGATTTTGGCAATCATGACTTTGATATTCATCGGGTTTTTATCTCACGCTGATAAAATCAAAATCCACAATCAATTTCATGTTGCCTTCCTTACTGGTATCAAGCTGCAGATTACGCACAATTGTAATTGGTTACGAATTAAGCGTTTTTTGCCTGCCACTGGCTTTTGGACAAACGATAGACCACATGCTTGCGTAATGGGCTAGTAACCTCAATTCGAGGGTGTTCGAAACCAATACCATCGTCGAACATGCCAATTTTGCTCATCACATTAATTGATGGCAAATTGCATTCGGATGTATACGATACCAACTTATTAAACCCTAGCGAAGTAAAACCAATCCTCAATGAGAATCGTGCCGCCTCAGTGGCATATCCGTAGCCCCAATGATCCTTGCCAAGTCTCCAGCCTATATCGATATGGTTTGCGCAAGGGTGCCACTGTGCAGGGATTGAAAAGCCAACAAATCCGATGAACGTAGTGCTTTCAATAAGCTCCACTGCCCATGCTCCCCAGCCTTCATTAGCGATAAGGGTGAGGTTTTGGTCTACGAATCTATTAGAATCCTCACTTGTATATCTTTGAGGAAAGTAGCGCATGACGTCGGGGTCATTGTTGATCTCGGTAAATTCACGACGATCTGCGTCTTTCCACTGACGCAGCAGGAGTCTGTCAGTTGTATATGTCTTGCACATCAGGGTTTGTTGTTGAAAAACCTTTTCGTTAGCTCGCACTGATAAACAAAGCACTAACTTGAATGCCGTTATATTTACATTCTCGCGTAAATGATTTTAATGCAAGCCTGTTATTGCTAAAATATCAGCTATTGCCAACATATGTTTGCCGCAGTGCTGCAAAGTTTTCAGATTTCTGGCTGAGTGTTTGGACTAGATGTAAAGCCTGCGGAGATTCGATGATTCCGCACACTTTCCAATGCCTTGTGCTGGGCGCGCGCCCAATTATTTAACAATACTTTCGCAATCATCAAGCTCTTTCGCATCAACTTCAGAATAATCATCTTCCAGTTCGCTGCAGTCCTCGACATTGTAGGACGCCTCACCCGTATCCTTACTTTCACTATTTTCTTTTTTCGAATCGCTCGTTACCCGAAGAATTGTTTCAGCACTGGTTGCTACCCCGACTAGCTCTTGATCCGCAATTTGTGCGGCAGAAGCTTGATAGGGGATGTGTGAGAGCAATATCAATCCTGCAAAAGCTGATAGGTTTTTAATCATGTACATACACTCCAGTTAATTATATGGTCGGTTGGGCATCTTACTGTTTCAAACAACGACTGTTGTTGTAGACTACATCAAGGGCAGGGCCAGTGCGAGCATTCCATATTTTCAGCTGCTTTGAATTTCGGGTAATTGCCAAAACCAGATGTCATTTTTACACATCTCACGGCTGTTGGCGAAGTTAGTTGTGCAAGGTACTACTCTCAGCATACTATAATGACATTTATTCGACTATCCAGAGCAGCATTTCTTTAAAGAAAATGCCCGAAGCCTACTTACTGAGGCTGTCGAAATCCAATTATTCCTTTCGGATGGTTGGATAAAATTTACAAATCAGATATCTCGGGACTTCTTACTTGTACCCTAGGTTTTCGACATTCGTTGAAATGTTAACTATGAATAACCGGAGAAAGTTATGAACTGGGATCAAGTGAAAGGAAACTGGAAGCAGCTAAAGGGTTCCGCTCAGGCAAAGTGGGGAGAGTTAACCGATGATGAGCTTGACGAGGCCGATGGCGATCGTGAAAAGCTGGAAGGTATCATCCAGGAACGCTATGGAAAAGGTAAGGAAGAGGTTAAAGAAGAGGTCAATGCGTTTTTAAGTGAGATCAAGTCAAAAGACGACGCTTGATAGCCGTTCTGGCCACAGCTACTCAGTCGACTGTAGCGCGTAAGCCGACGAAGTTAATTGTGGCCAGGCAGGCAGTCGTTTTGTCCGTTTGGTGGGTGAGAGAAAGGTAGTGTAAAGGTGTCGAAATGATGCGAAACAGTTTTCTATCGTATCTGCAAAAAATTTCGAGGATTTGCTAACACTCTCGACCTCCTTCTGCGCTCATTGGAATGCATAAATTATCGAATGTGATTTCAAAACATTCCGCAAGACTTTAAGTCGTGAAATTTATACATAATTTGACACACCCTCGTTACGAAAATCCGGTGTTCAAGATCGGATATAAGCACACCGATAAAAGCTGAAAACGACTGACAATATCGAAACTAAAGGTGTAATTTCGTGAAAACCAGAGATTTTTTGTAATACACAGTTTAAGCATTGCATATCAATTGCTACTGCCACCAAGCCAAACACGTGTTGCTGATGGTAAGTAGGCTAAGCCCTAAGGCTGTTTCGCTTTCCTGAACGCCTTTCGAGTTGGTGCAGCATTAACCATACGGCTGGTTCGCGACTCGGACTCTCTGGATAACTTGGCGATAAGTGGCGCTTCTGGTAAATTTTTCCAGTATTTAACAGGCATCTCGGCTCGCATGGCATTGAGTCGCAGGCGTGCCGGATTAAACGTATTGGAAAAATATGTACACCAGAGTTGCTCCATGATTTCAACATCTGGAATATCTTCTCGTGTGCCTGGTGGTCCGAATACTAATGTTGACTGATCCCAGTGGGCACTGCCTTGTGGGGTAAAGATGGACCAATCCATATTGGTGAAACGCTTGCAGAAGAAGTCGCTGCTTATGCGAAGAATATGATGCGTGGGTTCAAACCAGCTGCTGTAGTGCTCATGCTCGCCGTGAGCGGATTTACGAAAGCGTACAAAGGCAGTCATCTTGTGCCGATCTCGCGATACCGCCTTGGCAAAGCCTGTCAGTGTATGGACATCTTCATCGCTCGCACGTTGCAATAGATGACGCTCACCGTGTGTCATTCGCCACAGAAGACGATAGAGCAAACCAAAGCGTGTTTCATTGCTGTGGCAGACAACGTTCTCGGCCAGTGCCACGAATTCACGTGGGACAGTAAAAGAGTTATTCGCGTCAACATCGTTTATTGATGAGTCAGGCTTTGCAGGCAAGTCAAAGCTATCGTCGCCAGAAAAAAGGTCTGACGAAAAACCGGCAGCGTGCCAGAGAACATTGGAAGGCTCAACCTCGGCACACAGTAGTTTTCGTGCTTGTATGCGCCAACCTGCAAAGTCCGCTGCGTGTTCCAGATTTACTGTAAACATCAAACAATCATCACCCGAATAAGTCCTGCTGGGCATGCTTTTGTACAAATTGATCCCGCAAAGTAGCTGAATCCAGTAACGATGCAGGTGACCAATCACGTGCGATGATAAATGGCAGCATTCGTTTGATTGATCGGGAGATTTTCTTCAGGTCAGCTAAGCGTAAAAAACCGCTGGTACGACTGGTAAGGATGCGCTCCACACCACGGGTTCCAAGTCCCGGAATGCGTAACAGTCGCGCACGCTCTGCAAGATTGATGTCAATAGGAAACTGATCACGATGCTTTAATGCCCAGGCAAGTTTGGGATCCAGCATCTCATCAAGCATACCCGCCTGCCCACCGGAAACGATTTCCTGTACATCGAATTCGTAGAAGCGCATAAGCCAGTCAGCCTGATAAAGCCGGTGCTCACGAGCCAGGTTGATGGGTTGCAAGGGCAAGTTTTCGCTGGCATCAGGAATGGGGCTGAAAGCTGAGTAGTACACCCTTTTCAGCTTGTAGTTGGAATACAGCGTATCGCTACAGTGCAAGAGCTCATCGTCAGTCGCTGCATCAGCGCCCACAATCATTTGTGTGCTTTGACCAGCCATGGCGAAACGGGGCGCAGACTTGCCGCTGTGGCTTCTTTCTGATGCCTCGTCTCGCTTCGAGCGAATGGCAGACATAGAGCGGCGAATACCGTTACCGTCTTTCTGCGGCGCCAAGGCGGCAAGACTGGATGATCTGGCCAGTTCGATATTGATAGATAGGCGATCAGCGTACAAGCCTGCAGCGGCTAGCAGGTCGGGGGATGCCTCCGGAATGGTTTTCAGATGAATATAACCACGAAAATCGTGATCGATACGCAGCTTACGTGCAACCTCAACAATCTGTTCCATCGTGTAATCGGGGTTTTGAATGATTCCGGAGGACAGAAACAGTCCTTCAATATAGTTGCGTTTATAGAAGGAAAGCGTCAGCTGCACCACCTCGTCGATGGAGAAGCGCGCTCGCTGCACATTACTTGACACGCGGTTGATGCAATAAAGACAATCATATGTACAGAAATTGGTTAACAGAATTTTCAGAAGCGAAATGCACCGGCCATCGGGGGTATAAGAATGGCAGATTCCAGACCCGGCAGTGGAACCTATACCTGTACCATTCAGTGAATTACGGTTTTGTGTACCGCTTGATGAACAAGATGCATCGTATTTTGCCGCATCCGCAAGGATTGCCAGCTTGCCTTGCAGTTTCAGAGGGATGGGCGGTGCAGAGGTGTACTTACTTAAAGTCGGCATATGAAGTAATGGCTGTTATTTAATACAGTATACAAAAAACCAGTAAAAACAACAACTGATCGAGAAATTTACAATTGCATGCCGAGGTGCGGCGGATCAAGTGTGTGGTGCGGCCAACGCGCGGCAATTGGCAACCGTCCTGCTGCAGGAACCCGAACCCCGATCTTCAGGACCGAAGGCTAGCGCTTCGATGGGTGATCTATTGACGCTGCTAAGATACAAATGACCAGCAACTGTTGATCCTGTTTTACGTCTACGAGGCGTCGATAGTGCCACTCGTTAGCGTTTTAGAGTTCCCTGCCAACATGGTTACATCACGTCTGCTTCACGCTCGAGTGCGGCTACAACGTGCTTAAGAACCTGCATATGGGGAAAATCATGAGTAACTTCGATCATAAATCAAGAAAATTCCCAAGTGACAATAAATCAATGTCCGCGTTTCCAGTTGCGGAGGAAAGCTATTATCGCGAAGTCATCGCCAGTTTTCGTGGTGACGACAGTGAGCTCCACGTTCTAACATGGGTCTGCAGACTAATTTTGAGCGCCGGTCTCAACTGTTGCGTCATCAAATTACTGCTGGCAACGAGCGTCGAGGAACAGATTGTATTTGGTGTTTTCGCAATCATGCTGAATTCGGCACAGATTGCACTAAAGCTCTGGTTCAATATGCGTCTCAACCGACGCGCTGTTATTAGCGAGATACGCAATTTGCAACTGCAGTTCACTGGCGCGATTGACTAAACGCGCGAAGTAATTTGAGCTCCCATTTCATGGCACCGCTCAAATGCATTGCACGGTTCGCGTGTCCATCTGATAACTGATTCGAACTGGCAGCGGAAAATCAGAAACGGGAAGCTGAAGCACCTGCCGAGATGAATCCATTGGACTGGTATGCATCAGAAGAAGAAAAGCCTGGGGCGACAAGAAAGAGCCTGTCGGAGACCGCCTGGAGAATATGTGAATCAAGGAGTGGGCACAAGAACTCATTTTGTGCCGAGTCAAAAGTCTAGTCGATCGCTGTCGCTTCACCAGTCGATCGATCTTCTATAAAAGTTTCATCCACGGTACCCGATCGAACAGATCGGATCGGATCGTCTGATATCGTGGATGGAGGAATGCAGAGGCCTTGAAGACTGAACACACGAAGAAATGGATGGCTTCAATCAAGCTGTACAAGGCTGAATTAAAGACTTGCGTGGCAGCACTGAAAATGTCGAAGAACATTTCGCTCACAAGTCAGATTACATCGCCGCTTTATATTGCGTTCATGGTCTGATGATATTTCAAACGCTCCCGCGGGAGTGCATGGAAGCTAATAAAGCGGTATCCGGCCAGAGGTGATGTTGAACAAAAGCAATAGAAGAGTCTGTGCTTTCGGGATCTTATTGATCGTTCTAGATGAAACACTGAAATTAAGATTCAAAACGTAACTCTGATATCGTCAGCAACGTCTTTAGGGTTTTGGTCGACAGTGCATTAGCCCAAAGAAAATTTATAGCAGCACTCCCGCGGGAGAGTTGCTGGAAGCAATGATAGCCTCCCGATAATATTGCCTGGATAGCCGAGGTGTTTTTACAAACACTCCCGCGGGAATGTATGAAAGGTAATTTATTGCTCTTGATATATATTCGCTATTTATACCCGGATATATGCTTGCATAGATACAGGTACACACAGAAAGATGCATACACGGATATGCGACCTTGAAAAGTAGAGTTGATACTCTCCAGTTGATGTCGTTTGACCGTTGCTGGTTGCGAGCACGTTTTTAAATGTAAGCTCGTCGGCTGCTA
>Ga0114953_1003314_pt1 | contig 11016 bp, 4 predicted proteins | sample SidtaG_FD_87298 | JGI IMG/M metagenome (GOLD analysis project Ga0114953, IMG submission 87298) | Marine algal microbial communities from Sidmouth, United Kingdom - Sidmouth_Male2 metaG | ecosystem: Host-associated > Algae > Red algae > Unclassified | place: Sidmouth, United Kingdom | collected...
TCACAAAGCTTAAAGCGCCGCTAGAGGCATCAATACTGAACAAGCCACTGTCATTACCCGCCACGATCGAGTAGGTGGCTGTATCGCCAGTACCATTGGCGTTGTCATCATCGGTAGAGGTGATCGTGCCCACACTGGTGTTGTTCTCCACCACACTGAAGGCGGCACCCGAATCAATCACCGGCGCATCATTGCTGTTGGCCACACTGAGGGTAAAGCTCTGTGTACTGCTCAGCGAGGTATTATCGGTAACCACCAGCACCACCGAATGATCGCCCACTTCGGCGTTGACCGGTGTGCCACTGAGTGTTGCTGTGCCATCCCCGTTATCGGTTAGCGTCAGCCAGGAGGGAAGCGTGCTGGCGGTAATGCCCAGTGTGTCACCAGGATTCTCGTCCGAAGCGGTGATGCTATAAGTGTAGGCAGCATCTTCGGTGGCTGAGGTAGTCTGGGTAGAGGTGAATGTCGGCGCCCGGTCTTCAAGAATAACCTGAATATGGGCAGAAAATTCAGACGTATCACCGTAATCACTTGCCCCGTTAACAACCGTCGCCGTCGCTGTGACGTACTCACCAACGGCTACATTTGCACTAAGCGTTTCAAAGATCGCCAGATTGCCAGATCCATCAGATGTTTCTTCAATGAAGCCCAAGTACTGGCTGCCTTCACCGTAGCCGCTACCGTCCGCAGAACTGCTAGCAAAGAACTCTATGCGATAGTCAGTATTAGCTGTTGAGTTCAGTGAGCCGGTCACTGTTACCTCGCTGGACTCATCGGTATCCGCATTAGTCAAAACCGGGAAATTCTGAGTACGATTGGAACCAGCGTCGGTGTCATCAGCGTCGTTGGCTGAAACACCGGCCGTACCGATATCAATACCAAGCCCCGCATTGTCTTGAATACTGTTTCCCAATATCGCATTATCAACAGCTGCGCCTCCTGAGACCAGGATTCCATTGCTGAGGTTGTTGGCAACTGAGTTTCCCTGTCCGGCCGTAGTCCCACCGATCAAGTTGTCATTGGACTCAATCAATAAGCCATTGGCCTCGTTGGCAACTGCACCAGTGCCGGGCACATCAAGGCCGATGAAGTTACCCTGCACGACATTGCTCGAAGAGCCGGAGAGTATGTAAATGCCGTGTTGCTTATTGCCGCTAATAGTGTTTCTGCCAGCACTCGTACCTGTACCTATTGTGTTACTGCCAGAAGAAATCTGAAGACCTGATCCTGTATTGCTGAGCGCTGACAATCCGATAAGGGAAAGACCGATAGTATTGCCGTGTACATCGTTCAAGGTAGACCCGGCATCGATGAGAATACCGTGCCCCGCGTTGCCCGAAATCAGATTGTAATCATCGTTTGTCGTATTACCACCAATTTGAGTAGCTGAACTGTTGTTGGTAAGCCAAATGCCACCCGCTTGATTTGCATTGGCTGTCGTGCCAGCAGAATCTGTTCCGATAGTGTTACCCGAGATAACCGTACCAGTCGTGCCGGCACCATCGATGGCAATACCATACAGTGTATTGCCCGATATCAAGTTGCCACTCGCTCTATCACTACCGATGGTAGTACCAGTGGCTCCTTGTAAAACGTGTACCCCGTATTCAGTATTGCCCAAGGCGGGGCGTGCGGTATCATCAGAGCCAAGTATATTGGCCTCAACAATGGTGTTATTCGCAATTGTGCCTTCTATGTAGATACCGGAGCCGCCGTTGGCAGCTATTAAATTGCCTTGGCCAACACCAGTATTACCAATGCGAGTACCGTTACCCCCCAAAATCTCGATGCCATGTCCAGTATTGCCCAAGGCTCCAGTGCCACTCAGATTGGTACCTACCTGATTGCCTAATATTAAATTGACATCCGTTCCAGCACCATTGATCGATATGCCAGCACCCCCATTTCCGGAAATAGTATTGCCAAATCCTGCTGTACTGTCCGCACCAATTTGTGTGAACGCGGCACTGTTACCAATCCATATGCCATCGGAACCATTGCCCAGATTCAACGTTCCAGTGACATCCAGGCCAATAATATTCCCACCTAATGCATTAAATGCGGTGCCTACATCCGAGATATAAACACCTGCTTGTGTATTACCAGATATCAAATTACCTTCGCCAACACCCTGGTCCCCACCGATAACATTGACCAATGAACCATTCTTCAAAACGATGCCTGACTCGCCATTGCCAACGGCCGATGTGCCGCTACTATCAGTGCCTATTCGATTGCTATGCAAGATGTTGTTACTAGATCCATTTACGAGAACACCAGCAGCCGTATTCCCGGAAATCACGTTGTGGCCGCCCGCCACACTGGAACCAATTTGATGAGAATTAGCAGTCTGACTGATTTCAATACCATTTTCACCATTGGGAAGAGCTTCCAGGCCGTTTGCTTTAGTTCCTATATAGTTGCCAACAATCTGGCTAGTATCGGTCTCGGAACCCTTGATCTCGATACCGTTGCCCGTGTTTCCTGAAATAACATTCCCTTCATTGCTAACCGCCCCACCAATAGTGCTGTGCTTTGAGCCATCAGCTATCAATACGCCAGCGTTGCCATTGGACATAGCTGCTGTGCCACTAACTTCCAAGCCTATATAGTTTCCAACAACTCTATTGAAATCTGTACCAAGACCACTGATAAATACACCATCCTCCTGATTTCCAGAAATCAAATTTCTAGCGTTTGATTCTGGTCCCCCGATAATGTTGATCTCGGCACTGCTAAAAATATAAACACCATAGTCCAGATTTGGAATGGCAGTTGTGCCGGACAAGCTCGTACCGATGTGGTTGTTGTAAACCAGATTGTAAATGGTGTTTGTGTCACGAATAATAAGTCCGGAAGTGGTGTTGCCGGAGATCAGATTACCGTCATCAACGCCCAATCCACCAATTTTATTTGTGGCAGAACCGAACTCCAACTGCACACCAGCTTGAGTGTTGGGCAAGGCAATTGTTCCAGTGATATCGGTGCCAATGTGATTTCCAAAAACGTCATTGCTGTCCGCGCCTCTAATCGTTATACCATTGCCGGTATTGCCCGAAATTATATTTCGTTCCGACGTCAAACTTCCGCCAACAATATTGTTTTTGGCATCATTCTGAATAAATATGCCATCACCGCCGTTTGCAAGGGCGGCTGTGCCGTTAGTTGCTGTTCCGATAAGATTGGCTACAACAGAATTTCCAGTGGTCGAAACATCTTTAATCGAAATTCCCCCGGCGCCATTGCTTGAAATCACGTTGCCTGAACCAGCAATACCGATAGCATTGTCGCTGGCACCGGTTGAGACCAATACACCAAATTCTGAGTTAGCACTGGCGGCAGTTCCAGCTTTGTTGGTACCAATGCTATTGCCGTCTATGACGTTATCAGTTGTACTTGCACCGTTCATTGTGATGCCAGAACCCGTATTGTCACTTATATGATTATTAGTCACGGTATTGTTAGATGCACCTGCTTCAATACGTACACCGGAATAGCTAGTTCCACCGAGTAAGCCATTCCATTTTATGGTGTTGTAATCAATAGTGTTCCCAGTGCTGCCCGTTCCCGTGATCAGGATGCCATCCTCTCCACTGCTATTGATTACGTTCTGCAGGGCAACTGAGCCATCACCAATGTTGACACCAGAGGAATTAACAATCGCAACTCCATGGGTATCATTGGAAATCGTGCCGACGTCGCCTATGTTCACACTATAGATGGACACATTTGAGGTTGATTCAATGTGTATCGCTGAGCCAGCAAAGAGTGTAATTTCAATGCCCTCTATGACACTTCCATCACTACCTGCGCCAAGTTTCAGACCGTCGGCTGTACTACCCGCAGAAGTTCCATCAAGAACAATAGTAGCTGCGCCATCCAGGGATATCTGAGATATTATGGTTGGTAAAGCACTCGTTGGAGAGATGGTTCCAGTGACGCTGAAATCTATCGTGTGTGGACCACTTGCTGCGTTGTCGTTGGCTTGCGTAATTGCCCACCGTAGAGAGCCAGCTGACGCGCTATCACCGGTATTATCTACAGTGTATATTGCAAGAGACCCAGCATAGTCATTCAGCAGACGAGCCCCGAGCGTGGCATCAGACTCGACGGATCCGCTGCGATACTCCAGCTTCCAATCCCCACCCAGGACGGCGTTACCGGTGAGGTTGTCTGATGCGGCAATGTCGACACACATCAGTTGTCCCAGTACAGTAGCAAACTCACGCCCGGCAGTTGATCCTGCAAGATCACATCCATAAATCAATAAATCAGCTTCGCTGGTTAGTTGAGCGCTCCAGCTACTGATTTGCTCAGCCCTCACCAGCAGGGTTTGTTCATCAAGCAATGTGCTACCCAGTAGCAACTGTGCATCCTCACCATGCGAAAACAAATGCACCGTGGCCACAGATTCATGCGCATCCAAAATGGCGCTGATCTGATCGAGACCATCCTTGTTGGCGTCCAGAAACACAATAACGCGGTTGGCATCAGAATCTTCTTGCAATTGCGAGGCGATCCAGTCCGCACCCTCAACTGAGCGATCAACAATTACCAGTTCTACGGCATGAGTCTCAGCTTGCGAATCTTGTACTTGTGTCTCTGCTCTGGCGGCACTGTTTAGTGGCGTTACGTGGGAAGATTGATTGCTTGACTGTGCGGCATCAAACAACGCGCCCGTGAACAACGAAGCCGCATCTGCAGAGAACAGCACGCGAGGCTCAAGCGCTTCGAGACTGAATCTCTCTGCGGAACATTGTGTTATTTTTCGGCTTGATTTTGGCATGGTCAAAAATAGGCGATGGACCTACTGTAAATTCAGGTTCGTCTCATTAGTTCGCAGAGCCGCTGACCATTTTTGCAGAAATCACGAAGTTATAGCGGGCGAATAGCAGCGAGTGACCAACAGAGTATCGGCTGATCCATTCAGATTCTGTGCCCGATTCAAAGGCAATCTGAGAAAGCAATCTATTCTGTGCATCGAGGCGCAATAATGCACAACAAGCCGACAGATTCACATGAACCTATGCCCGATACTCTATGGTTGGTTCTGGTTACGCGGTAGACAGATGTCGAAGTGGACCAACTCGATCAGGCTATCGTCGTCACAATTTTCATTGCCCTATCTGATCTCTGAACTGTGCAGGGCTGTTACCTGCGAGCTGCCGAAACGCAGCATAAAATGTAGACAGGGATCGAAAACCACTATCCAATGCGATACTGATAATCTTTGCGTCTGTTTCTGCTAACAACATTAGGGCACGACAAACCCTGACAGAGGTGATATGCGCCTTTACGGTGGTGCCAATGATTTTCTTGAATAGCGTGTTCGCATAATTTTCAGACACTGATGCTGCATTGGCCACGTTACCCAATGTAATTGGATCGGCATAGTGCGCAGCAATAAAACGCAGCATTTTTTCGAAATGCACAATCGCATTGCCACCAATTCGCACACCTTCAGACCCTTGACGAAGTGGAGATATGAGTTCCCAACCCGCCAGGGAGAGTCGCGTAATTCTCGTTTGCATTTCCAGGCAATGAAGGCGACTCATTTGATCTGTGCCTGCTTTATCTCTCGTGCAAGTCGCTCCACCAAGGAATTGTCCCCACGCTGTGTTTCGGTGGCAACACCACCTGCCAGAATAGCTTCGACAAATTGTTGGGCCTCTTGCGCAGGATCCGGGAAAGCTTCCGGAAGGCAGCAGCAAGCTCCTGAAGGAGGACTTGTCCCAGTTGGAGGGTCGCAAGCAAGACGCTACCAATGCGGCCTTTATGCAAAATTGTACAACACTTTTTTACAGGAGTATGAGATCTTTGTAGAAGGCTACTGAGGGCTTGATAACGCACCGCTTTGATGCAAACTGCTGGTAAACAAAGACGCTCAGATAATCAAGGCGGGCACGCGTATGCCAGTTCATCACGCGCCCGGTTACTCAGCTTCCTCATTAGTAGCGCGTGCGAGTTGGTGGGCAGACATACGCCACATGTTCAGCGTATGCCTGCCGAACCGTCGAATATCAGGCAGCGTTCGCAAGGTTGCGCAGCACATAGTGCAGCACGCCACCATGTTCGATGTATTCGATTTCAATCGCTGTATCGATCCGGCATTTCAGCATGATCTCTTTAACGGTCCCATCGGCCATCTCGATCTTGCACGGCAGCTCTTCCAAGGGTTCGACATTGTCGAGCCCGGTGATAGTGACCGTTTCCTCGCCGGTCAGGCCCAGCGTTTTGCGAGAGTCTTCGCCAGTGAACTCGAACGGTATAACGCCCATGCCCACAAGGTTCGAACGGTGGATACGTTCAAAGCTCTCGGCGATCACGGCTTTGACGCCGAGCAGCATCGTGCCTTTTGCCGCCCAGTCCCGAGATGATCCGGCACCGTATTGCTCACCGCCAAATATCACTGTTGGCGTGCCCACTTCCATGTAAGCCATGGCGGCATCGTAGATCGAGGTTTGCTGGCCGTCAGGGCCTTTCGTGTAGCCACCTTCGACGCTATCGAGCATTTCATTTTTGATGCGGATGTTAGCAAAGGTGCCACGCATCATGACCTCGTGGTTGCCTCGGCGCGAGCCATAGGAATTATATTCTCGTATGGGCACCTGCCGATCCCGCAGATACTCACCCGCTGGCGTCGTGTCCTTGAATGAACCTGCCGGACTGATGTGGTCGGTGGTGATCATGTCTCCGAGCATGGCCAGCACTTTCGCCTCTTCTATATTGTCAATGGTGCCGGGCTGTTCGGACATTCCCTGAAAATAAGGCGGGTTCTGGATATAGGTCGACTGTAGCGGCCAGTCATAAGTTTCCGCATCCGTCGTTACTACGCTCTGCCATTTGTCGTCGCCTTTAAACACATCGGCGTATTTCGACTGGAACGCTTCGCGGGTTACGGTCGCTTCGACTAGTTCTGCGATTTCCTGCGTCGAGGGCCAGATGTCTTTCAGGTAAACGTCTTTGCCATCCGGCGTCTGAGCAATCGGATCAGAGGCCAGATTGATGTCCATGGTGCCAGCAAGTGCATAAGCCACAACCAGCGGTGGCGAGGCCAGATAGTTGGCCCGCACATCAGGCGAGATACGGCCCTCAAAGTTGCGATTGCCCGACAGGACAGAAGTTGCGACCAGATCGCCATCAGCAATCGCTTTGCTGATCTCGGGCTGCAACGGACCGGAGTTGCCGATGCAGGTGGTGCAGCCGTAGCCCACGAGGTTGAATCCGATTTTATCAAGATCCACTTGCAGACCAGCGGCCTCAAGGTATGCCGACACTACCTGAGAGCCAGGGGCCAGGGATGTTTTCACCCAAGGCTTACGATCGAGACCCAAGGCGGCGGCTTTACGTGCTACCAGCCCTGCGCCAATCATGACATAAGGGTTGGAGGTGTTGGTGCAGGAGGTTATTGAGGCGATGACGACGTCGCCGGATTCCAGATCGTAGTCTTCGCCTTCAACCTTTACTTTCTTACCCATGGGGCGTTTGAACGCGTTTTTCATTTCGCTGTTGAAGGCCTCTTTCGCACCGGTCAAGGCTACGTAGTCCTGCGGGCGCTTGGGGCCAGAAATAGCTGGCACAATGGTACCCATATCGAGCCCCAGCGTGGAGGTGTAGACGGGGTCGTATTCGCTGTCTCGCCACATGCCGTTTTCCCGGGCGTAGGCTTCGACCAGCGCGATGCGCTCCTTGTCGCGACCTGTGTTTTCCAGATAGCGAAGGGTTTCGGAGTCGATCGGGAAAAAACCGCAGGTTGCACCGTATTCAGGTGCCATGTTGGCGATCGTCGCACGGTCTGCCAATGGCAGGTTGTCGAGGCCGTCGCCATAGAACTCAACGAATTTGGACACCACGCCGTGGGCTCGCAGCATTTCGACAACTTTCAGCACAAGGTCGGTGCCTGTAGTGCCTTCCATCATCTTGCCGGTTAGCTTGAAGCCAACGACCTCGGGGATGAGCATGGAAATGGGTTGACCCAACATCGAAGCCTCAGCCTCTATACCACCGACTCCCCACCCAAGAACAGCAGCGCCATTGACCATCGTGGTGTGGCTGTCTGTGCCAACGAGCGTATCGGGGTAGGCCACATCAAATCCGTTCTGATCCTTGTCGGTCCAGACGGTCTGGCTGAGATATTCAAGATTCACCTGGTGGCAGATGCCGGTGCCTGGTGGCACAACGCGAAAGTTGGAAAAAGCGGATTGGCCCCACTTGAGGAAGGTGTAACGCTCAAGGTTTCGCTCATATTCGCGATCCACGTTCATCTGGAAAGCACGCGGGTTGCCGAACTCGTCAATCATGACCGAATGGTCGATGACAAGGTCTACAGGATTAAGCGGGTTGATCTGTTGGGCGTCGCCACCCAAGGCGACAATGCCATCGCGCATGGCGGCAAGGTCGACCACGGCGGGCACGCCGGTAAAGTCCTGCATCAGCACGCGGGCTGGACGATAGGCGATTTCGCGGGGGTTCTGGCCACCTTTGTCAGCCCATTCTGCGAAGGCCTTGATGTCGTCAACCGAGACAGTCTTGCCGTCCTCGAAACGCAGCATGTTTTCCAGCACGACCTTCAGTGCGGCTGGCAATTTGGTGAAATCGCCCAGGCCCGCAGCGCTCGCTGCGGAAATCGAATAATAGTCAATCGAGGTATCACCCACTGTCAGCGTCTTGCGCGTCTTGGCGGAGTCTTGTCCAACGGTTATGGTCATATCGGTGTGTCCTGTGCAGTGACGGAGTTGATTCTATGTGCGTAAATTCTGTTGCACCCTAAGGTTAGCCATAGGCCTTCACTTTGCCGCTTTGAACGTCGCAGCACGGACTATTCATGAATGGATTCGGCGTTTCATAAATAGTCCGGGCTAGAATGACAACGGCAGAGTGACAACATTTGTGCAATTGTAACTGTTCCTTCCCGAACCTTTGTCGGTTCATTAGGGGCGCTTGGTCGGTACTCTACTGGGCCTGCTGACGCCGCCAGTAGGCATGGTGCTCTATGTCCTGGCGCGCGTGGCAAAAATCAGGTTTGAAGACTGTGTCGTTGGCACTGCACCCTTTCTTGTTCCGCTAGTGCTCGTGTTGTTACTGATCACCTTCGTGCCCTCTATCACCATGTGGTTACCTACTTTGATTTATCGGTAAGACCGAGGCTGAGAGGCTGGTGCAGGAATAGTAAGTTCATGGCTCATGCTGCTATCGGGTGTGAAATTATCCATGGCATGGTTACCGCTACAATAGAATATTGACTTACTAACCTGGCGCGCCCAGATACCGAGCCCATGATTTCCATTACTGATCATCCGTTACGTTACGCGATTGCCAATGAGCTTCATGCAAGACCGTTTCCAGCCATTTCTGCACCTGCCAGCGCAGCTTACCTGGCAACAAAATTGGCGGAAAATGCAGCAGCGCGTGACCGCGACATTGACCGCGCTCATCTTATTAAACTGCTGGATCGCTTCGGTGCGCAGCACCCACAGCCTGGAGCCACCCACTATTACGGTCAGATTGGCAAACATTCGCTTAGATGGGAATGCCATACCGAGTTTGTTACTTATACCATTTTTGGTGAAGGAATTTCAGAGCGGCCTTTCGATGAGCAAACATTTGGCGTATTTCCAGCGGAATGGCTGGCTGCATTGCCCGGCGTACGACTCACATCAGCGTTGATTAGAGTAGAGGTTGCATTGAGTGACGAGGGGATTGCGGAGAAGGCAGAAAACTGGTTCGTTGAAGAAAGTCTTGCTATCAGCCGGGTGCTTGATGACGGGCTCGTAATAGCAGGCGATTTCCGCATCGACCCATCTGGTCACATGCACTTCGGGATATTCGCCAGGCCAGATGCAGGCAATCGACGGATTGGGCGGATCGTGCAGTATTTGTGTGAGGTGGAAACCTACAAGGCGATGTCGATGCTCGGACTGTACCGTGCAATTGATCTGGGTAAAGAGATGGGCACAATCGACAAGACGCTCACATCGATTTTGTCGGATATGGTGGGGCCTATCAGCAAACCAGAGGTCATGCTTCAATCGCTGCTAAAGGTGTCGGCCGAACTGGAAAACAAAATGGCGCAGTCTTCTTTCAGGTTCGGTGCAACTGAAGCTTATGAATCTATTATTAATCAGCGAATCATTGCACTGCGTGAGCAGCGCTTTGAAGCGCTACAAACCTTTGCCGAATTCATGACTCGCAGGTTTGATCCTGCCATGCGAACGGTAAAGTCCACACAGTTACGATTGGCTCGTATGTCAGACCGTGCACAAAGGGCCAGCGATCTGTTGCGTACGCGTGTAGATGTCGAACGCTCTGCACAAAACCAGGAACTACTGTCATCGATGAACAAGCGCGCAGATGTGCAATTGCGATTGCAACAAACGGTAGAGGGGCTCTCTGTTGTGGCAATCTCATACTATGCGGTAAATCTGGTGTTGTACGTGCTTGGTCCACTGGAACAAAAATTCGGTATATCAAAAACGGTAATGGGGTCTTTAGCGACACCAGTCATACTGCTGGGTGTTTGGTGGATGGTACAGAGGATCCACAAGCATCTGGATTAATAATCTATCGAGGACGTCGGTATCATGCCTGCACTTAACCCTGCTATTCTTCATTCAGTCCAGCCAAACACATTCTCTATTCCCACCCCGAATACATTTGCAATACGAAACGCACTCTCCAGACTTGGTGAATAGCATCCTTGCTCAATCGCTATGTTAGATTTTTAATATTGTTATAGAAAATCGTTATGCTGAGGATAAACGCTTCCCACGCCAAATGGTCTATTGACATCGCTGATACACTACTCATCTTAAACCGCTCAATGATTTTCTTCGTTTGCTCAGATTTGCGCAAAAACTTGCGATTAACCTGGTGAACAAGACCAGTAAACCGAGTATTTAAAGGCACTATTTCAATGACCATAACGATTAATGCGTTATTCCGATTTCCTGTCAAAGGCCTGAGTGGTCAAGTACTAAACTGTGTATCGCTGGAAGCAGGCAAAGGCTTTCCACGCGA
>Ga0114953_1003324_pt1 | contig 11004 bp, 8 predicted proteins | sample SidtaG_FD_87298 | JGI IMG/M metagenome (GOLD analysis project Ga0114953, IMG submission 87298) | Marine algal microbial communities from Sidmouth, United Kingdom - Sidmouth_Male2 metaG | ecosystem: Host-associated > Algae > Red algae > Unclassified | place: Sidmouth, United Kingdom | collected...
GGCTTCCCCGGGCCGGGGACCCCGGGTTGGGGCCCCGCGCCCCCCGGGGCCTGCCCTCCGTTTTCCCCCCCCCCCCCCCGTGCGCTCACCCTCGGTGCATACCTCTATTGCACCCCCCCGGCACGCCCCGTTCCATAACACCGTGGCCCGTACGCCGGGCGGCTCCCATCTCGTGGGCATCCGTCTCGCTCAGTCACTGCAGCGCCCCCGCGGCGCGCGTAGTCACTTTCTGCAAGAAAGCGTATCCGGAAACCGACAGGGGGCGAGTGGCCAGCGGTGGGAGCGGCAGCCAGCTGCGGGTTCTCGAACGCGCGACAATCAGACAATCTGACTACCTCTCACGAACCAAGAGATTGACCAGCACACAATCCTATGGATCTGGTGTCAGATGTAGCCAAAAACAGACTGTGTGGCGTGCGGGTTGCCGGCAGCTGCTGACGTGGGGACAGGAGGTCTTGCGATCCTCCTTTGCGGACATGGAGGCAGTTTTTGACTAGAAGCCGAGCGTCGCGCTTTGAGTTTTGACCTGACACGTCGACCACACATGTATTCCCATAAGTAGTGTGCCTTCCGAGTGCGGCATGCACAAAACCTCGCTGGATGAATTTCAGAGTCGCGAGCAAGACATCGAGCGTTGTACGGATTGAAACGAGGACCCGCTTTCAAACTGGGGCGTCGCACGTGTGCCGCAGGCCACTGCCAACATGGAGCGCTAAATCCAGCGTTAGATGAACGGAAGCTGTCTCAATACAGCCGTTCTCCCAAAACCTCCCGCTCCCCGCAGAGGCCTGTTTGGAACGTTTGCGCGAGGATGGGCAGTTGTTGCTGGGTTTATCTTTTCCGTATTCCCGTGTCATTGAACCTTGGGGCTGTCTTAAAGTGATGCCCGTCCGGAGAAGGGAGCAGTAGAAGCCAGGTGCGGGCGCTGCGTCCGTCTGGCATGACGGCCGAAACATTGAACCGATGTCATGACTGGATTTCACACATACGTCGAAAAGAGGGGCTATGACTCCAAAGTTAGGGGAACTACTTTACGCGTGATAGGCGTGGTGATCGAAATCAGAGCGTGATTGGACATTTCTTCCTGTGACTCAGCGTGTCACGTCCTCACGCCTTCCAACAGTGATCGCGCTCACCAATCCAGTGTCAGCCCAGCGCGGGCATTCATGAACGGTCTACTTGTGTTCACTACAGTGGATATGAAGCTGCTGAGCTTCTTCAATGGCTGTTGCCCAGCTGGGTGACTGAATGGGACAGTCCAAGCGAGTGGTCTGCGGCGAAGGCCGACTCCCCACGTAAATGGACCCACTGCCGCCGCACCCATCCCCACCCGACCACTCTGGCCGTGCGCGCCTGACGCCCTCACTTTCGCAAGCGGCGACCGCGACTGCGCTACGTCGGCCCTATCAGCGGGCTCCACGTCCTGATGTGCTGAATCCCGTGAGGCAGAGAGGTTCAGTCTTTTAGGCACTCAGCTGCCAGCTACAAGCCAGAAAGTCCGGTCCGGTGGAGCTCGTCCAATCAGTACCTCTGGGTCTGGCGCGGGCGGTCAAGGCGCGCACCTCGACGGGCTGGCGCGGCCACAGCTTGCAGGCACACATTTTATCACAATGAGGGCATACCACGAGACCGCGTGTGGCCTCCGAGCGGGCTCTGATTTTTCCACGACGCGCACTCACTCCGTGCGCTTCCTCGCAGGACACAGTGGAAACACTGTCCCCCGCGCTGGCATCCGGGATTTGCGCGCGGTCTGCCCACCCTTTCCCCTCCGGCCGCCTAGACCCCACAACCGCACCCCTTTCACTGACCTGTACCCTCCCATCTGCTTTGGTATATCCTAGCGTGGCTTTGTTGACCACGTCTTGCACGTCCGAGGTCTCGAAATCGCGCCACGCGAGCACCTCGGCCGCTGCCGCGCACCTCGGGTCCCAACCGGCTATGACCGACATGCCTCCGGGGGTGCCCTGGCCCGCGGCCGTCAAGTTGGTTGTGTATCGGGCGGTGGGAGTGGCAGTGGCCGTCCCCCGTATCGCCGCCACCGAGTGCACAACTTCGTTTCCGATACCGCCAGCCACTACCCCGGTAGGACCGACTGTGGTTGTGCCGGTCTTGGTGCAAGCAACAGCCTGTCTAGAGCCGGTGGTCTTTTTGGTTGTCGTTGATGCCGTTATCGACGCATTTATTGCGTGCATTGGGTGGGACGCCCACATGGAGGCCGACCTCAAGGGGGTGCCCCCTCCGTTTTGGGCCCCCCCTTTTGAATTCGCCGCCCTCCCGCCCCGCAGTCTACTCGCCATCTTGAATCGAGCGACCACTGCCGTAGCCCTTGCTCTTGCGGGCGCCTCACGGGACCTTATGTGTTTGGCGGGCGCGCCTCGCTGCCCGTTGCCGTCGCTCGTTCCAGAGTCGGAGACCAAGGTCGATAAGGCAGCAATTGCGACCGAGTCGACTCAAGATGTCATCATGGAGGCTACATGCGCGGCAGCCAATGTCGTGCAGACCGTTGCCTCGTGGCCAATTGACATTGCAAGGGCGGCAGCCGCCATCTTGGCGACATTGACGGGGTACAACACGGCCAACGAGGCGGCCTGCAGCACCATGTACACGGTGGACCTGGTTGCGCAAGCGGCGGCAGAACTGCGTTCTGGAGTCGTCGTGGTCGGGGTCAACTATCTGATTAACGTCGACGATTGCATGCAAGAGGCAGTGGAGATTGCAATACGTCGCGCCACCTACTTTAACGACTTTGCAAACAAGTGCATGCAGGTGGCGAGCCTTCTTGCAAGTGCGCTCGAGGCAACCGCCCCCCCTTGACTGTGGGCACACGCTGCCGGGCGTGACCCGGAGGACCCGTTGAGAGAGACCGCGGTGCAAGGAGGAACCATACGGTTGACGTGTGCCTATGTTCTGCCAAGTGGGCGCGCGCAGGCAGGTTGGGTGCTTGTAGGAGAGCGTAGGCGCATCACGCGCGTGTGGGCATGTGTAGGCATGTAGTGTGGGTGTGCGCTCGTATACGCGGGTTGTGTGCTCGTGTGCGCGTGTACGCCGGTTGTAGACGTTTGCACCGTCCTCGTTTCATAGGACTATACGCGCCCGAAATGCGTAGTGCACAGTGCATCCCTCCTTTTTCACTCGTGTCTTTCAGCAGCAGGATGCCTTTCGTGGTACCAGTTCAAGCTTCAGTTGGGCATGGAAGACTTCGGGCCGTGCTTGCGGGACGTCACCGCTTTCCCGCCCGTCTCCCCTCCAACAGCGCGGCCCGCCCAGCCACGTCCGTGTTGCGAGGGCCGTATCCAAACAATTCAGGTGCGATTGGTGCTGCCCCCCATCCCTGAGGCACCTGTGACCCACCACCGCGTTCCACCACGAGGATGGCGGGGAATCACGCGCGGCTCAGCACCCTTTCTTGTGACCTCCCTCCTGTCGCATCGCTCGAGGTAGGAAGAAAAGCGGTCCTAGTATACTGGGATTGATTCCAAGAGATAGAATGCGTTGTAGATTGACGAGAGTAGTTCTGGAACAAATCACTTGTCGTCTCGTAAGCTCTTTTCAGCGGAACGCACAAATTTGATGAACCACCCCGGCTGAAATGTTGCGGACATACCTGTGCACAGAGCTCTGGCACCTCGCTCTGGCAACATGCTCGCTAGCCAGGGCGCAGAACAGTCCGTTTGGGCGCAAGTGCGGGAGTGTAAGGGTCTCAGCCGACGCTGCGGGTGCGGCTTCGATAGAGAATGTCGACGCATTTGATCCACAATTTGAGGTTTAGACGCACCGCAGTGTGTAGGAGGAGAAGAAACGGCGCTCTGCATTGTCGACGCAATACTGTGAATAGTGCTCGTCAGCAGAAATAATTGAAACCAAAATGCAATTTGATTTCATATCTCAACGCATTGGCACTCTCCTGCGCGCGGGAAGGCCCCAATGAAGCCAGCCACTCACAAAATGGTGTCGCGTGGTCTGGTGTCCGTCACCCGGGGCAGCAGAAGGCAGCTTCACAGCGAGGATGGACACACGGCCCGCCAGGAGCCGGCGGCCTGACGCTTTTTCCACCTCGCCCCCAAGCAGCCCCCATAATTTGATTGTGATAGCTGTGAACAGTTTGAAGTTCTTTAACGTGTATGCAAAACTGTGCTCCCGACTTGAGATCAGACGTCGCTCGCGCCCCGCCATTCGACAAGGATGGCTCTGTGTGCATTTCGGATGTGGTTCCCGAAATGTGAGCTGTTACAGAAGCTACTTAGATCATCGCTCGATGGCTACAGACTTGACCTGCACTATGGTTCTGCTCGTTGAATTCTGGTGATTGGCGATTTCGTGAGTTCCATCCATATCGCCTGACTAGGCCATTGACGCAGATGCGCACTCGTGATTCGTAAAACACGGGCCGCGTGGCGAAGATCCCTACATGAGCACTCCTGCGGCCGTGTTTTGATCGTTCCCGCGGCACGGACTGCCTTTCCAGCGATGTTGGTCCAGCCTTGCTGAACCATACTGTCTCAGTTTGTCTGTTCTCTAGATTGATGTCCGTGATGACACTCGTGTGCTCACAGATGCCCGTGCACTGCGGCGGGTGAGCGGCGCATGCTGGGGGTGGCCCGCATATTCCCTGCTTCAGGGATGAGCTGGTGCCCCGGCGGCGAGCCCCATCCGATACAACAAAGCACTTTTGAGCACCACTACCGCAACTACTACCCCCAGTGCCACCACCTAGCATTGCCAGCATGTTTTTCTTCTCGAGCACGTCGGTCGAGAGGGAGCGGTCGGACTTTACCCCTCGCGTGTTGGAGAGTGGCTGATGAGGCCGCCTCTCTTTTTTTACAGATGCGAAATACGCACCTTTCCTGTAGGACTACACGCGGGGCCCCGGGCTCTGACTAAAGGTGAAGCAGCGACAGGGAAGTCTAGGGTGCGCCCAGTGAGGAGGAGTAAGCAGTGACGGGCAGCGGGGGCAAAGATGGGGCAGAGTGAGACGTACGGCAGCGCGGTGACCTCGTAGCCGTGATACAAACGATAGAGCACACCAATCGAATCTTTTGAGACGATAAAACTACAACAGGATGCAACACAGAAACCTCTCATGAGTAACTAAACAGCACGGACAAGCGTGCGGGACCACACAATGGATTTGCGCAACATGTCCGCCATTCTCAGCCGCGTCCGCTGTGGAGAAGGCGGCGGGAACCGACCCTGGTACGGGTACGAGTGCATCCCCGCCCTCGCACTCCGAAGACAAACAACATTAAGATCAGCGTCCACTACTCTCCCGTGAAGAACCTTCTTCGACTTCAAGAGCCTCCCCTCCGCCACCAAACAGCCACCCTCCACGAAAAGTTGACAGACAGAGTTGTCTGGGGCCGCATCGACGGAATGGTAAAGCGCAGGCGTTCGCACTGTTCCGGTCGATGTTGGCATCACGTGCGGACATGCCGACGAGGAGCGTGTCTCAACGCGCCGCTTCTTGGCCACAGTCTCGGACTGGGCTTCATCTGCACTTGCGGCAGTGACCACCCGCTTACCAGCCGAGCGGGTTGTAGTGGTGGCGGCAGGCACCTTGGGCCCGGCCTTGGGCGGGGGGGGGGCTGACAACGTGCTCGGAGTTGCAGACGCCTTAGCAGCTGCCGTGCTCCCAGAGTCTAAGAGCTAGCTGCCGCAAAAGCACTGGCACGCGCAGAGCGCCGAGGCAGTGGATGATCAAAAGGAGAGGTTGCCCCATCATCTGCTCGCGGGGAGGGTTGCCGAGCAACCACCCCGGAGCTGACCGCAGCGGAAGACAACTCCACATCTTCACCAGACTGCGCTGCGGCAGAGCGTCAACGCATGCTGCCAGCAACAGTTGAGGGCAGAGGTAGTTGGGGCGGTAGTTCCAGAATAGTAGATTCCAAGTTGGTTGCAGCTGACGCGGTCGAGGGAGAGGGCTGGCCGGTCGCGCACACGCCGTGCATTGGAGATACCGCTGCGGACGCTACCGACTCGGATGCAGACGCTGCACACGCTGGAGCAGCTGCGGCCACCCCAGCCACAGCAGCTTCTACCTGCGCCAAAGCCCTACCCGAACCGACGGAGCGCCGCCCCATTCGAAGGCGCGCACGCTGGCCCAAACTGTCTTGCCTCAGACGCCGCGCAGCGTCGGTGGCCCAAGAAGGCCATACGGTAGAGCCCGCGACGCCACCGAGCTGGGCCACCTTGTCAGCTCCCTCAACACGAGATAGGGCCGATTCACCAGCAAGCCCACGGGGGTTTAGAGCATCACCCGCGTCCGCCCAGAACACCGTGCGCCGAGAAGACGAGAGGCGTCCGGGAGAAATCCCTGCAGATTCACCAGTAAGAGGTGTAACCGGAGGTGTATCCGGTGGAAGTGACTGGATTCGAGCGGCACCATGTCTGTGCGACGCAGCGCCCGTAGGATGACTGAGAACCCGACGAGCAGCCGAGTGCGAAGGAGACGCCCGCTGACTACCGAAATCCGAGAAACCCGGTTGGTCTGCACCAGGTGGAGCAGTCGCCTGCAGAGACGGACAGCATGAGGCAGGCACTGGTCTTGCGGCAGCCGGTGGACACGCCGCCGGCAGAGAGGGGGAAGGTGGCGTGGGCGCTGGTCGTGCCACAGCCGGTGAAGACGCCTCCGGCAGAGAGGGAGAAGGTGGCGTTGGCGCTGGTAGTGCCACAGCCGGGAAAGACGCCGCCGGCAGAGAGGGAGAAGGCAGAGTGGGCGCTGGTCATGCCACAGCCGGTGGAGACGCCGCCGGCAGAGAGGGAGAAGGTGGCGTGGGCGCTGGTAGTGCCGCGGCCCGTCGAGACGCCTCCTGATGAGACGGAGAAGGTGGGCAGGGAGCTGGTCGCTGCGCAGCCTGTCGAGACTGTGTCCGCTCAGAAGGAGCATGTGCAGAGGCAGAAACACTAGCCCGAGTACTAGGCAGCGTGGCTGTCGCAGGTAAAGGAGCCTAAACTTGAGGGCGCGCAGAAGCTGTCTTTGTCTCCGTGGAGCGTAAAGCGGCGGCAGCCGTGGCCTGAGTAGCAGGAGAGTGAGTATAAGAAGATCCTCGCGTGCGGTAGGTTTGAACTGCCAAAGGGCCGGCGCGCTCTGCAGCCACGCCCGACCGAGGTTCCCTTTCAGGGCTACGTGTCGGTGCACAGGAGTCAATGACTCGCCGTGCAGCCAAGAGAGCGGCTTGCACACTCTGCACGTCAAACTCCTCGGCACTGTCTCCCACCATATTTGTTCGCGACCCCGAACTCGCACCAGACCCAGAGACACCGGAAGCGCCACGAGACGCCGTCAGAGAAGAGCCACCGACTGGAAGTGGTGGCATGCGTGAGGGGTGATGCGTGGGAGGGTTGGAGCCGATTGCAACCCAATTTCTTGGGCGCGTAGGCGTAGTATTAAAGGGCGCGCCCGGCCGCCGTGGGTCCGCCCGCCGGCCCGCCAGCTGCCCGGGGGTAAGTGTACCTCTGGGCCCATCCCGAAGAGCCGAGAAAGAATCGAGGCTCGCCAAGCGCGGAGTTGGCCGAGAGACCTGGTGCAATGGCTGCGGCTTGATCTTTCGGATGTAGGTTTTGGGCGCTTCCGTCGCGGTTGGCTCCATCGCCGCCAATAAAAGATTATTGGCCACGCGCTTGGTTTTCGGGTCGTCCCACTTCGTCAGCCACTGCTCCAGGGTGACCCTGATTCTTCCTTCGGTCACCTCGTATCCGTGAAGGACCTTAGCCAGCACGCAGTTGTCGACCACGACGGCCATTGGCCAAACGTCACGTGAAGACTTTCGCCGCCACAACGGGAGCGTAAGCAGCTTTGACTGCACGGTGCGGCTGCCCGCTCGCCGCGTCGCCGCCGAAATGAGGGGGATAACCGCGCGCACATGCTGCTTCGGACGGTTGTTGCTTACCAGCTGCAACATCAGCTCAAATGTTGATTCTGAAGGTACCACCGAGGCCGGCTGGCACGTTGTCACGGGCGCCTCTCACACCCTCGACCGTCGCCGGCTATGTAGGTAGCGATTCTCCATGACGTAGTCATCACTGTCCCCCTCCTCGTTGATGACGTCGCTACCGGCATCGGTCGCCGACGCGCCATCATTCGGACTGCTCTCGTCGCCACTTTCTCCCACCTGAGCGGCGGCCAGCACTTGCTCCGCACTTAGCTCATGGATGAGGTCCCGTACCGTTGCGTCGGGGCCACCAGCGAGTCCCAAGCCCACACCACGCGAGCCAGATGACACAGCTGTTGACGAGCTGCCCGCCAGCGAGGACGCCCCCGGCGGGAGTATCAGCAGTGGCCCTCGTGAACCAACTGGGGCGGTAGAGACTTGGGACATTGGGTTGGGCGTAGAACAAGCCGCACGTGGAGTACCTCCCTCTGTCGCGAGCGTGCGACGGTCGGCGCTGCCGGCCGCAGCACCGGAGGATGTGGCGGCACGCTCAGGTGCGGCAGAGCTTGTAGGAACAGGAGTAGTAGGGGGTGGCTCGGCCTCGGCTGCGCGCCGCACACCCGGCGTCGTGCCGCCGGCTTGTGTTCTGCCATTCAAGAGCGGGTTGATCACGTCCGACCCGTACTGCATAGCGTCTCCGCTCTCAGCAAAGCGGTAGACCATCGCCATAATTTTCCCCGCTGCGCCGTCTAACAGCTGCTGGTCCTCGTGCACCGGCAGCCAAAACGTGTTGCCCTCTTGGTCGTGGCCGGTCAGGTGCAAGTGCACGTTGACGCGCGGGTTCTGTGCCGCATACACCGAGATGGCAGACAGCATATCCACCAGCCGCCTTGTAGACGAGCTTGCGACGACTCCCCCACCCAACAGCCGTTGCAGCCTCGACCGCACGTCAGCAGCGACGGTGCGGACATCACAGACCGGCATGGCTGCCGCTATAGCTACACGACCCCGCACCTCCTTGTCCTCACTATCCCCCCCATACTTCACCCACACGTGCGACCTCGCTCCGAAAAGAGCGCAACGTGGGGGAAGCTGTTCGCACTACCGCGTCGTAGGCATAGCGGCCACAGAGAAGGCGCGAGCCTGCCAAGAGAGCACAAGGCGTACTCGGTTGTGTTCCTCCTCCGTGTCGTGACGGACTGGGACGTCACGCACGCCGGCTGTACGGGGCCGATCGACGCTACGGTGGCTGTGTCCACCTCCAAAAGTACCGCACAACAGCCAGGAACAGCCCCTCGACCTCGCGACACGTCGAATTCGACAGCCTTCGAGTTGGCCCCAGCCAGAGTCTTCCTCGGACTTCCAGGGGCAGGCCGAGTGCCTTATTTGCTGGAGCCGTGTTCCAGAGTGCCGAGAGCGCCTGGTGGCACCAACGAGAATATACTGAGAGGCCATCAAAGGGCAATGAGACGACCTCCCAGGGAGGAAGCCAGAGCCAGAGCCTTGTTCCGGCCCGGTCCGCGATACTCACCTCCAGGGCGCCCAGGCAGGGGCAGCCAGGTTCCTGATTGGCTGGCACGGTGTCCGTGGGCACGGACAGCGCCTCGTGGTGCCAGCACGCATCCTGCCGGGCGAATACACCACCGCCCCGTCAGGGTGCCACGGCCTCCTGCCTGCCCCCCGCGCGATTTTCGTTTGGCCAGGTGCCGCCTCGTTCCAGATTTTTGCGCGCCCACAGACGCAGGCAAGTCGCTTCTGTGGGCCCGCGCCGTGAACGCGCGGCGGTGCCAACGAGAACACAGCTTTGCAGCGCTCTGAGCGGTCCAGAGACGAGCATCCTCTTTGACTAAGAGTCCCAACACGTTCCCAACGAAACAACTGATGCCCCAACGAGCCAGCGATTCCCCACTTTGTTGAGGTTCGTTGGGCCCAAAACAAAGCCCAACGAAGACCGCAACGGAAGCCGGTTTCGCTGGTCTCGTGCATCCAAGTCTCTCGTGATCAGGCGGTGATGATCCGCGGCAGGACTCTTCTACGGACTCTTGAGCGTTCATCAAGTATGTCCAGGACCATCCAAGACTAGAAACTACAAAATTTGTCTACATATCAGTGGAGAAGTCCGTTCGCAAAATCTGCAGAGAGGAACGGATAGTAGCGCGAGAAACACTGCGTGAAGCGTAGAAAGAGTGTAGAAAGAGCATGGACACGTCGCATATTGCTTCCAGATGTCTTTCCTGTGCTGCTTTCTACTGTGCGACGGATGATGGCGATTTGCTCTCATATATTATTGCGTTTTTGATCGTTGGCAGTTGGAAAACACAGCTTCAAGGAAGGGAGCGGCCTGCAGTTTGTACTGTGTGTTATGAGGCGCTCGTAGCACAATAAGATTGTCATCACCGCAAGCGGACATCTGCATTGGCCCCCATCAGTCTCTATCGCCCATCCAAAGCGTTCTGGATTGAAGTGCTTGATCACCCTGGAGGCGTTTTCCATTCCCATTCCAACGCTCACTGGATGGGCTTCACAGATCCTAGGGCTCATTGATATCACTGTCCAGTAGTCGGCTGAGTGACGCAGGGATTGCACTGCTTGCTTCCGCAAACTGGTGCCATGATGGTCAGCAGCATCTGATTCGACCAGCATCCTTCCCAGACTGCGGACGCACGTAGAAGCGCCCATCCAGGCATCGACATCCCACGCTTGCTGAAGGGGGTGGAAGGGAGGGAGGGCTTCCCTTGCAGCCTAGAGAGCTCCCGCAGTGTCATTGGAAATGGAAGTGGCAACGGCGGCAGAGCTGGTCTGCAGCGCTGTTCACCCATGCGCTTGCGGCGGGCTCGTTGAAATCCAGGATTCTTGCAATTTTGATGAGCCAAGTTACCATGAATTGCATGCCTACTTGCGAGACAGCAGGACACAGTGGTACCTGGTCAGTGGTCAATCGCGCGTGTGGTCCAGAACGAGTGTGTCCTTGCATCAAAGTCACGAGAGAGCTCTCGTTGTCGACTCACTCGGGAGATTGCCCACGATCCCGAGCGAGACAAGCAGCCCAACGAAAGCCCAGCAAACCCCATCCTTTCTTATCATAGTTGCCCCCCCCCCCCCCCCCCCGCCGGCCTCCCCGGGGGGGGGGGGGACA
>Ga0114953_1003325_pt1 | contig 11004 bp, 8 predicted proteins | sample SidtaG_FD_87298 | JGI IMG/M metagenome (GOLD analysis project Ga0114953, IMG submission 87298) | Marine algal microbial communities from Sidmouth, United Kingdom - Sidmouth_Male2 metaG | ecosystem: Host-associated > Algae > Red algae > Unclassified | place: Sidmouth, United Kingdom | collected...
AATTACGCTGTCAGGATTTATGTTATTTCTTTTGGCAATAGCCCATTCGAGTATGCAAGATAGTGGATGCCCTAAGCGAATATAATCATACGCTGTCGGTAGGATTTCTAAGGAAGCACTAGGAGCCGTATTGTGAGAATACAGTTTTTCAAAATGTTCTAAAAACTGCGTTTTAGCTAAGGATTCATTATAAATATCTAAGCGATGTGTGGTAAGATTTAGCCAATCTGCGGGTCTATTATTTAAAACTGTTTTTATAAATTCTTGTAAAGTATTCTCGCCCATATTATAAGTTCATTACTTATACGCAATTTACATAAATTAGCATTGGCAGCACACCAATGCGTTGGATAGTTAAACCATTTTAACCTATTGTATGCTACAAGAATATTTCTTGCTTTTTAGTAAATGACTTGAACTCTATTGGATTGCCGCTATAGTCTAAAACGAAACGGGTTTTCTGTGCGCCTCCTTTTATGGAGTGTCGAGTATGTGGCATTAGAATAAATTTAATTTTGATGTCCTATATTTTTTGAATGATTGAAAATTTTTTAGGAGGCAGTAAGAAACTAAAGTGGGGGGTGTAGATACTTCGAAGCCATCTACCTCTCCACTATAATCAGCATTTGCCAAGTCCGTTCATGAGTAAACAATTGGTGTCCAAAGAAATTAAAATCTATCTAGCTTTTCAGTGGATCGACCTTCTGCACATTTTAAAATGTCCATGTAAAAAATTCTGGTAGAAGCCATGTTTTTTACTTTGAACGCAGCTTGGAATGGTAGCCTAATACTTATTTGAGTATAAGTTGTGCTTTGAATCTTTGCGAAGAGGATGAAAGGGTTATGAAATAGTTTCCCGCCTGTAACTGGTGAAGTATTGGTATAAGTAACTCATTAGCCCCTTTAATTAGCTTTTTTTGTCCATCAAAAACTTTTTGCCCTTGCATATTAAAAATGCCTATTTTGTAGTTTCCGCTTTGGGCAATATTTATTTTTAAATTCTGCTTGGATGCTATAGGATTCGGGAATAGTTCGAATTGAGTACTTTCATCATAAATTTCTTCAATAGCCGTTGGGATTAAATAGGTCATTCGAATACTGTCAATAAAGAGATTTGTAATAGGACGGTCGCTGCTATTCACAGGCACTCCGCCAATTGCTAAAACTACCGCACTTCCCGAAACGATTTCTCCAAACACTGGATGTTTTGATGTAGAGGGCGCTTTGTCAAAATCCAAGTAAGTATTGTCTTTTAAATTAATGAAAAATTGGCTAGTGCCCGTGTTGGGACCTGAGTTGGCCATAGATATAGTGAATTGTAAATTGCTAGTGCTTGAGTCAAATTCGTCTTGGATAACTGTCGCAGAACTGCCCCCAGTGATAGTTGAATTGCCTCCTTGAATAATAAAATTATCAATTACTCTGTGAAAAATTGTGCTATCATAAAAGTTGCTATTGATTAAATTTATAAAATTGGTTGTGGTTACAGGCATTCTCCAATCATAAAGTTCTAACACAAAGTTTCCTTGATCCGTATAGAAAGTAGCTTGGTTTTGAGCTTGAGCATTTAGAGTAAAAAAGAACAATATGAGGAAGCTTATTTTTTTCATTTCTGAAATATAACACTTTTATTTAACAGACGTAATGATGTTTTGATAGGCCATAAGTTGGAAATGACTGTCTACACCAATTGCTATGAATTCACAGCCGTGGTCAATTTCCTGTTGAGCAGCCTCAACATTTGTAGAAAAAGTGCTAAAGAGTTTATTGTTTTTCTGACAAGTTGAGCGTACGCTATTTACGGCCGTTTTAAAATCTTCATTTTCAAATTCGCCAGGCAGTTGCATACTCATGCTTAAATCATACGGACCCATAAAAATTCCATCAATCAATTCATGAGAAATTATATCTTCTTTAATAGATAAGCCTTGTACGCTTTCGATTTGTGCCAGCAGTACAGGTTTGAATTGTTGGGTATAGTTTTTAAAATTTATTCCAAACTGATTGGCCAAACTAAACCCAACGGAACGCTTTCCAATAGGCGGATAATAACTAGAATCAACAAACGTGGTTAACTCTTGGATTGTCTCTAATCGAGGGGCGATAATTCCATCGCAACCTAAGTCCAAGGCATGTTTTATATTAGCTTCGGAGATTTCTCTGATACGAATGAAAACTTGACAATTTTTTTTTGACAAGATGATAGCGGTAATTGTTTGGTCGCTAACCTGGCCATGTTCTAAATCAATGATAATGAAATCAAAACCGATTTCAGCAAGAAGTGATGATAGCTGTGGTAGGTCTTGTGTAATTATAGTACCAATCTTGTTTTTGTTCGACATAGTAGATTCTTTGTAGCCATTGGATTGGGTGTGCTATCGAATATGCTTTTTTAATAAGCTTGCAACAGTTTGAGATTCTGATTGTTCGCTAATATTTTTAAGAGTGATTGCTGCCAATTCTTTTTTTACTTTGGCTTCTACTGCAAGCAGAGGTTTTTCATCCGGTGGCTCTGGAAAAATGTTTTGTTCCGCAAATAGTCTACGAGTAACCGTGGCCACTTCATGTGCTGCTTCGTATTTTTTTTGTTGCTCCAAGAAATAAGCTATTGCTATTAACCCATAAGGGTCTGTCGGCTCAATTGCTTTATTCGATTCTTGTTTCTTGTTATTTTTCTCTTTGCTTTCTAAGCGCAGTGCGTAGTATTTTTTGATTAAATTATTGGCTTCCTCAAAGTTTCCTTTGGCAGTAGACACAAATGATTTATTGAAATGGTCAATCATATACATTCCTTTAGAATTGGTGGCTTTACTAATGCGCATACTCTCGTCGTAGAACGTTTCGGCCTTATCCATATTGCCAACCAATCGCCACATTTCAGCATTTTGGTGCGCGCGATACATGAGCCATTTCTCATTGCCCGAACTCACTGCTAACTCTCTCAGTTGTTTACTGAGCACAGCCAAACGCGTTGTATCTAATTCTCGTTGTGCATTTCGGCATAGTGAAGTCAATGCTCGACCAATTAAGGTATCGTTTTGCTTTTCTTTGCCAATTTTCAAAACTTCTTCCGCTAAGGCTACGGATTCTTCGTCTTTCCCTTCTTTAAACAGCTGGTAAGCTTCTTTAAGTTTTTCTTTAGGAGCTAGAGATTCATTTTGAGAAGTATTTGTATTTTTCGTAGGAGTTGTGTTGCAGCTAATAGTCAGGAGGACTATGAGTAGATTTGATAAAAAGAGTAGATTTTTCATGAATTGTGAAGTTAGATAAAATAGAAATAGGATATACGGAAAATCGATAAATCATAGTTCGTGTTTGAAAATCAATGGGGAGGCTGTAATTTTTTTTACCGCAGAACGTTTATTGAGTATGCAGTTTACTTTTGATTTAGATGGAAGAACTTTATTTACATACAAAGAGTATCGTGCGATGCTTGATGATGCGATAGTTAATGGCAAGACTACTGGCTCAGATCAATCTGAAGCCATGTTAGCCTATACTAAAATGAATATAGTGCGAATGAATCGTTGGGATAAAACGGCTAAGCTTACCGAAGAAGTTAGCAATGTTGTAAACGATATTCCTAAACAGAAATGGATTGTTTTAACTGAAGGTTGGTGTGGAGATGCGGCACAGAATTTGCCTATTATCTTTAAAATGTCCGAACAGAATGAACAGATCGATCTGCATATAATATTACGCGATAATAACTTAGATATTATGGATGCATACTTGACGAATGGTGGACGGTCGATTCCAAAATTAATAGCAGTTGACGATAAAAAAAAGGTGCTCTTTACATGGGGTCCTAGACCACAGAATATGCAACAGGCGGTAAAGAAAATGAAAGAAGAAGGTGGTGATTATGCCAAAGTCATTCATAAAATGTATGCTCTAGATAAAGCAGTTAGTATACAAAATGAATTTGTGAATTTGTTGAAACCTAAGTTAGCCTAGCAATTGTTGCTTAATGGATTAAATGGTTAGCCGATCAAGTACAATTTCTTCTTGAGTAAAATAGCAGGCGCTTTTTTAGAGTACAGTATCATACACTTACCTCTCTTATTTGTTGGGCTGTTAGGAGAACTTCTTCAAGGTCTTCAAGCAAAAAAGGCTTGTTTAAAACAAAGTCTATTTCATTTTTAGCCTTTTCTTCATCAGTAATACTCCAGCCACTTACCATTACAATTTGAATTTCATTTTTATACTTTTGGCGTATTGCCTGAACTAGCTCCCAACCGTTCATTTTTGGCATACCAATATCCGTAAATACTATATCATATTCCTCATTCAAATATTCCAACGCTTGTATACCATCATTTGCAACCGTACAGGCATGACCAAAAGATAAGACTAACTCTTTGACCGTATCGGTAATTAATTTATCATCATCAACCCATAAAACATTGCAACGCTTAGTAGTCTCATCAGCTGCCCCTGTGTTGGTTTCAACTTCTTCCGGTTCACTAAACGGAAAAACGATTTCAAAGGTTGTTCCTTTATTGATTTCTGAATTTTTTACTTTAATTTCTCCGCCATACTTTTTTATGCTACTGTAGGCTCCACTCATTCCTAGGCCCCGGCCTAATTCAAATCCTTTTGTAGAATAGAACGGTTGAAAAACATTCAATTTAACTTCGTCGTTCATTCCAATTCCGGTATCTGTAAAACTGGCGTATACACCCTCGGGACTAGTCCCTGTTTTTATGGTTATTTCTCCACCACCTGGCATAGCTTCCACGCTATTTTTTATAAGATTATAAATGGCGGATTTTAATTCGCCATGATTACAACGAATCTTTGGAATTTCTCCATAATCAGTTGTGACGACCACATGTAATCCGATTTTCTCCATGCTGTCTTTCCATAACGGGCGCGACTGTGTTAGATTTGATTCAATCAGCTTGTTAAAATCTATTAGTACAGATTGTTCGGAGTCTTGTTGGGGATCGCCAAATTTTTGTAAAGCACTTACCCGAGAGGCCACATCGCCTATTGCAGAAGAAATATTTTGTAATCGTTCTTGATTCGTTGTTGTTAAATTATTTTGTAATTTAATGATTTCTAAATTGCCGCTCATTTCCTGCAGTGAATTATTAAAATCATGAGCAATACTAGAAGACATTTCTCCGATCGCTTTTAATCTTTGATTCTTTACCTGCACTTCTTCAAATAGTTTTTGAGCACTTATATCTTGATTTGAACCTGTTAGTTTAATTACTTTGCCTTTACTGTCCAATGCTGGTTTGCAAATAGATCGTATTGTTTTTTGTTCCTCATTGGGAATTTGTACCCTATATTCTATATCGTATGGAATCCCTTCCTTATAAGCCTTAGTAACCGCTCTTTTATAGGATGCTAAGTCATCCGCATGTATTCTATCAAGACATAGATTATAGGTTGGGACTGAATTTTCATTAAATCCCCAAATTTGATACATTTCATCAGACCAAGATGATTTTTTGGTGCTTGGGTCAAACAACCAACTTCCTACATGAGCTAATTTTTGAGCTTCATCGAGTTCGTGCTGGATTCTTTGTAGCTTCTGTAGTGCTCTTGCTTCGCTTTCTTGAATTTTTTTCTTTTCTGTTATGTCTTTGAACGAAATTCCTACAGTCTTATCAGCCACTTTCCAAGCCGTACCAGAGATATAAATTTTTCGTTCGGCATCATAAAATTCAAATGGATTGCTTTGACCTGTTTTATCTACTTTTGAACAGATTGCCAACCAATTTTCATCCATTGTTTTCAATATTGAACTTCTTTTATGATTGATTAATTGCTCTTTTTCCAGTTCGTAAAAATTAGCTGCAGATAGGTTGGCTTCTCGGATATAATAATCAAGTACTTGACCCTCTTTATCGTATATTAATTCAACCGTTTTAACCATTTCGGACATTGAGTCGACCAGTTTTTTGTATCGATTTTCTTTGGCCCTAATTACTTGTTGTTCTAATTTTTTTTGCTCCGTGATATCATCAAACCAACCAATTGTACCAATGATATTATTATCATCATCGTGTAAAGGCATTTTAGAAGTGGACAACCAGCGTTTGCCAGTTTCAGGATGCGTAATACATTCTTCAAAATTTAATTGAGGTTTTCCAGTTGCTATTATTTCATTATCAATTTTTCTAAAGAAGTCTGCCTCTTCCTTATTCCATAAATCGTAATCTGTTTTCCCGACAAAGTCTTTTGCAAAATCTAATCCTATAAAGTCCATTAAATTGTTATTGCCACCAAGAAAAACTCCGTTAAGGTCTTTCCACCAAATAAAATGAGGGATATTATTAATGAACTGGTTTAAAATATTTTTTTCCATGAGTGCCTATATTCTGCCTTTTTCAAAGGGGTTTGGGACAGTGATAAATTTTTAAAAATTGATTTCTATTATTTGAATAATAGATTTTTTACTTAAACTTTTGTAAGTCTTCAATTTTGAACTACAAAGGTAAATACTTAAACCGATATTCAATTCTAAAATATTCTTTGGATTTGGCTTTTTTCAATCTATTAGGAAATAAGAATATTTCATTATTAAATGGTAATCAGTGTTGCCCAGACAGCCCTGTAGTCTATAACCATTGCTCAGGCTTTGATTGGCTTTAATTAAGATTGTTTACTTGAATGTACGGTAGCTAAAGTTTTTTGAATTAATTTTCACATATTGTTGATTAAAAACATGTTACGATTATTAAAATATTTAAGTTATTTATATGTAGTAGCTATCGTATTAATAATTCTGGCTCGGGTGATCTGTCTGCTATATGTTGGTCACCCGATCTTAGTTGCATTCCATAATATGCTTACCCCGATTTGTTCGATTCTTTTTTGGAAAATTATAGGTATTATATCTGTTCTGTTTGCTTCCTATCATTTTTGGCACTGGCTACAGCAAAAGTTAAGAAGGAATGCACAAAATAAAGCAACTGCTATTTGCTTCCTACTATTTTTTGCTATTGTAGCTTCCTTTCAAAGATTAACTACTGTATTGAAAAATATAGATCTTCGGAATGAGTATCACTACACAGTACCTCATTTTGAAGCTGTTTCTGATTCAAAAATACTGTCGGATAGTTTTCAGAAAGGTGCGAATGTATTTGGTTGGGAATTGGTAAATCAGCAATCATTCGAACAATTAAAGGCTTCAGGAATCGAGTGGGTGAGTATTATGCCTTTTGAGTATCAACTAGATGCTAACAAGCCAAATTTCGAAAATATAGATTCACTGCCGCAATATAGGAGGAAGGATAAAACAATTGTTTCTCTAAGTAAGTTGGCCAAATCACAAGGGAAGGGAGTAATGTTAAAACCGCACATTTGGGTAAGAAACGGTTGGCGCGATCAGATAGGTTTTAGTGATTCCAAACAATGGGATGAATGGTTTAAAAATTATAGCGCTATTACATTACAATACGCCCAAGTAGCTCAAGATGGGCAAGCTGATTTATTTTGCATTGGCACAGAAATGAAACAATCTATCCTAGAACAACCAAAGAAATGGCGAGAACTTATAAAAAAAATAAAGAATATTTATTCTGGCAAACTGACCTACGCAGCTAATTGGGATCGCGAATATCAGGATATTCCTTTTTGGGATCAGTTGGATTTTATAGGAATACAAGCCTATTTTCCTATGAAAATTGAGGGAGAAGCAAGCGTTGAGAAATTAAAAAAATCCGTAACGCCTTATGTAGACACGATGGCTCGCTTTGCAAAAGCTAAGCAAAAACAAATACTATTTACGGAATTCGGTTATAGAAGTATCCAGCAGAACTTTGCCGAACCTTGGGATTGGCCAAATCAGTATGATGTTTTTACTAAACTATATTGCGAAGATTGTCAATTGCGGAACTATAAAGTTTTACTGCACGCAGTGCACGATAAGCCCTGGTTTGCCGGGGGCTATATATGGGAATATGATTTTCATGAGGACAATGGTCCCTTATGTAAACATCGATTTGATTTTTCACCACGGCATAAGAAAGCGGAACCTATTTGGACATTTTATTAGAATAGTAAATAGAGCTTACTTTTGAGAGTTTGTCAGCTTGCATTCTCAATGTTAATAGTTCGAGTTTCTGTACTAGATTTTATAGTATAAATCAATAAAACTTCTTGTAATTTAAGTGCTATTATGTCCTGTAACTCCCTTGACACCAATCGGTATTTCCAAATTGCATTTGTTCCCCTTTGTTTTTTATAATTTTTATGTATTTTCACTAACTAATATTATAAAAATGATAAAACACCCTATCCTCAAATTGCTTACAATGATTCTTTGTTTTACATCAATCAAAGCAAGCAGTCAGATTGCGATATCAAACAAAGCAAAATTCGCTGATTTGAAAAATGGCACAACATTTATTGCAATGAAAAATCCTGATGACCCTAGTGTTAAGGAATATATAGATGTTATAAAAGACAATTGGAAATTATCAAAGTATAAAATTATTAAGTATTCTGAAATTGAAGAAAACGTAAAACCGAACAATTACTTTCTCACTATAGGGGGGTATGAAACTAATACGAGTACCTATAATTTAGTCAATGGAACTAAACGGGGTGGAATAAATTATTCTAACACACACCTATACCTTTCGTTGTGGACACCCAAAGAAAAATACTTCAAAAAGAAAAAGAAAAAACTAAGTCGTAGTGAACATCTTGAGTTGGCCAGAATAGAATTGTTTACCGATTTTCCTACATTGGCCAATCCTCAAAATATATATTTAGAAGATTTTCATGGTGGCGGACATATAAGAAACTGGAGTGCAGGTCTATTTAAAAATCAACTTCAGGTGCTTACAAATTTGGTTGAAAGTAAAAAAGAGCGAAAGCTTTATGCTGGATTTTTAAATAAGTCAGAACTAAAAAAATTAAAAACGAATACATTATACGTGCCAGAATACACTTTATTTAAGTTTAATAAGTTCTCGGGTTCTGAAACTAAAAAGCATGATAAAGCTGAACTGTTTAAAGGCTACAAAAAAAAGTATGAAATAGTAAGCATGAAAGAATTAAGTGAAAAAATTCTCACTTCAGCTAAGCCTATCTACTATCTTATCTATATAAAAAGTAGCACGGATAAATTTGTGTCCGTGATTAACTCTAAAACAGGTGAACTTATTTATTCAAAATATTCGCCTACCTCATATAATATAAAATCAAAAGACTTAGCGAAATTAAATGCGCTTATACGGTAGAAAGAAGGGGGCGAAACGTTAGACTTTTTATTTGTGCTTTTTGAAGTCTCGTAGAAGGTCGCTTAGTTTGAAGCCTTCTTGCGCTATTGCCTGCGCTAGAGTTATTTTACATTATATTATAGCTAGTTTTTTTATACTCAAAACCTTTTATCTCTTTTTCTTCTAATACCGCTATTAAATCATCGGAAGCTATAAAATCAGCTGTATATGGCATCTTGAAAAAGTCTGCTTGATTTGATAATACAATGCTTTCTGACTCGATTCTTAAGTCACTGCCCTCGTTGATTAGTGCTTGGCCAACTAAGTTGCGCTCTACGTTATTTTTGAAAGTAATAGCTTTTTTATTTTTTACATAGGGCGCTTTTTTTAAAGAAAAGGTACTTTCGTTATAATTTATAATAGCGTTTGTAGTAAAATGAAGAAAGTAGATTTCTTTCTTTTCTTGTCCAGTGTAAACAGTACTTTTTATGAAATGATCTTCTTTGGAGGTGAAGGGGGTTAAAATGTCTTTGCATTTTTTAGTAATAAAAAATCCATTCAGTGCTAAAAAGCGTGTGGAAATGAAATCTACTTCCGTTGCTGCATCTTGCATTAGAAAATTATCAAAATCTAACAAGTCATTGATCGAATCATTATAAATACGCATGTATTTTCTATAGTGTTCTTTATCTAAATTAGACTTGTTTTTAAAATCATTTATCTGAGGAAATTCAACACCCATACTATCGGGGTCGTGCGATACTGTTATTTTAAAATACTCTTTCTTGCTATTGAGTACGTTTGTATATCGGTGCATTGTTGATTCGCTAGGTTTGTCTAAGATGTCGCTTATCGTATTGAGTTGTGAAGCTATTTGACTAAAGAATTTTTCGAAGATTGATAGTTTTATATCTGTCGGATTATAATTTTGTTCTACTTGCTTTTTATAATAAGTTATAATCACCTCTTTGTTTTTGGCTATTGAAATTAGCTTATTCAGGCTTGTGCTCTGTGAATGTTTTATGAAAAAAATATCCATGAAATATGTCGGGCTATTCTTGTCTTTGTGCAAGTCCAGCAAAATTTCTTGATTCCATTTATAAAGATGTCCAATTTTCCTTTTTTCTTGCATATTGTATTTACGAATATAAAGCGTGATACTGAAATAGAAAGAAGGTTAATCATTATAGGACAAGCTTAGGTATATGGTTGCAATTGCCTGTCGGCTAGGCAGGTTGTTGTGCGATGCTCGTTTTAGTAGTGCTGCACCACGCAAGGCTCACGCCTTAATCTTGCGCTTGGTGGTTACAATTTTCTAAATTCCATTTCTTCGTCTATTATTTCACGGATATATTTTTCTTGATATTTCATTTTGAAATCATACCAATCTTGACGGAAGTTCGAATGATCTAAAGTGTTTTTAAAGTTTTTAAAAGGTTTTTTTCCTTCTAAACTATTCTCTAGTTTATACTTTAAATGTCTATCTGAAATTTCGGAGGTAAATGTTTCCATAACCTTAAACATTTCTACACTATCCATACTGTGAATAATAATACTGTCTTTTTTCCAAGTTTTTATTGTGGCTAAATCCTCTTTCCAATCTTCTTGAAATTCTTTTTCGTCAAAAATGAATGATTGCTTAGGTATGGCTATTAGTTTTTGTTCCTTTGGGTTGAAGTAATTCACCAAGCCCATGTCTATGTTTTGCGCCATTTCGTTAATCAGTTCAGGTGGAAGTTTCTTTGAAAATTGAGTCATGAACTTTGAAGTATGTTGTAATGTCAAAAATAACCGATTATTTACTAAGATAACTAGCGCA
>Ga0114953_1003340_pt1 | contig 10987 bp, 8 predicted proteins | sample SidtaG_FD_87298 | JGI IMG/M metagenome (GOLD analysis project Ga0114953, IMG submission 87298) | Marine algal microbial communities from Sidmouth, United Kingdom - Sidmouth_Male2 metaG | ecosystem: Host-associated > Algae > Red algae > Unclassified | place: Sidmouth, United Kingdom | collected...
CCTCCGACCATCGCTTCGTCTTCTAAAGCATGGCGGTCACCAGCCAGCGGCATGAAATCAGTGCAAATTTCTTCGATATAGTCGAGGGTGTAAGGGCGCTGGGGATGGCGTGATAACTGGATCCGCTCCCAGGTATCGATCGATCCGTAGATCTCTTGACTCACCGAGTCTAGCTCCTTCACCAATTCAGCCAGCGTCGCTTTCTGTTTCTTACTAGGCTTGGCCTCTTGTTTCGCCTCCAGATCAGATATTTTCTTCTCTAAAACGGCAATCGGCTTCTCAAATGGAAGGTAATCTTTCTTCATGCGAGGCTAGTGGGATTAGAATAAGTCGATGATGGCAGAAGCGAATCACAAAATGGACACCGGAGTTGATGTCGTCACAACCGCAGAAATTTCGTGAATGTCCTCAGCCAAGAGAAAAACACCATAAACGTAATCTTCTTCTAGTGCTTTCACCGGATCAATCGTCCCAGCGGGTGGCTGACCTTTGACTCCATTTGGCAAGAGCATAAAGCCTGAGCGTTGGAGCGTTATCCAGCGGTTGGCGTGGGAATATCCAAAGTCAGTGCTACGAAGCTTTTTCTTACCGTCCCAAGCAGTTTTGTTGGTAACCTTGGTTTTAAATGGCGCCCTCATTCCCGGCGGGTAGGAGATTTGACTGACCGGATATTCTTTAAAGAACCGGCCCTTCCGCTTGAGTGTCAGAAGCTGATTCTCAGTATCCACGACAAGAGAAAAATCTGTTAGAGGGAAGACTACCAGCTTCTCTCCTGGGTGAATCGTGTTGGTAAACATGCCATTGGCTCGCTGGATGAAGTCGAGCGAGGTCTTGTTCCGGCTGGCGATAAGGTTGAGGGAATCGCCGCGCTGAACGATGTACTCCTTCTTTCCAGGTGAAAGCGTTCTGGACAGCAACGAGTCCATATTGATCTCGCCGATGATGCGCTTGGATTCATCGTATTTGGCGGAGTCTTTGTAGATTCGCACCAGATCGAGCAGCACATCCCGCCCCTCGAAGGTGTTCCCAGCGGCAATCATGTCGGTCGCTCGGCGGAAATAACTGAGTCCCGGATCGGGCTTCTCGGAGTCAACTTCCTCAAGCGCCGCGATCTCGGCGAGAGCTAAACGCTCAGCGCGCAGGTTACTCTGGTAGATCCAAAGTGAACCAAGCAGCAGAAGTCCGGCGATCGCGAACCCCAAGATAGCAAAAATAATGCGGAAATGCACGGTGTCAGGGAAGAGCGGGCAGGCTTGAGCGAAAAGCGGTGGGGTGAAGTAATGGTGGCGAAGGCAGACTTCGAATGAGTCTGGTTTTTTAGATCATTCCGCGACGTTTGAAATCGAAAATATTGATTCCGTGGCTCTTTTGAATCATCTCCACGCTGAATTTAAGCAGGCAAATCTCCCAAGCATCTTCGATGCCTTTGATGATGCAATGAAGAGGATTACCTGCCGATCGCACCTCTTCCATGACTCGGTCTTGGACAATCGCAATGCTCTCATGGATCAGGCTCTCAGTGACATCGGTGGCCTTGAAATTGAAGCCGTATTTTAGAAACGGGGCATCACCGCAGTTTTCGCTCAACCATCGCCCAAAGTCGTCGGCTTGTTCTCCAAAACCCTCAAACTCAAACTCGCGAATGGCTTGGGGCGTAAGAATGCGGGGCTCATTTGCCTCGATCCGACCACGGCGGACCTTGACCTGATTCACCTCGTCCATGAGCTCAGTGATAAGAAAGAACTCAAAGGCGGTCGTCGAAAAGGTATCGATCCGGCGATCAGGCTCCAAGATCACCTCGGTCATCTCGAGCGCGTAGTGGATGTCGTCTTCAGAATACATCGAATATACGAGCCTATATCCAAACGTCACGGACGCCACCGGAATTATCGCTGAAGCCTCAGAATAGGTTACCTTCAACTATTTCGTTGCAGGAAGTTCTCGGCGAGCTTAGGCCCATCAATGGTCGCCGAAATGCTAGACATTTTCTTGGGTGTCTGCTTTCCGATTGTCGCTGTGGCTGCGATAGGATGGTTCGTCGATCGGAGAATCGGGTTCGACCTAAAGAGCCTCGTCCGGTTGAATATCTACCTATTCATTCCGTGCTTTATTTTTGTGCGCTTAGTTTCGGTCGATTTACCCGCCGGCGGCAGCCCACTTTCGATCGTCGGATTCTCACTGATCGTCATCGCGTGCATGGGCGGACTCAGTCACGTTTACGGTCGTCTTGCAGGGCTCGGCGATGCCCGAACTCGTGCCTCGATGCTGTCGACGATGTTCTACAACAGCGGCAACTATGGCCTACCTTTGGTGATCCTAGCCTTTGGGGCAACCGCCCAAAATGTTCAGGTTTTCGTGCTAGCGACGATGAACGTAACGACGTTTTCGGTTGGAGCATGGATCGCGTCTCGACCATCTCAAGGCCACACTAGCCAGCAAAAAGGCAGTTGGTTGGCGTCCCTGAAACCTCTGTTAAAGCTCCCGCCCCTTTACGGAATTACGCTGGCAATGATCGTACGTGCGACTGAGATTCCGATTCAGAAAGTGACGCCGATTTGGCAGCCCCTATCGATTGTCGCCGACGGCTTGGTGCCCATCGCCCTCGTCACATTGGGAGTTCAGCTGTCGAAAACCAAGTGGCATGGATCGCTGCCCAGAGGCCTGCTTGTGGTTACCGTGATCCGCCTTCTCGTCGGCCCAGTGATCGGCTTCTTCCTGATCCGCTTATTCGGTTTCGAGGGGCTCACAGCAGCCGCACTGCTCGTCGGAACTTCGGTTCCTTCAGCGGTCAATGCCGCCCTGATCGCCGAGCAATTCGATGCCGATGGCGATTTTGCGACCTCAGTGGTGATGGCGTCAACACTGCTCAGCCTAGTAACAGTTACAGCGACGATTTACGCTGCGAGAGTGCTCTACCTATAAAGGAAGACTCCCTCTTTGTGATCCGGGTCGGTCTCGCTCAAGGCGACCTTTACGTACTCGTCCCGCGTCGTTCGAACGGATTCACCGACATACCGCGCGGCAACTGGTAACTCGCGATGGCCTCGGTCAACCAGCACCGCCAACTCGACACAAGCTGGGCGCCCATAATCCATCACCGCATCAAGCGCGGCCCGAATCGTCCGCCCGGTAAAAAGCACATCGTCAACGAGGACGATGTGGCAGCCCTCGGCATCGAACGGAATGTCAGACCCCTTTATCGACGGAATCGTGCCGAGATTATCCAAGTCGTCCCGGTAGAGCGAAATATCCAAGGTTCCCTCCCCTACTCCATCGCGTTCGCCCGAAACGATCTCGCGAATCCGGTTGGCCAGAGGAACTCCGCGCGTCTGAATCCCGACGATCGCCAACCGCTGATCCCGAGGCACGCTCTCGAGAATCTCAGACGAGATCCGCTTGAGTTTTTGAGTGATCGCGTCGCTGCCGAGCAGGGACTGTTCTTGCAAATCGTGGAGGGACATCAATTGAGGCCGTCTTGAAACGGGAAAGAGAAAAGTCTCGCCCGTTTAGGATTCTCTTACAAGTCTGCCGTTTGTGACGAAATTGAATCCCTTTGGGCACAAACTCTTTGAAGAAGATCTGCAAGGAATTGGCCGAAAACACTGTAGTCTCAGACTCCATGTTCTCTCTTGTTCGCAATCTTACCGTCGGCCTGCTCGTCCTGTCCCATTCCTCCGGTCTACTGGCCGAAAACTGGCCTTCGTGGCGGGGCCCTTCTTCAACCGGAAGCCGAGCTGGCGAAGGCTACCCCACGCAGTGGTCACCGGAAAAGGCGACATGGAAAATCGAGCTTCCAGGTAAGGGGGCGTCGTCACCGATCGTTTGGAAAGATCGCATCTTCATCACGTCACCGGACAAGGGGATCGACACTGTCCTGGCATACGACCTAGACGGAACCGAGCAGTGGCGAACACCGTTGGGTAACGAAGGGCCAGCCAAGCACCAGAAGCTCGGGACTAGTAGTAACGCTTCACCGGTCACCGACGGAGACGGCGTGTTCGTCTACTTCAAAAGCGGTAATCTCGCGGCGCTCGACTTCGATGGATCCGTCCGCTGGAAACGCAATCTGGTCGAAGAGTTTGGTGCCGAAGAACTTTACTGGGACCAAGGCAGTTCACCGGTGCTGATTGGAGATCTCCTCATCCTGCCTCGACTTCACGCCGGCGACTCTTGGATCGCTGGTTTCGACAAGACGACCGGTGAAATCCGATGGAAAGAAGAGCGCAACTACGACGCTCCAGCCGAGAATGATAACGGCTACACAACGCCGGTCCCAATCACCCATGCCGGTAGCGACGCCTTCCTGATCTGGTGTTCCGATCGCCTGACGGCCCACTCTGCGAAAGACGGTTCCCTTCTTTGGTCATGCGCCAATTTCAATCCGCAGGCAAACAAGCTCTGGCCGCCAATAGCAACTCCCGTGGTTTCCGGTGACGTGGTGATTGTCCCTGTCGGTCGCGATGATCGCAAACAGGCAAGCGTTCATGCGGTAAAGCTAGGTGGCGAAGGCGATGTCACCGAAACTCACCGCCTTTGGGAGAACTACGATTTTGGAGTCTTCGTCTCCAGCCCCGTAGCCTATGAAGGTCGTGTCTACCTCCTCCGGAATAAGGGAAAGGTGGTGTGCCTTGACCCAGCCACCGGCAAACCACACTGGGAAGCAGAATTCCCGCGCGCCGCCGATGCCTACTATTCGTCTCCGGTCATCGCTGGAGGCGTCCTCTACGCCGCGCGGGAAGATGGCGTCGTGTTCTCTGCCAAAATCGGTGAAACGTTCGAACTCGTTGCTGAAAACGCCATGGACGAACAGATTCTCGCATCGCCAGTTCCTTTCGACGGCAAACTCCTTCTTCGGGGATCGAAGAATCTGTTCTGCATCGAGTAGACGGAAACGTCGGTCTTCAAGCCTTCGTCAGACATGCAGCCACTGCCATTCGGGATTCCCATGCGGGCTTGGATCTGGCTACCGGCGAGCATTTTTCTGGCCTCCTTACCGCTAATCACGGGATTTCGATCTGCCCAAACCGAGTTCAAAACCACCCTCGTTGCCGAAGGCTACCGGATCTTAGAGGGAACCGACGCAAACCCCGTGTTGGGATCTCAGATCGACGAACCCATCGCGATCTTTGCTTCCGAAACGATCCTCAAAGGTCGCTTTGAACATCCAGTGGTCTTCGTTGGGCGTCGCCTCGATCTTCATGAAAGCGCGACCCTCCCACAGCTTCGGGTTCGCTGCGCGGTCGTCTCTGGACAGTCAAAAGACCAAATCGGTGGCCTCGAAGGTTCCTATCAGTGGCACAATTTTTGAAGACGGAGGGGAATAAGCACCCCATCTGAACAAAATATTTCGATTTCTCGTAAGAAAGCTCACGGACGCACGGTGATTATACATCACATTATGCACCGAAGGCTTTTCCCATTCTCACTGCTCGCCACGACCGCCCTCGGTCTAGCGACAACTGCATTCGCCAATCCCCTTGTCTACAAAGGGGCCGAAGGTCCCGGCGCCGGTAAGAAACTCGTGTTCATCGCCAGTGACCATGAATATCGGGCCGAAGAGACCCTTCCAGCTCTCGCCAGGATTCTAGCAAAGCGTCACGGATTCGATTGCACCGTCCTGTTCGGGCTCGACGAAAATGGAGAGATTAAGGCTGGTGAGTCCCACATTCCCGGAACCGACACTCTTTCGGATGCTGATGGCTTGGTGATGTTCACTCGCTTCCAAGATCTGCCAGATGAGCAGATGAAGCCGATTCACGATTACCTTCAGCGCGGTGGGCCAGTCGTCGGGCTTCGCACCTCGACTCATGGGTTTAAGATCAAGGCTGGCAAGACTTACTCGATGTATGATTTCCAATACAAAGGGGAAGAATACAAAGGCGGTTTCGGCGAGCAAGTTCTCGGTCAGACGTGGGTCGGCCACTACGGCAGAAACCACCAGCAAAGTACACGCATCGTGGCCCTCCCAGCCAAGGCCGCGCATCCGATTCTGATTGGCGTCAAAGATATTCATGTCCAATGCGGTGGCTACAATGCCGAGCCGTCGACGGATTGGGATATCCTGACTATGGCTCAGCCACTGATGAGCATGGAATTCGATGGCGAGCCCGATGCAACCAAGCCGCCAGAGGCCTCTGAGTGGACTCGCGAATACACTGGTGCCGATGGCCAAAAAGGCCGCGTTTTCACATCACTCTACGGAGCTTCCGAAGACATCCTCAACCCTGGCTACCGTCGCCTTGTCATCAATGGAGTCTACTGGTCTATGGGGCTCGAAGGGCAAATCAAAGCGGACTCCGACATTGCTTTCGTCGGCGACTACAAGCCGAACACATTTAGAAATGGCGGCCATGCTAGGGGCGTCAAACCGGCGATGTATGATGGTTGGGAAAGTCAAATTCCAGCCAACAACAACACGAGCGCCCCAGAGAAAAAGCAGCCGAAGAAAAAAGACCAAGTCACAGCAGCGGCTCCGGCTGCTGCTGCCGGACTTCCTTTCGTTCGCGATGCCGAAACGACATCGGCTCGTTATGTCCGAGTCGGGTTGCGAGGAAACAAACGAATCCTAACGCTTGCCGAAGTCGAAGTGTTTTCGAACGGCAGGAACATCGCTCCTACGGGCAAGACCAGGCAATCCGCTGTCGCTTCGGATGGCGAGTCTGCTCGCGCCATTGATGGCAACAAAAACCCAGCCTATGGAGAGGGCGGTCAAACTCACACACCCGAAAGCAACAATCCATGGTGGGAACTCGATCTGGGAGCCGAGCAGCCAGTTGGTGCCGTAGCCATTTGGAATCGCGGTGATGGTGACCTGGGAAGTCGCCTCGATGGTTTTCATCTGCAGCTTCTGGATAAAGACCGGAAAAAGGTATTTGAGCGGACAGCGATCAATGCGCCAACCGCATCGGTCTACGTGAAGACTCAAGGCAACGGGAAAGTCGCCTATGTTCAAGCCGACGGGAAGCCTTCGCAGGAGCTCGCCGCAGCAGGTTCCGTCGAGGTGCCTGCTGACTACCGCGATCCAGCCGAATTCGCCTTTCAAAAAGGCGATGTTGTTGTCTCGATCGGAAACGCTCTCGGGGAACGTTTCCAACATCACGGCGACCTTGAAATCCCTCTTCAGGCAGCGCTTCCAGAGCACCAACTCTCTCTCCGGAATATGTGTCTATCCGGAGACATGGTCGACAAATTCCCACGCTCGAAAGGCTTCACTCCGATGGACTCCTATCTCCAGCATGTCGGAGCCGACGTCATCCTTTGCTTCTTCGGTTACAACGAGTCCTTCCAAGACAACCCGGCTGACTACACAAAGCAACTCGTCGCATACGTTCGAAAGCTTCGGAGCTACCAGCCCAACGGCGAAACCTTCCCACGGATCGTCTTATGCAGCCCGATCGCTCACGAAAACCTCAAGGATCCGAATCTGCCCAACGGCAAGGACAACAATCGTCGTTTAGCAAAATACACCGAAGCGACCCGCGCCGCTGCTGAACAAGCCGGAGTCACCTTTGTTGATCTGTTTTCGACATCGAAAAAACTGTATCGGGAGAATGCCGAACCGCTGACTCTCAACGGAATCCACCTCAATCAGTTCGGCGGAAAATTGGTCGGCGCAGCCCTCGCAAAGAAGCTAGCTGGGAAATCTGCCAAAAGATCTGACGCGCTTGTAGCTGCTGTCGAAGACAAAAACTGGCAGTGGTTTAACCGCTACCGCGCGACAGACGGAAACGACGTCTGGGGAAGTCGATCTGGACTGAAGTTTGTGGATGATCAAACCAACGCCGAAGTCCTTCAGCACGAACTCGTCATGCTCGATGTTATGACAGCCAACCGCGACAAGGCAGTTTGGGCGGCGGCTCAAGGTAAACCACACTCGGTCGTCGATGAGAATGTTCCGCCTCCAGTTCCAGTCATCTCGAACGTCGGCGGTGGTTCGAGAAGCTCCAACGCTTCGAAAGAGGGATCACTGAACTACCTGAGCGGCGAAGAGGGTATCAGCAAGATGAACATCCCCGATGAGTTCGAGGTCAACTTGTTCGCCGACGAGGCCATGTTCCCAGAGATGGTCAACCCCGTCCAAATGCAGGTCGACTCGAAAGGACGACTTTGGGCCGCGGTCTGGCCGACCTACCCGAAGATGGAGCCCCTGAAGGAAATGCGCGACGCGCTAGTTATCCTGACGGACACCGATAACGACGGCGTCGCAGATTCCTGCAAAGAGTTCGCCAGAGTTCATAACCCACTCGGCTTCGAGTTCTGGAACGGTGGGGTTCTCGTCACCTCTCAGCCAGACTTGATCTTCCTTAAGGACACCGACGGTGATGATGTCGCCGATGTCCGCTACGTCATTCTCAACGGCTTCGGTTCATCCGATACCCACCACACTGCCAATAACCTCATCATGGGGCCTGGTGGTAACATCTATTGGCAGAGCGGAGTCTTCCTCCAGCACGCCCACGAGCACCCCTGGGGTGCTCCATTGATCACTGGCGCTTCGGCGATGTTCCGCTGGGATCCTCGCCGCCAGACGATTGCCGTTCATGCCGGAAACAGCCCAAACCCGCACGGTATCGCATTCGATGGCTGGGGATATCACTACGCGAATGACGGCACAGGTGGCCGATCTTACCAAGTCCGACCTGAAGGCAGTGGATTCAAGATGCACACTCTCCTGAACAAGGAGTTCCGCCCTGTGGCCGCGAATGCGGTTGTCTCATCCAGTCAGTTTCCAGACGAGATGCAGGGTGATTTCTTGATCTGCAATACCATTACCTATCTCGGAGTGAAGTCTTACGACCTCCACCGGGACGGCTACGAAGTCGAAATCACCGAGCAGCGAAAAAATAAGGACGGCGAAAAAGAGGACGTCAAAGTCACCAAGCAATACAAGGTCGGCGAAGTCTGGGGAACTCCTGACATCGAACTCCTGCGTTCTGACGACGGAAACTTCCGCCCAACCGACGCAGTGTTCGGAGAAGATGGGGCTCTGTATGTCAGCGACTGGTCGAATGTTATCATCGGTCACATGCAGCACAACGTGCGCGACCCGAACCGAGACAAAAAGCACGGCCGTATCTACCGGATGACCTACAAAGGCCGCCCACTTCAGAAACCTGTCGCAATTGACGGTGTCTCTGAAGATCAGCTGATGGCAAACCTTGAGCACCCAATTGATGGTGTGCGTCACCGGACTCGCGTCGAGATCTCTGGGCGTCCAACCGATAAGGTCATCGCTGCTGCTGAAAAATGGATCGCGAAGTGGGACAAGGCGAACCCGGATCACGCGCGTCATCTTCTGGAAGGACTCTGGGTTCACCAGCAGCACAACGTACGCAATCGCGAGCTTCTCGACACTGTCTTGGCATCACCTGTTGAGCACGCACGAATTGCTGCAGCAACGGTCAAGCATCACTGGGATGTTGCCGACCCGGCTCTTGGGATGCAGGAATTCGAAGAAGAAGAGGAAGTCACCTTCGAAGCTGGCGGTCTGGTTTCAGACGCTGCCGAATTGACCACCTTCCGAGTGAATACTGTTGTTGAGCAAATGCGCTACGACGTGAAGGAACTCACAGTGAAGGCCGGAAAGAAGGTGAAGGTGATCTTCAACAATCCCGACGCGTTGCCACACAACCTCGTGTTAGTGAAGCCGGGAACCGCCGATGCCGTTGCCATGGCGGCCATCCAACTGGGTGCTGACGGATTCACCAAGAAGTTCATTCCCGACTCAAAGGACATCCTTGCCCACACCGACTTGGTCGATGGTGGCGAGACCGAAGAACTGGAGTTCACGGCACCCACCGAGCCAGGCAACTATAGCTTCGTTTGCACCTTCCCCGGTCACGCCAGTCTCATGCGTGGCGTGTTGAAAGTCGAGTAACTGATCAGAACGGTTTGACATCCTCCCATCAAAGTGACTATTTTGTAATGGTGAGAAACATCTTCGTGCAACCAACCCGTCACCTATCCCTCACTGTTAGCACGCTAGTTGCTGGAGTGCTCTTGGCGTCAAACTTGTTCGCTTTTCTTCCTGTTCCACCCCGAAGTCCATCCCATGACTTTAGCGGCGACGGGCGCTCCGATTTTCTCTGGCGAAATCCGAACACTGGCGTCACTTGGATTCAGAATATCAACAACGGCCAAGTAGCTGGAGGAAAACTTGCTGGGTTGTCGATCGGGCGACCTTGGGAAGCAAACCTTGGAGACTTCAACATGGACGGGAAACCGACGTTCTTTGGAGAAACAGAAACACCGGCGTCTTATGGATTCATTATCTAAACTCTGGAGTGCCGATCGGCGGGCGCGCAATTTCTTTTACCGTCAGCCAAAATATTGAGATCGACGTCATTGACTTCGACCGCGGTCGAGTAGCCCCTCGGATTCTCCTGCACAATCCGACTACCGGAACACTGACCGTGAATCAACTCGACTCCACCGGCCCAGGGGTTGGAACAGAACTCATCAATTACACCGCAACCGGTGCGAAAGTCCTGACTGCTGATCTGAACGAGGACGGCTTTGATGACTTGGTAATCCGCCAAGCGGATGGCACCGTTCGAGTGGTTTACCTTACCGATGGCATTCCAAGCGTCGTTACTAGCGTGCATGCAACGGCGGTCGGCGCTCCTTGGGAGATGCTTGTCGCTGACATTAACGAAGATCGGCTTTACGACTTCGTTTGGAGAAACCCGAACACGGGCGTCATTTGGTGGCAGGAATTTACAACCTCCTCAACACCGACTGGCGGCTTGATCAATACCACGATTGGCAGACCGTGGGTTCTGACAAATGCGCGCTGAGGATCACCTTATCCCATCGTCCCAACGAAATGTAGGAGGGAGCTAGCGACCGATTTCGAGCCCCGTGGGGCGCGATGTTGCGGACAGGAATGTCCACGCTCCTTGGACGCAGAAACATGGAAGGATGCCGACCGAGCGACTTCACATCACGAAATGTAGTAGGGAGCTAGCGACCGATTTCGCGCCTCACG
>Ga0114953_1003343_pt1 | contig 10976 bp, 7 predicted proteins | sample SidtaG_FD_87298 | JGI IMG/M metagenome (GOLD analysis project Ga0114953, IMG submission 87298) | Marine algal microbial communities from Sidmouth, United Kingdom - Sidmouth_Male2 metaG | ecosystem: Host-associated > Algae > Red algae > Unclassified | place: Sidmouth, United Kingdom | collected...
AAACGCCCTTCCATCGGGGGGGGCTATCGGCTGCGGGTGTGGTCAATGGGCGCCCGCGGGAGGGCGCGGTTGGGGAGGGGGGGGGTGTCTGGGCGCGGCTGCCGATGAGATTCCGCAACCTGGCGTCGCCCGTCGCGCCCCGCCCCTCCCGCCTGCGCGCGCGCAGACAGCGGGGCCGACGCGCGCACAGCGGCGGCCACGCCGCTCGCGGCGGATGGCGCAAGGACATTGTTGTCTGGATGGAGGGGGATGCCGCATCGTCCGTTGGGGCGTGTGATTCACGACCGCTTGGAGCTGGCGCGGCCGCGCGTGGACGGCGGAAAAGGTGACGCGCGCACCGCCATGCAGAAAGAATGCGCCGCGGGTGCATTTTGGCGTGCTGTCCAACGACCGACAGTGGCCGACCACACACGGGGAGGTGCGTGGCTGTCATCGGGCCACGTCAGGTGTCGCTTGCTGCATGGGCCATTGCCTTTTTGCACAGTCAATCTCATGGAGTTGGTCATCAGAAAGTACAATCACCATGGAAGAAGCCTAGCAATGTCTAACTTCACATGTGTGTCAATGTGTCTACAATTCTATTGGTAGCCCCCCTACACGAGGGACGACCAATCTACTGTCACTGACGATTGTCATCCGCCAAAACAAGTCGCGTGTTACAGCAGTGTCGACTCGGTCACGGGCGACGCACGGCGAAGATCCTCCTGGGCGTGTGACGCTGCGACCACATCCGGTACTGTAGAAGACCTCTTTTTTTATCTGAGCCCAAGCACCCACACTCGCGCGTCTCCTCCCCTCGGTCGACGCCCCTGTGCACCCCGGCTCCATGGCGGCCGTTGCAGAAAAGGCCGAGACGGACGTTGCCGCCGCGGTTGCCGCCCCCGCCGAGGCGTCCGCCGCTGCGCCCGCCGACGGCGCCACGCCCGCCGAGGACGCCGAAGCGGCGGCGGCCAAGGCGGCGCGCCAGTTGCAGAAGAAGCTCAAGAAGGAGCAGCAGAAGAAGGAACAAAAGGAGAAGAAGGAGAAGAAGGCGGCGGCCGCGGCGGCGGCGTCGGCCAAGAAAAAGGGCCAGTCCAACGAAGGCATGGACGTAGGGAAGGAGGAGGACTTCCCAAGATGGTACAACCAGGTCATCACAAAGTCCGAGCTGATTGAGTTTTACGACATTAGCGTACGTTGCCGGTCAGGGGGGGGGGGTGGCGGATGCGGTTCGTGCAGGAGAAAGTTTCGCACGGATGCGAGCCCGCCCGCCGGGCAGGGGCCAAGGCCGTCGCTGCAATCAAACGGTGCAGGCAGGTGGCAACCCGGTTCTGGGGTGGTTTGGTAGTGGGATGCAGGAGCAGGCTGATGGGGTCGACCGCGCGGCGCGGACGCAGGCCACCACGGGGTGGTATGCACCGCCGATGTTGCTGTCAGTGGTTGTCCCCAGTGGCTAACCCCATGTTGGTTCTGGTGGTAGCCCCGTGGCTGTGATGGCTTGCTTGACACCGTACGTCGCCGGTCTTTTGGTGTCTGGGGCATCCACTCGCACCGGTCCACGCGCGCAGGGCTGCTACATTCTGCGCCCGTGGAGCTTCTCCATGTGGGACTCCATCCGCGATTTTGTGGATGTGGCCATCAAGAAGCAGGGCGTTCGTAACGCATACTTCCCCCTCTTTGTGTCCCAGGATCGGTTGGAGAAGGAGGCCTCCCACATTGAAGGCTTTGCCCCAGAAGTGGCGTGGGTGACCCGCTCTGGCCAGACAGACATGGAGAAGCCCATCGCCGTCCGCCCGACGTCCGAGACGATCATGTACCCGGCGTTTGCCAAGTGGATTCGCTCCCACCGGGACCTGCCGCTCAAGCTCAACCAGTGGTCTAACGTGGTGCGCTGGGAGTTCAAGCACCCCACCCCCTTCCTGCGCTCCCGCGAGTTCCTTTGGCAGGAAGGCCACACGGCCTTTGCGACGCAGGAGGAGGCGGACGCGGAGGTGCTCGCCATCCTCGATCTGTACCGGGACGTGTACGAGACGCTTCTGGCCGTCCCTGTCATCCGCGGCCGCAAGTCGGAGAAGGAGAAGTTTGCGGGCGGCCTCTACACGACGACCGTTGAGGGCTTTATCCCCTCAACCGGCCGCGCCATTCAGGGCGCAACCAGCCACTGCCTCGGCCAAAACTTTGGCAAGATGTTTGGCATCACGTACCTCCCCGAGTCGGGCGGAGCGGCCAAGACCGTGTGGCAAAACTCGTGGGGGCTCACCACCCGCTCCATCGGCGTCATGGTCATGACGCACGGCGACGACAAGGGCCTGGTCCTCCCCCCGCGGGTGGCGACGCTGCAGGTCATTGTCATCCCCATTGTCGTCAAGGGGCGGGAGGAGGAGATGGCGTCGCACGCGCGGCGGATAGCCGACGAGCTGTCGGCGGCTGGCCTGCGCGCGGACGTGGACGCGCGGACGGACAAGACGCCCGGGTGGAAGTTCTCCCAGTGGGAACTCAAGGGCGTCCCCGTGCGGGTCGAGCTCGGCCCCCGCGACGTGGAAGCGTCGTCGGCGGTGGCGGTGCGGCGGGACACGTTTGCCAAAACGACCTACCCGTGGGCGTCGCTCACCGACGACGTGCGGGCGCTGCTCGACGTCATCCAGGCGGATATGCTCGCCGCCGCGCGGGCGACCGTGTCGTCGCGCATCACCATTGTGCACGGCTGGGAGGGTTTTGTGCCGATCTTGGATGCCAAGGGCATGGCCGTCGCGCCCTGGTGCACGACCGTCGAGTGCGAGGAGGACGTGAAGAAGCGGTCCGAGGCGGCGAGCTTGGCGGCGGCGGCGGCTGCCTCTGCCGCCGCGGGCGAGGCGGCGGGCGAGGCGGACGAGCGGGCGCTTTCGGGCGCCGCCAAGACGCTGTGCATGCCCTTCAAGGAGGAGTTGGACAAGATGGGGGTGCCGGAGATGGCCGAGGGCGCGTGCTGCTTTGCGTGCGAACGGGCAGCGGTAGCCTTCACGCTGTGGGGGCGGAGCTACTAGGTTCGCGGCCTGAGGGCTGGCTTGTCTCCTGGTGTTCTCTACGCTCTCTGGTGTCTTTCCTTTTTGTCTCGCTCACCCAGTGGTGGGTGCGGGTTTGTCACGGTTGACCTGTTTTCTTGGGGAAATCCTCGCTTTGTCCATTACGTGTAGTGGGGTACTAAGCGGCTGGCGCGAATGCTGCGGTGTTTGGCCATGAAGCAGCTGGCAGCAAGCGGTATGGGCTGTGTTGTCCGGCCTGTTCCGGCGAGCAGGTGGATCGACGCCAGCGCTGTGCCGGCTGCTTGTGTTGATTGGCGAAAAAGGCGCGCAGTCTATCCAGCGCAGTCATTCAAAAAGAAGGAACAGGGGAAAGGAAGACCTCGCGAACCACACCCCACGTATGCACCACAGCACACCGTCCACCACAGCACACCCTGTGTGACAAAAGCACTTCACTCAAAGCGGGCGAGGCGAATCATCTGGTACAGATGGCCACACATACCGTCAGGGCGCTTAAGCGCTCGCCTCCTTGTTCTTGGCGGCATAGTAGTCCATCAGCACCTGGGCAGTGGCCGGACGCATCACGCGCGAGTCGGGCATCGTCCCCGAGTTGAGCATCTCCCGCATCTTGGAACCCGAGATGGAGACGGTCGTCTTGCCCTTGTTCTCCGAACACAGGCGCACCTTGCCGTGCTCCTCAAAGTAGGCCGCAAAGCCAACATTGACCGTCTTGATTTGGAGGTCGCCCTCGAGCTTGTCAAAGATCTCCTGCGCATCAAAGTCGCCCCAGATGGCGCTCTTGTCGTCAAACGGAGCGTCCGCGTGCTTGCGCCCAATGATGAAGTGGGTGATCCCCAAGTTTTGGCGGTAGATGGCGTGCATGACCGCCTCCGAGGGGCCGCCATAAAACATGCGCATGTCAAGGCCGGCCAGGCGGACCTGCTGGCGCAGGCTCTGGTCCTTGGACTTCCAGAGCTCCTCGTCCATGTCGCCCTCCCCGAGGACGCCGCCGTCAATCAGCTTGATGTACGTCTCCATCCGCGTTGCGGCGGGCACGTCGTCGCCCTTGAGCTGGCCAACCAGCGGGTTGAGGAAGACGCCGACCTTGGCCGAGTCGCCAACCTCCTTGAGCAGCTTCTCCGCCCCATAGACGAGCGCGTACTCGTGAGCACGGTGCAGGGGGTTGCGGGTCTGGAACGCCACCGAGGCGCCATAGCCCTGCTCCTGCAGCAGCGCGCGCATCGACGCCGGGTACATGATGCGGTCCTTGAAGGGGCGGGTCTCGTCGTGCGCAAGCACCGAAAGGGAGCCGCCGACCAGGTCCATGCGCGCGTCGTCGAGCCACAGGCGAGCGCCCGGGTGATCCGTGCGGTCCGTCCCGTAAACGGCCTTGAGGAAGGCCGGCTTGTCCCACGCAAACGTCGCGTCCACGTCCAGAGTGCCAAAGGCGTCGCCCGCCTCGTTGACCAACAGGGCCGACTCGCCGGCCTTCAGCGCCTTGGCCTCGTCGGCAGTCACAGGCAGGGAGAGCGGAATGGTCCACGCCCACATCTTCCCGTCGCGCTCAATGCCCTTCTTTGCCAGCACGTTGTCATAGTCGGTCTTGGTCATCGGACCAGTCAGGGGCGACAGGGTGCCGTCCGCAATGCGGTGCAGGGTCGTATAGTCGGTGCCATTCACGACAATCTTCGGCATCAGCTCCGACGTGGTCAGCGACGCAACCACCCGGTTCACGGGCTCGGACAGACCCCCGTGGACGGGGCACACCTTGGCCATGGTGGGCGCGAACGGGGGAACCCGTGAGCAGTGAGGGGGTGAGGGGGTCGGTGTGGGGCAAGTGGGGTCGTGGCGGTACTGGGGCGGGAGCAGCGATGATCTCTCCGGCTCGCAGGAGCACGTCACGATCAAAAGTGAATACGTTACCAATGTGCGACGTCGGTGGCGTTGCGGGCGCGGGGCGGGAAGTGACAGCCGCACGGCCAGGCACCCGTCCCAGCCCTGCGGACCGCCGACACTCTGCCTCGTGCAGGCGCACCACACAGAGACACTGGGACGGGGGGGGCGCCGCAGGGCGCGGGAAAATGGGCCACCTGTGCCCTCCAGGATGGGGACCGGAGTTTCCTGCTTGCCAGTCAGAGCCCACCCCACCGGATGCGCCCCGATCGTCGCAGCTCATTGGCCTTTGCGACCGGCGACGAGCCGCCGGTGACCGCCCGACAGCCCCGGTCGGACCGGTCGACTGGCTGACACCCACACTGGCGGCGCTTGGGTGCCAAACGGTCCCCGCCGTACCGTTTGGCGCGAAGACCATCGTAACGGTCAAGTGGGCGCAAGATGCTAGGGCTTGACACGTCACAGCCGTCTGCACACCCAGCAGCAGTGGTCGACGTGGAATCTGAATGAAAATACGTCGCCAATCTCAACAAACCACCAAACTGTACTGTTTTTCATACCAAAAAATACGATACACAAAAACCAACCGCCTCCCCACACCCTACAGCGACTCCGTCGAAATGCCCGACACCTCGGACCCCGCGCGGCTCAGTCGCTCCCCAGACGACGAGGCGAAATCTGGCTGCGCCGTACTCGACAGCAGCCGCAGCCAAAGGCGGCCGCCCGCCACGTCCACAACCTTCTTCTTGCCCGCCACCTCGTCAAACGGCACGTACGCGTTGACGCCATTGACCGGGCCGACCATGAAGCCGGTAAAGCCCGCAAACAGCCCGTGCACCGCCGAGTGCGCCAAGAGGGTGCACAGGAGGCTGTCCCCCGCGCACGGCGGGCACGACCGCACCATGTACGTCGGGTCAATGTACTTTGGCGACACCTCCATGCCGACCGCCGCAAAGTGCGCCTTGATGTCGTTGAGCAGCCGCAAACCGATATCCGACAGCAGCTTGTTGCCCGACGCGTCGCACGACGGCGCGTCGGCCGCCCGCGCCACGTGTTCCTGGCCCGCCCCCTCGGCCACGACAATGACGACCTTGCCCTGCGCCGCCAGCTGCGCCTCAATGTACTCCAACAGCCCGCCTCGGCCGGCAATCGCAAACGGGGACTCGGGGATGAGCACGCAGTCGGCCTCCCCCGACGCGAGCGCCGCGTGGACGGCGATAAAGCCGCTGTTGCGGCCCATGAGTTTGACGAGCCCAATGCCATTGGGGAAATCCGCCGCCTCCCGCGCCGCCGCGTTGATCGCGTGTTGCGCCTCCCCGACGGCCGTCTCAAACCCAAACGACCGGTCAATGACGTACAAGTCGTCGTCGACCGTCTTTGGCAGCGTACACACGGCAATCGGCAGCCGCCGCGCGACAATCTCCTCCTGCAACGCCCGCGCGCCAGCGACGGTGCCGTCCCCCCCACACACGTACAGCTGGTTGATGCCCCGCGTCTCGAGCGCATCCACAATCTTCATCGTGTCGTGGCCGCCGCGGGAGGAGCCGAGGAAGGTGCCGCCGACCTTGTGGATGTCGGCCACCACGTCGGGCGTCAGCTGCAGCCAATTTTTGGCGTAAAAGCCGCGGTAGCCCGACTGGATGCCAAACACCGAGTCGACCCCATACTCCCGCGTCAGCGTCGTCACAATCGCGCGGATGACCGTGTTGAGGCCGGGCGCAATGCCCCCGCACGTAACAATCGCCGCCCGCACCTGCCGCGGGTCAAAGTAAACGGTGCGGCGGGGGCCCGCCCGCACGTACGCGGCCGCGTCTTGCGCGCCGCGCGCAACGGCCGGCACTTCGAGGCCGTCGGGGCCCGCCACGGGCGGCGCCGCGGCGGCCGTGTGCAACGCGACCGCCTTGAGCACCACCTCCCCGTCGCCGACAAAGCCAAAGCCGTCTGCCAAGGCGCGGCGCATCGGGTTGGGCCGCCCGGGCAGCGCCGCCGCGTCCATATAATCACTCAAGTGGCCGACGCGGCGGATGCGCACGCGCAGGTCCGAGCCGTCGCCGTCGCCGCCGCCGCCAGTGTCGGCAGGCACCGCCGTTGCCGCGGCGGCGGCCGCGCCGTCCCCAGTGGGGGGGGCGGGCACGGCCGACGGCGGCGGCGGCGGCGGCGCCGCCTCCATCCGCGCGCCGACGCGCCGCGGCCGGGCGGCCGGCAGCGGCACGGAGGACGGGCGGCGGCCGCCCCGACCGCCGGCGGGGCGCAGCGGGGAGCCAGCCACGGCGGGGAGGGAGCTCAGCTGCCGCAGCCGCCCGTCCATGGGCGTCGGTGGGCCATACCGCCGCAGCCGCAGGGGGCGCCCCGCCCCGCGCGGAAGGGGGGGGGCGCCACGACCAGCCGCACAGGGGGGAAGACTGCCGGCCCTGGAAGAGGCGGGGCGAGGCGCCACCACTGGTGGGGGGGATGCAAACGCCATGGTCCCACGGCACCGGGGGGGGTGGCGTTCCGGGGGTCGGGGGGGAAGTGGCAGCAGGAGGAAGAGCCAAAGAAGCGGAGAAGCGCAATCGAGGAAAACGAGGGGATGGACGAATCCGTCCCCTCGGCAAGCGCACCCAGGAAAAAACACGCGGGTGACGGCACCAAGCAGTCAGACGGTGGTTGACGGGGGCACCAGGCGAACAAGACAGTCGAGCGCCTCGGGTTGCTGACGGGACGCGAGGGCGCCGTCTGAGCTGCCTACCGGATTCGACAGCGGAAAGGACCATACGTGGCGGCCTGGAAGCCATTGTCCACCGGCCTTGCGGCCTGCGATTCAGCCCGCGCTCTGCGAAACGGTCGTCCGAGGAAAGAAATGTGTTCCACAAGAGGAATGTCCAGGATCCGTCGAAATGCTGGATCTCGCGACCTCCAACACGGGCACTGTGGTGGACATCACGATGGGAGCGAGCGCGTCGGAAAAACCGTGGCCTCTCGAGGCCGCGGGATATCCCGCGGCGGGCGCCAGTCTCACAAGCAACTGCCAGTGTGTGCTCCTCCACCCCTCCACTGCGCGTAGGTCGCACAAATGCCAACACAGAAAAACCATACCAAAAAAATGGGCTGCCTTGTGAACAACCCGCCCCGGTCGGCCTGCCCCCGTGTGGTCTCGATATCTACAGCAGGCACGGCACGCCCGTCAGCCGCCACCAAACCGCCCACCCCGTCATGGTCTACGCTCCTCCGCGTCGTACCGCTCCGCAAACTCGCCGACGCGGTCCACCCCGAGGTCTGGTCCGGCCGGCTCCACCCCGTCGGGCGTCGCGCCCCGGCCGCCCGGCGCGACGCCGGCGCCCCCCCCCTCCCCCCCCCCGCCGGCGCCACCGCCGCCACGGCCACCGCCGGCGCCGAGGCTCGCCTTCCCCCCCCCACCGCCCCCACTCGAGACGCTCTTAAAGATGGTCAGCGCTTGCGCGACCATCCCCCCAATGTCCCCCGCGTTGGCCGGCAGCACGAGCGTGTTGCCCGCCTTGGCAATCGACCCAAACGCCGCCACGTACTGCTCCGCCACGCGCAACGCGACCGCGTCCTTGCCCGCCGTCGACGCCACAGACGCGGCGACCGTCGCCACGGCCGCCGCCGTCGCGTCGGCGCGGAGGCGGATGGCGTTGGCGTCGCCCGACGCCCGGTTGACCGCCTCCTGCTGCTCCGCCTCAGACGCGAGGATGGTCGAGCGTTTGTGGCCTTCGGCGACATTGACCGCCGCCTGCTGCTCGCCCTCCGAGTCGAGGATCTGCGCGCGCTTGCGGCGCTCCGCTTCGGCTTGGAGTTCCATGGCTTTGCGGACCGTCGGCGGGAGGGAGATGTCCCGGATTTCGGCGCGGAGGCAGGCGACGCCCCACGCTTCGGCGGCGGCATTGATGGAGGAGACGATGCGGGCGTTGAGCGTCTCCCGCTCCTCAAACGTCTTGTCGAGGGTGAGTTTGCCAATCTCCGCCCGCATCGCCGTTTGGGCGAGGAGGGTGATGGCGCGGGCGGGGTTTTCCACCCCGTACGACGCCTTGATAGCGTCTTCGACGCGCGCAAAGAGGACCGCATCCAGGTGGATAGACACATTGTCCCGCGTGATGGCCGCCTGCTGGCCGATCTGGATGGCCTCCTCCTTGAGCGAGTGGATGTAGGTGACCTTGTCGACGGCCGGGATGATGAAACTGAGGCCGGGCTCGAGTTTTCGGTGGAAGCGGCCAAAGCGTTCAACGATGGCGACCTGTTGTTGGGGCACAATGGTCACCCCAAAGGTCTGCGGATTGGCCAAGCCAAAACAACAACAAAAAAACAAACGCCAAGGCAGGGCCACAAGCAATCCCCACCATCACAACAAAGAGCAGCAGGAGGATTAGTCACGCGCCAGGCACCACTACCCAGACGCCCGTCCACCTCGCCGCCAGTCGCCAATCGTCCACAACACCCGCTTCCGTCACCGCAGCTCCCACACCCACCCGCCCGCCCGCCCACTCAACGCACTCCATGCGCCGTCAGCGACAACCGCGGCATCACATTCTGCGTCATCCCCGCATGCTGGTACCGCACGCCGGCGGGCACGAGCGCCCCCGCGGCGGCGGGGCCGCGCCCGAGCCCGCCCGCGCCGCCGCCGACGCTGCCGCCGCGGAGCACCACGCCCGCCCGCGCTCCACGGACGGCAGCCAGTCCGGCAGAGCGCCGCGCCACCACCGACAACATGGCGAGAGGGGATAGGGAACGGTGGCGCACCGGCAGTTGAAGGGGGGGGGCGGCAAACCGACAATGGGGATGAGCAATGCGGCGCGGCGGGCGGGACGGTTGCAGAGAGGCGAGCGCCACGTCGGTGACGCGCTGTTTAGAGCCGCGCTAGCATTGGGGGCTGGATAAGTGGAACTGGGACAAGTTGTTTTCTAACTTACTTCAATTTTGGCTGATATTTTCGAAACGTGGCTCGTCGAGAGCCGTCTTTTTGGCACGTCACCACCACAAGGACTTCCTTCTACGCTTCTGTGTCCTCCGTGAGTCGTAGCTTTTTTGTGGACTGCGTGGGTGAGAGACAGGGCGGGTATGAGAGACACAATGGGAGTGAGAGTCAGAGTGGGCGGGCGTGATGCGCAGAGTTAGGAGTGGGCAGGATGAGACGGCAGGTGGACCGACGGGCGAGCGTGAATCCCGTGCCTGCCTTGGTGGTTGGGCTGGACACCTCTGTGGATACGCTCCCGCGGAGGCGCGCCGGGCTGAAGTACCAGGACACGGGCGTCTATCATAGAGGGGAGGGCACGGTGGCTGTACCGTCTTGCATGCCCCCCCCGTGCCTGCAGGTGGCGTCTCGACTCGATGGAGTAGCCTGTTTGGTACAGGGAGCGCGCATCGTCTCGGCTACTGCGTTTGTTGATCAAGGTCATCGCTCGCAACTGTGGGTCCCTCCTCGGTGGGCGTCGCTGTGCGTCTCCCCGGTCTTGTGCACTCGGCGGTCCAAGGCCGCCCTTGCAGAGCAGGCCACGGGGCGCAGCGTGCGCATGTGCATGGGCGCCGCCGTGTGGCCCCCACGCGCCGAGTCGGGCGTCCCCCCCGCGACGGCGCCCCACAGCGTTGGCGGGCGCGCCGTCGGCGGCGCCCACCGTTAACAGTCTGTCCTCCGAGCCCCGTCGCCGGCGGCTCGCTGCGGGCGCCGTCCCCCGGCCCAGACGCCGCCACGACCAGCGACGCGGGACGGCGGCCACACCAAAACGGGCACCGCCTCTGGCGCGCGGTCGACGCGCCCCGCGCGCGGGGGCACGGGCAAGACGCGCCGATTGACAATTTGAGTACACCCCTCCCCCCCCCTCGCTAAGCACGCTGCGCTGCCGGCGGCGGACCGCGCCGCCCGGCGGCGCCCCGCAGGCGCGTGCCGCTGCCGCCGCCGGGGCGGGCCCGGTGCCGCCCCCCACGGGCGGCGGCGGCGGCGGCGCCACCGACGGCCGGCCGGCGGGCGCGGCGCGCACGCCCGCCGCCCCCCGCCGAGTGGCAGGCGCGGGCGACGCGGGCGGCGGGGCGGCGGGGCGGCCGCCGACCGCCGCCCGCCGCGCGGCGCGGGCGGGCGCCCACCCCACCGGCCGCGCGCGCCGCCCCCCCCCC
>Ga0114953_1003349_pt1 | contig 10967 bp, 6 predicted proteins | sample SidtaG_FD_87298 | JGI IMG/M metagenome (GOLD analysis project Ga0114953, IMG submission 87298) | Marine algal microbial communities from Sidmouth, United Kingdom - Sidmouth_Male2 metaG | ecosystem: Host-associated > Algae > Red algae > Unclassified | place: Sidmouth, United Kingdom | collected...
GGGGGGGGGGGTGGAAACGCTGCCATGGCCGCGCAGTTGCCGGCGGGGGGCGGCCGCGGCCGCAGACGCAGCCGCGCGCAGGGAGCCGCGGGTGACGGCGGCCGCCGCCGACGGGCAGCCCGCGGCCGCCGGCGAGAGCGGAGCGGCGGCAAAGGCGGCGACGCCGCCAGCCGGCAGACAGACAGGCGCCATGGCCAAGGAAGCGCCGACTCAGGGAAATCCAATGACGGGCGGTTCGGGCACAGTGACGGCGGCGGTGGCCTCGGGAGGCGGCCTGAACAGAACCGTCGGGGGCAGTCGTCGGAGGGCGCGACGGCTCGGCGGCTCGGCCAAGACCAGCTTCAACGGAGCATCGGAGCTGCTCGTCTCCAGCACACGCAGTCTCCGTCGGCGGTTTCGACCTGAGCTGGGGGGGGTTTTGGCTGCATGGCCTTGCAGCCTCCAATTACGAGATGATCCAGGGTCCATAATGACCACGCGAAACAGACCCCCGCTTTCGGGAATAGGGAACACAGTGCTGAAAGACAGATGGCATGATATTCAGCAGCTCTGATTCCTCGTCCAGAACAGCCAATCATCAAACGTATTGCATTGGTCCATGCAATTCTGGGAAAAATTGTGTTCATGTGAAGTATAGCACACAACTATTCTGGAGCACTGCCCGTTTGATCTCCGCGACGACGCGACCGACGCGTCGCCACCGTCCGTCGCCTTTCCACCCGCCTACGCCGACGAGCGTCCCCGTCTGGGCCGCCGTCGCACCCCGCTGACGGCTCAAGAGACGGCGCCCGCTAACACTGCCTCCCTCGACTCTTTGCTTTCCTTTTCCGTTTCCGGCTCGGCTGCGCCCACGTCGACCGAAGCTGCCTTTCGCGGCGGCCCCGAGCCGACGACCCGACCGGCCCCCCCGCCGCCGCCATGGCCCCGGTGGCGGCAGCGTTTGCGCCGCTCGTGCCCCATGGCGCTCCAACGCAGAGCTCCTTTCTCGGCGCCTCCCTGCGGCTTTCCGCGGTCAGCCCCCGCGGGGCGGCCGCCGCGGCCGCCGGCGGGTCCCCGCTGACGCCCGCCGGCCGCCCCCTGCGGCGGCGGGCGCCCGCCCGCGCCCCCGCCGTGGCCATGGTCACGTCTGCAGAGCGGCGGAGCGCTGACGCTGCCTCTGCCGCCGCCTCTGCCGCTGCTGCCGCCGCCCGCGTTGCTGCCGCGGACGAGGAGGTGGCGGCGGCGGAATCGGCCGCCGCCGCCGCCGCCGCCGCCGCCGCCTCCCGCTCGTCGGTGGCGGAGCAGGACGCGTCGCGGGCGTACCCCCTCGCTGGCATTGTCGGGCAGGATGCGGTCAAGCTCGCCCTCCTCTTGTGCGCGGTCAACCCCCGCATTGGCGGGGTGTGCCTGTCGGGCCGCCGCGGGACGGCCAAGAGCATCATGGCGCGGGCGTTGCACGCGTTGCTGCCCCCTATTGAGGTTGTTGCCGGCTCCCCGTACAACATTGAGCCCCCACCGCTGGCGCCCGGTGCGGAGGAGGGGTCGGACGGCGTCGAGCGGGAGGTGATTCCAACACCCTTTGTGCAGGTGCCCCTCAACGTGACGGAGGACCGGCTCATTGGGTCGGTCGACGTGGAAGCGTCTGTTAAGGAGGGTGCAACCGTCTTCCAGCCGGGGCTGCTCGCCCGCGCCCACCGGGGGGTGCTGTACATTGACGAAATCAATTTGCTGGATGACGGCCTCGCCAACGTGCTCCTCGAGGTTATCTCGGGGGGGGTCGTCCGCGTCGAGCGGGAGGGCATCTCCTTCACCCACCCCTGCGTACCGTTGGTCATTGCCACGTACAACCCCGAGGAGGGGGACATGCGGCTGCACCTCCTCGACCGGATGGCCGTCAACCTGTCCGTCGACGCGGCGCCGCTGTCGATGGAGCAGCGGCTCGAGGCGGTCGGCGCGGCAACGTCCTACTCGGACGACCCGGAAACGTTTGTGTCGTCGGTGGCCGACGCAACGTCTGAAATGTCGACCAACATTGTGCTCGCGCGCGAGTACCTGACGGACGTCCGTCTGACGCAAGAACAGGTCAAGTACCTCGCCACCGAGGCGGTGCGGGCGCAGGTGCAGGGGCACCGCGCGGAGCTGTTTGCGGCGGAGCTGGCCCGCGCGTCGGCGGCGTTGGAAGCGCGCGACGCGGTGTCCGCGGCGGACTTGAAGCTCGCCGTCCAGCTGGCCATCCTCCCCCGCTCCATGGTGCGGCCGAATGACCCCGACCAGCCGGACCAGCAACAACCCCCGCCGCCGCCGCCGCCACAACAGCAGCAGGACGACGATGAGGACGAGGAGGAAGAGGACCCGGAAGACGAGGAGGAGGACGATGCGGAGGAGGATGAGCCTGAGGAACCAGAAGAGGCCCCGCAGATCCCGGAAGAGTTTATGTTTGACCCGGAGGGTGTCATCATGGACCCGGACCTCCTCGCGTTTAGCAAGTCCCAGTCGGCAGGCGCTGCCGGCGGGCGGGGCCTGGTCTTCTCCCAAGACCGCGGGCGGTACATCAAGGCGATGCTCCCCCGCGGTGGCACCCAGCGGCTGGCCGTTGACGCCACCCTCCGGTCGGCGGCGCCGTACCAAAAGGGCCGTCGCGAGCGCGCACCGCCCGGTTCCACTCGTAAGGTGTTTGTCGAGCCAGGGGACATGCGGGTCAAGCGGCTCGCCCGCAAGGCTGGTGCCCTCATCATCTTTCTCGTCGACGCGTCGGGGAGCATGGCCCTCAACCGGATGAACGCGGCCAAGGGCGCCGCCATCCGCCTGCTTACCGAGGCGTACCAGACGCGGGACAAGATTTGCCTCATTCCCTTCCAGGGCGACAAGGCGGACGTGCTGCTGCCGCCCACCAAAAGTATCGCCATGGCCAAGCGGCGGCTCGAGACGATGCCTTGTGGCGGCGGCTCGCCGCTCGCCCACGGCCTTTCCCTGGCGGTGCGGACGGGCCTAAACGCGGTCAAGTCTGGGGACGTTGGCAAGGTTATGGTCGTCTGCATCACAGACGGGCGGGCCAACGTGGAGTTGGCCAAGGCCGACGGCGGCGGCGGCGGCATGATCATTGAAGGGGACGAAGCGGACAAGATGAGCAAGCAAGACCTCAAGGATGAGGTCATTGCGCTCGCCAAGCAGATGCGCGCCATCCAGGGCTTTGAGCTACTGTGTGTCGACACGGAGAATAAGTTTGTGTCGACGGGCTTTGCCAAGGAGGTGGCCGCTGCCGCGGGCGGCACGTACCACTACCTGCCAAAGGCGACCGAGGCGGCGGTGGCAGACGTGGCTGGGGGGGCGATTGCGGCCATGAGAGCAATGTAGGGGGACGTTTTGGCGGCGCGCGCCAGACTGACCAGTGGGGGTCAGGGATGGTAGGGGATGGTCCCTCGCCAGGCGGTCAGGCGGGGGTGTGATGGCTAGGGCGCTGCGGCACATGAGCGGGCTTGGCTGTGCGCGTCGTTGCGCGGCCATGAGGGGGGGCATGGTGACAGCCCCGTCCTCCCAGCCGCCTGTGCGCTCCGAATTCTCTCCAAGACCCACTCTCGCGGCAGGGAGCCGGTGCGGCACCGCCGCGGTAATGAGAACCCGCATGCAGCTGTTGTGTTGGGGAGTGGATGTAGAGGCGGTCTGGAAACACGACTGGCGGCGGGGAAAAACGCTTCCGTGACTACGTTCTTTTTTGGATTGGTTGCGTCGCGCATGTGTCTCTTCTTTCTCCTCCCCGCCCCGCACAACGCGCTACTCCTCTTCAAAGCCCCCCCCACCGACGCCGTCACCTGACCCTTTGGGCTTGCTCAGACCGGACACGATATCGTCAATGCGCAGGAGCATCGCCGCCGCCTCCACTGCCGTCTTCATCGTCTGTGTCTTGACGATCAGCGGCTCCCACACGCCGAGCGTGCGCATGTCGACAACCACCCCCGACCGGCCGTCAATGCCCCAAAACACAGCATCCTCCCCGCCCCCACCCGCGTGCTTGGCCCGCAGGGCGGTCAAGACGCGGATAACCTTGGCGCCGCAGTTCTCCGCGAGCGTCCGCGGCACCACCTCGAGGGCAGAGGCGACCGCCCGGTAGGGCGCCGCGGACACGTCCGTCAGCGTTTTGGATTTGGCAGTCAAATGGGCGGCGACGGCCATCTCAATGGCGCCCCCGCCCGGCACCATCTTGGGGTGGAGGAGGATATTCCGGGCAACGCAAAGAGCGTCTTGGAGGTTGCGCTCAACCTCATTGAGCACGTCCTTGCTACCGCCACGCAGCAGCACGGTGCACGCGCGGGGGTTGGCGCACCCGGTGATGAAGGTGAAGTAGTCATCGCCAATTTTGGTCACCTCAAAGAGGCCCGCGCCAGTACCAACGTCCGCATCGACAATCTCGGACGTCCGCGACACGATGGTCGCGCCGACCGCCCGCGCGACGCGGTTGTTGTCCGTCTTGCGCACCCGCCGGATGACCGACACGTTGGCTTTGGCGAGGAGGTGGAGCGCCAAGTCGGACACCCCCTTCTCCGTGATGAGGAGGTCGGGCTTGTGAGCGAGCAGGTCACCGACAATCCGCGTCACGTAGTCCTCCTCGGCGGCGAGGAGGGCGCGGAAGTCCGACTCCTTGGTCAGCTCCACGTTGGTAGCCGACTCGGCCTTGCGGTATTCGAGCGGGCAATCGACCAGGAGCACCCGCGGTTTTTCAATTCGCCGCCGCATATTGGCCGCCGTCACGTCCTTGGCGAGCATCACGCCGTCGAGGACACGCGAATCCTCCAATTCACCACCCGGCAGCTTTTCCACCTTGACGTACGTCTTGGTGTCAATGACAATGCGGCCGTCAACCTCGTCCCGCACGGTCTTGACTGCCGCCAGCGCGATGCGGACGAGCATGTCCGAGTGGCGGTGCATGTACTTGGTGCCGATGCACGACGCCACAATCGCCTCCATCTTCTCCGTATCGTCGGCGTTGAGGGCGACCGCAATCTTTTCCGCGTGCTGCACCGCCTCGTCGAGTGCCGCGAAGTAGGCGCGCACGACCACCGTCGGGTGCATGTTAGCCTTGAGGAAAGGCTCCGCCACGGAGAGCAACTCACCAGCCAGGACCGCCACGGTGGTCGTGCCGTCGCCAACCTCTTCGTCTTGCGTGCGGGACAGCTCGATGATGCTCTTCGCGGCAGGGTGGGACACGTCGACCTCGCGGAGAATGGCATTGCCATCATTAGTCAGCGTCAGACTGCCAGACGCGTCGAGGATCATTTTCAGCATGGCACGGGGGCCGAGCGTGGTCCGGATGATGTCCGAAACGGCTTTGCCGGCCGCAATGTTGGTGAGCTGGGCCCGCCGCCCAGACTCCCGCTTTGCATTGGTGTCTGTGACGGCAGAGCCATTGGCAGAACAATAAGCCCCAGAAAGACCAAACACAAGCATGGGCAGGCGGAGAAACCATGAAAGTCAGGAAATGCTCTCGGCTGTCTGCCGGATCCAACAAGCAACCTGCCACACCGGGTCCGGCACAATCACAGAAAAGAGCGAGAGAGACCCTGCCCTGGCAGACAAGCCAAACAATACATACTGAGTACAACAACCGGAGCCTGCATGATGGCGGTACAGGTGGGCCGGGGTGGCCACGAGCGAGGACTTGGTGGCGGTCAGAGCTGCTGCGAGGCGGGACGCCGACGGTGACGCGCGGCGCCACGACACGGCGTGGGCGTCCGAAAGTGACATCGCTGGTGGACTGTCGTGCGCTGATCCCTGTCGATAGATTTGTATTTATAAAAATTTCTCCACCTTGTCGCTTCGTAGTTGAAAGAAGTACAGTGGCGAAGGAGTACCAGTTCAGAGCAGAAAAATCCACTTTCTCTGTTCCTTGCGCACGACTGGACCAGCACAAGAAGCGAAACGAGCCTCAGGGAAAAAGAGCCATAGCTCAATCAAGTGCCAGGCCCCCGACACCACTCTTCTCAGCAAGAAAAGGAAAGGTGCGCACATTGCGAACACACACATAGAAAAAAAAGAAAGAACAAAGCCGATATCGCCGAACCCGACGCCAGGCGAAGACAAAATGGCTGTCCACCAAGTCCTGCACCCGCTCCGCGCCGTTTCTCCCTCTGCGCCACCCGCGCAGGCACCGCCACGCTGCCGGGAAACAGCGCAGGGGACACCCACACACGGCGCAGCGCCGTCACCTCTAGACGATTGCGTCCGACACGACCGTCTCGTCGCCACCACCGCGGCTAAGGCGCAGGTGGCGCACCTCCCCGCCACGTTCCTCCACGCGGAGCAGCCCCGCCACTGACCCCGTCGTCTCGCCGCCCGGCGTCGCACCTGCGGCGGGCATGCCACCCTCCACCCAGCAGGTCGTCGGCAGCGCCTCCCCGGCCGTGTGGGGGTAGAGCAGGACGATAAAGTGGGTTTCCTTGGACGGGTCGCCGCGGCTGCCACCGCCGTTGCCGCCGGCACCCGTTCCGTGACGTGCAGCGCCGTTGCCGCCGCTACTGCCATCGCCATTGGCAGCGCCATTGGCGTTACTATGGGCAGCCACCTCACTACTCCCGCCGATGGTCGCATCCGCCCGCGGCGCGAGTCTGCGCGACACTACCAGCCTTTTGGCCGGGTGCGGCCCCCCCCCACCGAGGTTGCTCGCGTACGAGTCGAGGCGGGCATCGAGCCCCGCCATTGGAGCGGCAGCAAGCGCCGCCGCCCCCACGGGCGTTGACAGGAAGCGAACGAGCAGGCGGCGCGTGCCCTCCCCCTCCTCCCCGAGCAGCACGTCCCCCCCCACCGGGACGCCCAGCAGCTTAACGTCTGGGGCGAGCGCCAGCCGCCAGCTCACCACATGGCCGGTGCCGTCGTCGGGCGGCGCCGCGGCGCCGCCAACCGCCACCGCATCAACGAGAAGGGCGTAGGCGCGGGACGCCAGCGGCGCGCCGCCGGCGGGCCGCACCAGCGCCGCCGTGCGGGTGACGCGTGCGAGGCGGTTGCGCGCAAAGACGGTGTCCATGTCGAGGCCGGCCGACCGGCCCGCGGCGAGCCCATCCGATGTGATGCCGTCGACGGGTGCCCAACCGCCACCGATGCGGCGGCGCCACTGGTAGAGGCCCTCGAAAGCCACATCCGGGTGCCCAAAGAGAGAGATCGGTAGCCACGATGGCGGCGTGACGCCTGTTGGCAAGAAATCCACGGGCGCCGACACGTCCGGCTCCCAGCCAACACCCGGAGACGCCGCGCCCGCCCACTGCGTCCATGTCCAGTTGTGTGCGTACGTCAAATCCACGGCGCCATACGTCAGCGTCGGCGTATCGCCCGCCGATACCCACCGCCCCGGCGGGGCCTTGGCGACCTGCCCGACGCCGTCCAGCGCCATCCCTGAAAAGTCAGCGTGGTCATGGAAATGGCGCCACTCATTGTGGATGACCCACGAGCGGCCGGCAGCCGAGAAGGTAATCGCTCCTCGGTCAGGCGTGTCGTGGCCAATGAGATACGCCTCGGGGCGGGCGTCGAGGATGAGCAGCGTCGGCGATGGCACCGCCCACGAGCAGCGGGTGACGAGCTTTCCCCGCTGCGGGTCGTACCACGTGAGCGGGAGTGTCACGCCCGCCGGCAGCGGCGGCAGCACGCCGACCGACGAGGGCGGCGCCGACACCGTCGCGCGCGCGTCGACAACCGCGCCATCCACAAACACTGAGCCGCCGAGCAGTGCCACCTCCGTCCGCACCTGCCACTTGGCGTCGAGGCGTGGGTATGCCACCGTCGCCCCAGCGGGCGCCTTGCCCCTCGCCTTGGGGTCGACCGGCGCCGCCCCCGACAGCACCCCATACAGCCAGTCGATCAGGGGCTCTTGGGGCATTGCCCACTTGGCAACAACAATCGACGTCAGGTATTGCCACGCGTTACCTGAGCTCCCACCCAGAAGCTTGACGTCCCCCCCGGGGCGTGCTTCCAACAGGTGCGGCAGCACCGACTTCCACAGCGCTTGGTATTTCGGGTGGCGGAACAGGTTGGCGCCACGCCGCGCAAGAGCCAGCAACGCCAGGCTCCCCTCTCGGAACCCGAGGTTGAGCGCGTATGCATCCTCAATGGGGTGCCCGCTGTCGTGCAGCGCATACTCCACATAGTTCTCGGTCAGTTGCGAAAAGAGCGCGTCAACGGTCGGGTCGAGCGCGTCGTCCGTCGCGGTGGAGCCCTCCCCCTCGATCGCCGCGCAGTAGAGCGCCAGATGCCCGTGGTACAGGGCCCAGTTGGACTGAATTCTAGGCCCCGCGAAGCCCATCCCCCACGCACGGCGCCCGTGAGTGCCGGCCACCATGGCCGACCGTACCACTCGCGCCTGCTCGTCCGACAGGCGGTGGTAGAGCCAATCGTACAGAAGCGGGGTCGCCATGCCGCCGAGTGCCCACCCCCACCCGAGATCCCACTTGGTCGTCCGCCAAAGGCTCAGCGGCTTTTCTAGGGCGCCCCCGACTGGGGCGGCGGCAGCCAGAGCCGCCGCTCCCAGCGTCAGCCGCGCATACAGCACCAGCACCTCTACGAGGAGCTTGAGCGTCGCCTCGTCCCCAGCGGCCAGCGCCGCCAGCCCTGCCAGCGTCAGCGTGCTCGCCCGACGCTCGTCGGCGGTCCACCACGTGCGCACCGCCGCCGGCGGCGGGTGCTCCCGGTCGGCCGGGGGAATCGCGCCGAGCAGGCGCGCCGCGTACGTGCGAAACTCGGCGGTTGCCGACGCCAGGATGGGCGCCGACACCGACGTCCCAAACGGCGACTTGGTGATGGCGGCGAGGAAGGCCGGCACCTCAGACGCGATGCACAGGACGCGTGGGTGCACGCCGGGGGGGGGGGCGCGCGGGAACACCCGCACGCCAAGGTCGTCGACGGGCACAGAGGCGGCATACCAGGGGAGAGGCGGCGCGTCAGCGGCGGCGGAGGTGACAGCGGCGGGGCAGCCCTTGTACTCATGGCCGTGGCCGGAGTAGCGACCCGCAGGCGCTGCACCGTTGCGGCGGTCGGCCGCCGACGGCTTGGCCGCTGCCGCCTTGACCGCCGCGGCATGCGCGGCGGCGGCTGCCTCCATGCCTTGGACGGCGCCCATACCGGGGGGCAGGGCAGCAGTAGCGCAAAGAAGCGATGAAAACAAAGTGGGGACAGGGGCTCCAAGCGACACTGCCAACGCGACCTTGGCGGTGGTCCGTGGCTCGACCTCGTCGGGGAGCACCACGGACAGACGGGGGTGGCTGCCGGCCGCCGGCAGTTGGGGACAGTCGTATCAATGTGACCTCCCCGGGGATGTGCGTCGGGCGGCGGCCGCGGCCACACGCGGGCACAGCGGCGCGGCGGCACGAGCCACAGGCGGTGGCGCGAGCCGCGCCGCGTCGCGGCGGCACGAGTGCCGCGCGGCCGGCCTCGAGCCCATTGGTGCCTACGCCGCGCACCCGCGCTGCACCCCCCCCACAGGCTCGTCGGGCAACGGTCCGTCGCCCGCAGCGGCGGGCGTGCGCCGCACAGGTGCGGGGAGGCGCGGCAGCCGGCCACGCAGCCGGCCTGCACGGCGGCTGACAAGGAGAGGAACCGGCGCGGGCGCCCACGCAGCCGCCCAGCCCGTTTCTCCGAGGGAGACAGACCGACGTTCAGCATCAAACACACAGGGAGCCGCTGCCGACCGCCAGCGGAGGTGAGGCGGGGGCCCACCCGCGCCCCGCTAGCCAACGGGCCGGGTGGACGGCAGAGGAATCCCAGTGCGGGGGCGCTGGGCACCGGGATGAATACGGGAGGCGCTGAAGAGCCATGGCGGCCTCTGCCGTTAGTGGTTGTCGACAGAGAGACCCGCGTGACTAGAAAATTATGCGCAGCTTTTTGCCCCCACGCGCGGCCGAGAGGCGCGGGTGTGTCTGCTCGCGCTGACGACTCCTTCCTGGAGCAGGAGCGGAAGCGGGCGTGGGCGAGACAATTTACTGGAGATTCGTCCAGCTCAGCGGCTCTCACCCTAAATAATTTAATGACACCTGCTGTTCTTAAGCCTCTTACTGCTCCGTGTTTCTCTTGTTCTTCTCTGCTGCATCAGTCTTGGCGGTACTCCCTGTCCTTTACCACACCTGGGAGGCCACGTTCGCAGGCCAGTACAAACTCGTTTGGTAGAGAAAGGCCGCTATATCTTCATGGCTTGGTTCACTCTCTAGGGAGAGGCTGCTCGCATGCCGCGGGGAATAGTAGGCGCACCAAAAGAGCGACAAGGCGTGCGCTCCATACGTACACCCGTGGCGCGCTGGGATAGCCATAGGTGCGCAAGCCGCCACCGGGAGCAAAGGTGGCTGCTCACTACTACGTGCTCGGCGCGCGAAGTGACAATCCCTCTGCCGCAACACCATGGCCACGCCCTCCTCAGCATGCACAGCACAAAGCTACCTCGTGGGTGCGCCAAGAGCCAAGGTTCAGCAGCGCCAGCAAGGCGAGCTTGTGGGTGGGCTACATGATCTGACGAGTTCCAAACTGACCAATGAGGTGTCGTTAAAAACCTTCGTCACGATTGTCCGGGTTTGGTGATCCTCATCAGACCATCAAACGGTCCAGAAAACTGTGCATCGAATCGATGGGCTCGATGGGCGCTGTTGATTAGGGTTTTCCAAACGTAATTGGTTCATGCGTACCTCGCGCGTAATTTTCAAGCGAAACTCGCGTACGCTCTTTCTGAAGAGCTGCGGCTCCGGACTCGCCTCGCTCCGATTTGGTTTTGAGATCGATACGCTACCGGCCATTTTTCAGGCGAGTCTGGACAGATACGCACTCGCGAAATATTCACAATCTCTCCGAGCGTAATACACGATGAGTGGGGGGGGGGGCCACGCCTAGTTAAGCCTGCTCTGCTGGGTCTGAGCATTACACGGTCGTTTCGAAAGCTCCAGAGCGACGTGTTAGAAATCCAGTGGTCCGTAGAAAATTGGGTCGCGACCCAATTTTCGGAGGCCTCCGTAGCCTCTGCGAGAGCA
>Ga0114953_1003354_pt1 | contig 10961 bp, 15 predicted proteins | sample SidtaG_FD_87298 | JGI IMG/M metagenome (GOLD analysis project Ga0114953, IMG submission 87298) | Marine algal microbial communities from Sidmouth, United Kingdom - Sidmouth_Male2 metaG | ecosystem: Host-associated > Algae > Red algae > Unclassified | place: Sidmouth, United Kingdom | collected...
CGCTTCGTGCCCAGTGATCCCGGCGTTCGCGTTGTGACTCTGGCGTAGCGATCCGCACCCTGTGCTGGGTTTTCTGACGGGGTTATACCCCGTTGGCTTTGAGGGCAGGATCCACTACAGGACGGCAAACACGTACTCAGCACCGTCATACAGATTCTCCTGAACCTCTGTCCTCGTGAGGGCGCATTTTACCAGGCCTGGAATGCGCCGCGTGAGCAGCCACCGCGCTGTGCCCCAGACGGACGACGTGTGCTGTGGAACGGGAGAAGGCAGGAGTGCCTTCAGGGCCTCTCTCAGCTTCCCCACCTTCAAGAACCACTGCGCACGCCGCTGCCGCGCCCTTTGGGGCACGGGTGGGTGGTGCCCTGGTCCTAAGCGCCAGCCAGGCTCCAGCGTGGCGCATGGAGGCTGGAGAAGATGCAGCCACACCGGCGCGTCACCGTCCTTTCTTTCAGCTCTAAAGAGCATTGTTGCAAGCGCTGCGGGCGACAGCGACTGACTGCTGCAGAGGGGAACTCCGAGACACCGGTGCATCATCACTGCTGCAGAGGCACGTACACAAACCATGTGTTGAATTGGATTCATCCACTCCCCAGGACCAGTCACACCGGTCTTGTGGCGTAGTTGGTTCATCGACCTCAACACCATGCTCACAGTTGTGCTTCTAAAAAATCATTTATCTCCTGGTTACCGTCGATAGAGTGACTCGGCCATTTGTGAGGTGCGCGTATAGGTTTACCCCGCGCCAGAGGATGCACAGCAAACACTGGCAGCTGGCCTGTGCGATGGCGACGAGAGGAGGCGGCGGGGCTCTGGCCGCGCTGACCTACTTGCAGCTCCGCGTCCCCTTCCGCTTTTGCCTTGGCGCGTCCGCCTTCTTTAGCGATCGGTACCTTCCGTGCGCTGACGCGACGTCTGAGGCCTCCTTGGCGTCACTGGGCCGGCGGTACTCGGGATGCGGTCCAATACTGGCGCTTGTGTTAACTTCGCGACGCCCGGGGGGCGGCGGCGTCCGGGGCTCGTCCCTCGTCCCTCCGACCCTGCTCGGGTTGGGGTGAATGAGCTGTCGCTCGGGTGCCTCTTGTGTTGCGTGCTGCGGCAGTGTGTACTTCTGACGAGGTCTGAGGTTTGGGGCTGCTGCGGGGTGCGTTGAAAGACTTGCCCGGCGTCGTGCACTGTGCAGGCGACAAGATGGAGCCTGGAAGTGCCGGATGCGGCGGCGACGGCTGCGGCGGCGGGGCTTACCCCCCCCTCCTTCCGTCCCCTGTCCCCCTTTCCCCCCTCTCCGTCTTGTCGGCCCGCCCACTGGCGGTTGTGGCTATGCCCACGGCGGCCCCCCCCGACGCAACCGACCCCGCGGCGCTCTTCCGGCCTTTGCGGCCGACGAAATCGACGACGAGGAAGTAAGCTTAGACGCCGACGACGGCGACTACCTTCCGTTGGACAATTTCTGACTACTCCTCCGCTGGCATATCGGCGGCACCCCCGGCGGGCGCTGCACTTCGCCGCCTCTAGTGGGCCACGCCGCAGTCCTGCTTCTACCAAGCGATCGAGGAGCGCGCCGTCGGCCGGTGGACGCCCTTTTTGGGATTCCACGCGCCGCCGTCCCGCCCCGACGACATCGAGGACCTCTGCCCCCGCCCCTCTAGGGTGCAATAAGACTCAGAATTGTCAGAGGCATTGGAGGCGGTGCCATCCCCCGTCATTGGCGACGCTTGCTCCGTCGAGAATGGATGGTCCTTGGCGCATGAGCTCCAAAACTTCTTTCTCGACACCGAGGAGGCGCGCCAGCGCTGCGAGATGTCATCCGGAGAGCTGCTGAACGTGGTCATCCACATGAGGGCCGCGCTGCTCCAGCTCTATACATTTTCTCCATGCGCTACCGCGTCCTGGCAGAGAAATACGTCAACCCCACGTTGTCCGCTAACCTCCATTACGCACTGCTCGCGTCTGATGACAGCGAGATCGTCTACTCCCCGAAGACCTCCCTTTTTGAGTTGTCGCGGCTCGCGCACCGCACGCACTCCCTCTCCCGGGAGCAGGCGCAGCTCGTGCAGAGTGATGCGCTGCCGCCCGAAATGGGACTCCCGATCGACACCCTCCGCGGGTCCCGCGGGGATCCCTGCCAGCGGCCGCCGCCTCCAAGACAATCTCCTCCTCCAATAGCACGCAGGCGCTGCCGGTGTCCCCGTCGCCTACGCCACCCGCGGATGCTCCGCCAATGGACGCGGCGGAGGCTGGGGACGCGTCACTCACAGGCGGATGGCGGCGACGGCGGCGTCCGCGGCGGGGGTCTCGACTTTAACTGTGCCGCCGGGGGGGCGAATCGGCGCGTCGGCATCGGCAGCGGTGGCGGTGGCCGCGGCGGAGGTGGGGACGGAAACATCGGAGGCTGCGGCGCCCCCTCGACCCCAGCTGCCTCGGCCTCACACGCTCCAAAGTTGCGCGGCCGCTCTTCCTTCTGATGGGCAGCTGCAATCGGGCTCCGCCAATCGACTGCCGTGGGGGCGGCAGAAAACCCATTCAAGCCACCATTGTTGCCGACCTCAGGGGTTGGATCGACGAGACGCCGCCCGGCGGCTGGCAGCCGAAGCCTACCGGACGCCCCCCGACGCGCACACGGCACCCGGCCGCGCTCTCTGCGGCAGTGGGTCGTTTTTATCGCCTCTCTCTAGGTCCTCCGGTTTCTCAAGTATGTCTGTAGCATCTTCCTGTCCCACTTCTCCCGTACCCGTTGTTTCCCGTCCTACCGGCCGGCGCCCGCGGACCTCAAGTTCTGGCACTCTGCGCCGGACTCCTGGGTCGCAAACGTCTTCGACTAAGAGCTGTGAGCACACGAGGTGGCGGCGGATGCAGATGTGGCTCGCACGTTTGTGGTACACCATCCCAAGGGTGGCCTTGCGGCGGACCGCTCCGCAAGAAGACGGTGCAGTTCTCGTCCGTACCTTCACGTAGTAAAGCCTGCAGCACTACGCGGCGCAGCTCTCGCTGGGCGATATCCTCATCAGCTGGGACATCATCGAGGCCTTCTTTCACGTCCCCGTGTTGCCCGCCAACAAGTACCAGCTTGCCTTCCTCGTGAGTGCCCGCGTCTTCGTTCCCCTGGTGTTGCCCTTCTGTATGAAGCTTCCCCTCTACGGCTTGTCCACGGTGCTGCGGCCGGTGGTCGGGATATTGTGGCGCCAGTGCATGATCATTCAGGCCACAATGGACGACTTCAGTAGGCGGCCCTCGGGGCCGTCGCCGTCGAAAATTGACGCCGCTACGGAGACGCGCCTCCAGGTCGAGGCTCTCTTCGCGAACCTCGGTCTGACGGTGCACCCGAAAAAGGGCGCCGTCATTGGCACGCGGATGCATCCGGCACTGCCACTCGTGTGTCGGCAGCCGCGTCGACGCTTTCTGGGAGAATTCAGTGGGAAGCTGCCACACACACCGTCCAAAACTGCTCTGCCGCAGCGCCGGGACAACCTCCTGTGGTACCCAAAGGATGGTGTGGGCCCTTTGACGTTCTCGGTTAGTCGGCTTATCATCCAACGCCGACGCCAGCACCACGAGCGGGACAGGGCTCACGGCCCTCGCGGAACGCGCAGGTGCCAGCCCCAACAGGCATGCTCACTCCACTATAGTTACCTTCCCTTCTTTCGTGGACCCGCTCGCGGCAGGCTGGCGGTGCGCATCGTCTCCCCCCTAGTGTTAGTGAGGTTCTGTGCCCGGTCCGCGGGCGGCCACCCCGTGCGTCACGCACTGTGAACGCCTGCAAGAGCGTCGCGGCAGGGCCACGGGGTAAGCGCATCAACCTCCATTTAGGCTGAAGGCCGCCACATCACCGCCGAGAACCTCCGAAGTTCGCGCGGCATGCGGGCCGGCGGATCACGGCGGCGGCTTCAGGAAACGCGGGCGATGCCCGGGTCATCGAGGAAGCTTTTGCGGTGACCAACACAGAAGACGCCGCCTTTGCTTACCCGACGTGCAGTCTGGAGCAAGGGGGGGTGATGGGGACGACCGGAAGCTAGGCTGGTGGTGGGTGGGGGGCGGAATGGCGAGGCCATAAAACGGTCTTTATCCACGTGGTGGGGAAGGCCGTCCCCAACATCCGGCCTGCGGCAGTCCGCCGCGGCGAGCCCAAAGATGAGCCGGAGCGAGCGACAGTACGTTGGTAGAGGATGGGCACCCTGCGCGGCTTAGTAAGCAGGGTGCTGAGGGACTATGGATCGCAACAATCCTGACCACGACTGTCCTTAGTGCTCTCCATAATCGAGACGGACGGAACAGATCTGGATGCGGTGTCGCCAAGAAAGCGCAGGCACACCCTCAGCAAGGAGGGTGCTTTCTGAATAGGCTTGGACAGCGCATGTGCCTAGGCCCTGTGCTGGATGTGTGCTGGATGTGAAGAATTCCGATCACGCGCGGCAACCGCGTACATAACTTCCATTGGGTGTGGCGCTTTCTTGAGGCCTCCGACAGTCCGTGTCCACGCTGTTATCCGCTGATCGGGGATGAAAAGCGCGTGAGCCAGCAGTCGCTCCTGTACGCGCTTGAAGTCTCAATGCGTGTCAAGCGCAAAGGTCTGAGAGAGTCATGCGGCGTCTTGCTCTGCAATCTTCATGCGGAGTCGTGTTCGGCAATGGTCATAGCGGGCGGTCTTGAGGGCACTCTTCACAGCCATTTGCATGGCGTCAATCGGAGAGCGCCCGTACGTCGAGTCCTCGTTGCGTCGCACTTATCGAGCTCACTGCGGCCAATTTCGTGGACTGCAGATCCTCCCGGACGGTGTATCCGCAAATGCCCATTTCCCAAAATAGAAGTGGTCCCGCTTACGTTCGGGATATAGAGATGATCAACACAAAGTAGCATCCCTGTGATGCTTGAAAAACACGTGTTAGAAACAGGCCTATTCAGCTCTGGTGGCTGCTGGTAGCCACAAAATCACGTGAAGACGATAGGTACCTTGCTCGCTCACGAAAAAGAGCGCCAGCTGTGTGACGCGACCATATCTGTCGCTCTGTGAGACGTTCTCCTGCTCAGCAATTGGCCGAAGAGCCAGGTGATATTCCACGGAGGCCTTCTCTGCCTTCTAATATAAGCATGGGGCATGCAGATGCAGACGGGAGAACATACAAACTCAAGCAGGAGCACGTAAGAATAGTACCAAGTAATACGAAAACAATGCACTGCTGCAACATGCGGAAGCACATGTGGCTCTCTTCGGGAAAGCTCCGTGGCTGTCACCGGGCAGCCGTGGCGTCCGACTGAGAGTTGCCCGAATGTGCCGCGCGGCACTGTACTCTTTGTGACCCGTAGTGTACAGTATGAGCACTGTACTCTTTGTGCCCCGTAGTGTACAGTATGAGACACGCGGCACTCAGAACAAGTTACACGGCACACACAAAAGCACAAGAACGAAGACGGAAAAGAGAGCACAGAAAGGTACAGGGTAGACCGCATTGAAGGGTCTCTGACACCAACGTCGACTACGATTCTCACACATCCCCTGGGCATGTCAAGGTACTCTTCCAATCGTGACATGAGTCCCTCTCGACTGCTGCTCTCTGCAATGGGCGCCTCACCGCTGAAACGACGAGTCGAACGGACACCGTCCGTGTGGACGACCCTCCTCTCCACCCGACTCCTCAAAAGGATGACAATGGCTCTACGCGGTTTCTGTGTAGCTGACTGTGGACAGAACAGACCATGCAACAGGATGCACGGAGTACTATTGAAAGCACAAAATGGATAGAAGAGGCAAGAACGTGGCCGCAAGAAGAGGCAGATGTCCTTGTGTTAGGAACAGAAAAAGAAAGGGTCGGAGACGGGGGGCTGCAGCCACACTGACTGCGGGTATTCACAACTCCCTGCTGCGACTTACACGCACTTTGGAGCTCTGATGAGAAACCGCCGACGCACACCAATGGTACCGGCATGGGTGGATGCCGCCCTGTCAGGGACGCTCCATCCCCACCCACCTTTACCGGACAACGTTCGTCACGGATGCTCTGTGTCTCATGGTGTGCAGAAACTGGAAAGGCAATCGGAAGCACAGACGGCGAAAAGAGCAAACAAAGGTTGGGGGGGGGCGGCACAGACGAAGCTGGCACGTGTGGCTCTGCCAGGAACAGGAATAGAAACGGTCGTGAACGCGAGGCTGGTGCCACACCGACTGCCAGTATTCGCCCGACTCCCTGTTGTGGCAAACACGCACCTCCCGGCTCAGCAAGGATGCTGTCGACGAAAAACGGGGACGCTGTCTTGGACAGACGCCAAGCTGCTGAGGCCCCCACCCCCCGCCCGCATCCCCTGCCCGACAAGAGGACGTGTTAGTTAAGTTAAAGATGTCATTGGCCAGCACCTCCTTGTACTGCTCCGTGTTCATCGACCCACAAACGCTGCGGAGGGGGGTGCGGCCGCGGCCTTAGAAGCCCACCCAGACCATGAGCGTCTGACGGCCGCTATTAAAGGACGGCCGGACGCACGACGGCTGGAACCGCTCGCCCACCGACCGCCAGACGCGCGCACGGCCTGGATGTTTGACCTCAAATGAAGACTCATCAGTGAAGAAACGATAGCTCCACTCATTATCCTAGCTCCGGCGCTCTTTTTCCCAGGCCACGCGCTTGACCTTGTTTGCATCCGTCACCTAGGGATTGGTAGTCGGAGTGGCGGACATGAAGCCCAACTTGTGCAAGGCCCGGCGGACCGTGCGGGTGCTCACGGCGCTCATCCGCGGCGCATTCACCAGTCGCGTGATGTCCTCCACGGAGGAGAATCGGTAGACCTTGAAGATTCGTGCAAGGGCGCGGATGTCTCTGCGGGAAATAAGAGGGGGGCGGCCCTGACCATCGACCTTGGCCACCCCAGCGCCGCTCCGCACGGACTTGGCCACATAGGCGACCGTGTTCTTGTTGATGTCGATGGCCCGAGAAATGGTCGCGTTGCTGTTGTTTTTCAACGCCATCTCCTTCATGGTGGCAACTTGTTGGGCGGTGAGGGAGGTGCGCGGACGAGGCGTCATGGTCCTGGTGATTTGAATTTTTTTCTGGGCAACCTCGACGCCGTGGGTGGCCGTTTATAGCAGCCCTAGGCGTCTCGGTCGGGTGGCGCTTCTCCGTGCAAAATGTGCCCTGCTGATCTCCAGGGACGTGAATTTGCTGATATTTGTCTAAGTACGGATCTCGAAGGCCGGCAAGCGCAGGGTGGGTGGAAGAGTTTGTCCAGCGATTGTACGTCATGGTCTGGAAATTCAATAATCACATTTACCGTCCTTTCGCACGACCGCTGGTGCTGGCGAAGAATGGGCGCTCGCGTGTGCTGACCCCGAACCAGTCCGATTGTTTTCAGGTCGCACCTCCGCGCAGAGCAGCATTCGAATAGAATTTTGCGACATGTCACTTGTGCGGGTCACTGTTAGTCTCGGCGGAGTGATGTGCTTTTTGTTGAACGACTGTACCTGGACCCTTCGATTGGCGGATGGTGCACGGCGTCTTCTGTGTCGACGGCTCACCGTGCTGTGGCCAATGGGACGCCATTCTTCCTGTCACTCCTGGACAGAGGCTCCAGAGACCGACAGCACAGTGACACTCCCAGAGAGGCTGTTAGAGGGCATGAGAACAACTGTTGCGCTGAGGAGGACGAGCCGACCACAGTCTCCCGAAGATTTCATGAAATACAGATGTCTCGTGACCTGTCCACGAGGCATAACTGGAGCCTACTGAAACAAACTCAACCATCGCACAAGAGACGAAGCTCAGAGGCCAGCTTTCGCCCCCAGGCCACACCCCCAACTGCGAGCACGTGCCGAAACGCGCAGATAAGGAGCACCACGATCCCTTTACATTAGATTGGGACGAGTCGGACAACTCCTGGGATCCTGGCGAGCGATCGCAACTGCTTTTTCCGGGAGCGCAGTTGCACAAAATCTAGCGCTTCCGCGGTCGGCATCAGATTAGTGGCTTGCGATACTTCAAATGCGGCTGGAATGCTCATTTCAGAATGTCACAGTGGTATGTGCCTCTCATGTCTAGCAGCGAGTGTTCAGGAGGGATGAAGTCAGATGGAAGGCCGTCGCTGCATCCAGCTATTCCGATTTGTGACGCCGATGTCACGCTCTCGCGTCATCGCCCCAATTTGTGCTGTCTGCGCTGCAGGATCCGCACAGCTCGTGTTTGTGGCGGAAACCCCCTGTCAGGGGTGACACGGCCCCCGGCATGAGCCGGGGATGGGTCGTGTCCAGTCACGTAGCACCCCCCTAGGGGGGTAGTGTGGGACAGCCCCCCTTGGGCGGGTGTCCAGGTTGCCCGAGGGCCACACACGAAACGTCCCCTCAAGAGGGGCACGGGGTGAGGAACACCCGATCGGGCCCCCCTGGAGGGGTCTGACACAGCCGAGGGAGACACACGTCTTCCCGAATCCGGGCCCTCTGGAGGGACCGGGAAGCTTGTGGAAGCTTCTGCAATCCGAGCGTAAGCCGGACCGAGATATGATCTCGACCGGGAATATAATCCCACCGGAAGTCTATCCGCGAAAATTGAAAAGTCTATTGGGATAAGTCCCGAGGTACTGATTTCGGGTGAATCCTGAAATCTAGGAAGTCTTGGTGACTTTCCCGCTTTCACCCGAGACGGGCGGGGGTCCGCTTCCAGTGGAAGGGTAGTCGAGGATGCTGGGCAGGGGCCACTAGAGGCCCGGGCCTGAGACCGGGGTCCGTTGGGCACCGGTCCCCCCACGGTGGCGCCCGGGGGTCGGGATTGTGCACGTCCTGCGTCTTGTTTCTGAGGGTGTATGAGTGTATGCTTTGGGGTCATCGTGCGTATTTGAATAAATCAGCGTTGTGTTTGCGTTACGTCCGTAGTTCTGGTGCGCTTCGCGCTCAGTGATCCCGGCGTTCGTGTTGTTTCTCTTGTGTTGCGCTCCACATCTTGTCCTGGTCTTTCCGACGGGGCTATACCCCGTCGGCTTTGAGGGCAGGATCCACTACATTTGGTGGATCAGCGGAGGACAGGGTCACGCCCTTCCTGATCAGTCGGGCCGTCCCTGTGTCGTTCTCTTACGATGGACTCGATCTCTTTTTCTTACCCTTGGGAGTGACTGGTTGACTGGTTGATTGGATTCTCCCACGGGGGAGTAGGGCTTCCATCGTTATGGATAGCGAGAGGGGGATGTTGTCTCGCGTGCAAGGCGCGGGCTCCTCTTCACGGGGCATCCGTGACGGAGCTAGTGAGGGCTCAGGGTCGAGTGGCCTTTTGCGGGACCCTCCTCATGTGGAGGGTCGCGCGCGCGTGTACACGAGAGTGCGTGGCACCTCGAGCGACGGAGGAGGGGACGGTGACGGATTCCCGTTCCCCCCTTCTGTTGAGACCGCCACAAGGGGTCGAGAGCGAGTCTCCCCCAGAGTGCCGGGACCTCCTGGGGGGCGCGAACAAGAGGCTCCGCCCCAAGAACAGGGGCAGTATGACGGTCAGGCGCGTCGGGCTAGGCCCGTGGGCCTACCTCATACACCCCCACAAGTCAGTGGGGTGGGGGCTCTGCAAGGGGCCCCTGAAGGGGACGCCTTTTCGGCGGCCCTACGTGATTCACTGGATGCGTTCATTATCCCGTTACACGAACGGCTGTCCTTCTTGAAGACAGCCCTCGGGGCCTCCCGATGGTCAAAGCGCCGTCGTCGCCGACTGAGCTCCTCCTCCTCGGATGGGGAGTACTCCGGCGGAGATGGGGGACGTCATGTCCCCCGGCGTGCGGTAGCACGCGACGTAGGGCGCGAGCTAGGAAACCTTCATCGTTGACTCCCCGAGAAGATCATCCCTGCGGATGAGCGCTATGCAGGGATTCTGGATTGTGTATCGTACGCCTTGGCGAATACGGACGTCCGGTATGACCGGACGATGGCGCACGGCCGAGGCCGTCTGCGTAAGGATGTCTCGGCCACTTTTGGTCGAGACGCAGAGTGGGATGGGACGCCAGACTTAGACGTCTTCGAGTTTCTGAACCGCTTTGTGAAAGCGGGGAATGACAATGATGTGTCAGAGGGCAGAGCCCTCTACCTCCTCCCGGAGTTCACCAAGGGTGACCTCAAACGGGAGTTGTACACCATCATGCCGTCTCTCCAAGGAGGGCGGAGTGGAGAGGTCAGTTCCTATATGAAACTGGTCAACTGGCTCCTCCGCAAGAATGCGGATGAGCAGTCGCTAACAGGGGCTTATGAATCTGCCGATTTTCGGTACACTCTGATATACTCAACATTGACCTTTTTTGAATCAGATAAGACTTTTGACGCAATTTCTTGAGTACGGATAGGATATATATCCGAAACCAAAAAATGTAGGATATGAATAAGGATAGGGATTCTATTAAAAATATATCAGATTCTGCAACAACTACGTCAGATAGAAAGTACTTGCGATGCTGATTGCCATGAAATAACGAGGAGTGGGTTGTCGTGGAACGTGTGAACGCGGCCTATGTATGGGGGCCCATGACACGCGCGCGACAGAGATTGCCAGGCAAGATGCGCAAGAATAATTGCCCATCTCGCTACCTTGGTGAACCTTCATGGCTGAGAAGTGTTCTGAGTCTTACAGGCCGCCCGTCAGCTGCCGCGCGCGACAGAAGAAGAAAAATCGCACAGTTTGCCAATCACTTTCGCCGCCGACGATGTGCCCTGAGTTTGCTCACTGCTATCCAGTATGTTTGTAACATATTATTCATTGCCTGTCTCGTGCCGGCTTCGAGCGTTCCGAGCCGCCTGGCGGGTCAAGTTACCTGAGGTAGTGGCATGCCTTCGTTTCACGACTAGTAAGTCGTTGTACTTTCGTGTATCCGCTTCAGTGCCATTAAAATGGCGGTGCCATGTTCAGATAAGAGTATGCATGTTCGGGCTTGTTTTTCCGGAATCATACCCCCCCCCCCCCCCCCCCCCCCCCCCCCCCCCCCCCCCCCCCCCCCCCCCCCCCCCCCCCCCCCGCCCCCCG
>Ga0114953_1003375_pt1 | contig 10930 bp, 14 predicted proteins | sample SidtaG_FD_87298 | JGI IMG/M metagenome (GOLD analysis project Ga0114953, IMG submission 87298) | Marine algal microbial communities from Sidmouth, United Kingdom - Sidmouth_Male2 metaG | ecosystem: Host-associated > Algae > Red algae > Unclassified | place: Sidmouth, United Kingdom | collected...
CCTCATGAACGAGTCGGCCCTGGCGACCATCCAGATGTCGGTCAAGCCCGTTCATCTCTATTCTGTGACGGCGGTCAGTACGGCCAAGGAGGCGTGGGATGCGCTCAAGGACATATCTGAGGCGCGAGACAACGCACGCCTGCTGCAGCTCATGCATGAGATGAGCAACCTCAAGCAGGGAGGCGACAAGAACATCATCAAGTACACGTCACGCGCCAGGGGAATCCGTCAAGAGCTCTCCATGCTGGGAAATCACGTGGACGAGAACACGCTTGTACTGCAGATCCTGTCGGGTCTTCCGGCCGAGTAAGACATGATCAAGACCTACCTATAGAACATGGACGGGAAGCGCAACCTCGCTGATGTTAGCGCCAAGCTGCTCACGGTGGAGCAGCGGGGGAGCCATGGGTGGTCGTCCTCGACGGCCTGGGTCAAGTCGCCAGAGTTTGAGGCAACGGCTTCTAAGAAGCCATGGGACAAGCGCGCGGTCGTGTACTACTACTGCGACAAGAAGAGGCACATGAAGCGCGACTGTCACAAGAAGAATTCTGACGACGCCAAGGGCAACAAGAAGCCAAATGGCGGCCGTCGTGAGGGTGGCGGGGGAGGTGGTGCACCGCCTTGCGCCGCATTGGCCTACGCTGCGTCGGCAGGCCAGACCGGGAAGCTCAACGCTACCGAGAGCACCAGCTGGTCCTCGACCTGGGTGTTGGACTCGGGTGCGACCAACCGTATGGCCGCCCGGGACACGGGCTTCTCCGTCAAGTCGACGGGAAGCGGGGCGAAGGTCACTTTAGCTGACGGCCACAAGGTGCCCATCAATGGGCACGGATACGCGTACATGGACGTGAGGAAGGGGACCACTACGACTCGCATGGTCCTAGATGAGTCCATGCTTATGCCGGATCTGAAAGACAACCTTCTGTCGGTCCGAGCGGTCGACTGCCGCGGCGGAGCAGTGGTGTTCGTTGGCGACGCCTGCTAAGTCCTTAGTGATGGGGAAGCGGTGCTCGCGAGCGAAGTTTTGAGCAGCACGTCTGTCCTCGGCTCGGTTAACGAGTCGGAGAACTACGTGCTCAAGGTGACGCCGGTCGCGGCGTCGGCGAGAGCCGCCTCCACACGCATGGACGGCGAGGCAGAGCTGTGGCACCGCCGATTCAACCACTTGAGTTTCGAGAACCTCAAGCGGGTGGTTGGGATGGTCGATGGGATGCCTTCGACGGGAGCCCACGCCAAGCGCGTTCCTGGTACGGTGTGCGTGCCGTGTGTCGACGGCAAGATGGCGCGTTCTCCGCATTATCGCTCGACAACGACCACCTCCGAGTGTGAGTTGGTTCACACGGACGTTGATGGCCCGTTGACGGCGACGCTGGGCGGCTCTGTCTACTTCGTGACTTTGATGGAAGACTCCACTGGGTTCATCATGGCGACGCCCATAAAGTCCAATGGCATGGTCCCGGATGTCCTCAAGGCCCGCAACAAGCAGCTAGAGACCCTGACTGGGCTCAAGGTGAAGCGGGTTTGTCACGATGGCGCCATGGAGGACGTGAACCGTGACCTCCAAGCCTGGAATGAGGACAAAGGCATTACCCGCGAGAAGATGGCGCCGCAATCTTCGCAGCAGAACGAAAAGGCTGAGCGCGCCAACCGGTACATCATGGAGCGCGTTCGCGCGGCTCTTCTGGATGCCGGAGCGGAAGAAGAGCTGTGGGCTGAGGCTTTTTCATCGGTCATCCACGTGCTCAACCGATCCCCGAAGACGGTTCAAGACGTGACACCGCTCAAAGCCCTCACAGGGAGCCGCCCAGACGTGAAGCGATTTCGCGTCTGGGGGCGCCGGGAATGGGCTCTCAGGCCGACGCAGCAGCAGCGAAAGCTGGAGCCCAGGACCGACGTCGGCCGTTTTGCCGGCTACTCTTTTGGTGGCAAGGCCTACCGCATCCTAGCGGATGGCTCAAAGAAGGTCTTTGAGCTCCGAGATGTGCTCATGGAGGAGACATCAAGCAAAGACATCAAGATGACCTCTGCTCCTGGCCCTGCTTCCAGCCTTTTCCTGACCGTTCAAACGAATGGTTACAAGGAGGAAGGCGCCATAGACATGCTGGACGCGGAAGCCCCAAGTGGGGACGAGTATGCGTCGCAGCAGTCGTCAAAAAGCGACGATGAGCCGGACGAAGACGGCGGACTTAACGCGGAAGACGGAGATGAAGACGACGCCGGCGAGGACGCGGCGGCTCACGATGGCCACGAAGTGCTGCCGGGCTCCACCACAGAGATTGGTGGCGACGGGGTGCAGGCACTCTGGCGGTCCAAGCGCAAGCTGGCACCAAAGAAAGCCTGGTGGGAGAGCAACCCGAAGGCGTACGTGGCAGTGGGGCCCTTTGCTGGCGCTCAGTCATCCTGGGACCTGAGACAGCCGCCGACAAACGCGAAGGAGGCGCGGGCACGCTCGACCTGGCCGCTGTGGAAGTCGGCAGAGAAGAAAGAGTATCTTGTGCACAAGAAGCTTGGTACCTGGTCCAAGACGAAGAGCAACAGCAATTGAAAGGCTTTCAAGATTCGGTACGTGTACGACATCAAGCGTGATTCAGAGGCAAATGTGACGAGGTACAAGGCTCGTCTGGTCGCGCAAGGCTTCAACCAAGAACCGGGGCGTGATTTTGACGAGACGTGGGCGCCAGTGCCCAGCTCGGCTACAACACGCGCACTATTCGCGGTGGCCGCGGCCAAGGACTGGGAGGTTCACCACATGGACGTCAAGACGGCTTTACTCAACGCCAAGATGGACAAGGAGATGTACATAAAGCTTCCGGACGGCGCCGAGCCTGGGAAGGCAGGTGAGGTCTTTCGTCTCAACCTAGCTCTCCATGGGACAAAGCAGGCGGGGCGCCTGTGGGGCATCAAGTTCGACAAAGAACTCAAGGAGATGGGGGCAGTTCGGTCCGAGGTGGACCCGTGCCTCTACACGTGGAGCCACCCGGTGCACGGGCTGGTCTACATTCTCGTCTGCGTGGACGATCTCATCGTTGCGGGAAAAAGCCTCGATGGGGTCCAGGCGGTTAAGAACTCGGTGTCGGCGACGTTCGACGTGCGCGACAAGGAAAAGGTCAAAGAATTCATCGGCATGAAGGTAATGCGAGATCGGGAGGCCAAGTTTCTCACCCTGAGCAACCCGAGGCATGTTATCGCACTCCTTGAGGCGTTTGGGATGTCCAGCTCTACGCCCAACAAGACGCCAATGGTGTCGTGGGCAAAGCTGGCCAAGTCGGGGGAGAACCTCTTGCGCGACGGCAACCGATACGCCGAACTTTTCGACTCCCTGCACTATCTGTCTACAACGACGAGGCCCGACATTTCCTTTGCCGTGGGCGTGCTGTCGCGCTACATGGGCTGCCCCGAGGAGAACCACATGCGCGCGGCCAAGGGGGTGCTTCGGTACCTTCGCGGGACTACGCGCCTCGGGGTCGCGTACGGCGCCGACAAGCCTCTTCAAGGGTACGTCGACGCCGACTGGGCGGGCGACGTTGACGCTCGTCGGTCGACGACGGGCTTCATCTTCACTCTCAACGGCGGGCCGGTCTAGTGGGGGAGCAAGCGCCAGTCGATGGTGGCGACGTCGACGGCTGAGGCAGAGTACGTGGCCGCCGCGATGGCGACGAAGAAGGCCATTTGGCTCCGCAAGCTTCTACGGGATCTTGGCGTCGACGGGCGCGCCGTTCCCATGGGGGAAGACAACCAGGCGTGCCTAGCGCTCGTCAACAACCCCGAGGCAACCGGGCGCACTAAGCACGTGGACGTTGCGTACCACTTGGTGCGCGAGTACGTGGTGCGCGGCTACGTGACCTTTTACGTCCTCCCGAGCGCTGAGATGCCCCCGGACGGGCTCACCAAGGCGCTGCCGGGGACGGCGTTCAAGGCCTTCCGTGACGCAGCTGGTGTCGCGCCCGACATGGGAAGGGCGGCGGGAGCGCTTGAGCCGGAACCGGCGTGCTAAGGCACGCCGTCACACTGCCCGGCTTTGGGGAGCTTAAGGGCTTTAGCGCATCCGGCTGGGCGGGCCCGGGCACCGATTTCAAGATTTCGGGCCCGAACGTCGCGGCCTAGGAGATCGTTCCGGGCCCGACACGTGGCGGAGACGTCGCGACGACGTGGCGGCATCGGCGACATGTGGCGCCGTTGCAACACGTGGCGCTGTTGCAACACGTGGCGTCGCCGCAACACGTGGCAGTTGGGCTAAAAGGCTTTAGGCGCTCCTCTGGTGGTGCCCGCCGGACTGGATGTGGTCGTACGGGCACCCGGACGGGTCGGGCGTGCTTATCGGAGCTTCCCGGACCTCATCCGAGGTCGGTTGAAAAACCGACTTTTGGAAGTGGTCTGAAGGGCTTTAGCCCCGGGGTAGATGTGCCATTGCTGGGGGTGGTGCCCGATGGATCGGATGGGGTCCTACGGGCACCAGGGAGGCCCGGAGGTGCCTCTGGCGTCCTCGCGAGCCTGTTTTGGCCCAATTGGAGGTCGGTTCAAACACTGATCTCTGGAGATGGGGCTCAAGGGCTTTTGACCCCTCTGCGTGAGGGGAATCTAAAGGACTTTAGACCCTCGGTCGGAGAGTCCCCGCAAAGCCTTGCACGGACTGCCGATGACGGGAAGTCCACGAGGTGGCTGCAATTATCCCTGAAGTACTGCAGGGAGTGTGAAGTGTAGTTCCGCAGTCCCCCAGGGACAACTGGCCCTTGGGTATGTCGTAAGTCGTTGTATTTGTCTGGTGACACTGCATGTACCTGTTTGTAGATCTTTCGGCGGAGACCCATTAGGGGCTGAGCTCCGGGGGAGATTTGTGTGGGGAGCGGCGTCTTGAGTGTGAGGCTGTGGGCGCCCTCCGGATGTGCGGGCCCTGCCCTGGGAGGTGCCGTGCGGGCCTTGTGGGCCAGGCCATTGGGGGTGCCTTGGAAGGCGCTGCGGCCGAAGTGGCCTGCGGGATATCAGGCGCGCCTGCGCAGGCCTGGGAACGCCGTGCTTAGTAAAATAACGCACCCGCTCAACATCATCGACTTCCCAGCGGGCTTTCTCCTTGTGCCCCGAGAGTGCATGTGGGTCATCGTGGAACTGCCGCGTGACGTCTACGCCCCGTGACCGCCAATCCGAGCGCCCCAAAGGGACCCACCGAAAATCCCCACCCCGCCCCCCCCCCGTCCGCGCCCGGCCGCCGTTCCGACCCAAGGGGTCAGGCGCGGACAGTCGGGGGCGACGGGGCAGCGACGCCTGCGGTGGCCCCAAACGTGGGGCCCGGGGCACGCGAGGACGTCGGCAGCGGGTCGGCGGACGTATGGGGTAACCCCAGGCGCGCGGCGCGGCGCAGATAGACGCGCAGCGTCTCGTGCGGAGCGTCCGTGGCGTCCATCCAGATGGGCTGGGAGTACCCAGCCAACAAACCTGGACCACTAGGGTTCCGTCGGGCAACGTGGCGCGGTCTGCGATCCGGTCCACGGCGTACCGCTGGCCATCGGCCTCCGCCCCATGAAAGTAGCGGGCCGTCCGCAACACGGGGTGCTGGGCGGAACCCGGGACAGCCGCGACCGAGCCGCGGACGACGTGAGCCACGTTTTACCGGCGGTGCTCCCCTCTCAGGTCGAGGAGGACCGTGGGATCATCCGTGGAGACCACGCGGTCGGGCCCGCGGGCATCGCGCGTCAGCTTTCCGCTGGCACCTTCCTCCTTGGCGTGATCTCGCAGCCACGGGCAGCCCCCGAAGGTGAGCTTCCCCGCGCGCAGCGCGAGGCGTCGGTCGTGGTCGCGCTCGTAGCGCCCTTGTGTCGCCTTGAGCTTTGCCCGCATCCGCGGGACGAGCTGCACGAGGCGGGTCAACAGGGCGGCCTGGGCCCGATTCTCGGCGGCTGTGCCGCGTTGCGCCGGGAAGGGGTACGCCCCTGTTCGAGAGACGTCCTTGAACGCCCAGCTCGACACCCCCATGGGATTGACCAGCTCCAGCGTGGCGACCCCAGTGCTCCGGTGCGGGCGCCTGTTGTACGCCAGCGTCAGCGCCCCCAGGAGCTGGTCCCAAGACCGCGGATGTTCCGCCACGTAGTGGTTGATGATGGCGTGCACTGCGCGGATAAACCGCTCCAGCTGCCCGTTCGTCTGCGGGTGGGACGGAGACGTCACCTTCGGCTCGATGGAGAGCAAGTCACACACCTGGCCCCAAAAGTGGCTGGTGAACTGCGGTCCCCCAACGGGCAGCAGCCGGTCCGGCGGACCATAGGCGGTGACCGAGTAGTCCAGGACCACCGAAGCGCAGTCCACTGCTGTGGTACCGTCCATCGGGAGGGCACGCACCAGCTAGATGAACCGGTCGGTTATCACCAGAATGAACCGGTGGCCGGCGGCCGTCCGAGCGAGGGGCCCATAGAGGTCCACAGGTCCTGGAAGCGCATGGTGGCAGGGAACACTGTGAGCGGCGAGCGCCGCGCTAGGGGGCGCACCCGCGGTCGTGCACAGCTGTCGCACCTCCTAACGTTGGAAACGACGTCCGCCGCCATGCCCACCTAGCAGTAATACCGCCGCATCGCCGCGTACATGCGGGACTCCCCCGGGTGCCCCGCGAAGGTCGCGTCGTGCTCGAGGTGAAGGACCTGCTCCTGCAAGGAGGCCGGGACCACCACCTGGTGAGCGCCGTCGGGGGCCGCGCGGCGGCGGAGGATCCCATCGGGGTCCTCGAAGAACTGGATGTGCCGTCCGGCGTTCAAGGCGTTCAGGACCTCCTGGCAGCAGCCGTCTGCGGCCTGGGTGGAGAGCACCGTGTCCCGGTCAATGCCACGGACCGTGGGACCGCCAACGTAGTTGGCGGCGTCGAGCCCGAGGACCGTACTGGCCCGAGTGGCCAACACCGGGACGGCGGCATCGAACGCCGTCTCTTCGCTGGCCCCGGACTCCAGGCGGGCGATGCTGTCCGCTTGGTAATGCTTCATGCCCGGTTTGTAGGCGACGTCAAACTCCAGCTCGCTCAGGCGCAGGCGCCAGCGTGCCAAGTGGGGGTTCCCCGAACCCTCGATGTTGAGAATCCACCGCAGGCAGTCGTGGTCGGTGCGCACGAGGAAGCGGTCACCCTCGAGGTAGGGGAGGATTTTGGGCGACGCCCAGACGACCGCCAGGCACTCCTTCTCCGTGACCCCGTGGAAGAGCTCGTTCGTGGTTCGCCGCCGGCTGATGTGCGCGACGGGCTGAAGCTTTCTGTCGTCTATCTCCTGGAGCAGGGCGGCGCCCACCTGCGTTCCGCACACGTCCACGTCGAGGACCTACTTTCGCGCGCGTCGCGGGAGTCCGAGGTCCGGCGGGGTCTTAAGGGACCCCTTGAGCCGGTCGAACGCCTGCTGCTGCAGTGGTGTGGCGGGGGGCACGAGGACAGGGGCCGTGGACCCCATGATGTCCGTCAATGGCGCCGCCATTCGGGCAAAGCTCGGCACGAACGGGCGGAAGACATTTTACATCCCCGAGAAGCTCCCTACTTGCGTGCGGGTCGTCGGGAGGTGCGCTTCGCGCAGCGCGCGCGTGTTCGCGTCCATCACGCCAAGCCGGCCTGGATTAATCTCGTGCCCGAGGTACTCCACAGTCGTGCGGAAGAATCGGCACTTGGGTCGGCGGAGTGTCACTCCTGCCCCGCGCAGCAGGCGCAGGACATGGTTGACGTGACCGATATGCTCTCCCTCCGTCTTGGAATACACGATGACATCTTCGAGGTAGATGAGGCAGCTTTGCCACTTGACCCCGGAGAGGATGAGGTCTAGTGCCCGCTGAAACATCGCGGGTGCGTTGGTCAGCCCGAACGACATCCGCTTGTACTGGTAGGCGCCCTCGCGGCACACGCAGGCCGTCTTTTCCCGGTCCTCGGGCGCGATAGTGACCTGCCAGTAGCCTGTATTGCAATCCAATGTTGAGAAGATGGTCGCCTCGCCGAGGCTGTCAATGCACTCGTCCATCCGGGGAAGACGGTAGGAATGCTTTTTTGTCACGACGTTTAGCAGTCGATAATCGACACAGAAACGGAGGGCTCCATACTTCTTGGGCACGAGCACAACCGGGAAGCCCCATTCCGACGACGTCGGTTCGATGACGTCAGCTTCTAACTGCCGCTTGACCTCGGCCGTCTCGGCCTCTCGTGCGGTGTGACCCGAGTGGCGGGGCGCGAACCGGAAGGGCCGGGCTCCGGCGTTGAGGTCGATGCGATGTTGGGTGGCAGGCCCTACCATACGTATATTGTGAGTAGGTGCTTTAATGGGTGTCAGTGTCTTAACTCCCGTACCCGTAGGCAGCAGGGCGGCTGGCACCCACACCCAAGTCAACAGATGTGTAGGTAGCTGTGGGTACCGATCAATTCCGACCGCCAGCGGACTTAGAGCCAGAAGAGCCTGCCATTCTCCTGCAATTATGGCGTTTCACGTCCGCCAAGGACCAACTGAATTTGGGACTTGATTTCATGGCTACACCGATTCTGGTCGCGGGGGAATCTCCGAACCCTGGTATGCTCGCCAGGGGGCGCCCTTTCGGGTTCTCACGTTAGCCGTCAACAATGCGGCCAACAGGTTCACTCACGTGACGGAACCGTTCCGACTTGCTTGGGCTAAGTAGGTGCTTCGCGCTGCTGAAGGTTGGCAACTGATCGAAGTCGAGCAATTCCGAAATTAATTCGTACCCGTGCTTTCCCGGTATATCTCGTATTGATACGCATGAAGAGACAGGTGGCCGGCACACGTACTCGAATTTAACAATTTATGTATCCCGTTCCCGACATTGAAAACGATACTTATGACAGGGCCTGTTGGGTGGCTTTGATGACGCCCAGCGCCTGGCCCGTCCACATCGCTTCGTGCTGGCCCAGCATGTGCCGAATCCGGGTGTGCAGTGGCGGGTCGGCATCCGGAAGGTCCACTTCCTCCAGGTGCACCGGAGTCACGGGCTGTGCGCCACCCTGTGAGGGGCCCGCTTCTCCCGGGTCCCGGGGCCGCGCCGGGGTCGCTGCCCTGCCGCCTGCGGGCACTGAAACCCCCGAGTCCCGCCCGGGTCCCGTCGGGTCCCGCGTGCCTGACACCGCCCCCACAACGCCCTCCATGGTGGTCAACGTCGTGAAGGCCGGGCCGGCCGATGCCCCGGGAGGCGCCGCGAGGGCCACGTGCACAGCGCCCGTCGTGAGCAGCTCGACATAGCCGACGTTGGTTCGCTGCCGGAGGACGACCTCCCATGTGCCGAAGTTGGACACAATGACCGGGAAGGAGAGCCCGGAAAAATGTCGTGGACGCCATTGGCAATGGTTATACAATGAGTCGTGAACAGGCGCGAGGCGCCGAACACTTGGCCCAGGCCCCCCATCATGGTCCGCACCCAGACGACCGAGGCTGCCGACGGCAGGAGCCACGTCTTGCAGGTGGGGTGTAGTACGCATGAGGCGCCCATCGAGCGTTCGCCGTCATCCAGCGGCCCTCGGAGGATTGCTGTGACGGAGCCGTCCGTACCACGGATGGACAGGTCCTGGGGCAGGATGGCGTGCGCGTTGTCGTCGATGAATGTGCAGCCCAGGATGACTGGCACCGACAGGTCGTCGACGACGATGAAGGTCACAGGGACGATCTGTGCATCCGTGTGGAGCCACAGCGTGACGGTACCGCTGGTGCGTAGCCGCGCGTTGTTGGCATCCCTGAGGCGTACCCGCTCGTCTTCCTTGCAGGTGACCACCTGGCGGAGCCAGGCAGGGGCGAGGGCGCTCCGGTGGACCAGGTTGGGCCCCGCCCCGGTGTCCACGACGACCCCGAATGCGACAAGGGCCAGCTTTTCCAGGCCTAACGAGGCCACGATGAGGTAGTTGTGGAGGCTGAACAGCAGCACCTCCCCCCCGCGCGTCGGGTCGCCCGGCGGGCCCGCGGATGCCGCGACGCCGGCTGTGGTACCACGATCAGGGGGTTTATCTCAGTAGGAGGGAAGTAACGGCCGTCTGGGCCGCTCGCGGAACATCCGCTATGGGACTCGAGGTCCAGGAAGTCGGGCCGATCGAAGCGCCAAGACATGAAGACACGGTGTACTTGCCGGCGACGACGGTGACTCCCACCGTCGTCGCCCTTCGTCCTAAAAGGGCGGAAACCGTCGCCCGAGATCAATTCTCCGATTGGAAATTGACCCGGGCAGTCACCAACCAATGCAGATAATTCCCTCCATGAAAAAGAAGTCTCCCCAAGTGATCATTACAGAAGAGGGGAAGTTACAGTTCCGCTAGCAACGCGCTGCAACCGCCGCGTGGCGCCCGGTCGGTTGTCGCCTGCCGCGCCTTCCGGCCGCGGCCACTCGGACCCCGCGTTGGGCGTCTCGGCCAGGCGCGCCCCTTCGCGGGCTCGCACCTGCGCTCACGGGCGGGCCTGCCGTCCCCGTTCCGCCCGTGCCCGACCTCGTCGGCGCCGTATTGAGGCAGCCCCCCAAGCCCGCACTGGTAAGTTGGAGTTAACGCGGACTGCCTGGATAATTCCAGGAGTATTCATGCGGTGATCGGCTCGTTTGTCTGCGCCTTTGACATGCATTGCTGTATGAGGGTGATGGAACTACCTTTACCTGTATCTCGAGGGGTGCTCATTCTGGAGCTGATCTCGGGGAGATTCTGGTGGGCTCCTTGAGGGCCGTTGCGATTTGTGGGCCCTGTCACTGCGTTGGCGGGGGTGTGCCTCCAGGACGTTGAGAGAGGGGCACACGAGGGGGGTAAGAGGCTGCTGGCCTTGCGCCTCAGACCGGTCTCGAGTAAAGCAACGCATCCACCCACTTATCTTCCGCTTCAGATGTTATGGGCCCAGTTGTCGCTGGTGGTCATCATCGTTTTCTTCTACGGTCGCGAGGAGGACGACGTTGCGCGGGTTGCGGTGCGTTCCGGCGTTGGTTGGGCGGGTACAGCCGCTAGCGTCGA
>Ga0114953_1003378_pt1 | contig 10923 bp, 8 predicted proteins | sample SidtaG_FD_87298 | JGI IMG/M metagenome (GOLD analysis project Ga0114953, IMG submission 87298) | Marine algal microbial communities from Sidmouth, United Kingdom - Sidmouth_Male2 metaG | ecosystem: Host-associated > Algae > Red algae > Unclassified | place: Sidmouth, United Kingdom | collected...
ATGCTTCATTGGCAAAACACTGATGGCATCAATGTCGTTCCGGACTGGAAAGCGGCGGGCATCAATCCTTTGCCGGAAAGCGTGGATACCGGTGTTATGACGATCACTGCCGAGAACGTAGGACAGTTCAAAAACGGCTAGTTACGGCACCCGGCGTAGATCGTCTGCGCCGGGACACGGGATTGGGAGCCTGCCGTATGTAAAATTGGTGGGCTCGGTTAAAATCTGAGTACAGGGATCTAGCACTCGCCGTGCTTTCAAGCGTCGAAGAGCCTATCGGTGGTATTATCTACCAAGGGCCGTCGCTCCTTTTTCAAAGCCGGATTTAAGTGGCGTTGAATGATGACACGGTCAGAGCCGTCTTGCCGACACTTAACACGCTTTGGATTTCCGCTTTTGAATGGAGAAAAGGCCTAAATTTGACCGGACAGCCTCTGGGTTCATGGAATGCCATTTCCTGCCCGCGACAGCGACGCATTCAAAGTGTCATCGCACGGTGAGCCCCCAATTGAATTAATAAGCCCAATCTGCCCTCTCCCGGCATCGGCCTTGACCTGTCGGATAACCCCTCCTCGGCTGGTGCTTAGCGTGTTCATTGCATGGTGACAAACCGAGGTCTGGCACCTCGCCAATTCGGCATTTGGTCGGCCATGTAGTGAGACGCCTACAACAATAGGAATCGCAATTGATGAACCTGAAATCCATCCAGTATTCAGCAAATTCAAGTTTCTTGTTCAGCAAAACGACGAGTGCATTGCCTGTTGTTCAAATCAACAAGGGCTCAAGGTCACTCTCCCAAAAGACGCGCGACAAAAACACTCGTCAAATCCCGAGGGCATTGGCTATGAATGGCATGCGCCATCGCTTCGGATGCGAAAGAGAACCACTATGCTCACCAACATCCTTGGCAGATCTTCAATTGTCGCTATTACCCCTGCTGCAAGGCCGAATGGCATTTACCTGTTCCCAATCTGGCGCCCAACGTGGTGATCCACCTACGCCAGAATTTTCCAATAGCCCGGGGTTCGCTTACCAAATCACAAAAACCTATGAGGAATTGGCGCTATGCATGTCTTAGTCACAGGCGCAGCCGGGCATTTGGGCCGCAAGCTGTTCGATGCGCTTGACGCAGATGAAGATTATACTGTGTCCGGAATAGATATCCGTTCTGTTGATCACCGCGGCATCCATACCGCCAATTTGTCGGACGACCAGACATGGATTGAGTTGCTCAAAGATGTGGACGTCATCGTTCACTTGGCCGGTGATCGCGAACCCGGAGCAAGCTGGGCGTCGGCAATAGAACACAACATGGACGCGACGATTTCGCTCTATCATCATGCCGTTGCGATGGGCGTCAAACGTGTCGTCATGGCAAGCTCAAACTGGATTCATGGCGACAAGCGTTTTACTAACGACAGGCTGATGCAAGACACGCCTCCGGGGCCGGTGAACGCCTACGGAATGTCAAAGCTGTTTTGCGAGCGAACTGGCGCTTATTTTGCCCAGCATCACGGGCTCTCAGTCATATGTCTTCGCATTGGCTGGACCCAATGGACACATGACAACCGGCCTGGCCCCCATATGTCGATGGGTCGTTGGGGTCAGGAAATGTGGCTTAGTGATCGAGATTTTCTGAACGGCATGCGCGCTGCAATCGAGGTAAAAGACGTCAAATTTGCCGCTCTGAACTTGATGTCTGATAACCCGGGCATGCGTTGGGATATCTCGGAAACAAAACAGGTTATCGGGTACGACCCCCTGGATGGAAGTCGCGCAAAAATCACACCTGTCATTTCCATGAAGAGCGCGATTAAGGGGCTATTTTCCTACCGCATCGTTAAGTTTCTTGAGAGACGATTTCCTCACTGGTGACAATTGTGGACAACTACTATCTATCTTTTAGGATATATGAAGAATTGAGCCGCTGCGCGCGGGCTGCTCTTTACAATACGCGCTGCCGATTAGGCGAGTGCTGAATCCGGAAAAACTCTTTGCCAAAATGAGTATAAGCGTCGGCTTTGGTCTATTGGTCGCAACGTAGTCAGCAGATCACCGCAGTTGCAAAGGCTTTGTACGCTAGCGAAAGCTGCGTTAGCAGAGGTCCGCTTTATCCCGCGCAGCCGACCTTGGCGCAGATCGCACCGCATGTCCGTTTCCCGCCCCTCACGAAGGCTGCTGTTTCCTGCCCGATGAGGACTTTGGTGGATTTTGCGGCCGAGCCTCAATCAGCCCTTGTCGATGTGCCGCCAGCGCATAGCGCGTTTGTCCATCAATCGGCGCCATAAAAACGGGACAAGCGCCACAACCGCCATGACAGGCAAGGAATAGGGCAAGACCGGCATCTGGCCGCGCTTGATGGTCAAAGCAGGAAACGGACGGGCCGGGTGAATGTGATGGTCAGAGTGTCGCGGCGCGTTCAGCATCATAGCGGATGAATACCAGTGCGGTGCGTTCCAGCTGTGCTCAGGGCCGATCGGCTCGGGCTTTCCATTGGCGAGGGTTCGGCGCTCAAGCCCGTAGTGTTGCACATAATCGGATAGATAAAGCTGGGCTTGGGCATAAATAGAAACCACCAGCAATGCGATCAAGCCGGACCATCCTGAAATCAAAAGGGAAAATGAAATTGCGCCCAGCGATAGCGTCACATACGCAGTATACGGATGCGTCCAGAAGGGCCTGGCACGGCCACGGCGCAAGTGATCTTCGGCACGTTTTCCCGCGGCAAAGCCACCGATCCATGCGCGTGATAGATACCGCCAGAACCCTTCGCCAAGCTGTGCTGTACTCGGATCGTTCGGGGTTGCTGCCCAGACATGATGAACGCGCATATGCGCTGACGTATGGTGCGCAAACAGCAGCGATCCATAAATGGCAATGCCCAACCGACGTGGGGCGCGCGCAGCATTGTGTATCAACTCGTGGGCGGCGGAGTTACTAATTTGACCAAAATACAAACCCAAACCGATCAATAAAAGTGCCTTATCCACAGTATCGAGTTGCGGGTTCGCGCCAACGGCCCAGATACCCGCTCCCCACAGAGCAAAGTGAGCAGCCCCCAGCGACCACAGCAACGAATTGGTCGAAGATTGGATTTTCTCTGGCGTGAACAGTGGAACGGCACGGTCCATGAAGAATACAAAAACTGTAATCGAAACCGCAGCTAAAACGGGCCAAATCCCCCCCCACAGGCACGCCACCCCTAAAAGGGCGGCAGGCGTTAAACTGGCAACAGCAAACCAAAACACGGCGCAAGACAACCTTTCTAAAGTTGGCGCTTCTATAGCCCTACAAATATAAGAATACATAAATCCATGTTTGGGGAAAAAGGGATACGCCCTACCCTCGTCTGTCAGCGCATCAGAATTTGATAAGGCGGGCAATGTATGTAGTTGTGCAAGGGAACTTGGACCTGAATCTGCCCGTCATCCGGGTTTTGGAACCGAAGGCTGTTTGAACCAAGATAGGGTGGGTCCATCAGTTTCATGCAATCATGCGGCGTGCTGGCGGCGATGCGGGCGTCGCGCATCGAGTGTTTACCGTTTGATCCTTTCCATTGCCAGACAGGGCATTGCGCAGCAATGTTCCGGGAAGGGCGTTCTTAAATTGATTTCGTCACGCCCAAAGTAGACGTCGGCGGGGTGACGTCACTGATGTTCGGATGGTACCGCTAGTGGTTGCAGTGATCGATGAAGGCTTCGTTCTCGGCCTCAAAATCGCAAGGAAGAAACTAGTTTTCCAGCCGGATGCAGCTCTGCAATGTCTGAGGCCATCCATCGCCCGACAGGTGGTTGTATAGCAATCTACCAATAGGGGGTAATCTTGCCCTGCGTTTGCAGATGATAAAGGGAACCGCGAGAGTGCTGCAGGCCATTGTCGTGTCGGCATTCGGCCAAGTCACCAGAGATGTAGCTGGACCCGCTGTCCACTGCGCAGCTATTGATACGCCGCATTAATGAGCGGGGCTATTCTCCCGCCTGATGTCTTTGACGATCTTCCCGCCGGGACTTTTCGCTGTCTGTGTCATTGTCCACTTTCGGGTGGTCACGATGAGTAGCAAAGCCTATTTTGGGAAAATACGCCCTATTGTGCGCGTTTTGCAGCTGCTGCGAACCTCGGAATCAGCATTTCAAAATGCTGGTATATCAGCATCTGACCGGCATTCGGGATCACCTCGATGTCGATCCACGGGAAGGCTTCGCGGTACTCGGCGATTGTAGCGATGTCCATCGCCGGGTCTTCGCCGCCGTTGACGAACCACGTCCGGGTGTCTTTGGCCAACAGGATAATATGCGTCCAGTCAATCTCGCTCTCCAGGGCTTCCATGACGTAGGCCCGCGACATATTCGTGGTTTTGCTCACCACCAGTTTACCGTTCGCGACCAGAACGGGCAGCAATTCAGGGTCTTGCAAAAGCGACAGATCGGCGGGCGAGCTTTGATTGGCCTGCCTGAAAAACTCGACCGGGCCTAGCCGTTTTGCCATTGCGACGGCGGCCCTTGTCGTAAAGTTCAGCAGGTGCGGCGCGTGTTTCGCGGTGGATAGAAAGAAACGGTGCCACTTGCTCATTCCGGAATAATGCGCATCACCCAGCAAATGTGGACGTGCACAGATGCCGACGAGCTCCGTTATCCTGTCGGGAAACTGCCCTGCGAAATCAGCCGCAAAAATAAGATCGTTCCCCTGAGAGACATAAGGGAGCTTTTCAATACCAAGATGATCGAGCAACGCGGTTGTGTCGTCTCGCGTACTTTTCAGAACATCGGCCTTCGGGTTGATATTTTCGCTGTGCCCGTACCCGGCGCGGATGGGAACGATGATGCGCAAACCGTGTTGAAACGCCAACTTGATCATCGGGCCATGCCACCGCACGACGCAGTACCCCATGTGCGTGAACAAGATAGGTGCGCCGTCGGCCGGACCCATATCGTGATAATCCATTTTTCTTCCATCGGGCATGACAAGGGTCTTGAACGGCTTCCACACTTCATCTTGCACCCAATTCGGGCCCTGACTGTGCAGTGCTTGTGTGCGCAGCACGTCCGTCGGCGCGCCGTGGCCTACATCGCGCAAGGACAATACAAGGCGGATCACCTCGGACTGGCTGCGGGCATTCATTTTTGACAGAATTGACTTAATCTGTCCGCGCACCGTGCCCTCGCTGGTGCCGCGTGCGCTTGATATTCCCTTCGCGTCCATCCCTTCGACCAATGCCTTGACCACGCGCTGTTCCGCACTGGTTAGGTTGAACACCTCTTCAAGCGTTTGGCCAAGGGCAGCTTGCCAATGATATAACGTGGTCACCACCAGCGCGTGCTGGGGCTTTGATGTCGCCGAATGGGCAAGAGGGCGTATCTGGAACAATGCCCCGCCCTTGTCGCCGGGAACATGCAGCAAGCGGTCAGGGCGATCTGCGGCGTTGAACACCTGACCAAGGGCGGCATCAAGCGCGGTTTTCATGTCCGGCGCGATAATGAGATCGTCCAGTGCAACGTCATTGAGCATCCCGAAAGCGTGCTGCGCGCCCGCGTTACTGGCGACGACCATCAATTTGCGATCCACAATAAAGGCCGCAAGATCCTCGAACGGGGTCAGCATCGCTGCAAGATCAGGACCTGTGTCAATGTCCGCGCCACGGTCAAGGAACGTTCCGGCACGTTCGAGATGCGCATGATAGGCCGCATCAAAATCGTCAATCGTTTCTATCGTTCTGCGCGCCGCCTGCGCATCAAGCCCCGCCCCGTTCCAGGCGTCGATAAAATCATCGAGCGAATTCGGATCGAGCGCAATATCGTAGAGCTGAGCGACAATCTTGTCAGGATCAATGTCGGCTGTGGATTTTGGCGGGGGCGATTTTGGGGTCATCATAAAAACCTTAGAGCATGACGCAGGACGGGTCATCCAGAAACGATATGTATAATTGCAACGGTGTGCAGATGCCCGAGGTCATCACATCTATGGGTATCTGCACACCGCCGAGGGATCAGGACGAAAAAGAGCCGCCCCGATATGTCGCAAAACTTAAACCAGCGCCATTCCACCGCCGACCGTGACCAGTATCGCAGCCAGCGCGCGGTTCATGACAAGCATTGCATGCGGAGATTTAGCGATGCGGCGCAACTGGGCCGCAAATCCGACAATCAGTATGGCGGCTGTCGCTTCTGCTAGAAACGTCGTGGCCGCGATGATCAGGAATTCGGGCATTACGATCTGGGTGATATTCATGATTTCCGGCAGGACGAGAGGAAACAAGACCAGCATGTAAGGCGACAAGATACAGGTGGTGAACCCCATGGCCAAGGCCAGACCAAAGCCGGACCGCTTGGCGACTTCCGCGCCTTGCATGTCAAAGCCACCTTTCCACATGTCACGCGCGATCCACAGAATGTAGGCGAGCATGATGTACTTGCTGTAACCCAGAACAGCGGGAAATTCTGTGAGCCATGCGCTGAGCCCGAAACAGACGGCCGTGATGATTGTCAGGCTGCCAAAGGCGGCACCGATGGCAAAACCGAATGCCCCTCCTATATCGTTGCTGGCCGCCCGCGTCAGCAACAACAAGAGCATTGGACCGGGCGCGATTGCGATTGCGACCAGGGTGATGAAATAAGACAGTGTATCTGCAACTGGCATCAGCGTGCACCTCTCTGGTCAAGGGATGTGTGAAGTTCGCTCATTGGGTAAATCCTTCGATGTGATGACCAAAGGCTTAGGCAGGTCCGATAACGGGCGCATATCCCATTTGGGGGGTGTGGCATCACATGATGGCGTTAAGTAAGGTTATCCATACCCCGCAGCGGCGTTTTATGACCAAGATTCTGGCGCGGGATATCCAAACAAAGATTGGAATGATGTGATGGCTTGGTTTTTTTGGATGCTCGCTGGTATATTGATCATCCTTGTCGCCGCGATTGCCTATGGGTTTCTTGCGCCACTCAAAGTGCATGTCACAGCGCAAATTCCCCTCGCGGTTCCTGACCCTGTGACGACGCCCACGGACGCGCCGTTTGTGGGCCTTGCGCTGTCGGGTGGGGGCGCGCGCGCTGCGGCCTTTGCTGCGGCGGGGATGCAGGCACTACATGATCGCGGGCTGCTGGAGCAGGTGACCCATGTGTCCAGCGTCAGCGGCGGCGGCTTTGCGGCGTCGTACTTTGCATTGCATCCCGTGCCCGACGCGACGAAATCCCATAATTACTTTGCCAAAATGCAAAGCGTGATGGCGCATGATTATTTCTGGGATACCCAGATGCAGCAGTTGCGCAAACCCAGCCGCCTGTTCAGCCCGTCGCGCCGCTTGCAATCCTTGCAGGACGCGCTGGAGCGTTCTGACTTTCTGCAAAACGCGACCTTTTCCAACCTGCCAAGGGACCGCAAATTCTATTTCAACACTGTCAGCTATGACACAGGTCAGCGGTTTGTGTTCAGCAATGCGACCCTCCCACCCTACGCCAAAGCAGGGGCCAATGATTTGCCCATTGCCCTGCGCAGCCTTTCGTTTCTGGATGAAGAAGGCTGTCGCGCGACACCACCCGACATGGCGCTCTCACTAGCGGTTGCAACCTCTGCGGCATTCCCACCTTACCTTGGCCCGATGACGATCAAGGTTGAAACTGCGACAGCTGCCGCGCCCCAATACTGGCACTTGGGGGATGGCGGTGTGCTGGAAAACCAAGGTGTCGAGACCTTGCGCGAGGCCATCTATGCCGCCCCCGACGACGGGCCTGCAACGATCTATTCCTTTGATGCGGGGCAAGAGCTGGACAGTGATCTGTCCCACAACACCCTCGATATCAGTATCTGGAGCCGGGACGTCACGCGTCTGGTGGATGTCTTGTCAACTTACGCGGCGACACAACGCAAGACGCATTATGACGCGATTGACGCACGCACGGGCAGACAGATCGACCTGATCACATTCAACTACATGGATGTTGTGCGTCAGGCGCGGTCCGACAACCCGCCCGATCCCAAATGGCTGGATTGGCGCGCGTGGAAACACGACACTGCAAAGGATCGTTTGGAAAGCCGCACACCCGCGGATCACCTTGCAAAAATCCCCACAGCCTTGAAAATCACGCGATGCAATCAAGAACTGATTTCCGAGGCTGCAAAGTTTCTCGTCAATCAGAAATTCCCACTTTCAACTCCGTCATGATAGGCTTTTTCATCCCATTGGGCATGATCCTGTTGGCGTTGTTCGGGATTATGGTCCTAAACCGGCTAAGGCAGCCGGATTATACTGATATCGAGGTGCGTACTACATCCCGGCCATTGCCGATGGCGGGCCTTGAATTGCGTATTGGGACGTGGAACATCGGATACGGCGCTCTTGGTGCTGGGGCAGACATTTACATGGACGGTGGCACATCGCTGCGCGCGCTGTCCAAACACCAGATCAGTGCGGCAACAAAGGCGATTGCACATCAAATAGCACAGACGGCGTGCGATGTGATGTGTCTTCAAGAAGTCGCAGAGCCGGGTTTTTTAACCCGGAAAATCGACGTACGCGCGCGGATTGATCAGGCACTACCAGATCGACACCGCTTTTATTGGGCGGACTTCAACACTGTCGCGCTGCCGCTTATGCTACGGGTCCGACACGGCATGGCGACCTATGCTGCCATCATATCTGAGCAGTGCAAGATCATTGAGCTGCCGAACGCGGATACGCAGATACTGGGATTTATTAAAAAACCGTATGTTGGTGTGCTGAACCGGTTTCCTTTGATGGGTTCGGACAAATCGTGGGTCGTCATCAACATTCACCTGCCGGTTTTCAATATCACCCCCACCGCGAGGGCGGCACATCTGGCGCGATTATTCGATGTCGCGGTCCAAGAATTTAAGCATGGAAATTTTGTGGTGATCTGCGGTGACTGGAACACCCGGCTGTGTGCGACGTCATTTCCACATCAGATCGACGAGGCGCTTCTGAAAAATTTTGCGGATTTCCCGCAAAACGCTCTTCCGGCAGGGTGGACGATTTGTGTTGATCCAGAGACGCCAACAGTGCGCAGGCTTGACGGGAAATTTGAACAGGGGCGGACCTACACAACGATCTTTGATGGCTTTGTCGTATCGCCAAATGTGCGGACAGCATCCTTAGAAACACTCGATCTGGGTTTTGCCCATTCAGACCATCAGCCGGTCGTGGCGAGGGTTTTTGCACAGCCTTAAACTGCAGCGGCGTTGGTACGACAGCCCCCCGTACTGGGGGGACGGGCCTGAGGATGCGTTGCGATTTTGCGAAAGCGTTTAGGTATCGCAGCACGCGCTGGCATCAAAGAAGACGCGATTTCAGCTCATGCGTTAGGAACGCAAAAATATCGACTGTTTAGTTCAGATATATGCATGCTTTGTAGAGTGTTCAGGGACGGTAGACGGCGAATGAAGGGGCCTATAGCCCGCACCATTCTGGGCACCCTCAACCAGAAAGCCGATCACAGCCAAAGGGACATTGGCGAACATATATTTGTTTTCTGTGTAACCATTGGCCGCGCGTGTAAAAAGACAGCTTCCGCGCAGGGTTCCGCACTGCCAAATGCGCGCCGCTGAAACTGTGAACGAATGCTGCGTCAGCACTAGCTGCAAGTGTATTGAACCTGCCCCTCCACAACGCCGGCCTTCATGTAATCCACAGCGAATATCGGTTATTCCATAGCAGCACGCAGCATCCTTAATTTCGGGGCCCAAGCTGCCATTTACTGAGATCCGCACAAAAGACAGCATATCCTGTCTTAGACGTTGGATACATCTTGGCACGCTGCGCAAATGTGCCGGACCACTTCAATGTGCTGATTTTCCTCTGCCTGCGCACGCCGTGCGATACATGCGTCACAGGCAAAAACACGGGCCGCCGCGTCGCAGAGGAAATAGCCGTTCATGCCGATCGCAGCACAGATCAGGCGTTAGGTTCACAAGGCGTCGACAAAAACGGGTCTTCGCTGGGGCTGTATTGAGGAACACTGTCATGGGCAATTCCTACGGGACCGGATGCCAATGGTAACTTCTAAATCCAGCACAGATAGCACGCCTTAGCTTGGTCGTCCCAAAACTGTCGAATCTGTCAATGGCCCCTCCTCACGGTCATTAAACTGGCAGCACATTTGGCAGATCTGGATCTGGCACGATGACTGGCCTCCTGAAAACGACGGTCCCACCTTAACAAACAAGCAAAGAGTTGACGAAAACACTGGCTTTGCTGCCCCAAGGTTAAGTTTCTTGTGCGCCGCCTCCCATTTGGGAGATGGCGCACCAATCACGTTGCAGTACGGCTTTGTTCAGCACATCAAAGGACGTCCAATGCAGCCAATACTCTCGCGCCTTTCTGACGAACACCGGTCAGAAAAAATCGAATCCCCATCATTCATAGAAACTTGGTTTTCAAACACGGCATCCGGGGCCAAGGCGCCATGACCCTTTTTGACTACAGTTCATTTTTTCTAACCATGATGGCAATTGCACTGGCACCAGGGCCGGTCGCGCTGATGTTGCTGGTCCGCTCAGCATCACGGGACATATCCGGGGCAATCGGGTTCGGCCTCGGCTTCTCCATCGGCGGCATCATCATTATTACAGCGGTTTCTACTGGTCTGAGCAGGTGGATCACCGAAGTTCCAGCACTTTTTGCCTACAGCAAGTTCTTTCTGATCGCCTATCTCTTCTGGACGGCGTTTAAGATTTTGAAGAACGGTGTCGGCATAGACGATATCCGGGCTACCCCTGCGCCGCGGGGCGGAATGGCCAAATCGGTCTGTGCAGGCATCGCGATCTGTTTTGTTTCGCCCTATATGCTGGTCTTTTTCCCACTGCTGCTCCCGACGATGCTGGATATCACCACCATCGAGATGCCCGATTTCGCAATCCTCGCATGTGTCACCTTTCTGGCGCGAGTCATAAGCGTTGGCATTATCATCGCGTTTG
>Ga0114953_1003379_pt1 | contig 10921 bp, 9 predicted proteins | sample SidtaG_FD_87298 | JGI IMG/M metagenome (GOLD analysis project Ga0114953, IMG submission 87298) | Marine algal microbial communities from Sidmouth, United Kingdom - Sidmouth_Male2 metaG | ecosystem: Host-associated > Algae > Red algae > Unclassified | place: Sidmouth, United Kingdom | collected...
CGATGCAGAGCCTGTCGGGGTCACGCGACACGCCCTGAACCCGACAGGTGAGGGGGTGCGCGCGCACGTGCCGGCGTGTGTCGCCCCCCCTCGAGAGGTGGTCCACTTCTTGTTCCGATGGGGGGCTATCTCCGTACAGGGGTCGGCCAGGCGTACATGTACATCGGAGAAAAGCGCGGGTGATCTCCGTTTTCCGCGCGGCCTGCGCTTCGCATCCGGGGTTGGCTACGGGCGCCCGGCGTCCCGGGTGCGTTGCGCTTCTTGCCGCCTTTTTCGCTACGGGCACTGGCTCCTGCATAGGCCAGCTCGGATGGGGCTCTGGGCGTCGCCATGGCGCCCTCGGAGCGCACATGTGGCGGGGCGGCGAGCGCGGTGGGGGGGGGCACCGGCGCTCCGTCGCCGGCTCTTTTCCGCGGATACGGCGATGGGCGTACGGCAGTCGCGGGCGCCGTCGCGACACGATCTCTACGGTACCTACGCCGTCGCTACGTGGGCTTTGGTGGCGGGGGCAGCGCGGCGGGCGCACGAGGGCGGGGGGGCGGGCGCACGCAGGCGGGGGGGCGGTCGTACGCGGGTGGTGCGGAACGCCCACGCGGCCGGGGCGCTGGGCGTACGCAGGTTCGGGGGGGGGAGCGTCGTGTTGGGGGGTCTCGACCAAGCGGGTGCACGTGTCGCTGTGGTAGATGGCCTGGTCACAGGTGGATGGGGATGCGACCGGCCGGCCGCCCTGTGGACGGGAGGCGTCTGTGTTTGGGTCCCAGGACCCTGACAGCCTACCGTCATGGTCCCTGCTACCGCTTTCGCAGCCTGCTGCCCCACCTTCTGGACGGTATGGCTGGGTAACGGGTCTGGGTGGCGGGGCGGATGAGCCTCTGGCGAGTACCAACGACAAGGGGGCGACGGTGGGGGCGACGGTAGGAGCTGGGCCTTGGCTCTCTCCTCCACTCTCTCTTCCCCCTATTTTCCCCCCGCTATTGACTGCCCTGCCGCGCGCCGAGGCGGTGGAGGACGTGTGTGCACCCACGACTGGGATTTATCCCGCGACGTCCGGGGGGCTGATCTCGGGCTCGCCCATTCCTACCCTTCCCCCCATCTCCTCGCTGCTGGGATCTTCAATGTCGCAGCCGATGCCGCCTCCACCGCCGCCGCCACCGCCGCCACCACCGCCAGCTCCGCCGCCACCACCGCCGCTACTGCCTCCGCCGCCACCACCGCCGCTACTGCCTCCGCCGCCACTGGCGCAACTATTGTCCCTGCCGCAGCCGCGACGTCCGTCATCGCCGTCTCCACTGCCGCGGTCACCACCACCATCACCACCCCCACCACAACCCCGACCCCCATCCCCACCCCCACCTCCTAGGCCGCGTTCGCGGTCGCCCCCGCCACCGCGGCCGCCGCCGCCGCCTCCATCGGCCCGTTTGGCTGTCGCACGTGCCCCCGTGTCCGATACCGCTCGCCCCCCCCCCGGGCCTTCTACCCCCCTGCCCGACGCCCGATCTGCACCTGCCCCTCCCGACGCTGTGCCGAAGGCGTCTCGGCGCCGATCGTTAGCAGCGTCGGCCGCACCGGCCGTGCCGTCCTCAGCGGCCCCCGCCTTTGTGCTCAAGACCAAGGCGGCGGCGCCGAGCAAGGGCACGACCACGCCCTCTACGTCACCTCTTTGTGCTCCCGCGGAGAAGACGAGCAGCGGGGCGCCTTCCCAAGACGGCCCGTCCACGACGCCCTCCCAGACGCCGTCGTCGACGGCCCCGGCGCGGCCGGCGCTGGGGCGGCGGGGCACGTTTGACGCCATGTCTCTGTCCATCCTACAGATGATGTGCTGCGCCGCAAGGCAGTTGCTGAGCTTGGTCGCCGCGACTCCCAAGTGGACCAACGTTTGGCTTGTGCTGGAGGCGGGTGACGGGTCGGCTGCGTCGCCGTTCTATGGCCACATCATCAACTGCGGGAAGGACGGAGACGCAGTGGCGTCATCCGAGAGCGGCGAGCTGTGTGCCGACTGGTGGGCGTTCCGCGGTGGGAAGCAAGGGCGGCGGCAAGCGGCAAAGGCGGCTGGCGCAACCGTCGGTGCAAGCGGCACCAAGCCCAACGCAGGACGTGCCGGCGGCGCTGGCGTCGACGCAAAGGACGGCGAAGACAACAAGACGGACGGGGAGAGCGGGAACGGTCGCGGAAGAGACGGCCAAGACGTCAAGACTGGCGGGGAAGACGGCGGGGATGCGGCATCGTCAGGCGCCACGTCGTACCCGGAGCAGAAGATGCTCTCACGGTCGGCAGTCAAGGGCATCGTTGAGCGCCACGCCGGCAGCAAGACGCTCAGCAAGGACGACCTCGCGGCGGTTCTAGTCTCCGGTGGCCTTGACGACTTCAAGGAGATCACCTACGGGGACATTGAGGATATCTTCCTGCGTGCTGCCGTCGTGCTGCGGGCGCGGTGTGACGCCAAGAACGCGTTCTCCTGGGCGCGCTTCTGCCCCGTCCCTCTGCTCGCCAATGGGTGGTCGACACCCTCCATGCCACACGCCGTTCACGGGTCGGACTTTGTGCCGCCCAACCACCGGTCGTCCAAGGGCCAGGGCATTGACAAGAAGAGGTTGATGGTGTGCGTGGCTGTCCACCTGTCACCCTTCTTTGCCAAGATCTTTGAGGAGCACTTCTCCGCCTGCCGCGCGAGCGGCAAGAAGAAGCGCAAGCGCTGCAACGACCCGTTTGCGGGCGCCGAGACGGCCAACGGCAAGCCCCACAAGAAGGGCAAGAGCGATGGCAGCAAGGGAAAGCTGACCAGGGCAGAGCAGCTGTCGGCCGCCGCCAAGGCGCGGTTAAACAAGATGGAGGCCCAGCATGCCGCTCGCATCGCCAAGACCAAGGCCGACGCCGTGAAGGCCGCCACCATCGCTCTGGCGGCTCGGGCCAAGGCGGCTTCTGAAGCTGTTGCCAAAGCGGCAGCCAACCCGCGTGCACCGGCCAAGAGGAAGACGGACCCGCCAGCGGCGGGTGGTGACAACAGTGGTGGACGCAAGTGCAGCAAGATGGGCCCGGCGGCATCAGATGCGCTGTGCGTCCTGGAGCGCGCGAGCGGGCAAGTGCGCATGCACGAGGCGTGGATGCGCCAGCCGACCTCCCTCTTGCCGCCATCCACGACGTTGACTGTCGTCTCCCTGTGCGGTGCCGCCCTCTCCGCCGCTGCTCGTGCGAGCGTGTCTGTTCGAGTCGTCCTCTCGCGCCCGCTGCTGAAGATCGCCTTTGCGGAGCTGGCCGCCGCCATTCGAGCCGCTCCCCCGCCGTTGTCGGATACGACTAACACGACGGAGCTAGCCGTCCGGCTCACCCTGGGCAACTGCGAGCCTGTATTCGCCTTCCAGACGACGCTCGACCAGATGAGCTCGGTCTTAGCTTTCAACGACACCATCGAGATGTCGCACGGCTTTTTGTCATGGGTGGGCGAGCTGGGGGTATGCAACGACGCGCTGCCGCCGCAGCTCAACTTCTTCTCGGGCGAGGCGACGCAGATCCGGACGATGGCCAGTGCTGTGCGCGACGACATGGCGGGCCGGCTCCTCGGCGACTGCGTGTGGGCCATGCCCACGGTTGGCCGACTGTCGGATGCCACCCCGTCGACGCACGGTGCGTTTGGCGGGTACTGCGTCAACGTGCACGATGTGTGCGACGCGGGGCGGCGGGCGTTTGCGACCAACGCGCTGCTGGACGGGGCCTTGGCGGAGCTGCACTTCCGGTGTGCCAATGCGTCAATGCCCATCGCCGTCTTGTCGTGCTCCCAGTCGGCTTCCTTTACGACCATTGCCGGGGATGAGGTAAGTTTGCGGCGCGCTGTCCTGTCTATCATGGACGTGCTGAGTACCTGGGATGCGTCGGTGGACCGGTTTGTGATGCTGTTCAACATTGGGAACTATCATTGGATATCAGCTTCTATCTCTTTCTCGTCTCGCTCCGTGGTCCTTTATGATTCTGGGAGAGGTAAATCCAGCGCCAAGGCGTTCATCCTCTCCAGGCTGCTCCTGTTCGCGCGACAGGCGGAGCTCCGGCGGCGGGCGGTTTTCCTCAACGCGGTGGTGGAGGACATCCAGTGGCGGACAGACGAGGAGATCAACCGGCCGACGCAGCAAGACGGCTACAACTGCGGGCTGTTTGCGTTCTCGTTCCTCTGGTGCTCCGTGCACGGGGTGGACTTTGCGTCCCTGCCGGTCGTCGGCGACCATCTGCGGCTCTCTCTTCTGCATTTTGTGTTGCAGAGCGGGCGTTCGCGCCAAGCGCAGCTGGCGCTGAGGTAGCAAGCGATGGGATGACGGTCGTGGCGAAGATGCATTCGTGTTTTTCTTGGCGAGTTTTTGTCTTCATGCACAGTTCATTACATGGCTCAGAACACTCTTGCCCTCGACGAAAGGTAGCCATCGTAGGCCCTACCACGTCCCGCCACCACACCGAGCGCCATCACCCCGTGCTGCTCCACCGCCCGATCAGAGACGGCTGCTACCCGACCTCCTTTCCACAGCGCCGACACGCCGCCACCGCCCCACTGCCTCACAAGCACGCCCCGGGTGCCGCCCGACCACCTCACCACAGCATCGCCGCCCCTCTGGCGAGGCACATACCCACCAGTGCATCGCCCTCCCGCCCCAGTTGCGCTCCATCCCCGAGCCTCCGCACCCCTGGCAGACGGCAAACACACGGACCGATCAGACCCCCAATCGAAAGGGGTGCGTCCAAAGTACCAGGATTGCCATCTCAACTTCCACTCCTTGCCACCTCCGTCGGAAACCAAAATACAAAGCAAATCGCAAAACCTCGAAAAGCGTCCTCAGAGGGCTCACGCGGCACTTTCTGGGCCCCCAAGAAGAGCGTTCGATTACATATTCTCCAATATCCTCTGAAACGTACTTGAAGTCATTTTCCCTTCCAAAAGCATAAACCGCTTCCGCCGACATTTCTTGCCCCCTCTGATCCCGGCGTCCAGCGTCGTTGTCAACCACAGTAGGAGCAGATTTTCATGAGCAATATTGTATATATCCTGAATCGGCAGCTTCGGAACAGATATGCTGAACTTCTACACAGAGTCCTCACCTTTAATTGTTTTCTGACCTCTGCTTCCTAGGCCCTCACGCCACATCGCCACCTCCACAGGAAAGGCTTTTCATTCGAGTCGCTGTGCACCCACTGGAGAAGTGGTCTTCGTCCCCATGTGTCCACCCCACAGATACCGGCAGAAGACAATTTATTGAGAAGAGTGTCGATCGGTTGTCGACTCGACGTTGGGGACCGGGATCGCGCGGGACCTCGTGAAACGCCTCCTGCGGGGGGGGGGCGGTCGCATTGCTCTCTGGGGGGGGGGCCGATGCAACGGCCTCTGGGGGGTCTAGGAGGACGGTTTTGATCCCCCTCTGGACATCATGAGAGATGGATTCTTCCACCCCGTTTGCGGCGGGTCTGGTCAGCTGCCTCGCGGTGCGGGCGTCCTGTCTGTCCATTGCCAGTCCGGCGGCGGCGGTGCGACCGTGTCGCTCCGCATTGGAGCGCATGGCGTGGCAGCAACTTCAGTTTGGGGAGCGACCTTGGAACCGGGTGCGGTCGCCCGACTAGTTCCTATGGCCACAGTACGCAGTGGCAAAAGAAACGATTGTCATCTGTGTCCCTTTCGGGTCTAGTCCCCATGCGGTCCTCTCTAGAAACCCCCTAGGTGGTCCGCGTGCCGCACCCTGCGCCTCGCCCCATTGCTCCCGGCGGGTGGACGCGGCCATCCCATCGTGCACGGCGCCGTACTGGCAGCATACCCGCTCCCGCACGCCTGCTGGCCGCCGCAGCTTCCGCACCTACCGGTCCCTCCCCACCCAGCACCCCACCCAAATGGGCGTCTGGCGCATCAGCAGCAGGGTGGGGAGGGGTTGAAAGGGGAAAAAAGGTACCGGCTGCCGCGGACGCGGCTGCCTCTGCCGTACGGGCGGCGGTGGCATGGCAGTTGTATGGCGACTGCATTCGTGTGGCACCGCCGGGGCGGCGCCGCCGTCACCGGTGTAGCTACACCTGCGGCTGCTCGTCCCCGCTGGCGCATTGGCGCTCCGCTTACTCGGTTCGCTGCCCGGCATGGGCTGGCTGGCGACGCGGCCGACCACAGGAGACGGTGGTCGCGGTGGCGACGCCGCTGCTGGCACCGCCCTGGACAAGGGTGCCACCGCTCGGACCGCTCTGGGCGGCGGCGCCCCGAACCGCAACAATGCTCGTCCGCTCCCCCGCATTCCCCATATGAACTCCCGCCTCAACGCCGGTGTATTCTGATGTCGCCCTGATGGCAGACTCAACAGCCGCCCCCACGTCCGTCTCGGCCACCGCCCGAGCAGTTACTATCCACCCCTCAGCTGAGCGCAGCGCCCCCAACGAGCACCCCACCTCACGTCCACCGCGTGTACCATCACCCTCATTTGCATCGCGATGCGGAACCCCCCGCCGACGGCTTCCCCCCCAGGGTCCTCTCCGCCCATTTGGACAGTAACACTCACGGGTACACTGTTGGCAGCTACGCGATTCTGGCGGCGCGTTTCCCGGGAGGCTGCTTAATGGTGCCATTGGAGCATCCTACCGCCTCTGTGAAAGCGACAGGTACTGGGGTGGGGGGATGGGAGCCGACCGGGTGAGTGGTAGCCGACTGGGGGTTTGCACCTACTGAGCGAGGATACGGTGCGGCGGGGGGGCACCTACCGGAAGCGTAGGCACTGGGGGAGTGGGGGGCAGCTGGGGGGGTAATCTGTTGGTGCGCAATGCGTGTCTGCCCCACCATTGAATGCAACATCGGCGGCCATGGTGAGTACCGACAAAGCTACTGTATAGCCACAGAGTCATGAGAAAGAGAAAGCATCGTATCTATCATACTCTCTCGGCTGGGGACACGTCCACGTGCGTGCGTCTATACCACTCCGGCCACTTGCACGACTCTCCCAAAGTCTTGTTGTCCCGGTGCATTGCCACGGCATTGGCCAACACCTGCTGGTACACGGTGAAGGTAATGAACTGGTCTTGCTTCATCTGGCGGAGGTGATGCTGCTGCCGGCGGGAGAGAGCGTTGCGCTCCTCACACGAGGAAGTGTTGACCCCGTCGAGCGACACGAATGAGTCGGGGCTCATGGCGCCCGAGCAGTCGGTGTGGTTCTCCCGCCAGTGAAACCTGTCACACTTGAGGTCGACGAGCCGCGCCAGGTACGGCAGCCGCACCAACGCCGACTTAAGCGTTGCGCAGGCAAAGTCGTAGACGATCGTCAACGGCATCTTCACAAACCGCTGCGCGACGAACTCGAGCGGCATGCGCTGGCTCTCGGACCCCGTCAACACCATCACGCCGATGCACTTGGGGTGTGCACAGCTGCAAAAGACGCCGACGGTGCCGCCCGTGTGGGAGTTCTCCTTGCCCATCTCGTGCCGGCACGAAGGCAGGTCCGTGTTGGCCGTCGCCACGCCCGAAAACCCCGGCATTGGGCGGAGCACGCGGAGGCCCGGCGCCCATACGCCGGTCCGCAGGTAGTCATCCCACTGGTCCGTGTACTCGCTGTACACGGACCGATAGGCGGCCACGGACGCGGGCGGCACCAGCCACGCGTCGGTGTACTCCTTGTGGGAGAACGTGTGCAGCGGGTGAGCCGCGGCCATATGGTGTCTCAGGGAGTCAAGCGCCTGACCGTCTAGAACAGCCGCGTCGTCCGCGTCCCCGACCCACTTGTTGTACTCAGCGACCCGCCCCTTGAGGGCCGACAGCACATCCGCCAGCAGGACGCGCAAGTTAAGGTCGGCGGCCAGGCCCGGGCCCAAACAAGCGACGGCGCCACGAAGAAGGCGCTGCTCGGCGACGAGGGGCAGTCCCAGAACGGAGGCCAGGGCAGGCACAGAGAAGCGCTCGGACCGCAACACGGCCACCACCTCATCGATCGCAACCCAGCACCCCTGCGGTGCCCACACAACGACGGGGTCGACCACGACCGCGCGCACAAACTCCATGACCTTGAGCGCGGACGCAGCCGTGCTTGGGATGTGGGGCAAGAGCGGAAGGCTCAAGTTGAGCAGTCGCGCCGCGCCCTTGGCCCCGCCCGTTGTCGCCAGCGCCGGCTCCTCCAGGGCCTCCGCGTAGGCAAGGAGCGGCGCATCGCGCTCCCAGACCTCCTCAGCGGGCTTGGGGATGGGCCGCGGCAGGTCAAAGCCGTCGTCGTCCTCACTGGAACAGACGTCGGAGCCGCTAGAAAACTCGGATAATGAGGAAGAGGCGCTCCCCGACGCGCGGTCAACCGCATGGAGCGCGCGCTTCCGGCCGCGCTTCTCGTCGCCCGCTTGCAGCGTGGCGTCGCGCGACGACCAGCCGTCGCCACCGCCGGCGACCACCGACGCGGGGGGGGGGATCGCAGGAGGCGGCGGCACTTCGACGGCAAGCGCATGCACCCGCCGCATGAGGGCGACCGGCACACGGCGACGGAGCTCAGCGGCTGCTGCCTCAATCGTTAGGGCGATAGACCTTGCCGCAGTCCTCACGTCAAAAAACCCACGGAGAAACGCCACGAGCTCCGGCGAGGCGCCCCCGTCGACCATGGGGTCCCAGCCCCTCTCCCCCGACCTACCGTCCATGTGCGGCTTGTCGCCAGCAAACGACTTGTCCACGCCGTCGACCACGACGTTGCCCAGCAGCAGCGCCAATGCCATCACATGGCCGCGCATGGCGGTGACGGTAGTGATGGCCTTGGACGACTTGGTCGCCACGACCTCCTTTTTGACGGACAGCACTAGGCCGATAGCCTTCGACACGGCCTCGTCGGTGATCATGCAGGGTACCAGCGACGCGCGCGGGACGGCGTGGACCTTGATGTCCGTTCTGTTGAAGGAGATCTTGTACTTGACGCGGTAGCCCAGCTGTAGGCCGTCAAACGACACGATCGCGTAGCTGCCGTCAGCGCGCCTGCACGTCGCGCACGAGACGGTGTCGTACGGGAGGCCTTTGATGACTAGCGCCAGGTACAGCAACACAGCGCTGCGCAAAATCTTCACGGTCCGCATGCGCTTGGAAGCGAGCGGGTACTTGCTGCCGGTGTGCAGCTCCGTGAACGCCTCGCGCAAGTAGGAAGCCGAGTGCACGGAGCTGCCGTTGCGAGCGAGGTTGACGGCCACCTCAAACAAGAACGCCTCCGAGTAGACGGTGTAGCAGGAGTGGAAGATGACCCCACGCGACTTGCCGTCGGGTAAGACGCGGAAGAGACATTGGTGGCAGCGCCACGTCTCCACCGTGGCTGGCACGACCCCGTCCTCAAACTCGACCGTACCCTTCTTGTACTCGATGGGCGTGGTCGCCTCCCGGCCGACGAGGCAATGCGGGCACAGCGCGCCGGCCGCGTACCGCACAAGGTGCGACGGGTCGCGGAGCGCGCGCATTAGGTCCGCGCGCTCCTTCTGGGCGACCAGCGGAGGCACGAGATGGCGGGGGGCGGCCGACCGAGGAGACCACTTGAAGCGGTTGACCGGCAAAAGAGGCTCGGTGGCGCCCGGCAAGTGCGGCGGCAGCTGGACGGCACCGGTCGCCACTTGGTCACCGGCCGCGCCGGCCTCGCTCAAACCCGCCTCGGCCAGCAAGCGCTCCTCGTCGTCAACCTCCTTGTCCACGTCAGATTCGGTGCTGTCATCCAGCCCCTCCAACTTCGCCTTGGCAGCCGCCACGGCGGCGCCGGCGTGGCCGCAGGTGCCGTCGCCCGTCCGGCAGGACAAGCAAACCCAAGAGCCACCGCGCGTGCAGCGCACGGCAGAGAAGGGCCAGCTGCTGTTGCCGTTTCGCACGACGCACGTCTTCTCGCCGTACAGCACACCCCGCCCGGCCTCGAGGCGCCCGGTCTTGAGCGGCGCCTTGAGCACCAGGAAGAGGTCGTTCATACTCACCCCCATCGCCCTCCGCACCTTCTCAAGCGCGTCCACCATCGAGGCGCGCATGGAGCAGCCGCCCTCGCCAAGGCACCGCTCCTCCGCGCTGCAGGCAGTCACGACGTTGTGCCCCACAAGCGACGCTGTGACAACGAGGAGCTCGTGCTGCCCCTTGCCGTCGCGCGCGCCGAGGCCTCCAAACCTCAAGACGACCCCGATGGCGCCACTCGGCGCCAGGTCCCACGCGCGACCGCGCAACGCCTTGTACGTGATGCCCTGTAGTTCTCGGCGCAGCTGCCGCAGACCCGCCAACGACTGAAACGTCTGCGCGCTCGAGTCAAAGAGCTCCTTGAGGCTGTGCCGGGCTGCCGTCGCGAGCATGACGACGAGCACGTCGACCAACGACTTGCGCAGCTTCAAACCCGAGCCCTCCACCCGTCCGGGCCCCTCGTTCTGCCAGCCGCTGCCGTTGTGCTTGACGCCCGCCACGTTGAAGCCGCGCCTCGGGATGGCCACGTTGGCGTTGGCTGACAGGATGGCGTCGGCGTTGGAGTAGTCAACCGTGCCGCCGTCGAATTGGTGCGTCGTTGTTGTGGCGGGGCGCAACGCCCGTGAGGATACCGCCCGCGGTGGTTGGACTCCCAGGTCCCGGAAAAGCGAGGACGCCGACGAGTACTCCATCCACACTCCGGTGTCGACCTCGACGGCATGTGTGCCGCTGCCATGCCCCGCAGTGGACGGGTGGTGCGGCGAGGCACCGCCAGCGGCAGCCACAACACCAGCGGCGGAAAAGGAAGCCGCAACAAAAACCGCCAGCCACAGGGACCGCCCCGCGCACCAGCCTGTGGCCACTGCACTTGCAGCGCTGATGGTCGAAGGGTAACGCACCATAGCAGGCGCCTACGGGGGAGCGGCGCCCTCACGAAAACCAGCGGCAACAAGAACCGTAGCCGCCGCGGTGACGGAGAGAGGGGCATCGCCAGCAGATGGAGCCGTGGCGTCGGGGGGAGGCCGCCAGCCCTAGCAGCACCGC
>Ga0114953_1003380_pt1 | contig 10921 bp, 9 predicted proteins | sample SidtaG_FD_87298 | JGI IMG/M metagenome (GOLD analysis project Ga0114953, IMG submission 87298) | Marine algal microbial communities from Sidmouth, United Kingdom - Sidmouth_Male2 metaG | ecosystem: Host-associated > Algae > Red algae > Unclassified | place: Sidmouth, United Kingdom | collected...
CGAGCTGGCGCTCGGGGCGGCGAGCGCGTCAGATGCGCATTCACTCGTCGAGCGGTTCTGGCAGGAGACGGTGCGATTGGCTCAGCCGCCTCCGGACGAGAACGGGTGACCCTTCCTGGCGACGTGGCCGAACCCGAGCACGCGGTGGAGGAACACGTCGAGATCCTGGATGCGCTGCGCAGTGGCGACGGCGACCGGTCCGCTTCGCTGGTGGAAGCTCACGTGCAAGCGTTCGACGCGGAGATCCGCACCGCAGTCACCGCCAGGTTGGAGTCCCCGCTGGCGGGGTGAGGATCTCAGGTGAAGGCGACTCGTCCTCGTCGATCTCGCCAGCTGTCACAGCGACCATTGCTTGCTCGGCTCGTCGATCTCGGGTGTCCCTCTTGCCATGAGCCGCCGTTGAGGTTGCGACGGCTTCGGCCTTGTCTGCAAGATCATCGGGCAACCGATGTCAAGTTGATCCGCCGGGCTACGACGTGAGATCAGATGTCTTCAGAAATCCGGTGACCGGCGATGGTGCCGTTCTCGATCCCGACCAACCAACCATTTTCGGCTTCGACGACCAAGAGCGGTGACAGTTCCCCTTCCAGTTGCAGCGCATTGGCAAAGCTCACAGCGTCACCGTTGACGCGGCAGGGCGCGAAGAGCGGGCGGAAACTGAAGACAAGTTCCTTGCGTCGACCGTTGTAGGTAACGGTGATGTCCTCGAGGTCAGTAGCTGTGCAGAGTTCCAGGCGATCGTCCTGAGGCATCGGGGCTCCGCTGAACTGGTCGACGTGAAGGTTGACCCCAGGCCCATTGACCCGCACGGCTTCATCCGACAAGCGGAACGTGTACTCGCTGGTGGTCGTCCCGTTTGGAATCGGTTTGCGCCAGAGCTCGGATCCGGTGGAGATTTCAACGCCGGCAATCGACCGCAGGCGGATGTCCAATCCCTCATCGTCGGCCTTGAGGAACGCTTCGACTTCGCACAGGATCACGAGGTCGTTCCCGGTTGGCAAACAGATCAGATTCTCTGGTGCGACCCAGCCAACGTCACCCGACGACATGGCGTATCCAAACACCGCTCCGCTGGGCACGACGGCCCCCACGGCGAAGCTGCTCCGGTCTGCATCTGAGCCGAGGCCTTGTGCCACCCATCCCTCGTAAATCGCACTGTGCCATCCGCCATTGGCAGTCAAGCCGAAGTCTTCACCGGGAGCCACTTCTCCGAGCTTGATTCGCCAACGTTCGTCCGCGCCGAAGTTGCCCAGCCCGATCAGCGTCGCCTGCCTGCGGTCGGTCGTCCACTCGACCCACGGTCCCGGTACGACCAAGGCTCCCTCTCTGTCAGCTGCGACGATCCGGGTGTCGTGGAGGTCCGATGCGCTCAGAATTTCGCCGGTGCTGCCGTCGTAGCGGGTAAGCGTGCCAGTCGTTCTGTCGAGTGAGCAGACGTCATCACTGCATCTGTAAATGAGACCAGCGCCCCGCGACCTCCACAGCTCCTGTCCGGTCTTCGGATCGTGGGCCGCAACGAATGGACCATCGATGTCTCGTTCTGTAGCGATGAAGTTTGAGTCTTCTTCCACCAGGTTCACCCACCCAGCCATGCCGCCGAGTCGGTCCAACGGGTAGTGAGGCACGCGAAACAACTCGTCTCCGGTAGCCGCATCAACACCGACCACCACCAACCTGTTCGTCCCAGGTTCGATGGCCTCGTAGAGCACCGTGTCACCGCTGACGTTGAGACGCGACACCGGAGTCAGGAGTTGCGGGTTCTCCCAACTGTCGACAACCGGAGTTGGAGTTGGGGGAACGGCTGTCGGCGATGGTTGGGGGATCGAGTCTGCAGCTTCGGTCGGTTTGGCGGTTTCGATCGACGCCTCCGTTGGGGTGGGTGTTGCGACGGCCCCGCTGTCGGCCTCCGAAGATTGAGCACATCCGGTGATCGTCGCTACCGCGGCAACGGCGGCCAACACAACGAACAGAAGCGAGGACCTTGTCTGAGCTGAACAGGTTTGGGAACCGGCGTACCGCATTTGCACTGATTGTCCCACATTCCCCCCGAATTAACTTTTAGTATATTTCGATGTTTTTCAAGAGTAACACAAGGGACGCGCGCAACAAACTCGAGTATCAGCCGAGGTCGCCTTGCAAGGCATCCGTCGCCGGAAGTGCGGTGATGTGCTCGTCCAGGGCGAACCGGTGCCGGCCCGCGTGGACAACGTAGAGATGGTCGAGCTCCAGGTCGTCGATCGCAATCCGCATCGACTTCGTCGTTGACGGCCGGTCTTTCCGGACTGCCGGGAGCCGGTGAGCAGAACAACCGGCGCTCGCTCAAGGGCGGTCTGCACCTGCTTGCGGTCGCGCGCCCGATCGATAGCCATTGACGAAGAATGGCCGATTCACCGAATTTATCCGTGAAAATCCAAACTGAGAGTTTGAATTTTCGAGGAAAGAGGGATGTGGATGGTTGAAATTGGGTAGGCGTCAACGCTGGCGAGTCAGCAGTCAGGCAGATCGTCGAGGTTGTCGTCCTCGCCGCCTCCCGGCGCCGTGCGGAGGTAAAAGCCGTCCTCGACCTCCTCGCTTTCGACGACGGTCACAAGTGAACCGTTGACGTGGAATGCAGTCGCATCGGCGTCGATCCGATCACGTGCCGTCGCTTTGGTGACGAATCCCCAGCCTCCGCAAAGTCCAATGATGTCGCCATCCTCGTCCTTCGCTGTTGCTGTCACTTCCTTCGACAAGGAACAAGCACGGAGACGCTGATGATGGCCAGCCACTTGAGTGCACCGCCTCGCTTCTTCTCGACGTACACGATTTTGGCTTGCAGGATGCGCGGTACTTCCGGCCGGAGAATCAGAGATGGGAGGAGGGGGAGTGCGTTCAGTCACGGATGTCTCGCTTCACTGGAGGGGCGGCGGAGTTCGCCGAATCGACTCTCGTAGTGCGTCGCCGTGACACATGCCGGCGGTGGGATCACCGCCGACCCTCATTGCGTCAGGAAGGTCAGCACCGGGTTGCTGGTCGCACCTTGGAGTTTTGCCAGCTTCGACCGGACTCGGCGGTCAATCTGCCGAACGTTTGCGGGACGAAGACCGAACTCTCGCCCGACCGTGTGAGCGGGTGACGGGTCACCGAGCGACTTCTGGGTCTGGTACTCGATGTGCACGTTGGCATTGCGTTCGGTGGTGAGACCTTCGACGACGGTGATCCATTCGGCGATGTCCGCTCGGTGGGCGGCAAGATCGCGAAACGTCACGTCCGCACAGACGGGTTGCCGATCGGCCGATCGCGGCCCGTGAAACTCCGAGATGAACTCGACCCGAGGATGACCCAACCAGCCGATGACCTCGGCCCGGATGGCGCGGTAGGCCCAGAGCCAGGGCACAGCTCCGTCGCAATCCCAGCTGGCGGCTCGGTCGTAGATGACCAGTCCAGCTGACAAGACGAGAAACTCAACGTCGGTTGGGCAACGGTTGGCATCCCGCCGGCCCACCGATCCCAGGATTGAGCGAACAGTTGCTGCCAGCTGGGGGCCAAATTCGTCGATGAACACGAACAGGGCCGCGGCGTCATTTTGCGCCATGGCGTCCATCAGCTCGCTCAACTCAGTGCCAGCGCATACTTCCGGTGTGATACCCATATTTGGTGACACTGACGGTGCCGCGTGACTTGAATGTGACCCGTCACACTTCCGCCGTACCGAGAGACCACGTGATGCGACAACTTCCCCGATGGATCACCCGCAATGTCGCGCTCGCCGTGTTGGTCGGCGGTGCGATCCTGATCCTGCTGTGGTTGCTGGCCTACGGAGAGCAGGCCGTTGAGTCGTATTGCAACGATGGCAGGTCCCACGATGTAGTTGGCAGTGGGGCCTGCACGCGGATGGAAGGTCTCGACCGTACGAAGGGCGACGACGGGTACCGGATGGTGGACACGTTCTTCGGCACTGAGCAGCTTCCCTGGGTCGGCATTACTCGGTGGCCGGCGCTGTTGCTTGGGTTCGCGGGTGTGGTATGGGGTCTGGTCGGGCTCGGCGCAACCACGCTGCATGCCTTTGGATTCGGATCGTCCGCTTCCAGCGAGACGCCGCCAGCCCCAGCGCCGCGGCCCATCGGTGAGCTCGGCCTGCTCGAAGGTGACAGCCAGGACCTGCGGGTGAAGATCATTGCGCACGACGACGGTTACATCGTGAACGTTGCATCGTCGTTCACTCAGGGAGACAACACGCTTCACGCGGACGCCCTGCCGGTCGACCGAGGACTGGCTGACCTGAACCAACTTCAGGCCAATACGAGCAAGCGTCGAATCGGGTCAAAGCGGGCAAAAGCAGTCGAGGCCTTCGGCGCCAGATTGTTCGACGCGATCTTTGATGGTCCGACGGAGCGGGCGTACCGGCAAAGCGTCAACTTCGTCCGGGAGCACAACGGCACACTTCGCATTTCGCTCGAGGTTGACGAGAAGTTTGCCGACCTCCCCTGGGAATACCTCTACGACGACCAGCGCGGGACGTTCCTTGCCCTCTCCCACGACACATCGTTGTCCCGACGGATCGAATCCATCGATGCGACTCGCTCCCACGACCCCATTGCCTGTCTCCGCGTGCTGGTAATGACTGCGTCACCGGCGCAGGTGAAACCGTTGGATGTGGCCGGTGAAAGAGGTCGCATAGAGGCCAATCTTGCTGCTGGCGTTGACCAGGGATCGGTCCGGTTGGACTTTGTGGAAGGCGGCAGTCTGGCTGCCTTGCAGGAAGCGCTCAAGAATGTGCAGCCCCACGTCTTTCACTTCGTCGGTCACGGGGCGTGGAGTGAGGAACACGACGACGGCGTTCTGTACTTCGAAGACGACATGGGGTTTCAGCAACCGGTCACCGGCCGCAAAGTCGGCGCACTCCTCAACCGTCCAGAGATGCGTCTGGCCATCTTCAACAGTTGCAATGCGGCGCGGCGCTCCAAGGATGATCGCTTTGCCGGAGTTTCCTCGAGTGTGGTTGCTCAAGGGGTGCCGGCGTCAATCGGTATGCAGTTCAGCTTCGATGACCAAACAGCGGCAACCTTCGGGGCCACCCTGCTGTCAGAACTGGCGGCCGGCGCCGCCGTCGATGTCGCCTTGACCGATGCCCGCATTGCGGTCCATGCCGTTCCCAATGACGTGGAGTGGGGCACGCCGGTACTGACCACACGCGTGGACCCGGACCTGATACTTCCGCGGAGTTAGTCGCTCACTGCATGGTCCACGGAAACGTGGGCCCGCTCCAGGACCGTCGGTGATCGCCACAGATCCCCGGGTGTGACCCACCGGCTGTCGACACCGAGTTCGCCCGGGGCCGGAGCGCTTCGGTGGGCCAATCCGCAGATGGCCGCGAGAACGACGCAGAGCATCTCGCTCCATTGCTGTTTGGTTGTGGTTCGCAGGAGGCCGACCATCTCACCCCGATCCACCCGTTCCTGCTCCAGATAGAGGTCAACCAGACGGACATCGTCATAGCCCCGAAGCTCGTCACCGGACATCTCGAAGAGCTCATCAATGAATGGGCTTCGCTCCGGCCAGGACATCGGTTCGGATCGCCACCGGGGGTGTTCGATCACGCACGGGCCACCGGCGCGGTCGTAGGCCACCTGCATGAAGGCCGAGCAGGTGAGCGACATCTCCCCATCGACATGCACCGGCATGTCCTTAGCGGCTTGCGCCGCGGCGGCGATGGCTGCGCGGACCTCATCAGGGTGGGCCGCCATCAGCCCCCGAGAGCCGGCGGCGATGACCCCGGCGAGGATGTAGTCGTCAAAGGGGTAGGACGTCTGTTCTCCGGTTCGCTCGCCTTGAAGCTTGGCCCTCATCCATTTATTGGCGTCGTCGATGCACTCGCGGGACAACTTGAGTCGGGCCGCTCCCCAGCTCTGGTACCGCTCGGTGGAAAAGAACACTCCGGGGTCGGTCAGCAAGAGCTTGTGGCCGCGCAGCTCCACAACCACCAGGTCGCTGTTCTGGTCGGTGGTCAGACTGCCGACGTGCATCCACGGTTCGTCTGCCGCGGCGCAGAGCTTGGCGAAGGGCCCCCCGATTCGTTGACCGAATACAAGGTCTCCATCCCGAAGGTCTGCGGGAGTCCACTGCTGGATCTCCGTCTCGTTCTCGATTGGGGGCCAGGTCGTCATGTATCTCCTCGGTCGTGGGACAGGACTGTGTACCGCAGTGCCGTGATACCGGAAGGTTTGTGAGGGCAGGTGATGTAGCTTCGGTTGCCGTGGTGCTCATCCGATGTCTTGGTGCAGTTTGTGTTGACCATGCGTCACCCGGCACCACCAGTCTCACCCATTCTCCGGGCCGCATTCTCAGTCTGCTTGCGGCTGCCGGCCCGGTTGGGATGACCAGCGAAGCGTGCGCCGAGGAGTTGTATTTCGATAGGGAGATACCGGACAAGTGGAACGGCTCGTTCCGCAAAGCGGTGCAGCGGCTACGCCGATCGGTTGACGTTCGACATGGCAACGGTCGCTACCGGATTGACGACCAGGACCAACGAGTCGACCTGTGGCAGCTCCGTTGCGCTGACCAGCTCAATCTGGAAGTCATCGACGAGCGTGAACTACACCTGCTGTTGAAGGGCGACCCGTTTTCGGGGATTGAACTTTCGCCGCTCTTGAGCGATGTGATCGAGGAGGTTGCCTCGTGTCGCGTTCACGTTGTCCGGCGCATGGTTGCGGCCTCCCGCAGCGACTGGTCCCCGACAACGCTTCAGGTTCTTCGCACGCTGACTGCCCGACGGCACTACCAGGAGAGCCTGCTCGAACCGGTGGTGAGACTCCATGTTGATGGCGGGTACCGCGCCGAGGTGCTCCCCTTTGTCCGGATGGCCCGGGACTACAGCGACAGGGAGCTGGGTGTCCCGTTGGCCCCGACAATCACTGGCCTCGTTTCGTCCGGTTCCTTTGACGCTCCCGCCGTCGCGGAACCGGCTTCGATCGATGGGCGGGTGGTCGGAATGACCGTGCTGGGCACCTCCGGCTTCTCGGTGCTTCGAGGCGATCTCATGGATAGTGCAGCCTCGGCGATCGAAGGCAAGGGGGTGCAGCTGCACGGTGAGAGCGGTGCCGGCAAGACCGCGCTGTTGCAACAACTGGTCAACCGGTTGGTCTCGTCCGGCAACCATGTTCTCTGGTTGAACGGCGTTCGGGGTGGTTCGGCGGCCTTCGGTCCCTTCCTGGCCGTGGTTCCGCAGCTCGAAGCAGATCTGGCGCCGCTGCTGGAGGCAGGTCACGACGAGTTGATTCGCGCCCGATGCTGGTCCGCGGCGCGCCGGCGGCTAGCGGTGGAGTTTGCGGGTTTGCCGTTGGCGCTGGTGGTCGACGATGCCCAATGGTTGGACAGTCACTCTCGACAGCTCCTTCACTTCCTCGCTTCGAGTGAGGCCGACCCCCCGCTTCGCCTGCTGGTTGGTGGGCGACCGGCCGATGCGGCGGCCGGTTGGAAACTCCTCGCCGATGGACTTGAGCGGGTTGGCATTGCGAGCTTGAAGATCGGTGAGTTTTCCGAAGACGATCTGATGGAGTTGATTGGGGTCCATCATCGGCACGCCACATCGAAGCAGCGGAGGGATTTCGCCCGGGCGCTGGTGGACCGCAAGGCAGCCTTGCCGCTCATTGCTCACGAGCTGATTCAGTCGGCGGTGCCAGAGACGCTGGCGTTCGCCGAGCATCAGTCGACACTGTCGCACGCCCAGCTATGGGTGGACCGGGTCGACGACGCAACGAGCCGAGTTGGGGCCGTTGCCGCGGTGCTTGGCATTCGGTTTCGGGTTGCGGACGTTGCCGAGTTGACCGAGTTGTCGGTTGACCAGGTGGTGCAGGCTCTGGATGAGCTTCAGGAGGCGGAACTGCTCGTTGGGGAGCAACGGCCTGACGAGTTCAGCTTTCGCCATGTGCTCATTCATCGAGACTTCGAGGCAGCGCTGAGCGCCAGCGATCGACGCCAACTGCACGTGGCGGCCGTTGCTCTGGCCGTCGGACCGAGTGCTGTCCACAAACGCGCCCACCATGTGCTGGAAGCTGGCGCGCTCATGAAGAACCACGAGGTGGTCGACGCCGTGCTCGCATCGGCGAGAGCGTTCGAAGCCGGTGGTTCGTATCGCGAAGCGGTTGCTGCGTTTGCCAAAGCGCGCGCGATATCGGATGACGAGATCCCGGTTCAGGATTTGCTCAAATACATCACGGCGATGGCCGGCGGCGGCGGCGACAGCTGGGAGGTCAGGTCGGCTGCTTTCGAGGTCGCGCACCGCGATGGCGACGCAGCACTCTGTCTGGAGGTCGCCCTGGCCGGAGTTCGACGGTCAGAGGACAGCATGGGAGACCAACGGCTCACGACCATGCTGGAACGTGTCGTCGTCGGCAACCTCTGCGAAGGCGACCGTGTCGTCCATGCATCGGCCCTGGCCAGGGAGCTTGGACTGCTGGGGTTCAACGAGCGGGCGCTAAAGACCAGCCGGGCCGCGGTTCGTTCGGCCACCACGGCAACCGGCCGACTCACGGCCTGGCTCGGCGGTTGGGCCGCATATCGAGCGGTGCCACCGGGGCAGTGGTCCTCGCCGCCCGCAGATCATCACGAGGTCACCGATCCAATACTGAGAATGAGGCTTGCCCTGGTCGAGAGTGCCCAGGCACTCGTCCGCGGAGATGATCCTGTGGCCCGGTCGGCACACCAGCGCGCGCAGGCCTACCAGCCCGTCTGTGCTGATCCGCTGCTTCGATGGCATGCCTCGCTGCCAACTGCACTCTTTGCGTTCGTTGATGGTGACTGGGAACGTCACATCGCCGCGGCAGATCAGGCGCTCATCGAAGCATCAAGCCACGGTGTGAATGCTGCGTTCAGCGCACGCGCGGCCCAGTCGTTCGTTCAGTTCTGGGTCGAAGGCCGGCACGTCGAACTCCTCCCACTCCTCGAGGCCGCCCCACCGGATCTACAAGACTCCATTCTCGCCCGGGCGGCTTTAGCGGCGACTTTGGCCGAATCGGCTGACCGTCAAACCGACGCAGTGCAGCTGATCGAGCAGATCGCTGAGCAGGCTGCACGGCGGAGATCACCCTTTTCGCATCCGGCAGCTGCGCTTCTGGCTTCGGTCCCTTCGGCGTTCTTGTCAGTCGCCGTCCAAGCGCAACTTGCCAGAGTGCTCGAACCATTCGACGGGACCGCGATGACCGTCGGCGCGGGGATCTCCCACCTCGGGCCAGTCTCGTGGTCGCTGGCCAACCTCGCTTCCGATCTCCATCGGCGTGTTCGGTTGCTACGCCGGTCGGTGGATGAGGCCGATCGCTGGGCGCTCAAACTCTGGTCGGTTCGGTGCCGCGTCGATCTCGCCGCGGCAACAGGCGATGCCGCTCTGCGTGAAGAGGCGACACGTCTGGCTGCGGGCACTGCGTTGGTGAGTCTGCTCTCCAGGTGACCGTCGGTGTGTCACAGCTCGGTTCGACTGGCAGATATCGCAGCTCTTTCTCGGCCGGTATCGGCCCATCTGATTTTTCATCACGCTGACAGTGACCAGGTTGACGGGTTTGTCCACCAGTTCGGGCATCTCTTTGCATCGCTTGGCCAGCGGGGTGTCACTGCGGGTGATGACTTTGTGTCGTCGCCGTCGGATGACGTGATCATTCGGTCGATTCGTGCTCGTTACCTGAGCGGAGTGTCCATCGCCATTGTGCTGCTCGGAAGCTCTACGTGGTCCCGACGATTCGTTGATTGGGAAATAGCGGCGGCGATCGGCGGTCCGGATGATGTCTCACTCGGGCTGATCGGTTGGGATCTCGGTTCCAGCGAGATCCGGCTTCCGCCACGTCTGGGTTTGACGCAGCCTCCGGTGGCTGCGGCGATGACCGACGATCACCCCGGGGCTGAGCAACGTCTCGTCGACGCCATCGAGCAGGTGCTGACTGATCCGAGTCCGCCAGTTGCGCGGCGCCCGCTCCAACGTATCGACCGTCGTTTGAGCCCCCGGGTGTCACGGCCGAGCGGTACGGGTGACATGAACATTTACGACATTGGTGAAATGCCCGGCGTCGGGAAGTACTGCTGCACTGGGGCACTCTGCACCTGGAGTGTCGTGCTCGACGATGACACAGACCGCCTGCCGCCGTGCGGGAAGTGTGGTGCTGGTCAGGACACGACCTACGAGGACTGTTGATGAATCGGAAACGGGTGGCGTGGGCCGCGTTCGGTTGCCTCGTTGTCGTAACCGCGGTAGCGAACCGCGCCGATCCTGTTGCTGCACCTCCCTCCGAGGTCAACCGGCGCTGTCGAGGCTGACTCCGGTTCCGGCGACAGCCACCCCGGTTCCGCCGACTGCGACTCCGCTTCCGCCGCCAACTTCGGTCCCACCCACCGCTGCGCCGGTGGCATCACCGGTCCGCGCCTACGCCAACTGCACCGAGGCTCGAGAGGCTGGCGCCGCACCCGTTCGCCGCGGCGAACCCGGATATGGAAGCCATCTGGACCGAGACGATGATGGCATTGGCTGTGAGTAGCACGGCGAGATCAGTTCAGACCGACGGGAGTCATCTCCCGCCAATGCGGTCGAATGTGGCGAGGTCAGCGAACCGTGGCCCGGCCACCAGACCTCGTTGAGTTGTCCACGGCTTGGGGCGTCGGCCCACGCGGGAACCTCGATTTGGGCATGAGAGAGTCCGGCCCGGTGTTGGTTGGCGTGGATCTTCCGGGGTAGTTGTTCCGAAGAGCCTTCTCATCAATCATGGGTGTGAGGTGTGACAGTTCCGGAGATTCCGGCCGGGGGGACGCACTCCCATCAGCTCGGGGAAGCTGAGACTCAGTCGAGTTTGCCTCGCAAGGCATCCGCAGCCGGAAGTGCGGTGATGTGCTCGTCCAAAGCGAACCGGTGCCGACCCGCGTGAACCACGTAGAGGTGATCCAACTCCAGGTCCTCGATCGC
>Ga0114953_1003388_pt1 | contig 10912 bp, 7 predicted proteins | sample SidtaG_FD_87298 | JGI IMG/M metagenome (GOLD analysis project Ga0114953, IMG submission 87298) | Marine algal microbial communities from Sidmouth, United Kingdom - Sidmouth_Male2 metaG | ecosystem: Host-associated > Algae > Red algae > Unclassified | place: Sidmouth, United Kingdom | collected...
GAGAGGGAACTGTAGCCGGAGAGAGGCGGTGGCGGCGCGGCGCGCGCAAGGCGCCAAGGCGTGAGGCGGGCAGCCTGGGTTGGGTACTATGCACCACAAGTTTTTTGTTTGAATTCATTCACAGGAGCCGGGAGAAATGAGAACACGTGGGACTGTATCGGGCCAAACAACTGGGGGCGCGTTCGCGCAGACACCTTGGCTACCATGTCGGACTGCGGTGTGGTGCTTTTCACTAAAAACTGGATCCGCTTCATCCGCTTCATCGGCATGCACCGCCCTCTGAGCCAATGAAACAGCGATTTTGCATCGGATGCTGATGCATCAGGGTCCAGTTCTTGTGGGAAGCACCATAGCGGTGGGCTACAATGTCGATAGTGGTGGGCTACAATGTCGCTGGATGGATAACGCGAATGCATAACTGAAATGCGTGTTTTCGAAATTACTATGTCTGTGTCTCTGGCCACCTGGACAGAAACAGAAATGGGGATTCAGAAAAACATCAGCGAATTGTACACTCAAACGGCTGAAAACCACTCAGAGGCGAAAGCAAGACAGATGGTGACACGTATCTTTCCGTGGCTGCACTTTTCGCACACGTCCGCCCTCATGTGCGGCACCCGCGTGCGCTCAAGCCTTCGCTGCGCTCGACAGGCCCCCTTCGTCACCCGCCGCACCGTGTTTCCAGTGCGGGTGCCGCGCCACCGCCCACATCCTCGCACCACGGTGCCCCCGTTTGCCGCCATCGCCGTCGCCGGGTGGCCCCCACACGTCCCCGCCGGCTGGTCTCGCCATCCCCGCGGCCCCGCCTCGGTCTATTGGTGGTGTGCGACGCGAGCGGCTGCCGGTGGACGTGCTGCTGCCATTGCCGGGCGCGGCTTGGTCGGCCTGCATTGCCGGTGCGTCTGTGGTTTGTCCCTGGCCCCCCCCCTCATCCCACTGAACGTGGGGTCTGCCTCTTTACCCCCCCACCCGCGGTCACCATGTCGGGCGCGGGCGCCCGCGTGCCCGTGGTGCCGTCGCGCATGACGCTGCAGCAGATCAAGGGCCGCCTGTCGGGCGCCAAAAAAGGCCACTCCATGCTCCAAAAGAAGGCTGATGCGCTGACCGTGCGCTTCCGCTCCATCCTCAAAGACATCCTTGAGAAGAAGGAGGGCGCCGGGGAGCAATCCAAGGACGCGATGCTCGCGCTCGCGCTCGCCAAGTACGCGTTTGGGGAGGAGCTGACAGTCGTCATGGGCGAAAGCGTCGACGAGGAGGCGGCGTGCAAGGTCAAGATGACGCCCGACAACATTGCGGGCGTGACGCTGCCCGTTTTTTCGCGCTATGAGGGGGGGGGGAGGGGGGGCGCTGGGGGGCTGGACGGCGGCAAGGCCGGCGGCGGCAAGGCCGGTGGCAAGGGCAACGGCGGCGGCAGTGGCGGCGGGAGCGCGGGCAGGAGTTTGGCCGGCCTCTCCAAGGGTGGCCAACAGATTAGCGAGTGCCGGGAGACCTTCTCGACGACGCTCGAGCTGCTCGTCGCGCTCGCCTCCCTGCAGACGTCCTTCATCATCCTCGACGAGGCCATCAAGCTGACCAACCGGCGAGTCAACGCGTTGGAGAATGTGGTCGTCCCCAAGCTCGACAACACGGTCAAGTACATCATCTCGGAGCTGGACGAGATGGAGCGGGAGGAGTTTTTCCGTCTCAAGTTGGTGCAGAACAAGAAGGACCGCGACCGGCGAGCCAAGGATGCGGCACTGGAGGAGATGCGGAAGCAGGCGTTGGTGCCGTTTTCCGCCGACGCGTTTGAGGCGGAAGACGCTAAGGCGTCGTTGTTGGCCGACGCGGCGGGCACTGGCGACCCGGATGTGATCTTTTGAGGGGGGCGATGCGTGTAGGGAGGGATGCGTGGAGCCCAAGGATGACATGGTGCTGCTGCTGTTTTGTGTAATGTATTTCAGCTTTCTTTTTGCTGGCAACGCGTGCATCGAGGCGTCAGCGTACAAACGCGCGCCGCGGGGCGCGCCGGTTGCGGCCGCCGCATCGAGTCATGTGGCCAGTTTGACACCATCAACTGCCATTGTTGACATACCAGACAATACAGGTGAGCAGTGTCACACCCGAGCGCCCGATTGCTCCCCCCGGCAGCGCCGCTCGTACGCCGCCCACCCCGCGTCCCGGTACTCCTTGGCCGCCGCCGCCGGGTCGTCCGCCTTGTAAATCCCCCGCCCGACAATGATCACGTCGGAGCCTGCCTTGCCGACCACATTCTCCGGCGTTGCGTACTGCTGGCCGAGCGCGTCCCCACCCCCCCCCATCTTGACGCCCGGCGTCATGCACACGCACCCGTCGCCGCCGAGCCCCCCCTCCATGGAGATGAAGCCAAAGACGAGGTCCGGCTCGGCGACGGCCATGGCCACCGCGGCCGGGGTGTAGCCCGGCAGCGCCGTCGCGAGGTTCCCCGCCGAACTCATTTGCGCGAGGACGAGCACCCCAACCGGGCGGCCGCCCGCCTCGACGGCCACGCGCAAGCCCGACAGGATGCCCGGCCCGGGCACCGCGTGCGCATTGACAATGTCCGCCCACGAGACAATGCGGTGGACGCCGCCCGCCGCTTGCGCCACGACTGTGTTGCCAATGTCGGCAAACTTGCGGTCCTCAAACACCAGAAACTCGTGCTCGTCGGCGAGCAGCCGCAGAGCCTTGGCCGTCTCGTCGGTCCAATCCGTGACCGTATCCGCGTGCGTCTTGAGTACCGCCACGTGCGGGCCGACGGCGGCGGCGAGGCGCAGCAGCTCCGCCGCCGTCGTCACGTCGGCGGCGACCGACAGGTTGGTTCGCTTCGTGTCCATGAGGCGGAGGAGTTTGGCGCCGACGAGGTTGGCCACCCCCGCCGCTCGGTCTGTGTACGTTTTGGCCGCTGGCGCGGTGGCAGCGGCGGCGGCGGCCGCCGCCTCGGCCGGTGGCGGCGCCGTCGCCGCCGCCGCCGCGGGCGCAGTGCCGACCTGGTTGGCCGCCAAGAAGGCGCGCACGTCCGCCGCGACGGCTGGGTCGACCTTGGCTTCGGCGACGAGCACGTCGAGCACCTGCCCGACGCCGAGCGCCGCGTGGACGGCCACCCCGTCGGCAGCCAGGCGCGCGACGGCGCCCTGCTCACGGTCTAGCAGCACCGCCACGTCGGTGACGACGCAGCCCTGGTCCCGAAGCGGCTGCACCGTCTCCATGACGGATCCACCGCTCGTCACCAAATCCTCCACGACGAGCACCTTGCCGCCGGGCTTGATGGCCCCCTCAATCGACTTTTTCGTGCCGTATGCCTTAACCTCCTTGCGGCGCATGAGCATCGGCACCCCCGTGGAGAGGGACATGGCCGTCGCAAACGGCAGTGCCGTGTACGGCACCCCGCACATGGCCTCGTACGACACCGAGGGGGGGAGAGACGCGAGCAGCGTCGACGCAATGAGCGACAGCAGGGGCGGATAGGAGACGGTGATACGCAGGTCAATATACAGAGGGGATTGGATGCCCGACTTGAGCGTGAAGCTCCCAAACTTGATGGCGCCAACGTCCGCCAGCTGCAACACCAGCGCCCGGTGGGCTGGCGACAGGGGGGGAGACATGTCGGCCATGGTGGCAAGACGACCAAGTGGACAGCGGGGTCAGGAGGTTATTCCGGTCGGGCGGAGCAAGCGGTGGGTGGGAGTGGTGGCGCGGCGTCTTGAGGCACTGGCTGCGGAAACGGCTGCGGCACCTGCAGTGGCGGCGATGGTGGTGATGATGGCTGCTCTCGCGCTGGGCCAAGGACGAGACACGGCGGATCAGCCGTGGCCGCGAAACCAGAGGTGTTGAGTGACTTGCGTTTGATGACAATCAGGTTGGTTATAATTGTTAACTAAGAATAAATCGACACCTGTTTAATGTAAGTCCCAGGACCCAGTCGAAGTAACCCCCCTCATTCAGATATGCAACCCCCCTTTTACGCATGATTTCAGAGATGACAGGAATGCGCTTTGTGGTGTTGGATTGTCGTCCATCCCCCTCTTTCCACAATTGTCCAGCTTCGGGAACAATCCCAGCTGTCAGAAAGTGGTCTACCACTACGACCATGGTAGTACCGTGGCACGCCGGGCCTATTCTCTTTCGTCCTCCAGTTGCAGACGACTCGATAGCTCATGTCATCCTTCTTTTCTGCTTGGACAAGCTGTTCGAGCCACGGTGCTGCCCGCTGCCTATGAAATCCTTGCTGGTGGACTTTCCCCCCCTCCGCCTTGAAGTGTGTAGATCGCCGCACTCACGCATGGCTCAGAGGCACATTTTTCCTGCCTCCCCGATCTATGATCTGAACAGAAACGGCAAGATGCTCGCAGGCTACCGCCGTTCTCCAAGAAATTCCCGCACTCCAACTGGTGCGCAAGCGTTCCAAATCGGCCTCTACGACCCCGCAGAGACCGATTTGAGACATATATGGGACAGTTGCAGTGCGGGATTCTTGGGAGAAGGGCTGTACATCTTGTTCTTCTTCAAGGCTGCAGCTAGCTCAGCTGAAGCTGATGCGTCGTCGGTTTCTGGTGACTCTTGTCCTTGTTGGTCGATCGACACCACCAGAGCCGCCCGGTCTTCTCCTTGCAGTCATGGTTTCGAAGCATTGCACTTGCGACCTCAACAGGTGCCCAGAACCTGCACCGAGGCGACCTCGATTGATATTTCTGGCCAACACAGTATTTTCTCAAAGTGTTATTCACCGGTCGCAAAATGACATATGGTTGATTAGATCACCCAAGGTCGCCTCATGCGGTGTATAATCCAAGAGTGATTTAATTACAAAAAAGCCGGACCCACTTTTTATTGAATCGCACTTGGGTACAGTACAGTACCACCCAAAGAAACGTCGAAGAGACTTTCTATTGAATTGTGCCTATCCAGTGGTGCCCACTTTGTGTCAGCCATGGCGGGGAGCTCGGCAGAGTGCCTCGGCCGTGTGCGATCCCGCCGCGCTGGACGCGCGACCTACCGCCGCTCGGCGGTGGCGGGATGACAAACACGCGACGAGTCAATCGCAAGAGAATGCACTAGGGGATCATGCACCATCAGAAGCGCAAACGGCGAATGGTGCACATGTGGAGAGGCATGGAACCGAGCGCGGCTTCTTTGCACAAGCACCAAAACCACCGAGGAGCAGCAAACGGGGCGGGCGGTTGACCAGTGCATACCACCCAGTGCGTACTACCCATGCTCACCAAGCACCCCTGAGCCCAATAGATGATGCTTTACAAATGTACATGCACGGGACCAGGCGGGGGAGTATAGGAGACAAACACCCACAACGACGGGAACTGCGTGGACAGTTGACAGCTGGCAAGACATGTCCCGCATACCTCACTTGGACGTGTGCTCTGACTCCAGCTTCTCTACCTACACCAGGGAACACGCACAACAGGTGGACAGAAAGAAGCGTGCCACCTATAAGACAAGGGCGTCAGTGCCAACACAGAGGGAAGGAGCGAAAGCACTATGATCCACATCTTGACCCTCACACACTCGCACACAAGCACATGGTAAGCGAAAAAGCATAAGGCGTGGACAAAGGAAACAATACGTACGCGACGCGCCAGCGTGGCCACCGCGGCGGTGACGGTGGAGGAGGCGGCCTTAATGTCTTGCCGACTACATGGGGGAAAGAGCCACAGGAGGAGTAGAACCAGGGCGCGAAGAGAGGCATGCGGATGGGACAGACGACGACGGCAAGATGTCGAGGGTATGGCGTCAGTTGCGGAGCCGAGAGTTGGTAGGATGTCGTGCTGACAACTTTCAGCAGACCGGTCCACCTTCCGCAATCTCCCCCCATCCACCAGCACCTCACAGCCGCCACCGCAGCCACGCGGCGATGGCTTCCGCACGCGACCACAAGGAGCTCAACTTGCATCCTCTCCTCACATCCTACTCTCCTCCTTCACGCCCAACTCGGTGCAGCATCCACCGTTGGCACATCGCCACCCGCTTCGCCATAAACGCGACCAGGATTCCGACTTCGCACGGCGGCATTAGCCGCGGAAAGGCAGCAGCACCACACACGACGTACAGCATAATGTACCCACCGGTGCCGCCAACGGCGGCGCCGGCCAAGAACGCAGAGAGGCGACCTAGCATGGCGGTCGATCGGCGACGAAGGGGGCGGAAGGGGAGGTATAGTGGCCGATGGAGGCAGGGAAAAGAGCAGGGAGGGTGGATGGCGTGGTCCGTGGGTCTGCACCTGGCTTGAGCGCACGAGGGTCGGTGTTCGTGGAACCAAGGCGCCACGAGGGTATGGTGAGTGCCGCGGGTGTGTGCAAAGCAGGCCTGTTTCCGCTCCGCGCGAGATTTGGACTTCACAAACGAGACTCGCGGATGTTGCTGTTCACTGTTTAAATACAGGGGGCCACTTAAAAAACCTCCGGTGTACCGTGCGTTCACGTTTTTTAGTGAAGCAGCTTGGCCGCTGAAACTGCATGGATGTCAATCATGTGGATTCCTTCCCCAAGTGTGTCATTCGTTCATGACACGAGGAAACTACATAAATATGTTCAAGTGCTCGAAAATAAATCTGAGGCCTGCCTCAGTTCTTCAAGAAAATTCGTCCCAAGGCACGGGGAGGTGGCCGACAGCAGCCCGGCCGCCAGCGTGCCACCGCGGGTGCAGCTCACCGCTGTGGGCGAAGACGGCGGGTGTAAACCTTTAGCTCACTGGGACTCCTGCATTTGAGAAGCGGGGCGTGTCGCCCTCGTGGGACCGGGACGCTACTCAGAAGCTCGTGAGGGGGGGTGTTCGACCAATCACTGAAGAGAACGCCCTGCATGCCGGTCAGAAGTGTGGCGAGGGGCAAGTGTGACAGCTCCACGCTGCAACGCGCGGAAACGCGCGCCTATCGGCAGCGGCCTTCGCGCCGCGTTCGCCGACAGAACTCGCAGTCAACACCCCCCTGCCGCTCTCTCCACGAGCACGAACGGTCCACCTGTGCGCCGCAAACGCACACACAGCACAGCTACGCTGCGACAGCTGCCGCCCCCTTCGATCGCTGCCAGCGCGGGCCGAACGTGCCGTGCCCACACGCTCGCGGTTGGCGGCACTCCCCCTCCCGCCCACGACTGGTTGGCAGCGACGAGACACACTCCCCAGCCGCCCGCTGAAACCCCTCCCGCCCCCGACCCGTTGGCGCGCGGTCCCCGCGAGCACCTCCGCGCGCCCTGCCTGCCGCCGTGCCACCGTCAGCGTGGGGGCCCTTTCCCACCCACCGCTGCCGCACGCAGCACCGAGGCGAGACCGACCCCCCCTCAACAGCTGCGTCACGCTGCACCCGTCTGTCGTCGCCGTCCGAGGAGGCGGCGTGGCGGCACGCGGCTCGTTTTTCGCTGCTGTTTTCCCTTTTTTTTTGCGTCCCGCTCGATTGCGTCCGGCCCCGGTGGGCGGGGTGTGCCGGCGCGTGTGTGGCCGCCTCCCTCCCGCCGCGCGCGCGCCCGCCTGCCCGCCCGCTCACACCCATCCGGCGTCGGTGGCGCTGCGGTGCCCCCTCGGACACCCGCGACCAGTTTGGCGCGAGTTACGCCGCGGTGTCCATCCCTCCTTCCCCTTTCCTATCTTTCTACTGCTTCCCTCTGGTCGGGCTGTGGAGTGCGCGCGTGGTCGTTGACCCCTACCCCTCACCCCGCGCGCCCACCCCCCTCCCGCCGCCATGGCGGAGGAACGGGATGTCCCCCCGCTGCCGCGGGTGCCGACTGCCATCCGCGAGACGCTGCTGGCACCAGCGCCCGAGTTGCCCCGCTACCCCACGGTCATCCGCGGGAGTATGCCCGAGGGCGCCGCCGGCTCTGCCGCCGGCGTGTCGCCTGACGCGGCTGTGCGCATCGGGGCAGCGCCTCCCAAGTTCCCGTCCCTGATGGACGTTGGCGTCGGCAATGCGCAAGCAGCCGCCAACGCGATGCCCTCCGCGCCGGTTCTTGGGGGCGCCGTGGGCGTGGCGCCGGTGCCCAAGTTCCCCTCCCTGACCGACGTGGGCGTCGGCCCCGCGCAGGCCGCGGCAGACGCCATGGCAGCCGCGCCGTCGTTGGCGCCGATGAGCCCCATTGCCGAGTCGTCGTTTAGCGGCCGCCCCAGCGACGTGTCGATGCGATCGGACGCGGACCCGTCCTTTGCAAGCACGGGGGCGCCGCGGGACAGCGACGTGTACGACGACGGGGAAGGTAGCCACGAGCCAGGGGATCACATCATCGATACGGATGGGGAGGATTCGACGTCGGACGTCCAGATCGACGATGAGGACGATGTGGTGGTGGACGATGAGGAAGACGAGGAGGTGGAGGAGGAGACTATTGTGGATGATACCAGCCGTGCTCCTCTGGCTGCAGGTGTGGGCGCTGCGGCAATGGCCAGTGCTGTCGCCACTGGTATGGTGTCGAGCGGCGATGATGAGGAGGAGGATGACGATGACGAAGTCGCCAGCAGCGAGTACACCATGTCACGGGACGGGCGGAGCTTGGCGTCGAGCTCGATGCGGATGCTCGACACGGACGACGAGGGCAAGATCCTCGGCGACCCGACCGGGATGGAGGAGACGACCGCCGCGATTGCGGCGTCGGGCGTGGCGTCGGCGAGGGCGGTGGAGGCGCGGCTGGCCGCCCTCGCGCTCGCCGATGAGGTGCACAGCGACGCAGCCGCGACGCGTGCGACGCGTTTCTCAGGTCTCCCCTCGGAGACCGACTCCTCGTCGGTCAACGAGAGCGAGATGGACCCATCCGTGGGCGGCGACGACCACGACGACGCGCTGGGCGTGCGGGGCGTGCCTCATGTCGGTGACCATGGCGATGAGGACGCGGAGAGCAGCGACAATAGTGAGACGGCGTCTGAGACGGACGTGGCCACGGCCGCTGCAGTGGACGCCGACGACGAGCCGTCAACGGGCGCGGCGGCGGGCGCAGCTGCGGGCCTGGCCGGCGCCGCCGTCCTTGGCACCCACTTCGCGTCGCGCGAGGCCCGCACCACGGATGAGGATGGCCTCCCGCGCGTGCGCTCGACGACGATTGAGACCGAGACGGTCGCCACGACGGGCCCCGATGGCTCCACGGTCGTTGCGTCGACGTCGACCTTTACTTCCCGCGCGGGGGAAGCGCCCCCCGACCCCTATGCAGGGGCGGGGGACGCGACCGCAGCGCGGTCGGCGCCGCCGCTCGCCGGTGCTGCCGTCGTTGTACCGCCGGCCACGTCGGCGCCGCCGCCGCCGCCCCCCCCGACGGCCTCTCCATACTCGTCGACGGTGCTGCCCGGCACCGCGTCCATGAGCGGCGCCGGTGCGCCGCCGGCGTCTACCGGCGCGCAGGTGCTGGCGCCGTCGGATGAGCGCAGCGTGGCGGTGGTCGACGGCTCGGCGGCGCGCGCGGCGGAGGTGCACGTCACTCACGATTACGCGCTCAGTGGGGCGCACGAGAATGGGGTGAACGACGGCGTCTTTTTGGACGTCAACACGCTCGCGACGGCAGGCGCAGACGGCAAGGTGTGCGTGTGGGACGTTGATTCGGCGTCGGTCAAGCTCCAGTTTACGCCCTTTGACAACTCTGAGGCAGTATCGGTCGTGTCGGCGCTGCCGACCGCGCCCGGCGCGCACCCGCAGCTGGTGTGCATGTCTGCCCGTACCCGCCTGATGCGCATCTGGACACTGACGCCCGACGCGGCGGTGCTCATGAGCTCCATGCAGCTGCCGCGCAATGAGAAGGACCTGATCATGACCCTCCCGGTGGCGGAGCCGGCGGTCGCCGAGGCAGCCGTCGCTGCCCACGCGGCGGCGGCGGCCGCGGCGGCGGACGCTGGGGCGGAGGAGGCGGCTGGTGCTGAGGATGAGGACGACGACTTGACCAGCGAGGACGAGGAGGACAGCGAGACGTACCTGACCGGCGATGACCAGATGCCATCGGGCGAGGAGTCTGAGGAGGAGGAGGGCGTGTCGGTGGGCGCGCCAGGAGCAATGCAAAGCGACCGCTACGGAGCGCCCGTATCGGTGTAGCGGGCCGGTGAGGGCGGGGGTCGGGGTCGCGCCTCAGACGCGGCCCGTCTGCGCGTGCTCGCGCGGCCGAGCGGCGACCACCTGCCCTTCTTTTTGCAATCGACCCGCGTCTGCCTGCCTCTCTTGTGTGTGTGCGACTGGCCACTGATTTTTGAGGGGTGCCCCCCCTTTGTGTGTGTGAGTTTGTCGCCCGCATTGCGCTGTGTGCGGGGGCGGGGGAGAGCGCCGGGGTGGGCGGCGGCGCGGCTGCCGCCGGGTGCGTTTGGGTTTTGCCCACCGCGCCGACCCCGTCTTTTTCTTTTTGCCCGTGGGCGCGCTCCGCGTCGGGGCGTGGCGCGCGTGCCCCCGCCGCGCCGCGGGCCCGTGGGCCGGGCCGCGCCTTCCCTTTTGTGCGCACCGCGCCGGGCGGCGGTGGCCGCCCCCGCCGGGTCTTGGGTTGCGTTTTTGTACCACTTCTCTTGCCGTTCACGTGCGCTTCTTTTTCGTTGCATTCCGTTGCCGTGAGGGGGGGGCCGCCCTGCCGGCGCGCGAGCGGTCGCTCGGGCTCGCCGTCTGTCTGTTGCCGCGCAGAGGCGGGGGGCGCCTGGATGGGGACAGGGAGGAGCGTGGTGCATGGGGGGGGTGTCCAAGCTGGGGGGTGGGGGTGCCAGACGGTGGCGGCCACGCGCGGCTCACGCGGCAGACTGCGAGCCAGAGGGCGTGGCGCCGTCCATGGCACCGGGGTGTCGTGCGGCAGAGGTGTGTCCCCAAGGGGGTGCGCCACGCGGCGCGGCACCATGACCACATGGTACGACTCGGCCCGATGCATCAAACAAGCGACCCGACGAGACACGGACAAGACAAAAAAACGCCGCACGCGCTCCCCCTGCCGACCGTGGTGGCGTGCAGCGCCCGCACCCCCCCCCC
>Ga0114953_1003394_pt1 | contig 10894 bp, 15 predicted proteins | sample SidtaG_FD_87298 | JGI IMG/M metagenome (GOLD analysis project Ga0114953, IMG submission 87298) | Marine algal microbial communities from Sidmouth, United Kingdom - Sidmouth_Male2 metaG | ecosystem: Host-associated > Algae > Red algae > Unclassified | place: Sidmouth, United Kingdom | collected...
CCCCTCGCCGGGCTGGGGGGGGCACGGGCGGGAGGTATGGGGGGGGGCCTCTTTTTGGGGTCGGGTTTGGGGGAGGGGGGGGGGGGGGGGGGGGGGAGCGCACGTCACAACTAGACGCGAGGGCGTGGGACAGTCGCTGCAGAGATGGGGGAGGCGATGTCGGCGGCGGCGATAGAAGTCTTTGTGAAGAAAACCGCTGCAGCGGATCGACGGGGCTGTCCCTCGCGGACTATGGGGCGGGACGGCGGGGTTCGAATAGACTTCGAGGACCGGAGTGTCTGTAGCTACGACAAGAGAAGAATAAAGGACTGGGGCGGGAAAGAGCACAAAGAAAAAGGACAGGGTGCGGAAGAGGACGATAGCTCAGTCGCCATGTTTCCGGGCGGCACACGAAACATTGTCGAACGCAATCTATCAGCGGTTTGAAGCGCCTGCAACAAGCATTTGAAATAAATTGCTACCCTACGTTCCGAGTGAGAGTCGCTACAGACCGAAATGGAATGCTGGCCAGGCTCTGGCCGACAAAGAACTCGGCGATGTCAAATACACCCTCTCCTCGAGCCCGAAAGGGCCGATCTGGAACACTTTTTGGACTGTCGAAGTGCGGGACCATCAACCAAAGTCCTGCAGTAAACCCATTTCAAGACGGCGCGAGCGTTCTTGGTTTGATGCACCGCAAACGTCCACAAATGGCCAACCGCAGCTGTCGCCTTCTCGCGTTCTTTACATGTAGTGGATGGAATTAATGAAAAGTAATTGCTGAGAGGATCGAACTCTACATCGATTAATTGAGTGAAAATCTCTTTTTCGATTAATCATTCCTTCTAGCACAAAGTTTTGACTTGCCAGTCCACCCGTCTGTTCTCTCCAAGGGTGCATGCACAATGCAAGCACGCGGCTTCAACTTTGAATCCGGGGTCAACGAGGAAATGGGCGCTACTAATAAAACCAGTGAAATAATTCGACAGTGGGCATCGCGGCTCTGGAGCCGCTTTCAGGAGGGGAAGCGAGCTCTTCTCTTGTACTTCTGCTCACGTCGTTCGTACATTGAGCTTGTGCGAAAGACACCCTCCTTGCCCCGAACGACCGTGACAGCTTTGAAACAGCACTTTGAACGTCAGCCATTCTGTTGTGTGTACAGGAGAAGAGGCATACAAAGCATGGCAACATGTTTTTGTATTTGTTTTTTGACAGTTGTAGTTCTGTCATTGTTTACTAGGGCGTCATTTGACTGATTTAATTTTCGAGTTGATACTTTTGTCGCCCGGTTTTGTGATGTGTTACAGCAAGTGTGGGTTGGTGCTGGAGGATAAGTGACAGAGAGGGTGGTTGGGGGCGCGATGCCTGATGAGACCACGATGGATGATGGGCGGGCCCCTGGTTGCGCCTGACAGAAGATTGCTATTGTGGCGTCTGCGTTTCCGCCATCCGACGTCCGATGGCTGCCCTCGTGACCCAACGCCGCTTCTCTGGGGCGCCCTTCCCCGCGCGGCACGTTTCTGGCCGCGTGTCTTCGACGGCAGCTCACCGTTAGGTGCGTTCGCCCGGCGACTGCTACTGATTGACGGCCACGGTTTTTGCGGTGCGCGCTAATGCTGGATCGTCGCTGGGACGATAGCGCGGGTTACCTTAAGACCTGTGTGACGGCGGCGCCGACCGTTGGCCTGTCTTCTCTCGGTGGCTTGTGGGCGGCGGTGGACGTCTGTGTCAAGATCCGCGTACCTTTTTCACGGGGTCTTTCTTTACCCCACGACGATTGCGTTGCCAGCATGAAGGGCCCATGGATGGGTCGAGGTGGGATTCGAGCTGGTGCAGGCCGCCCAAGCAGCAGCACCCGCTCCGCGTCATCAACGGCAGCGGACTCGCAGCAGACTCGATTCTTTGTTGATTGTGCGACCCCAGCCAACCGGGGTTGTCAATCAGTGTCTTTATCTGCGTCGTCAGCGGCACCCGCGTCGTCAGCGGTAGCGACGGGATCGAGTGCAACTGGTCGAATGCGCGGCATACCCGCTCAGCGGGGGCGCTTTGCTCGACGTCATCGAGGCGGCGGCGATGGAGCTACGCAGCAGGACGGTGACGTCGACATTGGACATGGGCCAGGCGTTGTCAGAGATAGCCGGCGGCTGCTTGTAGATGGCGTTTACGTAGGGTCCGTTCCAGCCGGAGAACGACGCGGTGGCCCAGTACTCCCTGTTCAAGTCGTGCACGTCGCTGGCACGGCCTTCGTGGACACCGGGCGGGCGAATGCGTCCATCGTTGGTGGTACTGGCGGACCTTCTGCGTCCGCTGCAGACATATCGCCGTCTTCACGTCAAAGTTCTATCCTTGGCGCCCAGAATCTGTACGGCACCATGGCAACTGGAAGGACGCCGCCAGTGAAGCAGCCGAGCCGCATTGGAAGTATTCAGTCTGCCTACGGCATTGCTGCAAGGACACCTGGACATGAGGCCTGTCGCGGACGCTTTGGAGGATTGTCTGCTGGTGTGCATGGTGGCTAGCCGTCAGTTCGAAAGCGACACGGCGCATCGGCTGCTAGTGGGCGACGCGGTGCGTCCGCCGCTAGACGGCCACGCGGCGGGAAGGACGCTGTAGCGCGAAGCGGCGAGTCAGCCGCTTTTGGGCGACGCGGAGGATCGGGAGCAGATACACAAGTTTGCAGACGAGGTGCCAGTGGCACCGCGTCGAGGCGTGCTGGCGGTGGCGACGGGCCGAGGCGCGGTGGTGGTGAAAATGCTGCGGGCGGTGCTGGAGTTCCAGGGGAGGGTCACGATATACTGGGGGATATTGGGGATGGTGCGATAGACTGGTATGCTGAAGATGGTGACGACTAAGAAGATTAAGACGCAGGAGATCGAGGACAAAGGCGAGGGGATCCTGCTCGGCGAGAAGGTGGACGTTGTGGTCATCAGCTGGATTACTTGGGAGGCGCGCAGAAGGAGCAACTGGTCGGCGAAAGTTCGATGCACGTGAAGCACCTGGTGCGTTTCCTCGTCACGCCGCAGGCCACCATCGCTGTGCGCAACGCGACATGCGCCAAGAGCTTCTACTGGACATCCCACTACATGTGGATCCCCTTTGACATTGAATCCTCCTTTCAGACGTTTTTCGCGGATTGCAGCGGCTCCGACGTACTCCACAGAGGTTGGTCTGGCTTTCGTCGTTCCATGGACTTGGAAAAGGTCACTTATGCGGTGACCCGCAGATAAAAGCGCATTAAAGAGCCGTTCGGGAGCGAGTTCCTTGCTTGGGACGATCGCATCGTGGAGCGCACACCTCTTCACATTCTCTCGACGTTCCCCATCTTCATCAATCACCGCTTGAGGGTGACACAAGCGGTTCTTGAACTGACGCGCTCGTGCCTCGAGGCGGACACGCGCCAGGCACCGTTTGCCAAGATTCAAGACGTGCACCATCGACGGCGGTACGAGCGCTGTCATGTGGCGTACCTTTCTCGCGTGACCGCGTTGCCAAAGCCACAGACGGGTCGAGTGTCGCTGGACGCTGAGCACCTGGAAGGCGAGCCGCCCAAACTTTTGTCGTTTGACAACCCAGAAGGCTACGGGGGCATTAGTGTCTTCAGCACATACCTCCTCAAGGTGTACACCAGCTGCATCGTAAAGGAGGAGCAGGACATGAAGCGGAAGTGCGCCATGGTGGCGGCTCGGGTGCTGACGGGCGACAACTTCTTCAAAATTCTGAACAATACCTTCACCTTCGGCGGCAGCCGCTCACTTGAGGCCGCGTACTCTCTGGTAAACGAGCACTCGGAGATCATATCGGTGCGGATCGAGAAGTCCAAGACGTTGGTGGAGATTGATTGTGTGCTGATTGATGTGGAAAAGCGGATTGTCGCGCTTGGGCACCTGAAGGACAATATCACCCCATTCTACACAGAGAATCCTGTCGCTCAAAAATCCTTCCTGTGCAGTGTTTTTGACGGCCTGGTGCTCAACTCTGGTGCGGATGCGGCGCTCCCCGCGTTCTACAGGAGAACCGTGTCATCGTCCTCGGAAAAGACACTGAAAGCGTCAACATCTGCGTGCGGGTCTTGAAGAAGGAGCCCGCGGCCATCAAGGAGGCGGGAAAGACGCCTGGTTTGGGCCTCGACATGGAGTGGACTGTGTGTCCCGGTAGGCGGGGGCAGCAGGCCAACGTTGAGGTGTTCCAGCTGTCGACGGAAACGCGGACACTCTTCATCTATGTGGCGTGTGCAGGCATGCCGCACGAGCTGGAGACCCTCCTCTCCAATGCGATGGTGCTCAAGGTCTGCCGCCCCAACAGAGCGGACGTGAAGCGGCTGAAACAGAAGTGGAGAGACGTGGAGTTGGCCAAAATCAAGGACTTGGGCGTTTTCGGGAACGTGCTCGGCCTCGTGGCACGCTGGTTGTGACTATGAGCGCGAGCGGCACCGAAAGAGACGGGACGGCTACCATCTCCGCCACACAGCCTACCCGGCCCCTACTGGTGACGTCTCACAAGCCGCCCGCTTACATGAACGTCGACAAGATGCTGGTGCATTCGTAGGTCGTGCTTCTTCACCGGACGCCTGGTCCTACCACGCTGGGTATGATTTGGTACGAGGCCCAGCAGGGCGGGCCCCGCCCTGAAGTTCTTGTTGATTGCCGGCTCCAACGCGACGCGAAACACGCTATGGAGCAGCGTGACGCCTGGGCGTCGGAGATGCGGCCGCGGGTGCACAGCATTCGTGACGCAGATGTCGTTTTTGACGCAAGCGAGGCCGTGACGCTCTAGATGGCGCTCGCTTGCAAGCAACGGTGTCGCAAGGAGGTGCTTGTGGCGGTCAGGGGTTCCGCGGCTGGAAGCGTCGTGGCCCCTCAGTTGCGGGCAGCACACCCCCGGGGGCCTCCCCAAAAGATCCCGATCCCGGCTAGCAAGGGAATGACCTTTCCGAATCTCAGGGATATTGGATCTGGTCGGGGGCGGGGTTTTTCCCCTGTGATTGTCCCAACCCCACTTCTACTTGGTTGAACTTTTCGCTTCTGAGGAATTTATCTGTTTGGCGCATTTGGGGTGGCTACTTTGGCCGCTGGCACTCGGTTTGCGGAGGGGTTATTGACAGTGGGGAGGCCGTCCCCGTCGCCGTGTGATAAGACCAACTGTGCTTTGGAATACGATTCCCCCCCTGAGCTTTGCCGTGATCCTCCCCTCCTGTTGGGGGAAGGCTGGGCTGTGGGTCGATTTCCGGGGCAGTTCCTTCGACGGACCGAGCTGATCAAAGAGTCACTTCGTCCTGACGACGAACGAAAGTGGTGGTGCCTAGAACCGCTACAATTTCTGGTGGAGCAGCAGGGAATTCCGGCCGTTGCCACGCCCGTATCGTGTAGCCGGTTCCCCGATCGTTCGTTGGTTTGTTGAGTTCAAGACGACGTGGATCTCCGCGTCGGTATGTCGTCGATTACCGCACGGCCACTACGATGGCGTCGCCTCCTGACCCCTTCAAGTTGGACGCGAACGCTAGCGGCATGCCGGCGGGTACATCCGCTGTGACCCCAGCGGTCGCCGCACCCGGGGAATCCGCGCGTGGATCAGGGATTCCCTTCACTCCGCCTCGACCGTTGGCGGATCTCGTGGGCGAAACAGCACGACGGGTCCCACCGGGGGCCGATACCTTTCTTCCTCGACGTCACGATGATCGCACGGGATTGGCAGATAAAGAGCACAATCCGGTGACGCCCCTGGCGATGGCGGATTTGGATACGGCGTTGTCGACGTTCCGCGAGTCGTTGTTGGCCGACGCTTCTCGGGTCATCGCGGTGAGCCCAACAGGCTCCGCTCAAGATGCCCCACGCAGATATTCCCCCATGGACACTGGAGAGACGCCGTGGCCGAGGTCGTTCGGTCTGAAGTCACGCGATCGCTAGTTACGATGTTTCGGGGCTCTACGCCCAGACCCGCTGAACGCCGGGGCAGAGCCCGGCGCTCTTCCCGTCGGCACCGACGCGACGACTCGTCGTCGTCGTCAATCACGGACGTCTCCCGGTCCGGGGACGAGTCAGCCGTTGCGGCCTTACTAGGTGAAGTCCGCGCTACCCCCACGCCGTCGACGGGACGGGAGCGTACTCGGGGTATTGACTCGAGGACCCTACCGACTCCTGACTCGGTGGGGGGTGAGCAAGGCAGGGGGGCGGCGCGAGAGTTACCCCGGGGTATTGACCCGGGGTTCCCGACGAAAGTCTCCCTCGCGACCGGTACGGAGGCGGAGGGGTGGCCGACTCAAGCAACCCCGACGCCACCTACTCGGGTGGTGCCGCCAAGGATCGTGGTGAGCCACCCGTACTACCGGATCATGTTTAATTGCGAGTCTTACGCGCTGGACAACAAGTCGGTTGTCTACACGCGGCGCCAGGCCCGTACTCTGGGTCGGCGCGAGAAGGATGTGGCTCAGTCCTTCGGGGTGCACGACGAGTGGGACGGTTCTCCCCCCGCCAAGGTCTTCCAGCTCTTGCGCAAGTCTGCCAAGGCCTGCGACGAAAACGACATCTCCGAAGGCGAAGCCTTCTATATCCTTCAGGACTTTACGAAGTAACCTCTCAAGTCGGAGGTAATGATGGTTATGCCGACTCTCCGGGCGGGTAACCCCGGCGAGGTCACTTCCTACCTGCAGCTCATCAACTGGATGCTCCGACGGCACGTCTCCGAGGCCTCAGTGGCAACCCTCGTCGAGACCCTGAACATCGCGGTCCAACGGGACGACGAGGACGAGTTGTCCTTCGCCGAACGGCTCCGCTGCCTCAACACCGAGTGCGCGTTCATGTACGGGGAGGGCGCGCTCAAGGGGCGCTTTGTGGAAGGTGTCCACCGCGCCGCGCGCGCCACTGTTCGGGAGCGGAATACCCCTGGCATGACCATGGCGGAGATAGCCCGCGTCGCCCAGACCAAAAGCGACGAACACCGCTGGCTGCGACTTGAGCAGCTTAAGGAGCGGACCAAGGAGCGAGAAGTGCTCGCGGCGGAGGCCCGGCTCCGGCGGCAAGCTCGTACGGCCGCACTCCCCAGGATCTCGGGGGGGGCCCGGGGTTACCCACCGCGAGATGCTCCCGTTCGGGTCGTCGGGGCTGTGGACGCCCCCTTTCCAGATGGTGAGGCGCGGCGCGAGGCGGCCCAACCCACGGCTCCAGACGGCTCGACTCCCGGAGGCGGCGACACCTCACGCCGCCGGTTCCGGCAGCGAGATGAGCCTCCCCGTCCCAAACCTAGGACGGGAGAGTACCCTTGCTGGCAGTGTGGCAAGGTGGGTCATTGGGCCGAGGTGTGCCCAACCCTGGACGCACGCCTACGCGACCGATTGGCGGCGGCCCTGCGCTAGTCCCCTCTCAGGGCGCCCTCGGGCTCGCGCGACACCCAGCGGATGGGCCGACGGGTGGCAGTTGCCACCCCCAACGAGGACTCAAGCTCAAGCGGCGATGAGTCGACGTCGCTTGAGAAGGGGGAACCTCGGGCCGAGTCCGAGTGCGGACCGGCAACCTCCTCTGAGTCCGAGGAGAGAAACGAGTAACCACCGGTGTTGGGCCCTCCCCGTGGCGACCGGTGGACCCAGCTCGGGGCACGGATGTGACGCCAGTAATCATCCACTCCCGACTCAAGGGGATCCGCCCTCGGGATGCACCCCATCCGAAGGGGCTGGACGGCGGGAATGTGGTGGCCATCCTGACGCGGTCCAACTATCAGGTGGTCAGCCGCATCTGGTTGGACGCGGGTCGTGAGTTAGCTCTCCGCGGCATTGTCGACACAGGGTCCGGCGTCTCTCTAGTAAGAGAGGCTCTACTGCCCCTGGAGATGAAGGTTGCGCCCCTAGACGCGGCGACCGCCCAGTTGTTCGACGTGAATGGGGGACTCCTTCCCATCACGGGCACCGTGACATTTACGGTGCGAATCGGCACCTACTCCACACAAGTCACGTGTGGAGTAGTGCGCGGCATGTCGGTCCCTCTACTCCGGGGAACCGACTACACCGACGTTCATGTCCCCAACATCTGTGGGCCTAAGGGGTATATCCAGGTACTAGATGGATGTAAGGTCCCCATCCTTCTTCGGGGTAAGACGGTGCCGTATTCCAAGGCGAACCAACCCAGCAAGGCTGGTGCCGCTAGTGAGGCGGACGCCGAGGTGCGTCTGGCCCGCGAGGTGGTTCTGCCCCCGCGGTCCAGGGGGTACGTCCCAGTACAGACGTCTTTCCAAGGGAACGGGGTCATCACCCAGCGCCATCAAGTGTATGAGCGCCATCGCGTGCATGTGGAAACTGGCACCATGGACTGCACCGCCCACCAGACGTGGTGGGTGGAAGTAACCCATACGGGGAGTACGAGTAAGCGGCTCCCAAGAGGTATGGTCCTGGAGCATATGTCTGCCTACTCCGGCACGGTGGCCGCCATATCCCGAGAGGAGTGGGCGTCACTCAGTCCCAGTCCGGCCACCGCGCCGGACGTGACGGACCCCGTGGAGGAGCCCCATGTTGGTACTTCGAACGTGCCCGAGGAGTTGAGGCCCCAAGTGCTCTCCCTACTTGAGAAGCACCGGGCCCTATGGAGTGGGCACTTGGGCTCCATCAAGGCCACGGAGCACCGGATCGAGTTGAAGCCGGGCTCCAAGCCCGTCCGGCTCGACCCCTACCGGATGGGTCCCAGAACTAGGGAACTTATCAAGGCCCAAGTCGACCGAATGCTTAAGCTAGAAGTGATAGAGCCCAGCCAGAGTGAATGGGCTAGCCCGGTGGTACTCATCCCGAAACCCGACGGGAGTCCCCGTTTCTGCATCGACTATCGGCAGTTGAAAGAGCGCACAGTACGCGGCTCGTATCCGCTACCCCGGATGAGAGACTGCCTCGACTCCTTAGGGGATGCCCAGTTCTTCTCCACGTTGGACTGCAACGCAGGGTACTGGCAGATCCCCATAGCAGGGGAGGATAAGCCCAAGACGGCGTTCACCTGCCACTGTGGGACGTACCAGTGTACCCGTCTTCCCTTTGGCCTGTGCAATTCCCCTGCTACTTTCCAGCGGGCTATTGACATGATCATATCCGGAGTCAAGGGGCAGAATGTGCTCGGCCACTTAGACGACCTCATCATCTTCTCCGCCGATGCAGAGTCCCATCTGTCCCGCTTGGACACGGTCCTCTCCCTACTCGGGAAACATGGGGTCAACCTCAAGGCACAGAAGTGCCACCTCTTTAGTAACGAGGTGGAGTACCTTGGCCATGTAGTACGGCCAGGACGCTTGAGTATGAATGAGAAAAACCTCAAAGCCATCAAGAGCGCCGTCTTCCCCAAGACCCAAACCCGACTGAGGAGTTTCTTGGGCATGTGCAATGTCTACCGCAGGTTCACGGTAGACTTTGCTAAGACAGCGAAGCCGCTGAACGACTCGAACATCGTGAAGCTTCCGAAGCAGTTAAGTCCCCCTACTTCGGAGGAACAGGCCGCGTTCGACAAACTGCGCGAACAGCTATGCCACCCGCCCATCCTTGCGATACCGCGCAAGGAGGGGAAGTACATCATCGATGTAGACGCTAGCTACGATCTGCTGGGGTGCTGCCTACTACAGAAGCAACCCGATGACAAGTACCTGCCACTAGGTAACTTCAGTAAGGGCCTACTGCCGGCAGAGGAGAACTACACCGTCACCGAGATTGAGGGACTGGGTGTGGTGTGGGCTGTAGGTTTACTGCGACTGTACATCGAAGGCACCAAGTTCCTCATCCGGTGTGACCATAATGCACTACAGTGGATACTAACCACGACGGCCTGCACCAACAATCGACTCAATCGTTGGCGCATCCTCCTCTCGGAGTTCGACTACGATGTGGAATACAAGCCCGGCCCCCAACACGCGGTGGCCGCCGCGTTGTCCCGCCTCCCGACTGAGGGGCTAGATACGGGACCAATCTCCCAGAAGATCCCCACAGTCGGGGTGACCACCCTGTCGGGAGCGGTGCTCGACCCCCGGCTCCCAGAGAATAGGGAGACCGCCCGCATACCCCTGGGCGAACTAGCCCAGAAGCAGGCGGACGATGAATTCTGCCAGGAGGTCAAGCAGTTACTTGATACCTCCGAGCCAACCCGCTTCTACCAGAATGCGGATGGGCTGCTCTGCCGCGAAGGGCACCGGGCCGGCTCCCAACAGCTGTTAATCCCCCGGTCACTAGTTGAGGACGTGCTGCGGGCGGAACACTCGTCCCCCTTGGCGGCACATCCCGGTGGTTCCCGGATGTACCAGACCATAGGAAACCATTACTATTGGCCCTCATTGGCTGCCGACGTCTTCGGTTGGGTCGCGGCGTGTCCGACCTGTGCGAAGAATCGCCTCAAGGGTACGCAGAGTACCGCGCCCATGCGATTGTTCCCCGCTACGGAATCTTTCGCGGCTCTGGCGATTGTCCTACTTGGTCCATTGCCACGGACCCCCGAAGGATATGAGTACATCCTTGTCATTTGTGACCGTTTCACACTAAGGTCACGCGGGCCGTCCGCTGAAGGACATCTCGGCTCTGGATGTCCTCAGTGCCGTCTTGGACACCTGGGTCGCTATTTATGGGATCCCCGATTCAGTTTTGTCGGACAACGGACCCCAATTCGCCGCCGTACTCTGGCAAAGGGCGCTCAAGGCGCTGGGTATTGACACCAACTATGCCACGCCGTACCACCCCCAAACTAATGGGCAAGTCGAACGGTTTAATAAGACTTTAGTTAAGCAAGAGGGCTGCTAAAATAAGGCTGTTACGCCTCCTTATCCGTTAAAATGCCTCATAAGCGAAATGCATCGCCGCGCTGTTAACTTAAGACGTAAACACAATCAAACAAGTTCTTGGTACTTCTAGATTTGTTGTCATGGCGCCGGACTGAAACTCTTCGATCTCATCTAAATCTCGGGTGCATGC
>Ga0114953_1003396_pt1 | contig 10887 bp, 10 predicted proteins | sample SidtaG_FD_87298 | JGI IMG/M metagenome (GOLD analysis project Ga0114953, IMG submission 87298) | Marine algal microbial communities from Sidmouth, United Kingdom - Sidmouth_Male2 metaG | ecosystem: Host-associated > Algae > Red algae > Unclassified | place: Sidmouth, United Kingdom | collected...
ACCTCTCAGAACTAAATCCAGCGCGAGCTGGGCCCATAACCTGTTGAGAGGTCAAAAACCAACTACGCCACATGACCGGTGTGACTGGCCTGGGGAGCTGAACATCACCAGTTCAACAGGGGGCGCCTTGGGTGCCAGGGGTGCAAGGCGCGACCGCGCCGGCGCCGGTGCGTACAAGACGAAAACATGTGCCTTTGGGATGTGGGGGCATGTAGAAGGACGGGCGTATACCTGTGGAGGTCCATGTAAAGTGTGGAGGCCGATGGCATATGAGGCTGAGGCGCACCTGGCACTGAATGCCTGCAGGCACTGGCATACATGCCTGCAACCGCAGCTGCGTCTCGGAGTTGCGCTGACCGATTTCTATTCTTGGTGCGGGCAACGCGGATGTCGAGCAGGGTTAGCTTGTGACATGTCTTTCTACCCCATGTTCTGTGGTAGTAGGATTGTAGGTACGGGAGAGTGCCAGGTGAGGTGTACGAAAGTGCTCTCCTGTGTAGTGTTCGGCGCTCGAAGATGTGTCGGGCTTCAAGAACAGGAAACCGGGGCGTCGAGTGACGCTTTCCGGCCGTCACCCACTGGCCACCGCTGTACATCCGTGCGGTGTAACCCCTACTTTGGCCAACGCGCTCGGCTCAACAGCTGTGCCTCAGCATGCCGTCTGGATTGGTTCACCCTCGGTGGTTGCCCTGTCATGGGGTTCTCTCCTGGCGCGGAAGTCGGGGTAGGTTCAAGGTCCCCCCGGTTTGGACATCGCGCTCTACAATGGAGACACCTATCGCAACGCAGGACACAGTGATTTTGACCACATGTGCTCCGTGTTCGCGTGGAATGACGAAAGAAGCACTTGCCTGTTGTGCGGCCGCCTTCCGGCAGCTGGACGTTCCACGACAGTCACGTCATCCGCATCCCACTCAGAATGTCGTTTCGAGCAGTGTTCGCCCCCACTGGCTCATGGTATCGACTCAACCACATACCCGCTGTTAGGCAGACTTTCCTCGGACCTGGTCTTTTAGTCAGCATCATCCGAAGTGCATTTGAAAGTGGCAGCGAGGCCATCTCAAAGCAGCATATGTGCATCTTCTCCGCGCCTCGGCGCCAGTGGGTGGTGCAACCAATAATGAGCGTGGCTGATGGACAGCCAACAGTGTCGGAGACTCTCAGTCCCCCGACCAAGAGTATCACACAGTACGCGTGTCACTGAAGAACAATACAATCAGTCTGGCTTGTCCTTCTGCTTCCATCTGCTTCACTACTGACGTCGCACAGCGCACTCGGTGCAATGCTCGGTCGTTTTTGCATGCAATGCGGACAGCGACAGCGGAAGGCCTTCTACAGCAAGCTGACGGAATGATCTGGGATGGGGGAAATAGGGACCGGAGACGCCTGGTGCAGAGGCGAAAACACAGTTGACCAGACGACGCAATGTGGGCGCCTGATGGTATTCTTCCGAACCCAAGGCCGTTCGATGCCCTGTGCCTACATGTAAGTCACGGGGGCTCAATAACCGCCGCTGACTGACATCGGTCCTGTTGCGCGATTGAGAGAGGTGGAGGGAGGTGGGGAGCGAGGCCACTGCCCGGACAGGCGGCGATACCGGACGCTAGAGGTCTGATCACAGCTTGGCTATGGCCACTGATGACCAGCGCCTGCCGCGATGGCCTGTGGAGGCAGAAGAGTGCGGTGGTCAGAGCCCGAAGTGGCTGCAGATGCTTGTGTGCGCTGTGTCGGTGGTAGGTGCGGCGCGGTACACCCCGCCGGTGCCGGAGGAGCGGATGAAGGACAACAGTTAAGGGGCTGGATGGACAAGATAACCTTGCAGTGTTCAGCTTGCCAAGAATCTGCTGTGACCACAGGACTGACTCAATAATTCATTCAAACCCTCGGAAAATGCAATCGACATGCGGGCTACAAGGTCACAGGGGGCAGACGAAACGACTGCGTGATGCCTGCGCTTTTTTCAGTCCCATCCCGTCCGCTCGGCACTCATCCGCTGCTTGTGCGGCTGGTTGCTTCCGCTTGCGAGGGCCATGTGCACCCGTGCTATGCTCATCCGCTGCCCACGCTTAAGTTTCGTTCTCCTCCCCATCTCAACCCCCTCCCATCACCCTCCCCCTGCTCCCTTGCCATCCCAACCCCCTCCTATCACCTGCCCCCTGCTCCCCCGCCACCCCACCCGTCCCGCCAACAGGCCGGGTCCTCCAAACGGGTCAACCACCTGCTTCCTTGCGACCCCACCGGCCTCCTTCGCCACCCGGCTCCTCCTGGCTCTTCGCTTGGCTTCTTTGTGCTATCAATATGTCGGGCGACGGTATTCGTGCACCCTCCGCTTGCTGGACTCTTGGGTCGGCCGGCACCTTCCTCCGACACGCCGCCGCGCGTCTGTGGCCAACGGGCGTCGATGAGCACTCTTCCGACGGGGCGGTGGCTACAGGGCGAGTCCTCCGCCCAACAACCGTGCAGCTCCAACTTCCTCCCCCCGCCCAGTTCTACCTTGGAGGTCCGCCCAAGGAGCAGCAGATGGCTGTATCGGCGGCTCCCCGTGCTCCGTGGGCGGCAACCGGTCGCTGTATCGTGTGTGGCACCATGGTGGAGAACACGCTCCTCCCTGCGTCTCCCACGCCGCTGTCTCCAGACCACGGCAGCGGAGCGGCTGGTACTCCTGCACATGGCGGAACCGCCCGCGCCGCCGAAGCGGTGAAGGTCTCTCCCGTCTTCCGGAATATTGTGTGCGACACGTGTGGGAGCAAGTCGGTCACCCTGCCGTCTCGCGGTGCCGCCGCCGTGCCTCAACGTGGCCTCGGCGGATTTGAGAGGGGCAACGGGGGGGCCCTCAAGCCGGTGGCAACCGTCTACATTCGCCAGGAGCAGCTCGTCAACTTGGTGCACTTGCTGAGTGGGATTCTGTCCTCGCCTTCGTTGCAGTCCTGGAGAGAAGGTCTATGGGACTTGTACGAAGTTTCCCCGGGGGCCTGTTGGTCTAAGAATGCTCTGGTTGAGCGTGGGGTCCGTGGGCTGGACGCCGAGGATGCCGTTCCTGGGTCCGCTCTGCACGGCTGCAAGATGTCGGTCACCCGAGTGGTGACTTGCTTTTGGGAGGATTCTGGCTTTGGGCGGCTTAGGCAGTGTGGCGACCACTCTCGTGCGGTTCTTCTCTGTGACTGCTCCATCCAGTCGCATCCCATCTATCTTTGAACTGCCCTTTTTTCTTACCCTGTTTGACTTCGTAGCTAGCTCAATACTATGTAGCACGTCATCTCATCTTGTGCGTGCATGTGCGCGATACAACATCATTCTCTCATGCTTGTGATCTTGAGCTTGTCCACTGGTGCACCGTCGGGAGGGCGGGAGTGGGTAAAACGGACTTGGCGGCAGACAGCGCTGGGCTCTGTTATCGTTTCTGCCTCAGCTTGCGTCAGATAATTTCCGACCCTTCGAAGGACAGCAATTGGTCGAATTGGATACCGCATTGTCTTTTTGGAAAGGGAGCCCACGCTCCTACCGGCCGAAATGGTCGCTCCTGCTCGAAAAATTGCGGTTATTTCCTTCTGAAAGTACTCTATGCCGCTGCTTAGAAGATCTTCTTGGCCATGTCGTTCCATCTTGCAGGTTGCCCGCGCGAGCCCGCGCCGAAGCGCCAACCGACCGCGCGTGAGCGTCGCCCTCGCCAGGTCCTCTTCTCCGACCGCGTTCGGGCGTCCTCCTCGCCGACAGTGATTGCGTGTCTGCCCTGCCGACTGCGAATGCGCGCGTTGACCCGTTCCCCCCCCACCGACCGCGGATGCGGTACCCTCCGACGGACCGCGGCTGAGGTGCGCTCCCATTGACCGGGGCTTTGTTTCCTGCCGACCGATGTCGGCTGCGTCTCGCCCCCGCCGACCGCTGCTCTCTACCCCTTCCGCCGCCCTCTGACCCTTCCGCTGCCGCCTCGGACCACTTTTTGGCGTTCCTGCTGCCAGGGTCCGCTCATTGGCATTGTGCTTTGATGGCACCCGGAGATTGACGCGCCGAGTTGCGCTCCGTTGTGGCCTTAGGTCGCAGATTACGTACCAGTACGTATTTTTTCTCATGCTCTTATCTCTTGCATCCACTCTGATATGTGTTGTTGTTACAGCACTTGCTCTGCTTTGCACGGTTGGGTTGAAGCACGATATTTCTTACCTATGTCCTCCATATGCAGCATTCTGACTGTCCGGCTCAATGTTCATACCTGCTGGATGGCTTCTCTCTTTCTGTGCTCTCTCTGTATGTGTTTTAATGGGTTTCCTTAGGTATTGTAGTCAAGGCGCCATGGACACCGGCACGCCAGTGCCACCGCTCTTCATCTCATCGAGGGAGCACCTTCCCGTGGGTGGGCAGATGCGTCTTGACTCAGAGAGCGACGGTGGCGCCTCACTCGTCTACCCCGAGTCCTGTAGCTCCGGCTTTCTCGAGTTTTGCGTGTCGGCAGCCATGGAAACTGTCCCTGACGCTGACGTTCCGAGGCGATGACATTGGCGACGAGATCTTCCAGAACGAGAGCCCAACAAGCGCGGACAGCCTGCAGCCGGACGCAAACAAGCGGCGGGGCGGGGGCCAGGCGGGCCTGGGTGGTCGCCCTGAAGGTACCGGGGTGCGCACGCAAGAGAACTTCCCGCGTGGGTCCCTTCGCGTGTTGGCCGAGGCGCTCCACATGCGTGGGGCTACGGTCATGCTCGATGACTCGTGCCTGGGCGCCGTCGACGGCTCAAGTCGCTCGTCATTCCAGAAGCTGGTCGACTCGTGGCGCAACGAGCCGGGCAAGGAGGAGATCTGGGCAATCCCCTACCTATTCTGCGTGTTCGCGCGCTTCTCCGTGTGGGGACGGACGGACCACGGCAAGCGGACCGCCTGCTGTACGTGGGTGGCGGCTGATGGCTACATCTGCTGCACATGCGTGGGAAATGACGTGTACAACAGCGTCTCGACAGTGCCCCGCTCCACAACGTGCGAGAATGTCGAGGTCTTTCATTGGGCTGCGGTGCGCATGGCGCAGGCGATCAATTGCTCGTTTGGACAGGTGCTTAAGTGGCTGCGCACCATCATGGCGGACGCGGATCCCGTATCCTCCGAGGCGGCGAGCGATTGACGAGGAGGCGCCAGTATGGCGGTTCCACAAGGACGTTGTCGTCGTCGTCTCGGCCCATCGTGGCCATGACGTTCCGGTGCCCGTGTATCTTCCCAAGAAGGGCGTTTCGTGCGGGCTTTGCCCATTGAGTAACGTCCGTGGCTGCTCACACACGGCCATTGCTGAGCAGTACCGGAACACCAACGGCAATGTGCCGCGGGTGGTGTCGTCGAGCTCTTTGCGGTCTGCCGTGTCCGTGTTTCCCCTCTCGCTGTTTGAATGTCCTTCGTCCATTGCCTTTGACCGCCGCATCGGGGACTTGGCCAAGGTGGGGGGCGTGTACATCCTGGGAGGCGCCGACCACATGCATCCTGTGCGACGCCGACTTGTCTCAGTGCACCGGCAGCGACGACACGACTCTCGCTGGCCATATCCACTCCACGCTCGGGCCTTGCGGGATGCAGGTCGTCAGACGGCAGTGTAGCTCGTGCGGCCAACGAGTGTCTCGAGAAGGGCGAAGCGAGCGCCTCATCCTGCTCTCTCTGACGTCCGCGTGCACGACGGCATGGGCGCGGGCGTGCGCGGAGCAGGTGCGGTCGGGCACCCACATCTCCGACGTACTTGCTCAATGCTATAGCAGCTGGGCAGGCCTGAGGCGGGCCGACCTCCTTCCACAGACGGCCAAGGCGCGGGGCTCCGGCACACTGCGCGCGTTGATTTTGACGTTCATGCGGCTCACCTCGACCGAGCCCGACGGTGGGCTGTACGATTGCTCATCGTGCCGTCTCGCTTGCGGGCGCTACCTCGTTGTCACGGCCGACTGCATTTGTTTGGGCTTTGATGCCCAGGCCCAGCCGTTCTCCTTTGAGCACGTCCACGAGGCCGTGCCCCCCGTCAACACCAAGGGCCGGGAGGGGTGCATGGTCGTCGGGGAGCAGGCGCGCCGCATGCTCCGGCACGTCGTCGTTCCGGACGATCCTGCTGCCGTGACGGACCGGACGCTGCCGTCGGCCGAGCTTGCCCTGTCCTGCGTCTTCCCCCTTCTCCCCGCCGAAGGCGCCGACGCCGGCGCGCGGACGACCGCCGGATCGGCAAGCATTCGCGCTCTGCTGGCGATGGTGTGGAATGTGGAGGCCGCCGCCTTACCTTTAGCAGAGTCGCTACTGTTGGCGTACGGCAACACACAAGTCAAGGCGCTGCCCGAGCGCCAAAGGCGTGCCGCGCGCGCCGAGCGTCTCAAGCTGTCCATTGCCAATTGGAGAAAGCGCAACCCAGACGCTGTTGCAGAGTACGACGCCACTGTGGCAGAGGTGCGGGCGGAGAAGGCGGCGGCTGCGGCAGCAAAAGCTGCTGGCGTCAAGCAGTCGGGTGGCGGCGGGGGTACGCCTGCCTCTGCTCGCCGGCGGTCACATCGGCAGCGCCAAGCGTCGAGCTCTACGAAAGCCCACGTTATGCCCGGAGAGGAGTCTGCGCTGAACATCCCCATGCCCTTGTTGCAACCCGTGCTGTTGGAGCTCGACGACAACGAGGTGGACCATATCTGCCGCATGGTGTTGGCCTTCACCCTGGCTGGACCCGGTGGTGGCCGGTGTCAAAGTCCGCCACTTTGTCGGGATGCAGCAGTTGGCGGACGCGTTGAGCTCCAACGAGCCGCGCCGGTGTGTGGAGGCCATCATTGCCCAGACCACCTCCCGTGACCGCGGCCGCTTCCCCTTGACGCAGGCCTCCGAGTGCCTGTTGGAGCTCCGGCACATCCTTGTCGCCCTGCAAGCAGCCACGCTCGTTTTTGACATCTCCCCCAAGCTTGCCACAGCCATCGCCGACGTGTTCTCGGACGCGGTCACGTGCGCGCGCGTGTTCTACGCGGACCTGTCGACGGACGCGCGCGCTCGTCACGAGTACATGACCCGCAACCTGTCGGGAAACACGACGGAGGACGAGCTCATCGCCGCCTTCAAAGAGCGCTACCCCCACGCGTCGTCTGCGGCGTTGGCGACGGGCGTGTATACCCCCGGCCGTGCCCTGTGCCGGGCTGAGCCGTTCGACAAGGCGGACAAGACCTCGAGCGGTACCTGCGAGAAGGGCTACAACTCATCGGAGAAGTACTCTGATGGAGCCGTGACGCTCTGCTGCGCGTGCGCGCACCCCAAGATTCTGGGCTTTGTGGTGCTTGACCGTAAGGAGAGCCCCCAAGTTATTATCAACGCTTTGCTCTCACGCTTCCCCCGCCTGCCTCGGTACCTTGTGTATGACTTTGCGTGTGGTGTGGTGCGCGGCGCTATGGCGAAGCTGCCATGGATGTTGCGGGACTTGTCTGTGGTTTCTGATCGATTCCACGTGTGCAACCACACGTGCTCCCACTTCTACAACGCCAACTCTTACGCCGAGTTTGACTTCAAGAACACGCTAACGCACGAGCAGCGGAATGGGGCCATCCTCAGAATGGAAGCCATCCTGCGAGGGGCTGGACGCTACGGCTACATGGCTCTCTTGTGCTACCACACGAGCGTGCTCAACTCCTGTGCGGAGTCGCGGACGGCGTTCCAGCAGCAGGCTCTGTCAGTGGCCGAGGCCGCTGACGAGGAGCGCGTGCGCTTGGCTGGGCAGCACACCTTTGTGTCCTCTACCACTTCCAAGCCGCGGGTCAACTTGCCGCCGCACTTAGACACGCGTGCCGACTACTTTCGACGCTATGCTTGTCGCTGCTGCGGCTACAAGGTGTTGTAGCCGGTCTATGTGGGGCGTTGTCGTCGTATGGCATTTGCCTCCTTTTCTTTCTTCTCGTTTGTGTTCCTTGCAGGGTGGGGGGGAGGGGGCGGGGGGGTGGTGGTCGCGTGGGGTCGTTTGGTGACGAGCTGCTGCTTTTTTCTCAAGGGCATTGCTTGGAGAGTGGGGGGGGCGTGGCCACATGGGGGCGTGTCGGGGCAGGGTACCTGATGGGCTTGGGCTTCGCTTGCAGGGGAGGACCACTGCACAGCGTCCTGGATGGTTCCTATCTTCCCGAATACTGTACGACAGAGGAGAACAAAAACATTTTTTCTCGTGCATGGGCAAGTCGATAAGCACGAGGTGGTTGCCCGCGCGCCACGGAAAAAAGTCATCGGAGGCAACATGCAGCATGAGGGGGCGGGGGGGGGCGAAGGAGGTAGGGAGCCACGTACTTGGGCCAACGACGGCAGGTCGTGAGGCAACGTGCAACAACAGGCGATGATGATGGGGGTAGCGAAGGCGGTGGCGGGGGGGGAGGGTCGGCGTCGGGCAGGTCCGCGTCGGGCACAGTTGGCACAGCACGCAACGAATGCAGCAACCGTGCACGGCTCGATGTGATGCCCGCTCAGCCCAAGACAATGTTGATCGGCGACTTGGGCGTGTGCGGCACTGCACTCCCAAGTTTCAGCGCATTTACCAGGTCGGCGCGTCTGTCTGGCACTGACACGCTCTCAGACAGGCTCTTTTCAGACATCACGGGTACCTCCGTTGCCATGATGTCTGGGGGCTTTGCCTGGATGTCTGGGGCCTTCAGACACGCTGTCTCAGGCCGATTGAGATGTCCGGTCAACAGCCTTGAGCTCTTAACTTAAGGTTGGTATTCTGCGTATACCCGTGCGGCGCCTCGGCCGCGCCGCCGTCCGACACCTCGCTGCTCCCGGAGCAGCGTGCATGTCCAGTGGCGCTTGTGATTGGCCGTCGCTAACCCAACCCCACGTTCATGGCGTACCCGCGCTGCTCCGTCTTGCCAACCGTCGTCCCTGCTAACGGCCGGTCCCCCGGCATCACGGCCAGCCAGCAGGGGTTGTCAGGATACGGTTTTTGGGCCGTAGTAGGATACGGATACGCGCTGATCCTTCGTATCTGATTACGGATAACTCCCTCAGCTGAGATCCGGATACGGATATCTGCGTCCGAAACCGGATATATGAGTAGATTATATCCGTATCCAGATACGATTATTGGATTCGAATATACTCCCGCAAGTCTCACGGACAGCTCAATTACAGCCCAAGAAGAACGCCATCCAGCCGTTATTCGAGTGCTAAACGGACGTCAAGTACAACTTGAAATTTGAAGTTAATTTCAACCGCCCAACAGGCGCCGTCGCGGCGGTTCCCCGCCGTTTGCGTAAACGGACGTCAGGATGACCGTTCGAAATCTCGCGTCACACTCTGACAACAACGCAATCGGGTCGAGTCACGCGGTTGAACGGTTTTACGCTGGTCGGACTGGATCGCCGCTTGTCGCTGCCAAATGTTCGGACATTTCTCCCCCGATTGTCGGCACGCAAAAAGAGAGGACGACTGCGTTCAAGCAGAATTCGTCATCCGCAAGAACCCTCATAACCATATATATCCCTGTATCCTGACTCTCATATCTGGGATGCGGATCCGATATAATCTCGCACTTTCTGTCGGTCAGGATAGATATATCCTCTCCTCCTGTTTTCATAATGCATTTTGGATATGCGTCCCCGGCGCGTATCCGAAGTGGATACGGATAAAATGCACGGATATAATCCTCGCGGATATATTCATGACAACCCCTGCCAGCCAGCGTGTCACCCCCTCGCGTGTGTGGCACGCGGTGCCCTCGCGTGTGTGTGTGCATGGGACGGGGTTCCCCCCCGTACCATGCACACACACATGGTTGCCGGATAAGTCTCCGATCCTCAGCCTATGGTTACTAGACCTCGTTGTTAACGATAGGCTGTCATCGCTCCTCTGATGGCTTCTCAGGCATCCGCCTGACCATAGGATATCCGCTCGCCACGGGTCAGTGATCTGAGCCGCTGAATCATCCGGCATTGACGTGGCATCATCCTCTTTCAGAACTTTAAGATGTGCTATCCGGCCCCACTCATGTCCGCATCCTGCAATCGCAGGTCTGCCGTCTTGATCGAGAAAGGTCTCGGTGATCGCAGGATTGAATGGCCCGTTCAGTTGGTCGATCGAGTGAGGGTATCCAATTACGAATTTGATGTGTCGTCGAGTTTCGTGCCCCACGCGCGGCGCACGACGATAGAATCCTCATTCTAATTCCAGGCTCGTGCGTGCACTACCCTGGCCTTCAGGGCGGTGGCGCGCTCGGCGACGCATCGACACAGGGCACGCCGGCCGGCTCCATAGCCGCGAGCGCGCACGGGGGCACGTACAGCCACGTTGCCGTGGCGGGGGGGGCGTAAGGCGAGGAAAGGGGTGCCGCCGCCGCCACCGCAGCGGCGGCGGCCCGCCGGCGTCGCGCGACGCCCACGCGAGGGGCCGTCACTCTGCCGCGCAGCACACCTGCGCACGGCGGGCAGGGCGGCCGACACGGCGCATGGGCGGGCGGGTGGGACCGACTGCCTCGCGACGGGGCGCCTCTAGCCGCGCCGCTAGATGGCGTCAGAAACCGCCGACGCGCCGCCACAACAGAAGCCGGCCCTACGGGAAGAAAACCTCGACAAAACCTCGACATTGAGGTTTTGTCGAGGTTTCATGCACCCAGATCCCCCTGGACTCGACCGTCGTCGCGTGATTGATTTCGCACCGGCCATTCTCAGACCTTCAAGGGGGGGCTTCCAGAGTAATCTCTTTCTCGCTGGAAGTTTCTAGAACGCACACGAGAGGCCCCTTAATCACAGTAGCTCTGACCAATGACCTGCCTCGAACGGCCGACACGAGCGACATTTATTCGGTGGACAGTGTCCAGTCTTAAACGTCTCATCCCTCGTCCATCATCGCACCGCTCCTCTCCCCCACGCCCCTCCCCCCCCTCCCCCCCCCCCCCCCCCCCCCCCCCCCCCCCCCCCCCCCCCCCCCCCCCCCCCC
>Ga0114953_1003397_pt1 | contig 10886 bp, 6 predicted proteins | sample SidtaG_FD_87298 | JGI IMG/M metagenome (GOLD analysis project Ga0114953, IMG submission 87298) | Marine algal microbial communities from Sidmouth, United Kingdom - Sidmouth_Male2 metaG | ecosystem: Host-associated > Algae > Red algae > Unclassified | place: Sidmouth, United Kingdom | collected...
CGCCGCCACAAGCCGAGAACGCCAGAACAGAGAAGAGCACGAGTGCAATGGCATGGCGAAGTCTCATCACGGGCATGGTCGTTCAGAACACGGGCAAAGTTCCCGAAATTCCCTGGGCTGACCGGTAGCGTCGATGCGGTGAGTGCCGCCTTCTGTACCCGCACCATCGTTGCAGTTCTCTGCGCGCTGCTTGCAGTCGCATGCACATCAGCCGGCATCGCCGCCGGCGAAGCCCAACGGACAACCGGACCGTCCGGTGTGGACAGTGTCGACTCGACTGCGAGCGAGGCGCTGTCCGCGCCTGAAATGGCGTTTGCACCGAGCTCGGCCTGCAGCGTGGAGCGGCGGTCTTCATCGAGCCGTCGGCCCCCGCCAGCGAAGCATTACGCATCGGAGACCTGTTGGAAGCGGCCGAAGTGTTTTCGTCGATGACCTTCGTCGACCAAGAGCAAGGGTTTGTCGAGTTTCAGGAACGCTTCGATCTGCCTGCTGGCATCGTTTCGGTCGACAACGCTGCACCATATTGGGAACTCGAACTACCGATGGGCGAAGACGTGACCGCACTCTTCGACGACCTCGACCGAGACCCCGCCGTGTTCAGCACCGTGGCCTCGGGCCTGTGCCGGGGCGTCTCGTAGAGACCTTCAAAAATACATCAAGGCCCAGCGCTGGGACGGCGCCGGGCCTCGATGCCGGAGACGGGAGCAAGTTCGGGAAAACCCGCTCCCGGGTGCATAGTGCGACCAGGGACGTTGGCCGCACAGCAACTGGCGGCGTGCGGTGTCAGGGCGACACCGGCCGTCAGCGAAGTCGCTTTGTCGCTTTGGTACTTGCAATGCCTGCGAAGACTGTCGACGTGGACAGCTCGGACAGCGTTTGCGAGCGCAGCGAGCAAAGGCGGACTACTAAAACTCTTCGTCGAAGTTGACGGTCCCTTCGATGCCGGTTTGGTACGACGACACGGTGCGCTCGAAGAAGTTCGAGAGCTGCTGGACGTCTTGGAGTTCCATGAAGGCGAACGGGTTCGAGGCGCCGTAGAGCGGTGCGAAGCCGAGCATGGCCATGCGCTGGTCGGCTACGAACTCGAGATACTGACGGGTGTCGGTCAGCGACATACCGGTGACGCCTTCGCTGAGCAGGTCTTCGGCGAACAGGAATTCGCAGTCGACGGCTTCGCCCATCATGTCGTGGATGCGCTGGTTCATGGCATCGTCGAACAGGTCAGGTTCTTCGGCCCGAACGGTGTTCACGACTTCGAGTGCGAAGTTCATGTGACCGCTCTCGTCGCGAAACACCCAGTTGGTGCCGTCGGCCAGCCCGTTCAGCAGCCCCTTGGAGCGCAAGAAATAGACGTAGGCGAACGCTGCGAAGAAGAACAGGCCTTCGATGCAGGTGGCGAAGCAGATCAGGTTCATCAGGAACTGACGACGTTCGTCTTTGGTGGTGAGTTCATCGACGCCATCGAGACTGCTCATGTATTTGAAGCAGAAGTCGGCTTTTTGCTTGATCGAGGGGATGTTCTCGACCGCAGCAAAGGCGGCTTCGCGCTCGTCCATGTCGGGGATGTAGTTGTCGAGCAGCGTGAGGTAGAACTGCACATGCAGCGCTTCTTCGTAGAGCTGGCGTGACAGGTACATGCGAGCTTCGGGCGCATTGATGTGTTGGTACAGGTTGAGCACCAGATTGTTGGCCACGATCGAGTCGCCGGTGGCAAAGAAGGCCACCAGACGGTTCACCAGGTGACGCTCGGCCGGGGTGATCTTGCTGTCGAGGTCGTTCAGGTCGGTGCTGAAGTCGATCTCGTCGACGGTCCACGTGTTCTTGATGGCATCGCGGTACATGTCGAAGAACTGCGGGTACCGCATGGGCCGCAAAGTCAGGTCGAAGCCCGGATCCAGAATGTTCTTGGCCTCGGTCGACTTCTTGGACTGGGGAGCTGCATCGGCAAGCGGCGATGTATCCAGACCGCGAGCCTCGGCAGCAGCGCCGAAGCCAACGGCGTTGCCCAGTGGTGCGTCGAACGCAGGATCGGTAAGTGCCATCAGTCGCAGGCCTCGCAGGATTCGGGGTTCTCGAGCGAGCACGCCACGGCGTCTTGGTCGCTGAACCGGTTGCTGGTGGACGTGGCCTGATTGATACGGGTGGCCGCCCGGCTGCGCAGGTAATAGGTGGTCTTGAGACCGGCCTTCCAGGCATGCAGGTACATGGAGCTGAGCTTGCCGATGGTCGGCGTTTCCATGAAGAGATTCAGCGACTGGCTCTGATCGATGAAGGCGCCACGGTGAGCAGCCATGTCGATCAGCGATCGCATGGGCAATTCCCATGCGGTGCGGTACAGGTCCTTGAGGTCTTGGGGGATGCCATCGACCTGCTGGATGCTGCCTTCGGCGGCCTTGATGGCCGAGATCATGTCTTGGGTCCACAGGCCTCGGGCCTGCAGGTCGCGCACCAGGTACTGGTTGATCTGGATGAACTCACCCGACAGCGTTTCGCGCTTGAACAGGTTGGAAACCTGGGGTTCGATGCACTCGAAGCAACCCGAGATCGATGCGATTGTGGCGGTCGGGGCAATGGCGATCATGAGCGAGTTGCGCAAACCGTGCTCGGCAATGCGCTCTTTCAGAGCATCGAAACGCTCGGGATCAGCAGGTGCGAATCCGTCGCCGTTCTGCTGAGTCCACAGGTCGAACTGCAGGTCGCCCTGGGCCGCACGGGTGTGTTCATAGGCGGGGTGCGGGCCGCTCTTCTCGGCCAGGTCGCACGATGTCGACAGGGCCCAGTAGTAGATCTCTTCCTGGATCCGGGTCGACAGCTCGAGTGCTTCGGGTGAGTCGAAGGGCAGGCGCAGCTTGAAGAACACATCTTGCAGGCCCATGACACCCAGGCCGATGGGCCGCCAGGCGTCGTTGGAGACACCGGCTTCTTCGGTGGGGTAGAAGTTGATGTCGATGACCCGGTCCAGGAATGGCACCGCGGTACGCACGACATGGCCGAGCTTGTCGAAGTCGAAGCCAGAGCCGTCTGCGAGAACGAAGCGGCTCAGGTTGACCGAACCGAGGTTGCATACCGCGGTTTCGTCTTGGTTGGTGACCTCGAGGATCTCGGTGCACAGGTTCGACAGGTGAACGACCCGTGGGGCCTCGCCGCCGACAGGCGCGGTGCCGGTCTGGTTGCACTTGGTGTTGGAGGCATCTTTGAAGGTCATCCAGCCGTTGCCGGTCTGGGCCAGGGTGCGCATCATGCGGCTGTAGAGGTCGCGGGCCGAAACCTGCTTTTCGTACAGGCCGGCTTCTTCGGCTTCGATGTAGGCCCGCTCGAACTCGCTGCCGTACATGTCGACGAAGTGAGGGACCTTCTTGGGATCGAACAGTGACCACTGCCAATCCTTCTCGACTCGCTCCATGAACAGATCGGGAACCCAGTTGGCCAGATTCAGATGGTGGGTACGGCGGCTTTCGTCGCCGGTGTTGTCGCGCAACTCGAGAAACTCGTAGATGTCGGCATGCCAGCTCTCGACATAGACACATGCCGCACCCTTGCGCTTGCCGCCCTGGTTTACTGCCTGGACCGACGAGTCGAGGGTCTTGAGCCAGGGAACGATGCCATTCGACAGGCCGTTCGTGCCCTTGATCAATGACCCGCGGCTGCGGATGCGGCTGTAGCTCAGGCCGATGCCGCCGGCGTGCTTGCTCAGGCGAGCGACGTCGGTGTAGCGCTTGTAGATCGACTCGAGGCTGTCTTCGGGGGAGTCGAGCAGGTAACACGACGACATCTGCGGGTGCGCCGTGCCGGAGTTGAACAGCGTCGGCGTCGAGGTCAGGTACTCGAGCGAAGACAGCAGGTTGTAGAAGGTGATGGCCTCGTCGGCGGTGGTGGCCAGACCGCAGGCCACCCGCATGAAGAAGTACTGCGGGGTCTCGAGCACCTTGCGGGTCTCGGGATGGCGCAGCAGGTAACGGTCATAGACGGTGCGAAGGCCGAAGAACTCGAACAGCTGGTCGCGGTCATGATCGATTGCCTCGTTGAACAACGGGGCGTTGGCTTCGACGAAGTCTGCGGTGTTGTCGTGGATCAGGCCGACCAGGCGACCAGCCGAGATCGACTGCGTGAACTTCTTGATGTTCTCGTTGCGCAGCTCTTCGTGGATATAGGTCGCAAGCAGGCGACCAGCGAGCTTGGAGTAGTTGGGTTCTTCGATGATGTTGGTCGCCGCCGTGCGGATGGCCAGTTCATCGAGCTCGATCGTGGTGGCACCATCGTGCAGACCGCTGATCGTGCGGGTGGCCACTCGCATGGGGTCGACGCCGTCGAGACCCTCGGCGCACCGCTGGATGCGAGTCACGATCTTCATGGGATCGACCGGTTCGAAGCTGCCGTCGCGTTTGCGGACCCGCATCTTTGGGGTCGGCAGCGTTGCTGCTTCGCCGATGATGGCGATGCCGTCGGACCCGCCTTGGCTGGCGCCGTTGTTTGCTTCGCTCGCGGTGGCGGCGGTGGTTTCTGTGAGTGCCACAGTTTCTCCCTGATCTGGATGCCCTGTCGACTAGACGAGTCGCTACGTGCAGCGATCAATGCATGCATTGATCGGCGCATGGTGCAGAACGCTCGATAGCCCTGAGTGTTGATTCCCTGAATAATTCCCTGATGCGTGTCTCGACGACAGAGCGTGAGACCTGCTTCCATCCGCCGTAGTGTTGGTGGAGGCAGTGCATCGCTGTGGCTGGAGCATTTCGACGACTTCGTGAAGATCGGGTGGCGCTGGCGTCGTGGCCGGTGCCTGGATCGGTACTTGTTGTCGATATACCCAGTCAGTTTCTCGAGTTATCCCGTTTTCTTCCTCGAGGACTGACTGTTGCAACCGCCCCGCCGTCGTGAAATGGGTGTACACCTACGAGTGGAGTCGATCTTTTCAGACCAGCATCCCCACGTGTGTAATTACACCCACGTCATTTAGGCAGGGTCACCATTCAATCGTCTCGGGGAGTGAAATGTCAAGGGTGTAATTCAATTAATGTAATTTCTTTGGAGAAATGGCCCGAATCAGGCCACAACTGGGGCTCGTATGTCGGGCCGATCAACAACCCGAACCACAGTCAGTGAGAACCGTCATGGCCCAACCCATTCGTATCGGTGTGCTCGGCGCAGCGCGCATCACACCCGCAGCGCTCATCAAACCGGCCGCAAAACTGGCGAACGTGGAGATTGTGCGAGTTGCGGCGCGAAGCAGAACGCGAGCCCAGGAATTCGCCGACGAACACGGCATCGCCAACGTCAGTGATTCCTATGAGCAACTCATCGAAGCCGACGACGTCGACGTGGTCTACAACCCGCTCCCGATGTCGCTGCACGCCGAGTGGACAATCGCCGCGCTACGAGCAGGCAAGCATGTCTTCTGTGAAAAGCCATTCGCATCGAATGCTGGCGAGGCAGCCGAGATGGTGCGAGTGGCCGAAGACGAAGATCGCGTTCTGGGCGAAGCATTTCATTACCGGTACCACCCCATGTTTCTGCGGATACTCGACGAGGTCGCCAGTGGGCGTATCGGCACTCTCGAACGAGTCGAGGGTGTGTTCAACGTGCCGATCTCTCGCCAGAGCCCATCGGGCGCGCTGGATATCCGTTGGGACTATGGCGCATCTGGTGGTGCGTTGATGGACCTTGGTTGTTATCCCGTGAGCTGGGTACGTCACCTGACCGGTGAGGAACCCACTGTGATGTCGGCCGAGGCGGTCGAGGATCCCGAGAACATCGATGCCTTTCTGACCTGCGAGCTTGCGTTCCCCGGCGGGGCCACAGGATCGGTCACGACAGCCATGGAACGCGGACCCGAAATCGGCCTCACCGTGCACGGTTCACATGGCTCGATCGTTGCCGACAATCCCATGGCGCCCCAGAACGGCAACCGCCTGACGATCACGACTGAGCAGGGTTCGACCTCCGGGCCGATAGATGCTGGCATCAGCTATGACCACATGGTGCGGGCCTTCATCGATCACCTGGTGTTGGGTAACCCGTTCCCCACCAGCGGACAAGATTCGATCAACAACATGGCTGCGATCGACGCCGTCTATCTCGCTGCCGGGTTGCCCGTACGCGGCACCTGACCCCGCACCTCCGACGTTTCTGCACCGATTCGACGACTATTTCGCTCAATCGGTTCAGAAACGTCTTGTGGGGCGGCTTGCTTGGGGGCCGCGCCACGTCGAGATGGGTGCGCTGCGGAGAGACACGGCGCAGTAGCCGTCGTAGGATGCTGAGCAATGGCGTGTTCAGCGTGTTCTCAGGCACTTCCTGACGGCGCGAGATTCTGTCCGTTCTGTGGACATCAGGTCGCCGCCACGATCACCGAAGAGCGCCGGTTGGTCACGGTCTTGTTCGCCGACATCGTTGGGTACACCGGTCTGGTCGAATACCTCGACCCCGAACGGGCAAAGCGCTTGCTCGACGGCGCGTTCGAGCGATTGATTGCCGACATCGTCGAGTTCGGCGGAACCATCGACAAGGTGTTCGGCGACGGTGTGCTGGCCCTGTTCGGCGCACCCGTAGCCTATGAAGACGATCCCGATCGAGCCGTGCGAGCAGCACTGCAAATGCACGACTCGCTGGCTGCCTTTGTTGCGGAACACACCGAGCTGACTCGGCCGATCGAGTTGCGCGTCGGAATCAACAGCGGCGAGGTGCTCTTCGGTCGCGTCGGCGGCACCGACGACTACACGGTCATGGGTGATGTGGTGAATGTGGCCGCTCGCCTGCAGGCACTGGCACCGCCGAGCGGCATCTTCGTCGGCGATTCGACTGCCGGGCTCACCACCGCGGCCATTCTGCTTGAGGCCGTTGACGATTTTGATGTGCGGGGTCGCAAGCAGCGCGAGAAGGTGTGGCGGGTGCTCGGTACCGCACAGCGGGGAACGGAACTGTGCGTGCGGCGTGACACGCCATTCGTCGGGCGGGTGGATCAGCGGGCGCAGTTCGCCAACGCAATCGTTCATGCTGCCGCTGGAACGAGCGCGACCGTGGCGGTTGTTGGCGAGGCGGGTAGCGGCAAGACCCGTCTTATCGCCGAGATGCTCCATTCGGTCAGCGCCGAAACCGTCGTGCTCGCCGGTACCTGCGCGCCGTTTGGTGAGACCAACCCGTGGTCGCCGATCGCCACGGCCATGTTCGGACAGATCGATCCTGCAACAACGTCGTCTGCCGAACGGATGCGAACACTCAGCATCGAGAAAGCCATCGCCGAATTCGGGTTCGACGGCGAAGATCCACTGCTCGGCTGGCTCGCCGAGGCGGCGCTGCACCTTGCAGGTCATCCATCGGCATTCGACGAGGTGCCACGAGCACGGGCTCGCGACACACTCTTTCGACTGATGGTCGAGGCCTTGCGCCGCCGCAGCGCAAAGGGCCCCCTCATCTTGTGCATCGACGATCTGCAGTGGGCCGACAATTTGCTCATCGATATCTTGCAGCGCATCAGCCGGTCGCTCACCGACCGACCGTTCCTTCTCGTCACGGCGCAACGGCCCGACGCAGATCTCGACTGGCCTACTGACGTGCTAGGCGCCAATGCGGTCTTGCTCGAGCTGGGGCCTCTGACCCCTGGCGAATCGCGCCAACTCGTCACATCGCTCACGGGGGCTTCGAGCGACGCTCCGCTTGTCGACCAGCTCTATGAACGAAGCGGCGGCAACCCGCTGTTCCTGACCGAACTCGCTGGTTTGGCCTTGGCCGGAGATCGCCCAGACCTTCCGAGTTCGCTTCGGGTGCTTATTGCCTCGCGGCTCGACCGGTTGTCGTCGCCCGCCCGCGCCGTGATCGACAACGCTGCCGTTCTCGGCGCATCGGGAGCGGTCGACTCGCTGGAGACCTTCGCCCGCGAGATGGGCCAGACCTTTTCGCGAGCCACGCTCGACGAACTCGACGGGCTGATCGAGATGACCTCGCCAGATTCGTGGCGCTTCCGCAGCGATGTTGTGCGCGAGGTCGCATACGAGACATTGACCAAGGTTGATCGAGCGCAACGCCACCGAGGAGTTGCGCAGGTGATGACCGCCTTGCCGGGCGTGCCCATCGGCATGCTGGCCAACCACGCGGCGCGGGCTGCAGAGCTGAACCTTGAGATCGGTCCGATCGCTTCGATGCCATTGGACATCTCCGTGAGAGCCATCGGCTTGCTGCGCCAGGCTGCAGAGCGATCCCTCGAGATCGGAGCGTTTCGCCAAGCTCGACGCGACGCCGACCGGGCCTTGGCGTTGTCGCCCGAGGATCCCACAACACTTCGCCAACTGCTGCTGGCCCGAGCGACGGCAGCAACCGAACTCCGCGAGTTCGAGCCTGCGAGCAGCGACGCTCATGCAGCGCTGGAATCTGCGGTCGAATACGGCGACTTACACGACGAAGGGACCGCTCGCCGCCTAGTTGGGGTGCAGGCGCACGGCGTGGGCGACTTGCGGACAGCTCGACGTGAACTCGACCGATCGATCCAGATCTTTCGCGACCGCGAAGACGACGCCAACCTGGCAATCTCGCTTGCCGATCGCGGGTTTTGCGAGATCTTCGGCGGATCGCTCAGCGAAGCCGAGCGGCTACTCGACGAATCCGAGGCGCTCGCGGCCAAGCTCGATGATCGGCGCGCTGCAGCCTGGGCCGGCCAACATAAGGCCCTCGTCGCCTTCCTGTCCGGCGACACCGAGCTGGCGGCCACGCGGCTCGAAGCAGCGACTGCGCTCTTCGAAGAACTCGGTGACCGCAGCGGCTTGAGCTGGGCCCAGGCGATCAAGGCATACCTGGCCTATGTCCAACGCAAGTTCGACGATGCCGAAACGCTCGCCGCCGAAGCCCGCACCGAAGCACGCAAGCTCGGTGAGCGGTGGGCTCCAGCCATGATGGACACCCTGATTGCATCCATTCGGTTGTGGACGGGACAGTTCGCCGAAGCCGAGGCACTCTCGAGCCGGTCACTGGTCACGTTCCGAGAACTTGGCGATCGGTTCGGCACCGTGCAGTCGTTGGCGCCGCACGTTCGTTCTCTGGTTGCGCTCGGCCGATTCGACGAAGCAGAGCGCGGCATGGAAGAAGCACTCGCGCTCAGCGAGACTTCGGGAACGATGGCACTCCCGGCAATGGTGGCGGCGGGAACGGCAGTGCACCTGGGACTTGGTGAACGCTCACTGGTTATCGGCGAGCTCGCGCTCGAACGTATCCAAGAGACCGGCTCTGATGGTTCCGAGGTTCGCACGGCCTTGGCCCTGGCACTCTGTCAAGCTGGTCGTGCCGACGATGCATTGGCTCAGTTGTTCGATGCGAACGCGGACAACCCCTATACCCGCTCGGTCCGAGCGCTGGCCTCGGCATTGATCGGCGACGCACGCGGATCTATCGTCGATGCAGATTCGGTGGCATCGGACTCAGGGGCAACGTACCTCGACCGCGTGGTTGCCGACGTCGCTGCGTCAATGGCCGAGATGGGCACGGGTGATGCCGAAGCCGCGGCAGTGCGTCTCGACCGTGCGGTCGAGATCGCCGAGGGCGCGGGTGATGCGGTTGCCGTTGCGTTGGCCCACGCGACACGCGCTCGTTTGCTCGGCGAGACCGATTCCTGGTCGGGCCTGCTTCGCGCTGGCTGGCAGCGTGTACTCGACGATCTCGTGGCCATCCACAACGTCGTCCCCATGGAACGACCCCACGAACTGCGATGGTGATCCGGCCGAATCACTGGCGGTCGTCGACGTTGTCACAACTCCTTCAGCGCTGGCGCTGAACTTGTGACGGACAACGGCACCTACCGGGTGATCGAGGATCCCGATGGCCGTGGCCGAGGTCGAACTCGTGCAGCTTCCTTCCAACGGATAGACCGCTTGCTTGTCGTAGAGTCGGTTCATGCAGCACCGGTCTGAAGCCATCACTGTCGAGATACGCCGAGGCGCGTTCGTCGAGTCGTCGCACCGAGTGCACGGTGTCGTCGCTTCTGCCGATGAAATCATCAGCGTCTGGGGTGATCCAGAGCGATTGACCATGCCTCGATCGGCGATCAAGTCGATCCAGGTGTTGCCCATGATCGCCAGTGGTGCGGCTGCTGAATACGACGTGAGTGATGACGAAGTCGCTCTCGCCTCGTCGAGCCACAGTGCCGAACTTGCGCATACGACGGCAGTCAACGCATGGCTCGATCGCATCGGCCTGGGTGTCGATGCGCTCGAGTGCGGACCGAGCGACCCGATCAGCGGCCCAACGACCAAGGCGATGTACACCGCGGGCGAGACACCCACGGCACTGCACAACTGCTGCTCCGGCAAACACAGCGGCTTTCTCTCGATTGCCCAGCACAACGCTGACGACCCGAGCTTCGCCCTACCGGGCTATCTCGACCCGGGGCATGGGGTGCAACTTCGGGTGCGCGACGCGCAGGCAGCCATGACCGGTGTCGACCTGAGCACGCAGACGCCGGTGATCGACGGATGCGGTATCCCCGTGTATCAGTTTCCGCTGTCGTCGCTCGCTCAGGCCATGGCGCGACTGGTCACGCCCGCTGCGATACCCGCCGAGTTCGTCGACGCAGCAGCTCGCGTCACGGCGGCATTGCCAAGTCGCAGCTTCCTGGTGTCGGGAAGTGACCGAACTGACTTCGTCTTGACCGAAGCGGCGACCGAACCGCTGATCATCAAGGGCGGTGCCGAGGGTGTCTCCATGGGAGCGCTACCCGAGCGCAGAATGGGCTTTGCATTCAAATGCGAAGACGGCAACGGCCGCGGCGTCGACGAAGCCGTGGCCGCAGTGCTCCATCAGCTTGGCGTATTGCCCGAACGGGTATCGATGAGCACGCCACTGCGTAACCGCGCCGGCACCGAAGTCGGCTCCGCCACCGTCGTCCTCTAACCAACCTGCGTACTACC
>Ga0114953_1003398_pt1 | contig 10885 bp, 21 predicted proteins | sample SidtaG_FD_87298 | JGI IMG/M metagenome (GOLD analysis project Ga0114953, IMG submission 87298) | Marine algal microbial communities from Sidmouth, United Kingdom - Sidmouth_Male2 metaG | ecosystem: Host-associated > Algae > Red algae > Unclassified | place: Sidmouth, United Kingdom | collected...
AGGCACGGGCGCCAGCGCCCTGTGCGTCCCCGGGTGGACTGCCGACGGCGCCGGCACCGGCGCCCTGTGCGTCCCCGCGGTGGACTGCCGACGCCACCGGAACCGGCGGCCTGTGCGTCGCCGCGGTGGACTGCCGAAGGCACCGGAGCCGGCGCCCTGTGCGTCCCCGGCTGGACTGCCGACGGCGCCGGCACCGGCGCCCTGTGCGTCTTCGGGTGGACTGCCGACGGCGCCGGCACCGGCGGCCTGCGCGTCGCCGCGGTGAACTGTCGAAGGCACCGGCGCCGGCGCCCTGTGCGTCCCCGGCTGGACTGCCGACGGCGCCGGCACCGGCGCCCTGTGTGTCGCCACGGTGGACTGCCGACGACTCCGGTACCAGCGCCCTGTGCGTCCCTGCGGTGGACTGCCGACGGCGCCGGCACCGGCGCCCTGTGCGTCCGCGGCTGGACTGCCGACCTCTCTGGCATCGGCGCCCTGTGCGTCCCTGCGGTGGACTGCCGACGGCGCCGGAACCGGCGCTCTGTCGGTCCCGCTGCGGCCGTCGAGGCGCTTAGCGGGTGCCGCCGGCGGGGCCGGGCGCCCACACATTATCTTGGTTGGAACGCGCGCCGCGTATGTGGCGCGCGCTTCCGTGCGCTTTCATTCATGGATCCCCGCATTTCCACCGCCGCCACGGGGCTGCATAAGTGTCCACCTCCACGCCCGGCTGCCTGTGGCGTGCCAGCGGCGGTCGGCGACGGCCCGCAGGCGGAGATGCCGCCGACGGGGAGTGCCCATGAGCCACCGCCCGTGCCACGGGCGAGCGGGCTGGCGGTCGGAGCTCACAGGGCCTGGGGGGGGGCCGTCCGCTCCGGGCGCGCGTGGGAGGCCCCCCCCCGGCGGGGTTGGAAAGCCCCGAAAGCCGCCGCCGCTCCACCAACAGGCGGCGGGCAGAAGCTGCGAGGCGGCGGCGTGGGACGCACGCGCCCCCGCCGCTCCCGTCGCCGCGCCCGCTGGCTCCGCCGCGAGCGGGTGTCTGGCGGCAGCGTCCATGCCAAATGGTACTTCTGCCGCATCGGCGCGTGCCGCTCGCGCCGCCCCCGTCGCTGCCATGGCCGACGTCGACGGCTGCCTGAAGAGGAAATCAATGCCAACCAGAGACCGCGTCTGCGGCAGGAGCGCCACCTATGGCAGCCCGCTTCGGGTGCGGCATGTACGGCCTGTGCTCGGCGGCATCCTCCTCCCCGTTTGTCACGCGGCCGCCGGCGTCCGCCGTGCCGCCGGCGTGTCCGCCACACCCCCACCGCGCGGCCAGCGAGGTGCGGCGCTCGGCGGGCGTCGGCTCGGCTTTCCCCACCCGCCGGCCGTGCGACTGCTGCCGCCATGTGCGACGGCAGGTGCGTCTGCGGCAGATGACGTTGTCGCCGCCGGGGCTGCCGCGGTCGCGACAGCGGTGGGGGCGCCGCAGCCATCGCCGGCGGCAGCGCCGAGAGGCGACAATGCGACGGTTGGCGGAGGCGGCGGCCGTGGCGGCGGTCGGCAGGACCTCCAGTTGCGGCGGCAGCGCGCGCACACGGGGTATCGGCGAGCCGCGACCGCAGCGTCATCGTCGGAGTCGGAAGCGGCTGCGGCGGCTGCGGCGGGGGGGGAGGTCGCCATGGCCCGCCCCCCACCCGGCCAGGACGGAACGGTGCGAGCAACCCCAAGGGTGAGATGTCGCACGCGATTGAGGAGGAGGGGATGCCCACGGGATGGAGTGGGGGAAGGGGGGGGATGCTGGCGCCTACGCATTGGCCGCGCACACTCTGCCCGTGGCGCGCACGAGGCAACGGAGGGGAACAGGGCGCATCCCAGAGCTTTTCCGCACCTCATTTCAAAGCGTGAAAACAGAGAACAACACGGAGTGAGATCATTTCATTGCGGTATCATTGTAGTTCGATGCAATTCTGTTTCGTTCCAGATCCCTTCAAGGCTTGATGAGAGTACAGTAGGCGACAGCATGGCAAGGTGCTGGTGGCATTGAATCGCCTCTGCGGTCATACACACTGTATTCGTCTTCAGGCCCCTCCCGTCTGCATCTGTCGATTGATCGAACAGCAAGGGAAGAGCGCACGTATGCAGGCCGAGCGGCTCGCACGTACTGGTGTCAGTGATCGTCGGGTACAGTATCACATCAGGCTCCCGTGCTTGCTCTTAGGGACCCGGTGCCGGTCCACGCACATGCACGTGTTCTCAATGAAAGAGCGTAGGCGTCTCTACTACCGCTGCTAGTCAAAACACAACAGCAGCCACGCGTCCTTGAGATCGTAGGGCCCCATGTTCACCAGTCTTCCCGTCTCAAGTCAGACTTCATGCCTGACTCGGGAAAGACTTTGTCAGACCCCCTTCTGTCAGTCATGTCAAATGCGCCGGTGAGTGAGTGAGTGCGTGTGTGAGGGAGCCACTCGCTATCAGGAACCCCCTATCCCGGAGATACTGGGTCGCTGCGGACGAATCCCAGGATTCCAAGAGCAGTGCGCATCCAGCGGTCGACATGTGATGAATCTGGGAGACTTCTGCGGACGAAAACCCCGGCCTCTGGATCCCCACAGCTGTCCGCCGGTGAACGGCCAAAGCACGCGTTGTACTGTCGTTGTACAACGGAATTGGTTGTCTTGCGCTGCTGAGCGAGATGTGCTCTTGAATCACTTGACATGGAGAAGCCCTGTCCCTCTTCTCAATACTGGCAGGTCCGAGAGGGGCTGGCCATCAACAGAACAGCGGAGCAATGGAAATGTTCCTTCAACGATAAACGGGAACCAGCGCGCCTCACCCAGACAGTCTCTCCACGAAGACATGGAACGAACGATTCGAATAACCATCGACTGTACGCACACCAGAGGGTGCCACCCTACATGAAAGAAGGCGCAAAGGGAAACTGACAGCCTCAGTTGATGCCGTCCCATGCAGTAAGGCGAGCTCCAAGGAGAAGAAAATGAATAAGATGAGCAACAGAAAACACGTTTCGTGCAGGTGCGAACCAGCTGCTCCGACACAAAACTTCCGACTCTACAGCTTCGCTAGACCCCCCTCGTCATACGAAGCCACCACCACCGCGTGCACGTGTGCCTCCACGCACCCGGGCGGCGATTCCCCTCTTCGTGCCGTCGCCGTCGGCCGCCCTCCTCCACCGCAAGCGCTCTCTGTCGCGGCGCTCGCGGTGGACGGACGCGCGCATTGAGCGCCACGCCGGCCGTGTGTGGAGGCACACTGGTGCAACCACATTCAGTGCCGCCGCCGGCCGCCATCACCGCCGCTGTGGCTGACATTCATTGGGCCGCAGCCACACACTTACGCTGCACGCTACCAGCAGCACACGCACCGCCGCTGAGGCGACAACGGACGCGGCCGCGGCGGCCACGACGCCTGGTATCGCTGCCGCAGGTGCGGCCGGCCGCGTTTTGCCAGCTAGTGAGCGCGTTGGCAGAAGAAACAGCACCGGCAACCAAAGGCGACGGCGGAGCTGCACACGAGGCCGGTTTGCGATGCCCTAGAGCCTGTCGCGGTCACCACAGGAAGACCACCGACAGCCCCTGCACGCTGCTACGCATCCCTACAAGCGTGGCGTCGTTACACCACACCGCCGCTGGAACGGCGCGGTGGCAATGGCAGCCCCCATCCAAGTGATGACGCCGGCGACTACAACAAGGTACTACCGCCCGTTGACCCCTGCTGTTGATGAAGTGTTGAAAACATTTTGGGGGGGAGAGTGAAACCGAGATAGGGCGGCGTCTCCATGAACGGTGGCACGGCGCCAAAGCGGGCGTGGAAGCTGCGCCCCACGCCGCCCGACGCCGTCATTGCGCAGCTACAGGGCAGGATGCGCCAGCGGCCTTGCAAATTCTCACAACCTACGTCCTCCGCGGCTCCGCCGAAGCCTAAGCGCCGCATACCAAAGGCGCTTCCGCCATGGAGGCAGCGGCAGCGACTGCCCCAACCATTTCTGGTGCCGTCGTCGGCCAGTACCAGTGGTAAGACATCGCGGTCAGGGTCGGTGGACGCAACCGGCACCTGTAACCTTGCTGGCGCTGCGTCCACGTCACGCCGCGCCATCCGCTGCCCTGCCTATATTTCCCGCGGAACTGCTGTCAGCACGCACAGGTACAAAAGGTCACCCTCCCCCCATGCTCCAGCCCGTTCCGATTTCCGCCCGCCCCTTTCCCCCAAGTGCCGTTCGGTAGGCAGCACGGCAGCCGCGCGGACCCGCCGCCACTTCCGGATACAGCAGTGGCCGAAGCCAAAAGCTGTCTCGCAGCCGCCGCACGCTTCGCGCGCCCGCGTTGGTGGCAGCCGCGAGAAAGTATTCCGCCTTTCGTTTTGCGTGCGCCGCCACCGGCACCTTTCCCGACGCGCCCTTCCTGCCACGCACAACCACGGCGCCCCACACTGTGACGCCAGCCGCAGAAGACGTGGCAGCGGCGGCGTAGCCAATGCCCTGCATTTGGTTCGATCGCCGCCGCGTGCGACGCTGCGGCCGTTTGGCCGCCTCATCATAGAGGACGGCGCGACCGAGCAGCCGCCGCGTCTGCAAGACGCGGCGTCTAGGCGTACTCGCCGAGCGCAGCCGCAAAGGGGGAGGCGAATAGCCTGTCGTTCTTCACAGGTGGGGGGGGTGCGAGAGGCGAAGGCAAGGGACGTGCACCACGAAGCGAGTGAAGCGCAGGGGGTGTGGGGGGGGGCGGGTAGAGGGCAACGCCACACGTCACTGGAGAGGCACTGCTCGCTCGCCTCTGGGACGTGAGATTTGCAAGAAGAGAAGGGACAAGTCAAACCGGCACCGTGTCCCAGAAAAAGAGCTACACACGCACAATTGGCCATACCAAGACCGTCACGTCACGGCGAAGCTCAACGTAAAGTAGTGCCCTTCCGACCTGCGCGGGCTGGAAGATCACACGGCGTCTGTCGAAGGTGCTACACACACACATACTTGAACCATTCCTTCACCTCGAGGGCGCAGCAGAACAGCCACTGAGCTCCCCCCCGCTTCACGAGGCCTTCCAGGCCTTTCCCGTTCTACAGAGAAAAAGTATTTTCGCATCCTCCATGCGCCTGCTCGTGGTGGCTCGTCTGAGTCGTCTCTTGACACGCGCCAGGGGTTGTTTCTCTGACGCCGGCCGCGCGGCTGTTGAAGGGAGGCTGGTGGAACCTGAGGAGCCCTCCGCCGTTGACCGCGCGCCCGGAGACGGAGACGGTGCGGCCGGGAAGGCGAAGCAGGCTAGCGGCCAGGGTGGCAGCCGCGGCGCCAACGGAAGTATTCCTCTGGGCCCGACCGACAATGATACGGGCGGATCGGTCGGCGGCACGAAGTCACCGTGTACGCACCTGGCTGGGTGGAGAGCGAGCGGGGGCCATGGTGGAGGGGCCGTCTGCCGACAGGCCTGAGGCCTTCCCGACAGTACGTGGCGGGCAGGCCCCACACGCGACCGGGGACGGGGAGCCGGCACGCGGGGTCGTTAGTGACGACAGGGAGGGGGAGGCACGGCGCGGACGGCTGCTGCAGCGGGGAGCTGCCGTGGCTCCGACGGTGGAGTTTGAGGCCCTGGGGCGGCGCCCCCCCGACGCCGCTGTACGAACGGCTGAGTTGGAGCGACCGTAACGCCCCGTGGTGTCAGGGGCGGGTGCAGGGCTAAGGCCGCCGTGAGGGGCACGACCGCTCCCCCCGGCGCCATGGGCGGATGCGGAGGCTGGCCACAGAGGGGGTGAATTAGACGGGAAGCGACCGAGAGAGGACGACCCGCGGTGGAGGACCTGGGGGGTGGGGGGCCGAGGAGGGCCCGTGGATGCGCCTGTTTGAGCGTCTGAAGGGGGTTGACCCCGGGAGGGAGAGGTGGACTGGGAGACAGGACCCCGACCCGGGGGGAGCATATGTCCGACTCGGGAGCGGGGGAGGGAAGGGGGGCATGACGAGACCAAGGCCGTAACCCTCTCCTATCGCCGATGAGGTGAGAGACAGCGGGGAGGCGGCCAACGTGCTGGTGACCATCTTCCCCCCGCTGGTGTGTTTCTACAGCGGAGAGCGGCCGTTCCAACTCGACGGCCGCGGCTGGCAGCGAGTGCTCGGCCCCCCCGCCGTCCCCTTCGCGTCTCGGTCCCGGACGTGGGCGCAGCAGCTGCGCTCCTCCCAACTCCTGCGCGCCTCGCTCCCGCGGCGGCCGGTGTCAATGCTCCCGTGATTGCGTCGCCGCTCCCGACCTCTGTGGCCGTCGCGCGCACGCTCGCCCGGCCGCCACGGCCCGCAAACGCTCCCGCCGCTGTCGCACTGGCCACTCATACGCCCGTCTGTTGGCAGCGGAAAGCGGACGTCGGTGTAGATGATGCTGGTGCCGTGTTCGCGGCGTGCGCCGCGGTCGCGGCGGCCTTAGCGGTCGCGCCCGCAGCTGCGCTGACGGCGGTCGTGCTTGGCGCCCCGCTCCTCACCGCCGCCGTCGTAGGCGCCGTTGCGCGCACGCCGCCGCTCATGCCGAAAACTGCCGATCATGGCGCCCGCCGCCACCGACGGCAGGCTGCGGCGGCAGCAGCGGCGGAAGCGCCGACATGACGGCCCCTGGCGGCGGCGGGTCGGCCGACCCGCGGGTACGCGCGTCGCCGCCACGGCGGCAGCGTACCCCTCCTCCACCGCCCAGAGGAGGGCCGTCGCTACCGCCGCCCTCGCGCGTAGGATGCGCACGCTCGCCTGCGGCAGCGCCTCCGCCGCGGCCGCCGCCGATGGGGTCCCCTACCATCCGGCCGTGGTAGATCTTCCCCCTCCCATGGGCACGAAGGTGACTTAGGCGAACACGCCGCGGACCCCCTCTCAAAATACGAAGGAGGGTCGCCACCGGTCCCACTTGTCGGCCACCCGGAGGGCGCCAAGGAGCGCCGCGGACGCACAGCTGCCAGCGGCAGGAGGTCCGAGGGCGTCGGCGAGCGCCGCCCACGCGGCGGCGCCGTCGGCCTAGGTGACTGAGTAAACCGGCGGGCGCCATCCGTCAGCCACGTCAAGTTGACGCGCCGCCGACGCCGCGGCCGCCGCCGCTGTGATCGCCTACGCCGGACCGCGCAGACCGCCCACCATTGCCGCCTCCGCTGGCCAAGGAGGAGGAGGAAGACAACTCGGCCGGCGGGGAAGTCGGCATGCCACCCTTGCCTACCGTCGCGCGACGAGGGGCTCTCAGTGACGCTCGGCGTTTCCGGGGATTGGGAAAGGCCAACTGGGAACAAGAAGGAGCGGAGGAGGGGGGGGGGGGGAAGGGCAGCGACGGACGAGCAAACACCGAGCCGGGCCGACGCGGGCTTGTGCGGGAGGCCATTCGGCAACTGTTCGCACAAGGATATGTCGACCCTATCTTCTATAAATTGTATGTGCGCCCCGCGGGGGTTGGAGATGAATGCCGACCTCGTGAGAAACTGCTGACGCTAGTCATACGCTTCTCTTTCTCTGGGTTTCATGTTAAGACAGTTTTCTGGCGCAGTTGCCACGAAGTGGCACATGATGGATACCTCCCAAACGAGCGGCGCATGCGGCTGGCCGCCGTATCGGTGCCCTCGTAGCCCCGCCCCTTCCCCCCGCACCCAGACGCAGTGACCTGCACCAACCTGGTCTCGCGCAGCCCGTCGTGCGGGGTCGCAGCCGCTCCGTGGTCGCTGCAAGGCGCCGCCACAACACCGCCGCGGCGTGCAATGGCGCCCACGCCATGGATAAGGACGACCGCAGCGGTGTAAAATTCTGAGCAGGCGCAGATGGCTGTCTGCGCCGCTGCCGTCGCTGCTAATCCGGCTTGTTGCTGGCAGGCAATGTCGTGCGGATCGCTGCCCGCAGTGGCCGCGCTACCTAACGTGACAGCGGGTGCCTAAGCACCTTACGTTTCGTGTCACTGCGCCACAACCTGTGCCGCTACACGAGCACTCTTCCATGCTTATCTCAGTGACGTGCGGGGCAGCTGCACGCCGCCTAGTGCAGCAGAACTGCAGGACACCTGGAGCCGCCCACGGCGACTGCTCAGGTGTAGCGCGCTCTGCGCCTGTGCAGTGGCGGCCGCCAAGCCGTTCACCGCCACCATACACTAACATAAACCCACAGCGGTACGCCGGTCAACCCGCGTCCGCCGCCACGCACACGGTCGCCGACCGCGCCGCCACGCACAAGGTCGCCGACCACGCCGCCCCGCACAGTGGCCGTGGCTCCAGCCTCGAAGAATGTTGAGGCCGCGGCGTAGTTTCTGACTGCGGCGCGCGTCACCGAACGCCACAAATAGCACTGCCGCTGGTCAGCCGCTAAGTCTGCAGAAGCGCGCCAGAGAGGCAGCAGTGTCACGTACAGGTGGAAGCACACCGTGCTCTGCGATGGCCATCGCAGCGGAGCACAATAGAGGCCCGCCAATAACAGCGAGAATACCGTGATGTGAGACGATACAGAGGGTCAAAGAAACCGCTCCAGAAGCGTACGGGGCGAGGATGAGGGGGATGTTGAGGGAAGGAGGGGGGGCGCAGCATCGTGACATACGCGAGAGACAAAAGGGGGGGAGATGGGGGTGCCGCACAGCTCACAAGAACGAGGACACGACCACGTGGACGCTGTGGCTCGAGAAGTTGGTGGGCGACGGGAGGGGACACATCCGCCGGGTACCGTGCCAGTGGAAGTTCGCCGGGGACAGTCGTCAAAAACTTTGCTGGGAGCACTAACGCCGGCACGAGAGATGTGGCCGACACCTACGACATTTGCCGCTGCCCTCTGCGTGCACCCTGAGCGTGTGTGCGTGCGCGAGTGATGATGCAAGAACTGGATGTGTCAGCTGTCGCTCCTGCAGGCAATTCTAGAGGGCACAGAGGGTATTTTGGACCTCGCACGACGGAGTGCTCAGTCTCAGAGGCTCCAGCTGATGACTCCTGACTACGACCAGTGTGCCGGAATGTCGGTCCAGGATGCTCGAATTGCATATCTGATAGCAGAGCAAATGGACCTCCTGTTTCACTCCTAAACAATCAAATTGAACACCAATATCAAGGAACAGTATACCAAAAGCCAACACAGCAGTGCATCAAAGTGTTTCGAAAGAGACGCTCACATCGAAGTGTCGATGCACAGGGAACGTCTCGGTGAATCACAAAGCCAACGGCATCAACCCGTCCACCCCCGGGCTCTCTTTACCGCAGTGTATGGCGACAATAAATACTGTGCGCCGAAAGATCACAAAACGGGCGAGAAATGTTCGACGGCAGGGCCAATGCTCCCGGATCTCGGATCTCGGCGCTGACTGGCCCTCAGCAGCCTCCATGCCATTTTTTCCAGGAAAAACAGGCCACCATGAACAGCGCCTGCCGGCGGGGAAAACCCCAAAACTAGTCCAGCGGCCCTGGGACCACACGCTGACGGGCCCTGAGCAGCCTCCATGTCATGTTTTCCAGAAAAAACAGGCCACCATGAACAGCGCCTGCCGGCGGGGAAAACCCCAGAACTAGACCAGCGGCCCTGGGACCACACGCTGACGGGCCCTGAGCAGCCTCCATGTCATTTTTTCCAAGAAAAACAGGCCACCATGAACAGCGCCTGCCGGCCGGGAGAACCCCCAGACAAGTCCAGAGAGACTGGCACTCAGCTTCATTTTCGCTTCTTCTCCTTGCGAGGGTCGCGGGCTCTGTCTCGTGCACGGAACAGGACAGTGCTCTCGGAAACGGTGCAATCGCGCGTTGAGAATCGCGCACTCATGTGCAGATGCGCATGCAACTCGACTTCTATTACGATATCAGAATTGCAGGTTTCCCAGTCTCCAAACATGAGTTTCCCTGTGGCCGTAACACCCCGAGTAACCGAGTTATTGCACTCTGGGAAAGCTTCCCATGTCAAGTGGCACCCGTTATATTATTTTTATTGACCAATCGTGACTTCGGGTCTGTCACGGTGGTTGATCCTGCCCGGTCGAGCGATCGAGCCGATTGACAGACGCAAGACGCGAATTTTCAGCGGTCGACTGGGAAATGAAAGGTCGATCAACAGGAACATCAACCAATCGATCGTGTTACTAGCTGCTCCGAACGCACATTTACTCTTAGTGTGATGTGGACTTTGTATCCCTGCTTCCCGCCCCTTCAATTGCGTTTCCTGGCAGGGATAACTGGGGGTGCCATGGCGATCACCCACGATGACCCGCTTGTGTAGACTGCCACCCACACTCTCCGTCCGCCCCCCCGTTGTTGCCCCCGCCAAGAGCTTTCCAGTGGCCTGTCGACGTGGACACCCGATCACACACCGGGAGCCATCTCCCCGAGATGGTAGTTGGCCGGGCGCCGCCATAGGTCGCGGAGCATCGGATGTCCCGTGCTTCCACCGCCGGTAAGGGGCTGGTCACCGCTGGACCGTTCTTCGGCGCCGAACAGCTGCCGCTGTATTCGCTGCCGTGGCGGTATGTTCCTCTTTCCAGCATGATGGCGCCCCCCCCCCCCCCGCGTTGGATGCCGCGCGACGCCGGATTGGAGGCGTTGGCGCTGCCGCCTCCGTGCCGCCGCCTCGCGTGGCCGCCGCTGGGTGGGGGGTTGCTCGCGCACGGGCACCTGCGGGTGTCGCCTTTCTCCTGCGCCCTGAGCACCTACCCTCGCCGCTTGGCCAATACAAAGAGCCACCACGTACCTCGGCCTCTTGTCCCCTCCTCCCTTCATCCGTCTTACCACGTCTCGCCTACCCACCCGCCCGCGCCGACCGCCCCACACACCCCCCGCGTCCGACACAACGACGACCCCGCCGTCGACTTGCGCCCCGGCCGCGCACGCTACCGCCGCCCGCGCCCCCCCCCCCCCCCCCCCCCCCCCCCCCTCCTCCCCCCCGCCCCGGTCTGCGCACCCTCGCGACCCTTGGTTCTCTGCGCGGCGACCGGCCGCCGCCCCCCCCGCGCCG